>ERZ1370068.8302-contig-7168_pt1 | contig 36643 bp, 61 predicted proteins | sample MGYA00561227_ERZ1370068 | MGnify/ENA primary metagenome ERZ1370068 (study PRJEB38410, sample SAMEA6850437) | metagenome | study: Metagenomic assessment of the ecological functions of the soil: analysis of the soil microbiota associated with the... | reverse complement strand
GTTACGCGGTTGCTCGCCGTGCCGCGATTGCGAGGGTTGGGGGCTTTCGAGGCTCCTCCGCTTGCCTCGAATGTGCCATCCTGCCAATTCGCCCCGAAGCAAGCGAGCCTTTGGGTTGAACTCTGGCGATCGAGGTCATCGAGTCGGCGTTGATAGCTATAAGTGCGGTGATCTGGATGAGGCGATAGACGTTGCGCAGAACTCCTGATGACCCAAGCTACTGCAACTCAACAGCGAGGCTGGTGAAGCTGCGGCATTCTCTTTCAGTCGTTCTAGCGACGTCATCGAGATAGAACGTATTTCAATGTTTGCTTTTGGCGGGATATTCCCCCGACTCCACGGCTGGAGTGAATGCGCCGACGCGGGGCCGTCCGGGAACTATCCTGAGTGACCCCCTCGAAAGTCTGACGTGGAGCGACACGTCTTCCGTGTCTGCGAAGTGCCAAAGGGGACCTCACAAACTCAGTTTGGCTCATGACGACTTGCCACTCTGGCACCGCCCGTAGATCGCCCGGTTGACGAGTGTCGCTCTGCAACTTCCAGCGCGGCAACGTCGCCTTGAGTGCAGCCTTATGGGGGTCCTGGTCCGGTGTGGAGTTGATTGCCCGTGCTCGATCGATGATGCGGGCAAAGTACCCATTCGGTGCAACCTGAGACTGCAGCAAATGGCCACCTAAAAATCTAGGAATGTGGCAATCCGGGCACATGGCCCAAGGGCCGGATTGGGCAATTGCCGCTTTCGGGTCAAAAAGGCGGACATTCTGCCGCTGCCCGTTGATTTTTTGGACAAATACCTGGTAGTTTCTGCCATTGCGCGCTGATGACGCAGGTTAGAGCGGACCGTTGCTGGGGATAACCCTCATCCCCGTCCAAGTCCCGACACACGGCGTCGTTTGGTGTTCCACGGGAGCGATATCCAGCGGAGTAACTTACGTGACTGCTCGTCTGCCAAAGCGGTTGCCCACGGGCACCAAGTACGTCGTAGAAAGCGCCGGCGCTGTGTTTGTGCGCCGGTTTCTCGAATTGCCGAATGGTCCCGAGAGAATTGCTGTCAGCGCAAAGCGCTGATATGCAAATGCGCCGAGACCGTCAGCATCGTGCCGATCAGGCACCCGAGGCGTCTCCGGTCAACGATCCTCGTGTAGCACCCTGACTAAAAGTTTGCCCGTATAGTGCCGCACTGACCGAGTGACGACCGTCGGCTCAGTACGCCCGTCGTTGTAGCTTCCGGTCTTGCACGATGCCGACATGTCCGCTTCGGGGTCATGAGCGGACATGGCGCCTTCAAATTGTTATGTCTGCTTAATCCCGCGAAAGCGGACATTGGACGACATCTGTTCGATGTCTGCTTTGCGCCAATAGCGGACAAACGGTTGCTCTGGGGCGGGTCTATGCAAAAGGGGATAACTTTCGGAGAAGAGCTGGAGTCAGCGGACGCAAGCGCGCGTTGGCGTATTGCTGGTGAGTATTTCTCGAACCTTGGTGACCTATGCCTGACCGACTTTCCGACGAGGACGTTAGCCGTCAAATCCTCGGCGTTTTCATGCGCCATCGGATACCTGCGACCGGCACACTGCAGCGTAACTATTTCTTCGATGTGCGCGACAGTGATTTCCAGCGCGGGATCAACAAGGCGGTCGCAAACAATTGGATCACCATCGATTCGCGAAACCGCTACCGCTATCAATCACGACAACGGGCTATGCTGTAGGACGGACGATCGAGTCAGTGTCCTCCGGCGCATAGAGCCGGGCGCGATGTCGCGCCTTGACAGATTGAAAATCCGGGAAAATCCTGCGCGGCTGCGTTCATCCGGCATGCCGCGCGGCAAAAGCTGTCGGGTACACTGGCGGCGATCGCACCGAATGCTGGGGCCGAGTCACTTTGCACCCGGGGCTGAGGGGAGAAATTCGGGCCGCCCACGAAGGTCAATCTTGAACTAGTTATGGTCTGGTTTTGCGTGGGATTTTTTACTGGCGCGGGCCGGGCCGTTGCCACATGGCCTTCGTCGGGCGCATCCTTGGCCTGACTCATCTGTAAATCGCCAGCCGGTTGGCTACGTCAGTTGCTAATGCGCCAGTACCCGAAAGTGGCGCAGACAGATTAATTCGCCACTGAGCCGTAAACAAGTTAAAGAGCAGCTTCGCGAGTGTCCCTGTCTGGCGATGGCGGAAATCATGGCGTCGCTTCGTGAACTGCACCGGGAGCACCAGCCTCTCGTCAGTCCCACTGGCCCATGACGCCCTGTCGGCGCGGCTGATCGAACACGCCGGATTTAAGACCTTCAATATCGGCGGTTCAGCGTTGCTGGCGGCGCGTCATGCATTGCCGGATCTCGGGCTCGCCGGATCTTCGCCGAAATGCTCGCCGGTATCCGCGACATCGTCTGAAGCCCTCGAAGCTGCCCTGCCTTGTGGACGCGGATGACAGGCTATGGCGACGTCAAGAGCGTCGTGCGGACCATTCAGGGCTATGAAGCTGCTGGGGTTTCCGGCGTACTACTCGAAGATCAGTCGAGGGAGAGCAAACAGCCCGGCGCGGCTTCAGCTCGTCTGCGTCGTTCCGCTGGAGGTCGACGGAGCAAAAGCTCAAAGGCCGCAATGGCGGCTCGACAGAACTCCGATTTTGTCATCATTGGCCGCACCGACGCGTACGGCGCAGAAGGGACTCGACGCCGCACTCAAGCGGGCCGAACGATTCCTGCGTCTCGGTGCCGATGGCATATTCGTGGCAGGGTTGACGACGCCGGAAGACTACCGTCCGGGTTGGCAAAGCCTTCAAAGGCGCCTGGAACTGCGCCGCAATCTTCGAGGCGGCAGCGACGCCGTGGCTTACGCCGGCAGAACTCCACAGTATGGGATTTTCGCAAGTCGCTTATCCGAACATCCTTATCGGGCGCGTGGCGAAGGCGATCGAGAATCGGCCTGCAGCGCCTGGCCCAATCTGGCTGCCGGCAAGCGACGATGCCTTCAACGAGTGGCGAGCAGGAAATGGCGTCTGAAAAGTCCTGGCCGATGCGCTCGATTTGCAAAGTGGAAAGACTCTGGAAAAGAAATACTCGTAAGACCTAGCCGCATGATGAAGCCGTGCGGTCGATCGCGAGCAGCGAGACGTGTTCACGCTCGCTGCGAACACGACCAGCAGGAACGTCACCGACATGATCAAATCAATGTTGTACAGGCTGATCGCGTTCATCAGCAGATAGCCGCAGTCCGTGTTGCGCGGCGAACATTTCACCGAGCACGGTCCCGATCAGCGTCAGCGAGAAGCCGACGCGAATGCCGGTGAAAATTTCCGGCACCGCCGCGGGAAACAGATCTCGCGCACCATCGACCGTTGGGCTGAGCTTCAGGACGCGGCCGGTCTTGATCAGAGATCGGCTTGATGGTGCGAACGGCGCTCGAAGGTAAACAGCGCGACCGGGATGATGCCGTGAATCGCGCCGAAAGCGATTTTCGCCGAAATGCCGAGCCCAAAGGCCAGAAGAATGATCGGATAAAGCGTGATCTTCGGTATCGAATAGAGCGCGACCAGCATCGGCTCCATCGCCTCACCGGACAGGCGATGCAGGCCGAGAGCAAAGCCGATGAGGAGCCCGAGCACGACCGCGATCGCGAGCGCGACGCGCAAACGCCTTCAGCGGATCGGCAAGATGGAGCCAGAAGAGATCCGTTCGCATCAGCTTGCCTAGAAACTGGATCGTTTGCCATGGCGAGCGCAAGGCAACGTCGCCGACGACGAGATAGGCCAGCTCCCAAAACAGGAACAGGCCGGCGATCAGGACGACCGTATTGCGAAGCGTCGCACTTTCGTCTGCATCAGCGCTTGCCCTCGTCTGGCGAGCAGCATCCTCTCCCAGTGCGAGAGCAGCTGTTGGCGGCGATCGACAGCAGCAAGAATCAGCAGGATGAGCGGGTACATCGTCGCGTTGTCGAAATTTGTATAGGCGTAGCTGATTTCGTAGCCCATGCCGGACGCGCGCCATGATGAATTCCGAACCGATGACGCCGATGAACGCATAGGCGAGCGCCAGCTTGGCTGCGGTCAACAGGTAAGGCGCACAGAACGGCAGGGTGACGTGCAGCGCCGTCTGCAACGCATTGAGCCCGCTGACTCGACGCTGTTTTCTTCAACACCGGCGGGACGCGGTCGAGGCCGTTGAGCGTGGTGACGATCACGGCGACGATCGCCGAGCAGGAATCCGATCAGGACCTGCGGCCCGTCGCCAAGGCCGAACATGACGATGAACAACGGATAGAACGCAAAAACCGGGATGGCATAGTAAGTGCGCAAACAGCGGATCGAGAATCTCGCGCGCGCGTCTTGTAACCATGCAAGATGGTGCCGATGATCACATCCGACCAAATATGCCGAGGCAAATGCCACCAGCACGTTCGCCAGGCTCTTGCCGATCTCATCGAAATAGCGCCCGGCCAGCAGCATGCGGACGAAGATCGCGGACGATAATGTGGGCGGCGGCATGGTGATCTTGTCGATGACGCCGGCGAGGCACAGCGCTTCCAGCAGCAGGATGAAGCCCGCGATGACCGCTAGTCTGATAGAGCCGCAGCCTGCTCATGCGCGCGTTACCCGTTCGTCCCATCGTCTTCAAGGATTCCTCGCGCAACGTCTTCCACAAGCGGCTCGTCATGGCGCCGAAATTCTCGCGTTCGACGATCCGGCTGTCGCGCTCGCGCGGCCAGCCCGTCTCGACGAGATCGATCGCTTTGCCCGGTCGCGCCGACATGACGACGATGCGGTCTGCCAGCATCGCGGCTTCGTCGAGCGCATGCGTGATCAGGAAGACGGTGGCGCCGGTTTCGCCGCCACAGCCGAAGCATCTCGTCGCCCATCAACAGCCGGGTTTGCTGATCGAGCGCGCCGAACGGCTCATCGAGAAGAATAAGGCGCGGCTGCGCCACGATGGTGCGCGCGATGCAAACGCGCTGGCGCATGCCGCCTGACAGTTGCGCCGGATAGCTTCGCGCAAAATCGCGCAATCCCATCATGTCGATGACCGCGGCGACGCGGCGCGCTTTTTCTTCCGTGGCCGATGGTCTTCTGCCGCAAGCCGAATTCGACATTCTCGCGCGACATTGAGCCAGGAGAAGCAGGCGTCTTCCTGGAAAACGACGCCGATGCCGTCGGGAACGTTGTCCCTGATCGCGCGGCCTTCGAATTCAATCTGGCCCTCGCGTCGGAGCGGTGAGGCCGGCGATCAGCTCAAGCAGCGTCGATTTTCCGCAGCCGGACGGACCCACCACGGCGAAAAATTCGCCTTTCTGATTTCGATATCGATTGGTCCGAGGGCGTGCACCGCCTCCCCGCCCGCGCCGGCGGGAAATACCTTTGTCACCCCGCGCAGCGTCACCTGTGCCGCGGACACGCGATCATCCTCCGGTGCGCAGCGTCCTATTTCACTTTCTTGAGGTCATCCGGCAGGAACCGGGTATCGATGATCTTGGACAGATCGATGTCGCCGGTCAGCGCGCCCACGCTTTTCTGCACCTCGATGATGCGCTTCATTCCATCGAGATGGATGTCGCCTTCGCCCCAATAAGGAATGCCCTCGGTGGTGCTGGTGATCAGGTTCTTGATGGCGCTTGTCGCTACTTCCGGGGTGATGTTGAAGGGCTTGGCGATGATCTCGCCGGCTTCTTCCGGATGGGTCGCGCATGAATTCGATGGCGCGTCGGCGCGCGCGGATCACGGCGCCGGATGAAGTCGCCGCGCGTCGCCACCGCCTGGGCGGTCGCCACGCCGACGACGTTGTCGAGCGGGGCAGCGCCTCCGGCGCCGGTGATGAGCACGCGGAACTTGTCCTTCACTTTCGACCACAGCGGCTCGGTCACAGGGGCGACGTCGATCTGCCCGAGCTCGAGCGCCGCAACCATCGGACCAGAAGCCGCCGGTCTTCACAAGCTCGGCATCTTCCGGCTTCGAGGCCTGCTTTCTTCAGCATAGAGGATGTCGAGCGCCTGACTGGTCGAGCGCGGATTGGTGTAGCCAATCTTCTTGCCCTTGAGGTCGGCGATTGTCTTGATCGGCGAATCCTTCTTCACCAGCCAAGCGAATTCGGCGATCGTCAGCACGTTGTCGCTGACGATCCTGAAGATCGGCGCCCTGCTGGATGGCGACGGCAATCGCGCCGGGATTGGCCTCCCCATAGGCGACGCCGGCCATCGCGTTGCGAACCGACGTACCGCCGCCCTCCGAGGCGATGATGCCGGTGACGTTGGCGCCTTCTTCCTGAAAATATCCTTTGGCCAAAGCAACGCCGAACGGCATGCCATTCGCGGATGAGCCGTAATTGCCGATGGCGATATCTTCCGCGCTCGCCGAGCTGAGCGCGGCGAGCGTCAGTGCAATTGCCGGAAAGACGCGACGCGCAGAAAATTCGGCCAATCATCGTTTCCCCTGCTTGTGCTCCGCCGGGTTAAATCCGGCTTGGTTTTGCACGTTTGATGCCGTTATAGACCGCCTGCCAGCCGCCGCCATGCAAGTTTGCCGCAGGAATTTGCTGCCCTCAAAAAGCAGTCGCCCGGCAAAGTGCTGGGGATCGCACCTTGCCGGGCGGAGGGGACAAGCGGGGACTTGTCGCCCAGGGGCAAGTGCGAAAGTAGCGGCGCAGTGGCGCCTCGACACCTTATACCGTCGTATAATTCGGTATAGGTCGGCTTTGCCGGAATGCTCCGCAATTGGCTGACCCGTGGCGTATGGGGAGCCAGGACTCGGCCATCAATGGCCGGCCTTCAGTAAGACGAGGGGTGGCCGACGGGCTGGGTACGGCGTTGATCAAATGAACGCTCCTTCCAGCCTGATGATGCGCCTTGCGAGGGCGTAAGCGAAAAACGCCATGCCGCTTCCCGCAATGACGTCGATAAAATAGTGCGCTCCCTCGGTGACGGTCGCGGTGAGCATGGCTGCGTTCAGGATCAGCAAGGCAGCGAAAATAGGACGATAGCCGCGCAGGGCCAGAGGCGTCAGGACGGCGACCGTTGCGTGGAATGAGGGGAAGGTGGCGATCCCGCCCGGAGGATCGGTCATGACCAATGGTCCGGCCTCTCGCAGGCGCATCAGATGATCAGTGGCGTTGCGCCGGTAAAATGCAGAATGTTGAAGTCTGCACGATCAACAAAGAGCGATCCGGGCCGGCTGCCGGCACGAGTGCGGAAACAGAATCGTGAGGGTAAAAAGCGATGGCGAAGGCGAGAAGATAAGTACGGACTTCAGTGAGCCGGTTCGTGCAAGCCAGAACGACCAGCGGAAGAGCGATTTGAAGTTTAATGGTGTCGTAGGCCGAATGAAAAATCGTCTGGACGAAAGCGTGCCTGTCGACCCAATGTGCGGAAGTCGGACCATGTCAGCCCAAGCGCCATGTCGACGTTCGCCAAAAGCTGATCTTGAAGCGGAAATGCCAGGCGCTGCATCGCATAGGCCGCGAACACACCGCATAGAATGGTGATGATCAGGGTACAGCGCGCCGAAGAGAAGCGTTCGTGCGGCTTCGACAATCCTGGTTTGGGGCGCTAGCTGACTCAGGATATCGATGACCAGCACGTAGCCGACCAGCGGCAGGATATTTGGCAGCGATGTGAAGGTGAATTTGGTGGCGGTTGAGCAGATCAGTCCAATCGCCACCAGCGCAAATATCAAAGAGTCGCAGAGCGCGAGATTGGACTCATGCGCGACTGAACAGGGATGCTGCGATACTTTCGCACGAGCAGACTGAGATTCATGACCAGGATGCCCCTGAAGCGCCTGAATGACTGCGGATTTGCTGGCGACTTCGGCCCGCACGCCGATGAAAGTGAAATTGCACGCTGAACGTGAGCCAGCGTGATTAAAATTTCCTTTACGCAAATTGCGTCAGGGCAACCGTCGCGCCTGATAGTAAATCGGTTTTCCGCCTAGAACTGGCCCGGGCGCCGAGTCTGCCTTATAGGCGCTGTAGTCCGGCTGCATGAAAGCCGACGACCGTGGGCCGCCGGTGCTTGCCCGTGGGCTTCTTGGCGCGATGGTGCAGCGTCGTTTTGACCGGGCGTATGCGCGGGTTCGGTTGGACGACCCGCGGCCATGTTTCCTTGCCGGTGTCCGGTGACGCGAGACGGTTCAGGCAAAGAATCCGGACGCTCGCCTGCCGCCACCACCTGCACGATATGGTGAGCCCTGCTCCTTCAGCTCATTGAGCAGGGTGAGGGAGAGCCAGGACGGTCGCCGGATGAATGTCGTGCAGACAGGAGAATGCCGCGCCCTTTTTCGTTCAGTCGCCGCATGGCGCGTTGTCACGATCTCCTTCGCGCTGATGTGCTTCCAGTCATCAGCGACCACATCCGCACTCCAGACCACCAGCGACTTCGAGGCCAGGTAGCCTTCGACGGCATCGGTTCTGCCCAGACCCGGAATTCGGAAAAACGGCGTGCAAGCGCCTTCGGATCGCCGAGCGCTGCATCGACTGAGGCTATTCCGCCATCGACTTGCTGCTGGACGCGCGCCATCGGCAGCCGCTGAAAAGCATACGGATGATTCTGGCTATGCGTGCCGATCGGTGTGGCCGGCGTTGTAGAGGCGCCGGACGATCGACGGATAGGCGCGGGCCATCTCGCCAACCAGAAAATATGTTGCCTTCACACATTGAGAGGCGAGCGTATCGAGAATTTCGTTGGAGTAGGGCGGGATCGGCCCGTCGTCGAAGGTGAGCACCACCTCATGGTCCTTGAGCGGCAGCGATTGCGCATATTGCATGCTGCCGATACGGCGAAAGTCGTTTGGGCTGACTGTGAGAACCCGGCTGGTACCGAAGCGCACCGGGGTTGCCGGCGCACGGCTCCGCTAAGGCCGCCGCGCAGCCCACCAACCAAACAACAAAAAACAACACACCGCGCATTAGGCCCCCGGACCTGAACCCGCGCCGTCCACCTCCGATTCGGAGGTATGCTGACTGACATTAATGGACGCTTATGCATTTTAAATGCGTACATCATTGTTTTCCAATGATTTTTCCTAGATAGGGTAAATAAGCGGCGTTTTATCTCGCCAGGCCGGCGCTTCGGGCCGAAATTACGTGCACGACGGTAGAGCCCTGCCGTTTTGACCTCCGCAGGAAGGCCGGAAGCATCTTGGCCGTCTGTGCCTTGGTGTCGTGAAACAGCACGATGCCGCGTCCCGACCCTCGATGCGGGACAGGACGAGATGTGAGTTGCCTGCTCCGGAGCCCCATCAGCTCCCAGTCGCTTGCCCAGACATCGGCGCCGAACACCACGAGGCCGCGCTGCGCTCATGCGGTCGAGGAGGGCCTGTTCGATGCGAAGCCCGGAAACCGGAAAAAGGGCGTTGTCGGCGTCGTCCGCCGCTCGGCCGTAGAGCGCGAACTCATCGGCGGCGATGCCGCGGTCGATGTCTGCTTCGGCCATCGCCAGCCGGCATGTGATCGAGCAGGGGATGCGAATAGCTGTGATGGCCGATGCTATGGCCCTTCGGCGAGGGCCCGCCGGGCGATTTGCGGATGGTGCCGTCACATTTCTCCCGAGCAGGAAGAATGTCGCGCGCACGCATTCATTCTTGAGAGCGTCCAGAATCCTTCGGCGTGGTGCCGGGCCAGGGACCATCATCGAACGTGAGCACCAGTTCCTTGGCGACGCAGCGGCAGCGTTGAAGGGAATTGCTTGCGGCCGACCCGCGGTGTGCTCTTTTGGCATCGACCTCGAGTACCCGCTCGGTCCCGAGCGCATCCGGATTGCCGGGGCATGAGGCCGCTATGGCCGTGACCGGAGCAAAGGCGACGGCGATTGACTAGAATAAGCGCATTCGCGTCATGAACCATCCAATGCCGCAACGCCTGGCGACCGGCAAGCTCGGATTCGTCGCGGATTTGTGCGTTAGTCATTGCCCGAAGCGCAGGCTCGGGCGTACAAGCGTCGCGCTTCAGTCTTTGCCGGCAGGTCTTCGACATGCTCGACCAGGAACAAACGAACGGCGCCGAAGCTGCGCGCAACTGCCGCGCAACAAGGACGGCTCGATCCGCAAGACTTTCGTCAAGAGCGTCGCGCGCAGGATCGAAGCGTCGGATGACGCCGGTTTGAGCGACGCTGGTCGGTGACCTGCATGAATCCGACATGGGCGCGCTCATCGAGGCATTGCCGCCCGACCAGCGGCAGCGACTCGTCGAGCTGCCTGGGTATCGATTTCGACTTCACCGCGCTGACCGAAGTCGACGACGCGGTGCGCGAGGAAATTCTCGAGGAATTGCCATCCCAGGCCGTGGCAAAGGGCGTAAGCGAACTGGAGATCCGACGACGCCGTCGCGATCCTCGAAGACCTGCCGAAGGATGAACAGGCCGAGATCCTCGAGCAATTGCCGCCAACCGAGCGCGTCGCGTTGGCGCGCAGCCTCGACTATCCGGAAGAGTCGGCAGGCCGGCGGATGCAGACGGAGTTCATCGCCGTGCCGCCGCATTGGAATGTCGGGCAGGCGATCGACTACATGCGCGAAACGACGGAGCTGCCGGACCATTTCTACGAACTCTATGTCGTCGATGAGGCGGACACTTTCTCAGGAGCTGTACCGCTCGATCGCCTGCTGCGCCGCAAGCGGCCGGTGCCGATTTCTGACCTGATGGAAAAAGATCGCCCGCGTGTCAGTGCGCGCTCAGGATCAGGAGGAGGTCGCGCGCCTGCTTCCAGCGCTACAACTGGGTGACTGCTCCGGTGGTCGACGCCGATGATCGCCTCGTCGGAGTGATCACCTTCGACGATGTTGCCGACGTGATCGAGGAGGGAGGCGGAGGAAGACATCCATGCCCTTGGCGGCATTCCACGCGACGAAGAGTTGTCGGATTCAGTCTGGAAGATTGCGCGCGGCCGGTTCAGCTGGCTGCTGGTCAATCTCGCGACCGCGTTTCTGGCGTCATCGGTGCTCGGTCTGTTCGAAGGCCAGCTGCAGAAAATGGTGGCCCTCGCGGTCTTAGCGCCGATCGTCGCAAGTCAGGGCGGAAATGCCGACCACGCAGACCATGACGGTTGCTGTGCGCGCGCTGGCGACACGCGACCTGAGCGACGCCAATGCCTGGCGCGTGATCACGCGCGAGGTCGATGGTCGGCCTCCTCAACTGGCATCGCATTCGCCAGTCATCACCGGCGCGGCGGCCTACGTCTGGTTCAGGGTGCCGGGACTCGGCGTTCGTGATCGGGCTGGCCATGATCTGCAATCTGGTCGCGGCCGCCCTCGGCGGAATCCTCATTCCGCTCGCCCTGCACCGGCCTCAAATTCGATCCGGCGGTGGCTTCGAGTCCATTCGTGACGACGGTGACCGACGTGGTGGGCTTTTTCTCGTTTCTCAGCATTGCGAGCCTGTGGTTTGGCCTGCGGTGAGGGCGCGGACCGCGAGTTACCAACTTGTTCACCCTGTTTGCTGACCAACGCTTAAAGCCCAATCCGTAACCCTATCGCCGCCGCCGTCGCGTAGGCTGGGAGCATCCGGTGCACGAGGTCAATACTGAAGCAGCGCGCCTGGCTCGCGGGCGCTGGCTGCCGGCTCGGGCAGGCGACGGCGCATGTCCCGGCTCGGGCTTACCTCGCCCTGCGCCCGCGCAACGCATGGATCGCGGCTGTCGCGCGCTGATCATCGCATGCACGTGTGTCTTACGATTGCGGCGATCATGCTCGCCAGCGCATCGGCTATCGGTGTGGCGCGATCAAAATGATGACACAGCTCGCGCTCGAGCAGCACGCGGCCTTGCGCAATGCCATCTCGGTGCTTCGAATCCGTCTCTCTTGAACGTCGGGCGACATTGATCCGCGCCTCGATCCGCGATGGCAGAGCAAGTCGCCGGCGTGAAAAATCTGAAATTCGAACACGATCCGGATACGACGGCGCGCGGAAATGCAGCCGGTGATGGACGCGGCGACGGCCGCATCGCAGGCTTTTTCGCTGGGACAGCACCCGTCACATGACACGAGCGATGAGCGCGCTTGGCGTCTGTCGCTGCATTCATTCGCTGCTATCGCTGTGTCGGGCTTTGCCGCCTTGTCGCTCTGGCCATCTCAAGCGGCGCAGCCGGGAGCTGGCGGTGAGGGAAGCGGAGGCGGCCCGCGCGGCCGACGAGGACAAGCTGACCGGACTGCCGAACCATGCCAAGACCCTGGAATTGCTGGATCTCGCGCTCGGCGGAGCAGCCTGACGACAGATTGCACGACCTTCGCGCTCGATAGAGCTCGACGGCATGGATGACGTGGCCGCACAACACGGCGTTTTGGGGAGCGATGAACTGCATCGCTGGCGTCGCCAGGCTATTGAAGGAAGCTCTGCCCGCTCACGCGACGTGCGGGCGGATCGCCACGCGATGAGTTTGCAGTCATACTGACGGCGAGTCCGCATATCGATGCTGAGGCAGTCATCCCGTACCGCGCTTGAATCGATTGCGCGTCCGCACTGGCTCGACAGTGTCGTCGAATAAGCGCGCATGCAGGTTTTGCTCGAGGCGCCGCGTCATGCCAAGACCCGGGGCGAACTGACGCGCCGCGCCGATCTCGCGCTGCGTGCGGCCGCCAGAAAGAGGTCCGGGCGCAATCGTCATGTTCAATGTCTCGATCGACACTGCTATCGACCGATCAGAAATTCATTCATCGGGAACTTCCGCGGGCGATCAGCGCGAATGAGCTGGACTTGTACTACCAGCCCGATCGTCGCATCGCACAGGCGGACGAATGGTTGGGGTCGAAGCCTTGCTGCGCTGGAACGCACGCCACGCGCGGCGCGATCGCGCCGGCGACGTTCATTCCGGTCGCCGAGCAGATGGGATTGATGGACACAATCGGCGCCTTCGTACTGCGCCGCGCCTTGCACGAACGCCCAGCGCTGGCCCGACGATCTCTATGTCGCGGTGAATCTGTCGCCGTTGCAGGTGCGCGATCGGACCATTGTCGACACTGGTGCGCTCGGCATTGGCGGAAAGCGGCGTTGCGCCCTCGCGGCTCGTCCTCGAAATCACCGAGGGCGTGCTGATCGACGATCCGGACGAGATGGTCAAGCGCATCAAGGATCTGCACGGACCTGGGCGTGCGCGTCGCTCTCGACGATTTCGGGTCCGGCTATTCCAATCTCGGTTACCTCCAGCGCTTTCCCCTCGACAAGCTCAAGATCGACAAGAGCTTTGTTGCGGCGCTCGGCCGTTCGTCCAACGGTGGCGTGATCATCCAGGCGATTGTGGCGCTTGGCCGCGCGCTCGGCCTGACGGTGCTGGTCGAGGGCGTTGAAACCGAGCACCAGCGGGTCCTGCTGCGGCTGGCCGGCTGTGACGAGATGCAGGGCTTCCTGTTTGCCAAGCCCGCTCCGGCCAAGAGCCATCGACAAGCTCCTGGTTCAAGCCAAACAGGGCGGCAAGCCTCTGTCGGCCTGCGGACGAGGCGCTGACAGCGTGACTTTCAGATTATAGAGTCGTCACGCAAGCGGAGGGCCGGAGCATGATCCCCAATGCCTGGTCGGGCTTCGATTTCGGCCTCGGTGCCGATGTCGACATGCTGCGCAAGACCATCAGCGGCTTCGCGCAGGACCGCATCGCGCCGCGCGCTGACGCGATCGATCGCGAGAATGTCTTTCCGCGCGACCTGTGGCCGGAGATGGGCGCGCTTGGCCTTCATGGCATTACGGTGGAGGAGGAATACGGCGGCTCTGGCCTCGGCTATCTCGAGCATTGCATTGCCATGGAGGAAGTTTCGCGCGCCAGCGCGGCGGTCGGTTTGTCCTATGGTGCGCATTCAAATCTCTGCGTCAATCAGCTCCGCCGCAATGGCAGCGAGGCGCAGAAGCGCAAATATCTTCCCGGAGCTGATTTCCGGCGAGCATGTCGGTGCGCTGGCGATGTCGGAGCCGGGCGCCGGCTCCGACGTGGTGTCGATGCGCACCCGCGCGGACAAGAAGGGCGACCGCTACGTCCTCAACGGCTCGAAGATGTGGATCACCAACGGGCCTGTCGCCGACACGATGGTGATCTATGCCAAGACCGATCGCACCGCGGGCGCGCGCGGCATCACGGCGTTCATCGTCGAAAAGGGCTTCAAGGGTTTTGCGCCGGCGCAGAAGCTCGACAAGCTCGGCATGCGCGGTTCCGATACCAGCGAACTGGTGTTCACGGACTGCGAGGTGCCGGAGGAGAACGTGCTCGGTGCGGTCGGCAATGGCGTCAACGTGCTGATGTCCGGGCTCGACTACGAGCGCGTGGTGCTGGCGGCCGGGCCGCTTGGGCATCATGCAGGCGTGCATGGACGTCGTCGATCCCCTACGTGCACGAGCGCCAGCAGTTCGGCCAGCCGATCGGGCGCTTCCAGCTGGTGCAGGCCAAGCTCGCCGACATGTATGTGACGATGAACGCCGCCAAGGCCTACGTGTACACGGTCGCGCGAGCCTGCGATCGACGGTCGGACCACCCGTGAGGATGCCGCCGGCGCCATCCTCTATGCCGCCGAACGCGCGACGTGGATGGCGCTGGAGGCGATCCAGTGCCTTGGCGGCAATGGCTATATCAACGACTTTCCCACCGGCCGGCTGCTGCGCGACGCCAAGCTCTACGAGATCGGGGCAGGAACGTGCGAAATCCGCCGCATGCTGATCGGGCGCGAAATCTTCGAGAAAACGCGATAAGATACCACGCCCGCTGACCGAATTAACTTTTCGCCAGCGCGAATCAGGTAGTGCATTGGCCGACACCACCGGCGATGGGGATGTACGGCCATGATGCGGGTGCGCCTGAAAGCTGACGGGCGGATCGTGGAAGTCCTGCCTGACGGCACCGAGAAAACCGTCGACCACGGGGATCCGGCGCAATTCGTGCGCCAGGTGCGGTCGCGCTGCGGGCTCACGCAGGCCGCGCTTCGCCGAACAAGATCGAAGTGCCGATCGAGACCGTGCGCAACTGGGAGCAGGGCAAGCGCCATCCACGCGGGCCGGCACGCGCTCTGCTCAAACTGATCGATAAGGCGCCTGACGTCGCCTTCGCCACGCTGGGCGGCAGAAGGCGCTGACAGACTATTCTGCGGCGGCCGGGACGCTGTGGCGCGGCGCACGCGCGACCCGCATGCAGCACGAACATCGCGATCAGGATGCAGATGTAGACCACGAGCTGCATCTCGGTCGGTCGCTCGGTGTAGCCAATGAGCGCATGCAACATGCGCCCGAAGATGCTTCCTTCCGACAACAACCAGGACGTATCCCAGACCGTGTGGTCGAGCGCCACCACGAGACCTGCATTGTTCAGAAACTGGACGGATTGAGCCGCCATACCTGCGGCAAGCAGGGCGATGAGCCAACTCGTCACCGAGAAGATATATCGGTTCGGGATTGCCAGAAGGCCGAGATAAGTCAGGCGCTGAATGCCGCGCCGGCGGCAATTCCGAGCAGGCCGCCGACCACAAGCGCTGAGCCGGACGTTCCTGACGGCCAGTGATCCCATAAAGGAACAATACCACTTCCGATCCTTCCGCGCAGCACCGCCAAGTCCAACGACGATGGCCAGTGCCGTCAGAGGTTTGGCGCCTTCGCTTACAGCTGTGTCCGACGCGACGCATTTCTGCTGCGATTTCGCGGCCAGTGCCGCGCCATCCAGGCGTTGATGCCACATCAGCATGATGCACAGCGACGCCAAGCACGCTGGCGTTGAACAGTTCCTGGCCTGCGCCCTGAAACGCTTCCGAAATGGCGCCGGCGAACATGGCAACGATGGCTGGCGCCGAGCACGCCGGCCCCGATGCCGATCATTATCCAGCGGCTGCGGTCGGGAACACCGCGCGTTGCCGCCATGACAATGCCGACAATGAGACCGGCTTCGATGACTTCACGAAAGACGATGATTAATGCGCCGAGCATGACTTATTCCGCGATGATAACGCCCTTGGCCGTGGCTTCGTTGATATTCGCCGACAGAAGGGATAGCGTCCGGGTTTTAGCGGGCCAATGCGCACCACGCCCTTTGATTTTCCGGGGATCACCTTCTCCACCTTCATGGACAGTGCTTTCGAACTCCTCCGGCGTTGCATCGTCGTTGACCACGGTGATTGACTACGCGTTGATTGGCCGGCACCTTGAGCTCGGCTGGAGTGAAACGGTGGTCCTTGATTGTGAAGGACATAGTCATCGGCACGCAGCTCCGGAGCCGCGACGATCAGCAGACCAACCAGTGCCAATAGCGACGAAGAACATTTCTCATCCGATTCCTCTTAGTAAAGAACGGCCCCACAAAAGCATTAAACGCCCGTGATGCAATAACTTTCTTTTACTCTCGAATTATTCCAATGTAAGAACCAATCCGAAAAGCTTGCGGCTCAAAGTATTACGTCGTTTTGTAGTCAGAGGAAATATTTATGTGATCTTTCGCCGCACCTATCGGTACGCCCGCTGCTGACCACCGGAACCCCGGTTGGCACCGCCTGTGTCGACGAAGGCATTCTTCGTCGCCCCTCACCGGTCTGTTCCAAGACGCTGTCAAGGAGACTGTAATGCAAGTGATTGAAGCTCATGGCGCCCGCATTCCGACGATCGGTCCTCGGCACCATGACATTGAAAGACGATGTCTGCGTACAGGCGGTCAAAGCGGCTTTGCAAATTGGGTACCGTCACCTCGACACCGCCGCCTTCTATGGCAACGAGACGGAGAACGGCGAGGGCTTGCGCCAGTCGGGCCTCAGGCGCGAGGACGTATTCATCTGCACGAAGGTACGCCAGGGCGACCTGATGCCCGATGCGTTCGCCAAGGTGCTGGAGCAGAGCCTGGCCAATCTGAAGTTGCCATACGTCGACCTTCTGTTGATCCACTGGAACAACCCGGACGTTCCACTCAAGCTTTCGGTCGGCGCGCTGTGCAAGGCAAAGAAAGAAGGCAAGAGCGAAGCACATCGGCGTCGCCAATTTCACCACCAGCATGCTCGACGAAGCCTGGGCGGTGACGTCAGAGCCGCTCGTCTGCAATCAGATCGAGATGCATCCGTTTATCAGTCAGGACAAGGTGCTCGCTGCCTGCAAGAAGCACGGCATGGCAGTCGTCGCCTATTGCCCTATCGCTCGCGGTAAGGTTCCGGGCGCCGACGCGCTTGAGCGCATTGGCAAGACCCACGGCAAGAGTGCGGCCCAGGTCTCGCTGCGTTACCTGGTCAGATGGGCGTTTGCTCAATTCCACGCACGGCCACACCCGAACACTTGAAGCAAAATTTTGAAGTATTCGACTTCAAGCTTTCGGACGACGAGATGGCAGAGCTCAAGAAGTTGAATGCGCACCAACATGCGCGTGGTGAATCCGCCACACGCGCCGAAGTGGGACGAACCGTGAGAAGGGCGGGTGCCTATTGGCTGTCATGATGCTGGCAATATCGTCGGCGTCCGCCGAAGACGACAAGCCGAATGCGCGCGACCCGCAGCGATCCAGAAATGCGTCGAAGGCCAAACTGGCCGAAACTGGGCTTGGGAAAATTGCATCGGTGTTGTGTCAGAGCCTTGCGTAAAAAACGAAGGCTCGATGCCCTCCGTCGGATGTCATCGCCCTGTTGCGATCGCGCAAAGGTTGGTGTGGGACGGCATCCCTCAACGACAGCTTCCGCCGGCTGCGTGGAGAGACTGGACGACAACCAGGCAGAGCAAGATGCGCGAGATGCAGCGGGCCTGGATCGCGTCACGCGACAAAACCTGCGGTTTTATCTATGACTATTTCGAGGGCACCATGGCAAACCCCATGATGGCGGCTTGCGCAGACCCGCGAAACCGGGCGGCGCGCTCTGTTCCTGCTCGGTTTCGCCAACGATTCTGACAGGCAAGTAAAGCGTGGTGCAGGCGGTTGAAGTCAAAGGATTCAAGGTTCCCATTGTCAGGCTTGGCACATGGGCGCTGAGAGGCCGTGAGTGTGCCCGGCTGACCGAACAGGCGATCCGGCTGGGCTATCGTCATATCGACACAGCGCAGATGTACGACAACGAGCGCGAGGTGGGCGAGGGCGTGCGCGCATCAGGCTTGCGCTCGGAGGTCATGGTCACCACGAAAGTGCAGCCATCGCTGCTTGCGCCGCACGATCTTGAGCGTTCGGTGAAAGAAAGTCTGGCGCGGTTGCAGCTCGACGTGATCGATTTGCTGCTCATCCACTGGCCGAACCCGCGCGATGCCGCTCGCCGAGACGCTCGGCGCCATGGCCAAGATGAAGCGCGAGGGTTACACGCGGCAGATCGGCGTTTCGAACTTCACCGTGGCTCTGCTTGATGAAGCGCACAGAGCCTCGAGCGAGCCGCTGGTCTGCAATCAGGTCGAGTGCCATCCCTTTCTGAACCAGGACAAGGTGATCGCGGCCTGCCGCAATCATGGAATGGCGGTTGTTGCGTATAGTCCGATCGCGCGTGCGGCACGCCAAGGGCGACAAATTGCTGGAAAAAATCGGCAAGGCTCACGGCAAGAGCGGCCGGCACAGGTCTGTCTGCGGTGGCTTGTCCAGCAGGAATTGTCGTGATCCCGCGCACCAGCCGGGTCGAGCGGCTGGAGGAGAACTTTCGCGCTGCTCGATTTCGAATTGAGCGATGCCGAGATGCGCGAGATCGCGCGGCCTTGCGCGGCGCGGCGGGCCGCATCGTGGACTGGACCTGGTCTCCGAACTGGGATTGAGACGGTGTCTTTGCACGACCTTTGCAACCGAAGCAGCGCTTGTCCTCTTTTCGGGCGGGCAGGATTCGACCGTTTGCCTCGCCTGGGCGCTCGAGCGCTTCGCGCGTGTCGAGACCGTCGGCTTCGACTATGGCCAGCGGCACGCGCGTCGAGCTCGAGGTGCGGCCGCGCGACTGCGCGAGCGCATGGCGGCTCTGAACGGCCGACTGGGAGGCGCGGCTCGGTGACGATCATCTGCTCGAAGCTCGATGCGCTCGCCGCGATTTCGGAGACGGCGCTCACGCGCGATACGGCGATCGAGATCGCCGAGAACGGCCTGCCCACGACCTTCGTGCCCGGCCGCAATCTCGTGTTCTTCTGCTTTGCCGGCGCGCTGGCTTATCGGCGCGGCGCCCGCCATCTGGTCGCCGGCATGTGCGAGACCGACTATTCCGGCTATCCCGATTGCCGCGACGACACCATCAAGGCCATGCAGGTTGCGCTGTCACTCGGTCTCGACGAACGCATCATCATCCATACGCCGCTGATGTGGATCGACAAGGCCGAGACACTTTTGCCATGGCGGAGGAAATCGGCGGCAAAGCATTTCTTGATCTCGTCATCGAGGAGAGCCATAGCTGTTACCTGGGCGAGCGCGGCGAAACGCCACGACTGGGGCTACGGCTGCGGCGACCTGCCCGGCCTGTCGAGCTGCGGGCGCAGGGTTTTGCGAAATTTCATGAGTCAGAAGGCAGACATGACCGACAACGACAGACGCAGAGTCCATCGAAGGCATAATTTTCTTGTGTTGTTTTGCCTGACCATTCCGGCCGCCAACTGGATGATTGGGCATGCAGGGACCGTTTGCGTTCCCGACGGCCCGTGTCTGGTTCCTGTCGCGCCCGGGACTCATGGCGCCTTCCGGCGTGCTGATGGTCGGTGCGGCGCTCGTCCTGCGTGATCTGGTGCAGCGGCGCCTCGGCGTTGAGTTTGGCGTTGGCGCGATCGTTGTCGGCGCGGCGATCTCGGCAGGCCTTGCGCCGCCGTCGCTGGTGGTGGCCTCGGCGTCGCATTCCTGCTGTCGGAATTTGCCGATTTTGCCGTCTATACGCCGCTGGCCCGCCGCCGACTGGTCGCCGCGGTCGGTTGCGTCGAGCATCGTCGGACTGGTTGTCGACTCCATCGTGTTCCTCTGGCTTGCCTTCGGCTCGCTCGAGTTCCTGCCTCGGTCAGATCGTCGGCAAAACTCTGGATGGTTCTTGCTCGCGATTCCTTTCGTCGCGTATCTGCGCCGCCGCGACGAGCGGCTCGGTCCTCAAGGCCGCGTGAGAGGTTGATTATGAGCTTCGTCTATCGACATCCTGCGCAACGTCACCACCGGCACCATCACCACGATGCTTGCTGAAGAAGGGCATCCGTCGTTCCTGGATGGCGGGCGCAATGCCGTTCGGCATTTCGAGGCAAGCGTGTGGTGGGCCCGGCGTTCACGCTTCGCTTTGTCCCGGTGCGTGAGGATCTTGGCGACGCCGGAGAGCTGGTCGAAGCCGATCTCTACACGCGGTGCCGATCGAGGCCATGCCGGAGAACTGCGTGGTCGTCGCCGACGCCATGGGCGTGACCGGTGCGGGAATTTTCGGCGACATTCTGTGCATGCGCATGGTCAAACGCGGCGTCACCGCGCTCGATCACCGACGGCGTCATGCGCGACAAGCACGGCGTGCCTGGCGACAGGTCTGCCGGTCTGGTGTGCTGGGCGTCGCGGCGCCGGTTTCGGTCAACCAGCTGACCTTCGTCGGCTGGAATGAGCCGATCGGATGCGGCGGCTGCGCGATTTTCCCGGACGACATCATTGTTGCGGACGACGACGGCGCGGTTGTGATCCCGAAGGATCTGGTCAGACTTTGTCGCTCATGAGGGCGCCGAGCACGAGCTGCTGGAAAGCTGGCTGGTCAGGAAGTAGAGAAGGGGGCAAAGCTGCCCGGCCTGTATCCGCCCAATGAAGAAAACAAGAAGCGCTACGAGCAGTGGAAGAAGACGCGTTGATGTTCTTCCATCCTTTCGAAGAGCGTCGCCTTTCTGCTATCTGCTTCCTTCCAATTTTCTTATCACTGCTTCGGCCTCGCCGGTGTGCTGCTCATGGCGACACGCTGGAGACGTGCCGGCGTCCGCATGGCGGGTACCAGCCTCGTTTTGCTGGCAATTCTCAGGCCTCCTGCCCATAGGGGATCTGCTCATTCGTCCGCTCGAAAATCGCTTCCCGCAGTGGACGCACACCGTGGCGCACCGCACGGAATTATTGTCCTGGGAGGAGACATCGTCGTCAGGCTCTCTCACGTGACTCACGGAGAGGCCGTGGTCGTGCAGTGATGCAGCGCGGATCGCTGGCTATGTTGAAGCTTACGCACGCCTACCCGGAAGCGCGCATCGTCTATTCAGGCGGCGACGCGAGCCTGTTTGGAAACCGACTACCCGAAGCCAGCTACGTTTCGTCTTTGCTCGATAGTTTCGGCGTTCTGCGCGCGAACGCGTGACGCTGGAATCACGTTCCCGCAACACTGCGGAGAACGCCGCCCTCACGAAAGAAGTTGATAAAGCCGGAAGCCCGGCGAGCGGTGGCTTTTGGTGACCTCGGCGCAGCATATGCCGCGTGCTGTCGGCTGCTTTCGGCGAAGTCGGGTTTCCGGTTGAGGCCTATCCGGTTGGCTGGCGCGCGTTGAAAAGCAAGGCAGTCTGGCAGTGACCTGAACACATTTTCCGAGCGGCTATCACGGCTTCGACTCGGCCGCTTACGAATGGATCTGGCTTGTTGGCCTATTGGACAACCGGCAGGACATTCGGAATTCCCGCCAGCGCCTTAATGGCGATCAATAAACAGACGGACTAGCGTTTTCGAATCTTCCGGCAGAACACGTCGTAGATCGCGCCTATGACGATACGCGCCTCGTCTTGCCAATTTGTAGTAGATTGCCTTGCCGTCGCGCCGCGTCAGAGACCAGCCCGTCTGCGCGGAGAGCGCGCGAGCTGCGCGCGACACAGCTCGGCTGCCGCAGTCTGAGCAAATCTTCCAGCTCACTGACCGACTTTCGCCTTCGGCGAGAATGCACAGGATCATCAGCCGACTTTCGTGAGCCAGCGCTTTCAGAAAATCACTCGCGCGCTTGGCGTTGTCGACCATCCGGTCCAGTTCGCTCGAACGCGCGCGGCCTTCAGAGGTGATGCAATTCCATAAGTATCACCAACAATCGCCTTTGGATGCCGCTCGAATACAGACGATCAACCGGTCAGGCGCAACGACTTTTTCTATCAGCCGCCCACGTTCTCCACCCGTTCCGGCCGCGTCCAGTTTCCTCGATCAGCGCGCCCAGCAAACCCCAGAAATGATCTTCACCAGGATAGCCACGAATGCGTCCGATCTCCTGGCCCATTTTCAACCAGCACAAAAACAGGGGCGAGCCGTTCCGACTTCGAGAAAGCCAAGTCAGGCGGAGTAGGATGATCAATGTTCACGCGGCGCAGCGGTGCGCGCTGACCCTCGACTGTTTTCGGGTAAATCGGTGCAATTTCACGGTCGAACGTCTCGCACCATACACAACCCGCCTGCTCGAAACACGATAAGTTCCGCGGCTCGAGCGCTTGGCAACGCGGCGGAAAACAGATATTAGCGGCGACTCAGCGCAATACGAGAACAAAATTTCCGTGTTTGCGACTTGCAGAACAAGTTCGTTCCTCAGCCGAATGGATGATGGCAACGCACCCTGAACAGTACCACAAGAACGGGCTAATACCGGAGAACTGGTGCCAAGTGTCAGACGCTGACCGATCGAAATTCAACCGTAGCGGAACGCCAGCAAGATTATCGAACGATCGCAGCTCAATCAAAACGCGATGAAGGAGATCGGTATCCCGGGCATCGATCGCCTTCGGGATCAGCATCAGGCTTGCTTTGGCGCCATCGACCAGCCTGCGAAATTCGGGCAGCACGCACGGTCGTCGCTGGCGATGCTGTTACAGCGGTCGAGCAGGGTGCCATAACTCGAAGCCTTGGTGGCGACGCCCGAACGTATCTCGGAACTGCCCCAATCGAGCGTCACGATCGTCATAGGCCATCAGCGCGTCCATCATCCTGCTTGGCGTCTCGCACGCAATCAGCCAGCGCGACGACGCCACTTTGCTTTGCGGAGGTCGTAGAGGTCGCCGCGAACTGGCGTCGGAGCCTCGCTGCGCGCGGCATCGAGGCGCCCGGTTTTGCAGCATGATATCGGCGCCGACCAGCCGTGCGTTAACGCTCGTAAACAGTTTGCCGTAAAGCGTGTTGTCGGCGAAAACGTCAGGCCGCTTGCCGGAAAAGCGCTCTGTGAACCTGGCCCAGGCATCGCGCAGGCGGTCGATTTCCAGCTGAGCGAGGTCAGCATTGCCAGTCCGCAGGTAGCCGATCAGCGACCCGGTTGTGGGCGCTCACTGTTTCGACCGCTGCGTTGAAATCGGTCAAGGTCGTCGGCGCGGACGAGGCTGCCGTGCAGCAGAGCGCCGATCAGAGCATGCGATACGGGCGACCCAGGACAGCATCGACGTATTCATCCTGATTTTGACGCGGAATGTGTCCTTGTAAAATATAGGCGTGGTGGCTTCGGCCGACGAGGCGAAGTTGGCCGCGTGGTTTATAAGTACTGATCATGATTGGACGACGAAATCTGCTGGTTGGTGCAGCGTCTTTGCGGCGTTTGTCGCTTCACGCGCGCGCGCAGAACAGCCGATCCTCACGGACGATGGCCTCCACAAGCAGCCCTGGTTTCTGGAAAGCTTTCTTGATCTTGGTGATGATCTCGAAGGGGCCGGCAAGGAGGGCAAGCGCTTTGTGGTCATGTGGGAACTCAAGAGGCTGTCCCCTATTGCAAGGAAACGCATCTCGTCAACTTCTGCGCAACCGCGAATAGCCGATTATGTGAAGACGAACTTTGAAGTCCTGCAACTCAACATTATCGGATCGCGCAAGGTCACCGACTTCGACGGGACGGAGCTCTCTGAAAAGAGAGCTGGCCGCAAAATACGGCGTGCGTTTCACGCCGACCTTTCAGTTCTTTGGCGAAAGCGCGCGCAGTGCTCAAAGACCTGCCGCCGGCTAAACGTGAAGTGGCCGCGCTCTCCCGGCTATATGCTTCTCGAAGACTTCCTCGCCATGTTTCGTTACGTGCGGGAAAAAGCCTATGAGAGCAAAAGCTTTCGCGACTATCTGAAAGCGATGCCGAGCTGAAGATTTCCAGACGGGGTGAACCGTACGAATATTCTTTTTCTGAATATGATTTGAACAAGCAGCTGACCATGGCTATGGTCGGCGTGACGGGACCTGGTTCCGCTCCAAGATGATCATTCGGGAGGAATTATCGCATGCGGCAACTATCTCGTCGCGATGCCTTGGCGCTCGGTGCTGTCAGGTGCGGCGCTCACATTCATCGGGCTCGAGCGAGCGCGCGTCCGCAGCAGCGAAGGAGGCGGCCGATCAGATCGCCAAATTCACCGGGGGCAAGACCGCGACGGACGGCAAGATCTCGATTGAATTGCCCGAGATCGCCGAGAACGGCAACACCGTTCCACCTGTCGTGTCACCGTTGATGCGCCAATGGCTGCCGACAACTACGTCAGCGAGATTCTCGTCGTCGCCGACGGCAATCCTAATCCAGGCGTGGCGACATTCCATTTCTCGCCGATGTCTGGCAAGGCAGAGGCGTCCACGCGCATCCGTCTCGCCACAACCCAGAACATCATCGCAGTCGCAAAGACGAGCAAAGGCGAGTTCTTCACCGATCAGAAGCTGGTGAAAGTCACCATTGGCGGCTGCGGCGGCTGAATCCGGCAACAGCAGAAGGATTCAAGGAGACAATCATGGCGGAAAAGCCGACGCCTCAAGCTTCCCAAGGAAGCCAACAAAGGCGAAGTCATCGAAATCAAGACGCTGTTGCCGCACGTCATGGAGTCTGGTCAGCGCAAGGATAAGGATGGCAAGACGATCCCGCGCAAAATCATCAACAAGTTCGCCTGCGAGTTCAACGGCAAGCCGGTGTTTGCGGTCGATCTCGAGCCGGCAATCGCGGCCAATCCCTACATGCAGTTTCATGCCAAGGTCGAAGAGAGCGGCACGTTCAAATTCACCTGGACCGACGACGACGGTACGGTCACGACGGCAGAAGAAAACATCACCGTGAGCTGATGACCGCCGCGCAGGGTGCCACGGTGGCGTATAACAAAGAATCGTTGGGAGGATCGGATGACGCGTGGCGGGATTCTGGCGAGCGGTGCAGCACGCCGTCATTGTTCGCGGTTGGCGTCGTTCGTCAGCGCGGGCGGATCAGGACGCCGACGCGCAGGCCAAGAAGGAAGCGCCGCTCGAAACCGAAGGGAGATGCGTCGGTGCGGCCGTGGAAGCGTTACGCCGGCTGGCCCGCACGCGATGGATCCAAATTCAACACGCTGCGGCAATCTGGCGTCGCCGCCAGCGCCAAAGCGCGCCGCGCAAGCTCGCCGGTCCGATCACCGGCGACGCCGACAAAAGGCGCCGAGCTCGTGGCCGACCGCAACCGCGGTGGCTCATGCCTTGCTTGCCATGTCATGGGCCCGCCGGCGGAGCCAATCTCCCGGGCAATGTCGGTCCCGATCTTTCGGAGATTGGCAATGCTGGCCGCGAGGACGAATGGCTGTTCAACTACATTTACGACGCGCGGGTTTACAATCCGGACACGGTGATGCCGCCCTGGGGCAGCCACGGCTTGTTCAACGACCAGGAAATCAACGACATGGTTGCTTTCCTGAAGACGCTGAAGTCGCCCGCCGCGTTCAAGACCGCGCTCGATGACCCCGACAAGCGTCCGCCGCCGGTCGAGAAACGCGAAAATCTCGACCCGATCGAAAATCCCGGCATGTGGGCGGTCGACAGGGCGCAGGAGCTCTGGAAGCAGACGGGCGTCCGCCGGCTCGTCGTGCCAGAGCTGTCACGCCAACACCGCCGAATTCAAGACGTGGGCGGCATCGATGCCAAAAGTGGGAGCCGCGGCTCGACAAGGTGCTGGGCGTGGAGGAGTTTGTCACGCGCCATGCCGAAGGCCACCACGGGCGCCGAGCTGGCTGATGGAGACCGACGAAAACCGTGCCATGTCGGTCTATCTGCGCTATCTTGCCAACGGCACGCCGATCACGTGTCGATACCGACGAGCCCAGGAGTCGAAAGCGGCCGATCGAGCGCGGCAAGGAGCTGTCGCGCGCGCAAGGTCGGTCGAACTCAACATTTGGCCTGCACGGATTGCCACGGCAAGGCGGCGAACCACTGGATCCGCGGCCAGTGGCTGGGTGAGCCTAAGGGGCAGTACGACCATTTTCCCGACTTGGCGCACCAGCCTGCTGGCGATCTGGGACATCCGGCAGCGTTTCCAGTGGTGCCAGGTCAATATCCGCGCCGACGAACTGCCGCCGGACGCCAAGGAATATGGCGATCTCGAATTGTATCTCGCCACGCAGAACGAAGGGCAGAAGCTCAGCGTACCGGGCATCAGGCACTGACGCGGCTCACAGTGGCCGCGGCCTCTGTCATGGTCGTCCTGCCGAGCGCGGCGCACGGATGACCTGGAAGGTGACTGATGATTACGCGCCGTGAAATTCTTCACGTCGGCGCTGCGACCGCGGCGCTCGCGGCTGGCGATAGGCGCTTTCATACGCGCGCGTCGCGCAACAGACGGCTGACCGAAGCTGAGCTTCTCAGGTTTGATGCGCTCGGCAATGTCACGCTGCTGCACGTCGCCGACATTCATGGCCAGCTCCTGCCGGTCTACTTTCCGCGAGCCCTCGGTCAATACTCGGCGTCGGCGAGAGCGAGGGGGCAGCCGCCGCATCTTACCGGCAAGGATTTTCTCAAACGCTTCGGCATTCCGGAGAAATCGCGCCTCGGCCTATGCGCTGACCGACCAGGATTTTGCAGACTCTGGCGAAATCCTATGGCCGCATCGGCGGGCTCGACCGGCTGGCTGCGGTGGTCAAACGCGTGCGCGGCGAGCGCGGCAACGACAAGGTCCTTTTCTCGATGGCGGCGATACCTGGCAGGGCTCGCTCGGCGCGAACTCGCAGCAAAGGCCAGGACATGGTCGATTGCATGGCGTTGCTCAAGCCCGACGCCATGACCGGCCATTGGGAATTCACCTACGGCGAAGCGCGGGTGAAAGAGCTGATCAAGACGCTCGACTATCCGTTTCTGGCGCTCAACATCCGCGACACCGAATGGAACGAGCCGGCGTTCGAGCCGATGAAGATGTTCGAGAAAGGCGGCGTCGAAGATCGCGGTGCTCGGGCAGGCCTTTCCCTATACGCCGGTCGCCAATCCGCGCTGGATGATGCCGAAATGGTCGTTCGGTATCCGCGAGGACGATGTGCGCGCGCAATGTCGAAAAGGCGCGCGAAGGCCGGTGCGCAGCTCGTGGTGCTGCTCTCGCACAACGGTTTCGACGTCGACCGCAAGCTTGCCTCGCGGGTCACGGGCATCGACGTGATCCTGACCAGCCACACCCACGACGCGCTGCCTGAGGCGATCAAGGTCGGCAACGACATTGCTCGTGGCGTCGGGCAGCCACGGCAAAGTTCCTATCGCGCCTCGACCTCGATGTGCAGAACGGCGCGGTCAAAGATTTCCGCTACAGGCTGATCCCGCTATTCGCCGATGCGATCAAACCGGATGCCGAGATGGCAGCGGCGATCGCCAAGGCGCGCGCGCCTTACGCGCAAGGAGCTCGCGCGCGAAGTCGGACGCGCCGACATCGCTGCTTTACCGCCGCGGCAATTTCAACGGCACGTTTGACGACCTGATTTGTGCGGCGCTCCTGACGGAGCGCGATGCCGAAATCGCACTGTCGCCCGGGTTCCGCTGGGGCACGAGCGTGCTGCCCGGCCAGGCGATCACGGTGGAGGATATCCACAACGCCACGGCGATCACCTATCCGCAGGCCTATCGCATGTCGCATGACCGGCGAGCGGCTGAAAGAGATTCTCGAGGACGTCGCCGACAATCTGTTCAATCCCGATCCCTATTATCAACAGGGCGGCGACATGGTGCGTTGCGGCGGTCTCGGCTATGCGATCGATGTTTCGAAGCCGATCGGTCAGCGCATTTCTGCGATGACGCAGCTCGAAATCCGGCAAGCCGATCGAGCCGAAGAAAGAATACGTGGTCGCCGGTTGGGCCAGCGTCAACGAGGGCACGGAAGGTCCGCCGGTCTGGGATCTGGTTGAACGCTATGTCGCGCGAGCAAAGACCGTGCAGTCGCGCCCGAATACGAGCGTGAAAATTTCCGGGGGTTGAGTCGCAATTCGTATTACATTCATAAAATAGAATGTGATAAGAGCCTGTCCTGTAGTCCGATCTGCCGGGAGGTGCCATGGCTGACCCGAACGAAGACGACGGGACGACGCGCCGTCGTTTTCTTGTCGGGCGCTGCCGGACTTGCGGCGGCGCGGCGTAACCGCAGCGCGCGCGGAGAACGCGAAGAATCTTCCGCCGAACGTTGCCGAGCTGGACGCGCCAGCTCGGCGAGGGCGTCGGCGTGCGTGCCTACGGCAATGCCGTCCAAATACGAAAAGGACGTCGTCCGCCGCACTGTGCCCTGGCTTACCGCCACGCCCGGAGTCATCGGTGAGCTTCACGCCGCTGCATCAGCTGGACGGAATCATCACGCCCAACGGGCTCTGCTTCGAACGCCATCATGGCGGCATCGCCGAGATCGATCCCGCGGACTACCGGCTGATGCTGCACGGCCTTGTCGACAAGCCGCTCAGTCTTCACGCTCGACGAGCTCAAGCGTCTGCCGCGCGTCAACAAAATCTATTTTCTCGAATGCGCGGCCAATTCCGGCATGGAATGGCGCGGCGCCCAGCTCAATGGCTGCCAGTACACGCACGGCATGGTGCATTGCGTGCAATACACGGGCGTGTCGCTGAAGGTGCTGCTGGAGCAGGCCGGTCTCAAGCCGAGCGCGAAATGGATCATGGCGGAGGGCGGCGATGCCGCCGCGATGAACCGCTCGCATCCCGCTGAGCAAGGCGCTCGACGATTGCATCGTCGCCTACCGCATGAATGGCGAGATGCTGCGCCCGGAGCAGGGCTATCCTGTGCGCCTGGTGGTGCCCGGCTGGGAAGGCAATGTCTGGGTCAAATGGCTGCGCCGCATCAAGGTCGGCGATCAGCCATGGTTCACGCGCGAGGAAACCGTCGAAATACACGGACCTGCTCGAAAACGGCAAGGCGCGCCAATTCACCTTCGTGATGGACGCGAAATCGGTGATCACCTCGCCGATCGCCGCAGGCGCCGGTGAAGCAGAAAGGATTCAACGTCATATCGGGCATGGCCTGGTCGGGCCGCGGCAAGGTCAAGCGCGTCGATGTCTCGCTCGACGGCGGACGCAACTGGCGCACTGCACGGATCGACGGGCCTGTTTTGGACAAGGCCTGCGTCCGCTTCTACTACGAGTTCGACTGGAATGGCGAAGAGCTCCTGCTGCAGTCGCGCGCGATGGACGAGACCGGCTACGTTCAGCCGAGCAAGGATGCACTTGCGCAAGATCCGCGGCGTCAACTCGATCTACCACAACAACGGCATTCAGACCTGGGCGGTGAAGCCGGACGGCGAGGTCGAGAATGTCGAGGTCGGCTAGATCGCGCTCGCCGCCGCGGTGTTGCTCGCGTTTGCCACTTCTGCGCAATCGCGCAGACAAAAAGAGACGCCGCACGCAACTACGGCATTGGTCAGGCCATCAGCGCAGAACAAATCGCCGGTTGGGATATCGACGTCCGGCCGGATGGGCAGGGCGCGCCGCCTGGGCGCGGCTCGGTGAAGGACGGCGAGAAGGTCTACATGGACAAATGCGCCGCCTGTCACGGCGAGTTCGGCGAGAGCGCCGGGCGCTGGCCGCAGATTGCGCAGGGCAAGGGCACGCTCGCATCGCATGATCCGGTTAAGACCGTCGGCTCTTATTTTCCGTACCTATCAAGCGTGTTCGACTACATCCGCGCGCTCGATGCCCTTCGGCGATGCGCAATCGCTCAGCGACGATGAGCTCTATGCTGTCACCGCCTACGTGCTCTAGTCTCAACGACATCGTCGACGAGAAATTCGTGCTGTCGAAGGAGATACCTGGGGCAACGTCGAAATGCCGCAACGCAGGGCGGTTTCTTCGATGACGACCGCGAGACAACCGAGAAGGCCTTCTGGAAACCAAATCCCTGCATGAAGGATTGCCGCGGGCCGGTGAAGATTACCGGCATGCCCAGGCCGTCGATGTCACGCCCGATGAGAAGATACAAAAACGCGGCGTAGAGTAGCGTCCGGCACCATTTCGCTTATGACATTCCGGCAATTCTGACGTCCAGCCGGGATCTTCATGGCCAAACTTAATCTTTCCGTCGCCGTCGCGCGCCTTACGACCGCACGCGGGCGCTGATCGACGGTACTGTCCAGATCGACGGCGTCAAGCCGGCCTGCATGACGCTGTCGCCGGAAGAAATCTTCTTCCGCGCTTTCCGGCAGGCCGAATTCGACATCTGCGAATTGTCGCTGTCGAGCTTCACGGTGAAGACTGCGCAGGGCAATTGCCCTTATGTCGGCGTGCCCGCGCTTCGTCTCGCGTGCATTTCGTCACACGTCCATCTATGTGCGCACGGACCGTATCAAGAAGCCGGGCGACCTCAAGGGAAAGAAAGTCGGTCTGCCTGAGTATCAGCTGACCGCGAATGTGTGGGCGCGCGCCATCCTTGAGGACGATCACGGCGTTAAACCCTCCGACATCCATTGGGTCGCGGCGGCATTGAGGATGCGGACCGTCCGGAGAAGATCAGCATCAAGCTGCCGCCCGACGTTCAGCTCGAGGACGCGCCGAAGGGCAAAATCGATTTCCACCCTGCTGAGGGACGGCGCGATCGATGGTTTTATCGCGCCCGCGGCCGCCATCCTTGCCGAAAGACACCCCGAACGTCGGCTGGCTTTTCCCGGACCCGGTTGCGGCGGCTAAGGATTATTTCAAGCGCACGGGTATTTTCCCGATCGATGCATCTGGTCGGCGTGCGACGCAGCCTTGCCGAAAAGCATCCATGGCTGCCGGTGCGGTGTTCAAGGCCTTCGAGCAGGCCAAAGAAGGTAGCGCTCGAACAATTGAGTGACACGTCGGCGACCAAGGTGACGTTGCCGTTCGTCGAGGAACGGATTGATCGGAAGCGCGCGCCCTGATGGGCGAGGATTTCTGGTCGTACGGCGTGGCCGCCAACCGCAAAGACGCTGGAGACGTTTCTGCGCCACCACCCATTCGCAGGGCTGTCGTCACGCCTGGTGACGGTGGAAGAGATGTTCCATCCCGGCACGCTCGGAAACATTCAAGCTCTAGGAATTTTCAATGGCCACAATTCGCATCATGAGCGGCGGCGCGCCGAGAGAGATCTTTCTGCAGCTGACGCCGCAGTTCGAACGGCAGATCCGGCCACAAGGTCGACTATCGTCTTCGCTGTGATGTCGGCGCTGCGCGACAGGCTTGCCGCTGGTGAAAAGGCGGACGTGCTCGTGATGCCGACCAACATCCTCGGACGGCTACCAGAAGGACAAAGTTGTGCGTGCGCAAGGCCGCGCGATCCTCGGCCTCGTCAGCATCAATGCCGTGGTCCGCAACGGGTGCTGCGAAGCCGGACCTCTCGACGCCTGATAAGGTCAAGCAGGCCATCCTGAACAGCCGCGCGATCACGTCATGCGACGCCCGGCGCGACGCCGAGCGGCACTCATATGGGAAAACTGATCGAGCAACTCGGCATCGCCGACGCGATGAAGGGCAAGATCATCCACCGGCCGGCGCTCGAAGGCGGCGTACAGCTTGTTGCGAGCGGGGAGGCCGAGATCGGATTCTATCCAAAGAGCGAAGTGATCAATACCGATGGCCTGACCGTCGTCGGGCCGTTGCCCGCCGCGCATTCAGCTTACGACGATCTACGGCGCGGCCGTCACGGCAGCGAGCCCGGCGCCGGACGCCGCCGCAAGGCCTTTATTAAATTCATGACCGACCCGGATGCACCGCGTCCGCATGGACCCACGCAGGCTTCGATCCGCCGGGCCTAGGCTTTCGGTGCTCTCAGCTTCACGTGGATGTTCTTTTCCTGCGTGAAGGCGAGCATCTCCTCGAAGCATTCCTCGCGTCCCGAGCCCCGACTGCTTGAAGCCGCCGAACGGCGCGCCGAGGAAGTGCTTGCTCACCTCGTTGATCCAGACATAGCCCGGCCTGCACCGCAAGCGCGGTGCGGTGCGCGCGTTGAGAGATCGTTGGTCCAGATCGATGCGGTGAGGCCATACTCGACCGCATTCACGGTCGCGAGCATCTTCCGCTCGTCGCTCCATTTGAACACGCCGAGCACTGGGCCCGAAGATTTCCTCGCGCGCGATCCTGTTCTTCTCGGTGACGGCGAACACGGTCGGCTCGATAAAGAAGCCATCTCTTGAGGGCCGGATCGGCCGGCGGGCCGCCGCCGGTGATGAGTTGGGCGCCTTCGCTCTTGGCCGACTCGATGAAGCTCATCACCCGGTCGAATTGCTGCTTGGACACGATCGGCGCCCATGGTGGTGCGCCGGGTCGGTCGGAATGCCGGGCTTGTAGTATTTGATCTTCTCCTTCACCCGCGCGATCACCGCGATCGTAGATCGCCTCGTGGATGAAGGCGCGGCTGGTCGAGCCGCAGGACTGGCCGCACCAGGTGAAATTCATGCCGCCGATGACCGCGCCGGCGACCTCGTCCGGGATCGGCATCGCCATAGGCGATCAGCGCGTTCTTGCCGCCGAGCTCCAGCATGGTGCGCTTGACCGTGTCGGAGGCCGCTTTCATGACCGCGCGTCCGGTCGGCACGCTGCCGATCAGCGCAATCATGGCGACGTCCGGATGGCTCGCGCGAGCCGCTGCCCGGCTTCGCGTCCGCCGGGCACGACGTTGAACGCGCCTGCCGGCAGCAGCCCGCCGATCAGTTCGGCGAGCCGCAGCGAGGAGAGCGGGGCCTGCTCCGGCGGCTTCACGACCACCGTATTGCCGGCGGCGAGCGGGGCCGCGGATTTGCCGGCGCAGAACATGAACGGATGATTGAACGGGATGATGCGGCCGACGACGCCCAGCGGTTCGCGCACGGAGAAATTGACCACGTCCGGACCCATCGGAATCGAAGCAGCCCTTCATTTCGGTGACAAAGCCCGCGAAGAATTCCATTTGCGCAGCCGCGATCATCGCGTCGCTGACCATTTCTTTGACCGGGATTGCCGCAGTCGGCGGCATCGATCATCGCCAGTTCGTTGGCGTTCTGGCGCAGGATCTCCGCGATCCGCCGCAGGATTTTGGCGCGCTCGAGCGGCAGCACGCGCCGCCATTCCGTGAATGCCGCCTTTGCCGCGGCGACCGCAGCATCGATGTCGTCGGCGCCGGATTCGGCGACCTTGCCGAGCGATTGTCCAGTGCCGGGGCTGATCGTATCGACAAAGCGGCCGGCCTTCGGCTCGTGCCAGCGCGCCGCCGTAATAGGCGCCCGCGATTTTTCGGCAGCACGACCGCCTGTGCGGAGGCGGCTTGCGGTGAAACGGCGGTGGTCATGGCGACTGTCCGTCTATTGCGTCACTACTGGCGTGGTGAAATCTGGATCAACTCGGTGATCTGCTCTTTGCTGAGCGGTCCCGGAATGAACTTCAGGTTCACCGCTTCCGGAATCAACGAGTCGAGACCGTGGATCTGATCGGGATTGACCAGGCTCTTGGGGAAGAATTCGTCGCGCACGCGCTTGGCCATCGGTTCCGGAACCTTGGCGAACTCGGCGTAGTCTGTGATGACCTGCGGATTTGACGAGTACATGTAGTCGATGCTTCGCGGTAGGCTTTCATGAAGCGCTCGATGACGTCCTTGCGTTTGCGCAAGGCGTCGGCATTGGCAACCAGGACGCGGATCGTCTGGCCGCGCACCAGCGTGGCGTCGGTCGCGCGGGCGACCAGATGAATCTTGCCTTCTTCCATTTCCTTGAGGCCGAACGGCGGTGCGGCCCAGCCGACGTCGACCTGATCGGTCATGCACGGCCGTCAGCGTCGCGCTCGGATTGCCGGTGGCCTGCGGCTTGGCCGTCAGCTTGAACTCGTCGATGAAGGCGCGCACGACGCTGTTGGTCGGAGGAGCCGTTGGTCGAAAAGGCGATGGTGTGGCCGTTGGTGTCCTTGAGCGTCTTGATGGCTGGGATTCTTGGCGTACCAGTAGTCGGCGCGCGCCGGTCGCCTGGGCGCCGATGATGCGCACCGGCGCACCTTTGCATAGGCCGCCATGGCGCCGAGCGTGCCGACCGCCAATCCGAGATCGACGCCGCCGGCGATCACCGGCTGCAAGGTCTCGCCGCTGCCGGATGTGTAGATCATCTCGAGCTGGAGGCCGTGCTTCTTGAAGATGCCGGCCTTGTCGCCGAGGTGGGTGATCGAACGTATCCCAGTTGCCGCGCTGGCCGATGGTCATTTTCACGAGATCGTCGGCGGCGCGCCGGACTGACTCTGAGCAATCGTCGCGGCCATTGCCGCAATCGCAAGCGAACGTGTCTCATGCAAGTTCCTCCCACGCGTTCGTTTAGTTCCGTTTTATGCTGTCGAGCCCGCCGAGTTTGCCGATCAAGCGCGTTGGCGCCGATCGCCAGCACGAACAAGAACGATCAACATCGCGTACATCGCCGGCATGTCGAAAATACTGTAGGTCTGGATGATCAGGAAGCCGATGCCCTTGTTCGAGAGCTTGGTCTCCGCGAGCAACGTACCGATCAGTGCGAAGCCGAAACCGAGGCGTACGCCGTTGATGATCGGGTGACGCATCGCAGGCAGATAAATCTTCGTGAATCATTTGCCGGGTACTGGCGCCAAAGCTCCGGCCGACGCGAATAAGCACTTTGTCTATCTGTCGCATGCCGGCCGCGACATTGAGTGCCACAGAAAGAAGCCGCACTGCCATCACCGAGATCAGGAGACTTACTCTCATCGATCCTCCCTTTCATCCGTGGAGCCTGTTTCCGCGCCATCCCCCACGGGGAGGGAATGCTAACCGGCGGCGAGAACCGGGGTCAAGTTGACGGTCTTGGATTTTCGCCGGGCGGCGCGAGGACCGGGGAAGCCGTCCGACTGCGGACCGCGGTGAGGTGCCCCCAAGCGGTGGGGTGCCTGGGCGGTGTACCTCAGCGAAGGAGCTTCGGCAGTCGCTCGAAGAACTCGCGCACGGGCAGCACCTCCACCGGGCCATCCTTCTGGGCGTGCTCGCCGTCGTAGACGCCGATGGCGTGCCGGATGACCTTGCGCGCGTGCAACTCCCGTAGGGAGCGCTGAAGCTGCTGCGCCAGGTCTGCGAGGACTTGACCTCGATCCCCACCGAGTGCTTCGGGCCGGTCCAGATGAAGTCCACCTCGACTCCCGATGGAGTCCGGTAGTAGCTCATGGCCGCCATGCCGCGTTGGTGAAGCTGAGGTGCGCTCGCAGCTCATGCAGCACCCAGGTCTCGAGAAGCGGGCCGCGTTCCGAGTCATGGAGCGGCGCACGAAGCCGGCCGGTCGCGGCGCGGGCGACGCCGCAGTCAAAAGAAGTAGAACTTGGGATGCGTGACCTCGCGCACTTTCAGCGGCGCGGCTGCCACGCCCGCAGCCAGACGCCGATCAAGGTGTCCACCAGCACCTCGAAGTAGCGTTGCACCGTCGGACGGGCGACCGCGGACTCGCTGGCGATAGTTCGTGACGTTGACGACCTGTCCATTCAGCAGTCCGGCGATCCGAAGGAATCGCGAGAAAGCCGCCAGGTCCTTGGTCAGCGCCTCCTGCTGGACTTCCTCACGAAGGTAGTTGGCTGCGTAGGCTTCGGAGGATGTCCACCGCGGCTCGAGGCTCGTTGCGTACGTCCGGAAGGAGACCGAATCGCATCAGCATCCGAGGAGGAGATACGCTGACGCAATTCGGGAGTGTACGAGCGGAAAGAAGGAGCGGTTGATGTACCCGGCCCGCCAGCAGATTGGCGTCGAGGCGCTTCAACTTTCGAGCGATAGATCCGCAGAGCGCGAAGGACCAGCGCTTGCCGTGGTCGCGCGATCAGGATTGGACCTCATTGAGGAGCGCGGGGATGCGTTGAACTTCGTCCACCACCACCCAGCCCGAACGGAGCGCCTCTGACTTCCCGGCGAAACTGTGCCGGCTCGGCATAGGGAGGCGGAAATAGACTTCGCTATGGAGCAGGTCGTACCAGCGGGCCTTTCCAAGGACCTGTCTCAGCCAGGTGGACTTTGCCCGTACCGCGAGGCCCGAAGAGGAAGAACGAGCGTGTGGGACGCTTCAACCGTCGTGATACATAGCGAGCATTTTAACAGGGAAAATGCTCACGATCTATACATGGCGTTTCCGGCTGGCTGGCCGCGGTCTGGCCCCGGCTTTCACAGCCGCGCGTCGAGGAGCGAGAAGTAGTCCTCCTCCTCCTGCGCGAAGTGGAGGCGGAGGAGGGCGTCGAGGGCGTAGAGGGTCTTACGGAGGTCGCGGAGGTCCTCGGGGCCGGGGCCGTCGGCGGGCAGGTCCTCCACCAGCCGGACGAAGAGCCGGATGAGGTGGGCGATCTCGAGGTGGGCGCGGCTCATGGTGCCGGTGGGGTCCACGCCGCCCATCAGCTTGGCGACGGTGGATAGGAGCGTGCGGTCCTCGTGCTTCGCGGCAGGAGGTCTTCCTCCAGGAACTTCCGGACCTCCTCCAGCTCGTGGCGGGCCTCGGCCGGTGAGTAGGAGTCGAGCCGATCGGCGACCCGCCGCAGGCGATCGACCTCCGGGAACAGCTCGCGGTGAGCTTCCCGGGCAAGCTCCCGATCGCGGCGGACCGTCTCATCGAGGATCTTCGCGTAGGGTCCTGGAGCGCGCAGGGCGTTCAGATGACCGCCACGTCGATCACCTCCTGGACCAGCGCCTGACCACCGGGGGAAGAAGCCAGCAATACGTAACTGAATCGAAGTACAAC
>ERZ1370068.11179-contig-9816_pt1 | contig 36658 bp, 60 predicted proteins | sample MGYA00561227_ERZ1370068 | MGnify/ENA primary metagenome ERZ1370068 (study PRJEB38410, sample SAMEA6850437) | metagenome | study: Metagenomic assessment of the ecological functions of the soil: analysis of the soil microbiota associated with the... | reverse complement strand
GGTTACGTATTGCTGCTTGTCGCCACGGCGAATCGCGGCATGACGCATGGCGGCGGCGACGTCGTGCTACCACCCAGATACGGTCGTCACCCACCAGTGCTCGACTGGCTGGTGCTGCTGCGCGGCATCGGACCCGCACATCGGCACGATCACGCCGCTTTCGAACAACGCCGAGATCTGCTCGTTTCCGCGGTTCTGCGAAAACAATCCACCGCCAGACGATGCGGAACGCGCCAGCGCCGCGATGGAATGCGCTGCGGTGCCCATGTACCCGGAGCTGCCCACCGCCGTCGGCTTCTGCATGTACATCCGTCGTACGGTCATCGAGGCCATCGGCGTGTTCGATCCGTGTTCGGCCGCGGCTACGGCGAAGAGAACGACTTCAGCATGCGCGCTCGCGAGCGGGCTTTCGCAATGTTCTCTGCGACGATGCGTTCGTCGTGCAATTTCTGCGCGGTCGTTTGGCGAAAGCATGCCGGCCCGCGTGGAGAGAACGTCGCCAAGGTCGCGCGCCATCCGACTACCTCGTCCGCGTGCGCGAGTTCATCGCCAAAGACCCGCTGGCACCGATCCGCGGCATGGTTTTCGTCGCAGCTCGCCGTGCTCGCCGGGGTCGACAAGACCGCGGCGTGCTGCACGTCGCATCCCACGCGGCGGCGGTACGGAGAAGTACGTGCAGGAAGCCATCGCGACCTCGCGCGACCGCTGCCGGCACTATCTGCTGCGCATCCTGCCGGACCGCTGGCGGCTGATCGACACGGAGGCCGCAACGCCGGTCATTACGACAGCCCGCGGCGGGGCGGGGAGGCCTTCGCCCCTACTGGCTCCGTTCGATGTGCGCTTGGCTGCGAATCGACGTGGCGCACGTGCACAGCGCGGTCGGCAGCGGCGACGATCTGCTGGCGCTGCTGCGCAACGCCGGCGTGCCGTACTGCTATTCCGCCCACGACATGTACCTCGCGTGTCCGACCGTCTATCTCATCGACAGCACGGGCCGCTATTGCAACGCGACTACGGATCCGCCGTCTGTCGCGCGCGTGCATCGCCCATTTCGACGGCCCCTCGACCACGACATCGAGCGCTGGCGTGCGCGCTATCGGACGTTCCTCGACGGCAGGCAGGATACTGGCGCCGTCGCGCTGGGCGCAGGCGACGCTCGAGAAATACTATCCGGGCATCGTGGTGATCGCGAACGCCGCACGAGCCGCCGACGGATTTCGCGCCGCGGACGCATCGAAGCCGCGAACGGACTCGCGTTGCCGGACGACGATTGCCGCCCATCGGCGTCCTCGGCGCCATCGGGCCGGAGAAGGGCGCGCGCCGACTGGAGGTGCTGGCCGAGCGGGATCCGGGCGCGGCAATTGCCGCTGCGCATCGTGGTCATCGGCTATACGGACCGGGAGAAGTGGTGGCAACTGACGACCGGGTCTTCACCGTCCACAGGTTAGCGAGCCTGCGGAAATCGAAGCGCTGCTCGATCACTATCGCATCACGGTCGCGTTCTTCCTGACCGAATGGCCGGAGACGTTCAGCTATACGCTGAGCGAGGCGTGGCAGGCAGGGCGTCCGGCGCTGGTGCTGCCCGCGGCGCGTTGCAGGAGCGCGTCGATGCCACTCGGCGCCGGGTGGACGATCGCGGAGTGGCCTGACGACGACGCGATGCTGGACCAGCTCGTCGCGATCACTGCACCAGAAAATGCCGCCGAGCTCCAGCGCAGGTCTGCCCTGCGAGGTCAGCGCTGGAGGACGAGCGGCGGGCGGCGCTGCCGCCGGGAACGCTTGTACGATGACCTGCGCCGCACAGCGTGCTGCGGCGCAGTCGGATGCTGACGTCGCGACGCGAGATTCATGCGTCGGCGTGCCGGGCGCTCGACGTCGAACCCGTCGCGCCGCCGGAGCTCGAAGACGCGCGCGCGCCGACGCCAAAGCGCCGGTTCGCGTTCGCCGACGTGTTGCGGTTCTTCTGGCGGGCAGCCCTGACCGCGCTGAAGTTCGCTCATCGTGATCAGGAAGCTGCTGCGGCTCTCTTTGCGCTGGAACGCCGGTCCCGGTCGCGGCCCCGCCTGCCGCTCCGCCCGCGCCGCAGCCGTTTTCGCTCGAGCGCCTGCGCCAGGAAAATCCCGGCCTCGCCGACCACTTTTCCTGGGGCACGAATGCGCTGCCGCCGCAACGCGCGACGCCGTTCTACCTGCAGTTCGGCTGCGGCGAGCGTGTGCCGACGGCTTCGTCAATCTGATTTCATTCCGCGGCGAGCTCGTGTCGCTGTGGAATCTGCTCGATCTGTGGCCCGAGGCGCTGGAGGTCGTCGACGGCGTGTTCTGCGAGGATGTTGAGCATTCTTCCTTGCGGAGCAGGTGTACATCCTCTGCAACCTCAATCGCGCGCTGTGCGCCCGGCGGCAGGCGTGCCCGACGTGCTGATGCCGAGCCTCCGCCGAGGCCTCTGTCGTACTACCGATCGGACGTACAAGCCGGAGCCGCGGGCGAGATTTCTTTCTGCACCAGGCGCTCGGCGTCGTAGACCGGCGCCGACGCGCTCAACGTCGGCCTGCGCTTCCGGGCCACCGCCGGCTGCACGGTCGACGGCGCAGAGCCTGGCGCCGGGATGGCCGCAGATGTGCGGGTTCGACGCCATCGCCGACGACCTGCGTGAGCGTCGACCGTCGATGCGCTTCCGCGGCGTCAACCTCCGCTGACGAGGCCGAACTCGCCTGTCGTTCGCCAGCGACTCTGCGCGAAGAGCGGCCCGTCAACAGAACGTTGCTGGCGCCGCCGGCTGGTCAGGGGCGCCGGGCCGGTCGTCGGAGCGAATCCGCGGCGAGGACGGCGCCGACGGGATGCGACTGTACGTCGCCACGGACGCGCCGGCCCACCGATCACCTGTATGCGCTGAGGCGGCGTCCCGCTGATCGACGCCAGCGCCGTCGCGTGCCTCGCAACGTGCGCTCAGTCGAACCTGTCGTCGTTCCGCGAGCACAGCCAGCAGTCGCTGGTGATCGACGGCGTCCACTCCTGGCATTTCGACGAGACGCTAGTCGCGTCCCTGCATGAATCTCGTCACGCGCAATCAGCTGCGGCTACGACTGGCGACGCGGCGTCGCTGTCGACGCTCTTCGTGTTCTCGCCCGCCACAGAGCCCGGTGAATATTTCACCTTCGGCCGCGCCGAGGTCTATACGCTCGAATGATCGGCGGGCGTCCGCCGCGGCCTCAGACCAGTCCGGCCACCGGGTTCACGCTGAGCGCGAGGATGCCCGTCGTGTAGAAAACGCGGCGACGCCGTGGATCAGCACGACGCGCCGGATCGACGGATCGCAGACTCCGCACGTCGGACACCTGGAACGTCATGCCGACCGTAAAGGAGAGCGAGGAAATCACCGTAGCCCGGCAGCCGCTAGTCACCGGGAAACGTCAAGCGGTTCGACGGTTCGCCCTGCTGGCCGTCGGGCATGGCGAGATCAAGGAAATAGTCGCGTAATGCAGCGCAAGATGGTCTGGATGAACGCCCACGACAGCGCAATCGTGAAGATGACGAGCGCCGCCCGCGCGTGCGCCCCTGGAGATCGCCGGCGACCTTCAGCAACGGCACCTGGTTGCGGATCACCACGATACTGCGGAGGCGGGCGACCATCGTGAGGATCAGACCACCCACTGGCCCGCGTCCTGGCGCGCAGCGCGCGTTCTGCCATCTCCTCCGGTCCGGCCTTGCGCAGCACCTGGAACATGGCGAGAGCGCGGTCGTCGCGCCGACGTCCCAGGCGGTGATGAACCGCAGCCGCGGGCCATCGCCGGTACGAGCAAGAGCAGCAGGTAGGTGGCGAGGCCAACGACCGCGCCGAACGTCAGCGGACGGCGCAACCGCCATCCCTGTTGCGAGAGGCGCAGGCGCTTCGCGCGGAACCTGGCCGGCACGGGGACTCCTGCGCAAACACGGGCACGTCGCCCGGCCGCCATTATCGCGGCTCCTGCCGCGTCAGACCGTGCGCTGGCGCAACGGGCGAACCTTCGCGAACACGTCGGCTTGCGCCTGCGCCGTCTGGACCCGCTGGAACGCTGTTCCCGCCGGATGCGGGCGAAGGTTTTCGCAGGTCGGTTTCGACGCTGCTGGTGTAACTGAAACGAACGATCGAGTATCGATTTCACGCTGCCTCCAACAAGGCTGAGCGCGTTTTAACCCACCCCGACCGCATTAACGCGCAAGACCCGTTCCGGATGCAGAAATCCGTTTGCGATCAACGAATTGATGGAATCTACCCGACGGACGCCAGCCCCACTGTCAAACACGCCGACGTCTGACTTGCGGCAGCTACAGTACGTCGACTACAACTCCGGCGCGGGGGCCGGCCGAGCGCTCAGCGCCCCGATTCGACGTGATCCCAGGCGGTGGCTCTTGTGATGGTGCCGGAAGTAATGATCGCGAATGCTTGCGAGCTCCGTGGCTACCGAAAGGGGAAACCCTGCGGCCGCCGCGCTTGTCCTCGAGGAGGCTGTCGAGATAGCCCTCGCAGACCAGCACGTACCCATTCGGCCGCAATCTTGTTGGCGATGCGGGGCAGCGCAACCGCAGGCGCGGCTGTACGCGCGGCGGCAGCTTCAGGATCCATTTCGCAGCGTGGCGGTTCAGGGTTTCGGCGCGGGCGTGCCCTTCCGTTGCTGCTCGACGTCGGCGGGCCGCGCACGCTCGACGACGGCTTCACCGCGTCATCGAGGACCTGCGGGCATCGTCGACTGAGACCTTCGAACTCGAACGAGCCGGGATTGCTGGTCCGGGCATGGCACCTCATCTTGCCGCGCAGTGTCGCGCTTCCCTTAGACCAATAGCATACGCCGTACCAGCCGGGAACCAGGAAAACCTCCTGAGCGGGACGGGCTCTGGCGTTCGGCCAGGTCGCTGGGCGCAACGCGATAACTGGCCGAGGCGGTCAGCCGCCAAAGCGGACGAAAAAAGGCCGGGCAGGAAGCCCGGCCTTTCGGCAAAGACGCCGGAGAGGAAGCTTACGCCGGCCTGGATGTTCCTCGCCTGCTTGCCCTTCGGGCCTTGCGTGACTTCGAAGGAGACCTTCTGGCCTTCCTTCAGCGTCTTGAAGCCCGGCATGTTGATCGCCGAGAAGTGCGCGAACAGATCTTCGCCGCCGCCGTCCGGCGTAATGAAGCCGAAGCCCTTCGCGTCGTTGAACCACTTCACGGTTCCAGTTGCCATTTCGGTAATTCCTTAAGTACGAGAATAAATCGGGACGCTGCCCGGCCGATGTTTCGATCTCAAGGAAAGTACGAGCGGTGGAACGACTGCGAAGCGGTCGTACAGAGCGTGCTCTACTGCTTGAAACAAAACACGCGCAGGACTATACGCGACTTTCGCAAACGCGAACTCGCCGGCGTCTGTCGTACGTCAAGGCAGTGGTCGTATACGGCCTGCGACTGCAGGACGGCGGTGCAAGCCCGGCGACCGAGGCTGTGAGGCCCACTGCTCGGACTGACGAGCTCGGCTCGCACCAGCGCGGCGCCCGCGCCGAGTGCCGCGAGCTTGCCGCGGGCGACCTCGCGGCGCCAGCGGCACCATCCCGCAGTTGGTGCACGGATAGAGCCGCTCGGCTGGGCACGAACTGCAGCGCCGCGCGGATCGTCGCGCGCGACCTCCTCCGGGCGTCTCGACGCGCGTCGGTGGCGACGTCGATCGCGCCCGACCAGCACGTCCTTGCCCGTCGAGCAGCGCGATGAGGTCGATGCGGCACGTGCGAGTTGGCGCATTCGAGCGACACCTGGTCGATCGACGACTGCGCGAGCAGCGGAAAGGTCTGCTCGTACTGCCGCCACTCGTCGCCGAGCGTCTTCTTCCAGTCGATGTTGGCCTTGATGCCGTAGCCGTAGCAGATGTGCACCGCGGTCTTGCAGTTGAGGCCCTGCGCGCGCGCGCTCGAGCGCGGCGACGCCCCAGTCGCGCACCTCGTCGAAGTAGACGTTGAACGCCGGCTCGTCGAACTGGATCGACGTCCACGCCCGGCGCGGCGATCGCTCGCGCGCCTCCTGGTTCAGGATCTCGGCGAACGCCATGGCGAGCTTCTCGCGGCTGCCTGTAGTGCTCGTCGTAGAGCGTGTCCACCATCGTCATCGGGCCGGGCAGCGTGAACTTGATCTTGCGCTCGGTCGTCGCGCGCGCAGGAAGCGCGCGTCGTCGACGTAGACCGGACGCCGGCGCGCGACCGGGCCGACCACGCACCGGCACGTCGGCGTCGTAGCGGTTGCGGATGCGCACCGTGCTTCTTGTTCTCGAAGTCGACGCCGTCGAGGCTTCTCGATGAACGTCGTCACGAAATGGCGGCGCGTCTGCTCGCCGTCGGTGACGATGTCGATGCCGGCCTGCTCCTGGTCGCGCAGCGCCAGGCGCACGGCGTCGCGCTTGCCCTCGTCGAGCGCGTCGCCCTCGAGCTTCCACGGCGCCCAGAGCTTCTTCGGGCTCGGCGAGCCAGGCGGGCTTGGGCAGGCTGCCGGCGATGGTGGTCTGCAGGAGCGGGGTCATGGCGATGGCCGGTATCGGGCCGAGCCATCAGGATGCCACGAATCCCAGTCGGCAGGTTGTCGGGCCGAAGCCTCTCGGACGGCCGAACCGGTCAGGCCACTTGACCAATGCAGCCGTTCGCGCCGTACCCTTGCGGGCGCTGCTTCCGCGCCGCGCCGCGTCCGATCCAATGCCCTGCTACATGCCCAAGATCCTCTACGCCGACAACGACTACTCGGACACTGCGACTCGAACGCGCGCTGTTCGCGCCGGCCGGCGTCGACATCGTGGTCGCCCAGTGCAAGACCGAGGACGACGTCATCGCGCACGGCAAGGGCTGCCGCGCGATCCTGCTCCAGTACGCGCCGATCACCGCGCGCGTGGTCGCGGCGCTGCCCGACCTCGGCATCGTGAGCCGGATCGGCGCCGGGGTTCGACACCGTCGACACGCGAGGCGTGCGAACGCGGCGGGCGTGTGGGTCGCCAACTCGCCGGACTACGGCGTCGGCGAGGTGGCGACGCACGCGCTGGCGCTGGCGCTCGCGTCGATCCGCAACATCGTCGCCTATCACCGCGACATCGGCGCACGGCAAATGGCACTTCCTGTCGTCGGGCACGCTCGCGCGGCCGTCGCGAGCTGACGCTCGGCATCGTCGGCCTGGGCCGCATCGGCAAGCGGATGGCGCACATTTCGCGCAACGTGTTCAAGCGCGTGGTCGCCTACGACCCGTACCTCATCGACGGCGACTTTCCGGCGTACGTCGAGCGCGCGGCGACGCTGAGCCGAGCTCGCGCGCGCAGGCCGACGTCGTCAGTCGCTGCACACGCCGCTCACCGCGGAGACGCGGGGCATGATCGACGCCGAGGTTCTTCGGCGCACGGCAAGCGCGGGCGCGCTATTTCGTCAACACGGCGCGCGGCGCGGTCGTCGACGTGACGCGACCTCGCGGCCGCGCATCGATCGCGGCACGCTCGGCCGGCGCGGCGCTCGACGTGCTGCCGTCAGAGCCGGTGCCGCGCGATTCGCCGCTGCTCGTCCGCATCCGCGCGTGATCCTGACGCCGCACGCCGCGTTCTATTCGGTGGAGTCGGAGAAGGAGCTGCGCCGCAAGGCGGCGCAGAACATCGTTACGCTGGCTTGCGACCGGCAAGCCCGAATACGTGGTCGACGCGCGGCACGCGCGACGCCGTAGACCGCTCGCGCGCGAGCCGTCGCGACGAGCGAAGCAAGGGCAAGGAGGAGTCGATGGCCGCGGTGACGCATTGCCGGCAGTCCACAAGCGTTTCGGCGCGACGCACGTCATCCGCGGCGTCGACATCGCGCATCGCCGACGGCGAATTCTGCGTGCTGGTCGGGCCGTCGGGCTGCGGCAAGTCGACGCTGCTGCGCATGATCGCCGGGCTCGAGGAGATCACCGAGGGCGAGATCGCGATCGGCGGCCGCGTCGTGAACCGCGTGCCGCCGAAGGAGCGCGACATCGCGATGGTGTTCCAGAACTACGCGCTCTATCCGCACATGACGGTGCGCGACAACATGTCGTTCGCGCTGACGCTGGCGAAGCAGCCGAAGAGCGAGATCGACGCGCACGTCGCGAAGGCCGCCGACATCCTCGGCCTCGAGCCGCTACCTCGACCGCTATCCGCGCCAGCTTTCGGGCGGCCAGCGGCAGCGCGTCGCGATGGGCCGCGCGATCGTGCGCGACCCGCAGGTGTTCCTGTTCGACGAGCCGCTGTCGAACCTCGACGCCAAGCTGCGCGTGCAGATGCGCACCGAGATCAAGGAGCTGCACCAGCGCCTGAAGACCACGTCGATCTACGTCACGCACGACCAGATCGAGGCGATGACGATGGCCGACCAGCATCGTCGTGATGCACGACGGCATCGTCGAGCAGACCGGCGACGCCGCTCGAGCTGTACGACCACCCGGTCAACACGTTCGTCGCCGGCTTCATCGGCTCGCCGGCGATGAACATGATTCCCGGCACCGCGCGCCGTCAACGGCGCGGCGCGCGCACGTCGAGCTTCGCCGACGGCGCGACGCTGCCGCTGCCCGGCGGCGCGCGCGCGCGCCGACGGCCAGCGCGGTGCTCTACGGCATCCGTCCCGAGCATTGCGCGCGTGGGCGCCGGCGGCGGGCTTGCCGGTCGACATCGTCGTCGTCGAGCCGACGGGCGCCGACACGCAGCTCTATTGCCGCTTCAACGGCCAGGAAGTCACGGCGATGGTGCGCGACCGCGTCGATCGCGCGCGCCGGCGAGCGCGATCGCAGCTCGCGCCCGACCTGCCGCGCGCCCATGTTTTCGACGCGGCGAGCGGCGTCGCGCTCGCCGCATGACTCAGCCCGATGCAACCGAACAACTCGAGCCGCATCACCAGAGGAGGATGCATGAGTGACATCAAGCGTCGCGATTTTCTGAAAGCCACCGCGGGCGTCGCGCGTCGGCAGCGCGCTTCGCCGGCGGCTCGGCTGCTGTTCGCCGGACGATGCGGCCGCGCAGGCAATACAAGGTCGACAGCCGGAGAAGGGCGCCAAGCTGCGCGTGCTGCGCTGGAAGCGCTTCGTGCAGGGCGACGAGGACGTGTGGGCCGCGAACACCAAGAAGTTCACCGAGATGACGGGCATCGAAGTGCGCGTCGACGCCGAAGGCTGGGAGGACGTGCGGCCCAAGGCGGCGGTCGCGGCCAACGTCGGCAGCGGGCCCGGACATCATCATCAGCACGATGGAGGACGCGCACCAGTATCCCGACAAGCTCGTCGACGTCACCGACCTCGCCAACTACCTCGGCAGCAAGTACGGCGGCTGGTACGACGCGGCAAGGCCTACGGCATGCACGGCAAGAACGTGGGTCGCGATCATGATGGGCGCCGCCGGCAACGCGATCGTCGTACCGCGAGAGCCAGGTCAAGGCCGCGGGCTTCGACGCCGTTCCGAAGGACCTGGCGGGCTTCCTCAAGCTGTGCCAGGCGCTGAAGGCCAAGGGCACGCCGCCCGGCTTCGCGCTCGGCAACGCGACCGGCGACTCGAGCTGGACGCACTGGCTCGTGTGGGCGCACGGCGGCAAGCTCGTCGACGCCAAGAACAACGTCGTCATCAACAGCCCGGAGACGATCGCCGCGCTCGAGTACTCGAAGCAGCTCTACGAGACGTTCATTCCCGGGCACGCTGTCGTGGCTCGATCCGAACAACAACAAGGCGTTCCTCGACGGCCAGCTCGTCGCTGACCGACGAACGGCATCTCGGTCTACTACGCGGCGAAGACGTCGCCGGACCCGAAGCTGCTGGAAATGGCGAACGGACATCCAGCACGCCAACTTCCCGCTCGGGCCTCGACGGCAAGTCAGCGCGAGCTGAACCTGGTGTTCCCGATGATGATCTTCAAGTACTCGAAGTACCCGAACGCGGCGAAGGAATACCTGCGCTTCATGATGGAGAAGGAGCAGTACGTGCCGTGGCAGGAGGCGTCGATCGGCTACGTGTGCCATCCGCTCGCGGCGTACGAGTCGAGCGCGTTCTGGACCGCGGACCCGAAGAAGACGCCGTACCGCGACTGCATGAAGAACATGACGCCGAACGGCTACGCGGGCGACGATGGGCTACGCGTCGGCGGCATCGCACGGCGGACTTCATCATCCCGAACATGGTCGCGGAGGCGGCGTCGGGGTCGAAGACGCCGAAGGAAGCGGCGGAACGGGCGCAGAAGGGGCCGAGCGATCTTGCTGCGGCGGCGTGGGTCCTGTCGAAGCGCTGTTTGAACCAACGCCAAACTAATGGATGAAAACTGATGTCCACCGCATGTTTCTCCAACTACGCGGAGAAATTTAGAATAGAGGCAAAGTTACGGCAGGTCAACAATGACTAAATTGAAAACGAAACGGGTTTCATTTGGCAGGCTGAGCAGCGGCCCCTTTAATCGGAATTCCCCTCTTTCGAGCTCTTCGACCGCCGCCTTGGCGGCAGGATTGCCCTGCTGCGCAAGTTCAGCAGTCTTGCTTACCAGGGCTTGCAGTTGGCTTTGCATCTTTTGCGATTCTTGCATCGCCGAGTCGAAATTGGCTTTCAAGGCTGCGTCAAGTTATTTCGTTCAACCACCAGCTGCAGGGTTTGAAACGCAAACCAAACCAGAACGGAAGCGATAGTTAATATCGAGAGGCAAACTCGAATCCCGCTCTTCTACGGGCTCGACTCGCCGCAATCGCTTGTCTCTGAAGCTCCTCAATCGTTGGCAATTCGTTTTCCATGATAGGCTACTTTGCGCTGCCCGCCGGCGGTGGGGGTGGCTGGCCGAAGTTGATCCCCTGGGACGCGAGCAAGCTTTTGAGCTGGTCGTTGTTGGTTTTCAAGGCGACCGTCGCCAAAACCGTGATGATTTCTCGATGCAGTCCTTCCAGTTGCATACTCTGCGCAAGAAACTGTTGGCGCTGGTTAACTTCCGCCCGAAGCGATTGATTGCCGAGACTCATTAGGATGTTCACCAACACTAGAACGAGCATCAATACGGCCAGGCCCGTTAATACACGCTTTTCCTTTGTCAACCATTTAACCTCCGGTGCTCTCAACCGGGACCCAGGACGGCGAAAAATACCTCATCGAATCAGGCTTGCAAGCCTCTCCCAACGCACCCAACGGTCGCCCCCATCCCACGACCAATAGATCAGGAATGCTTTTCCTCTAACGTCGTCTAGATTCACAAATCCCCAGAATCGGCTGTCATAGCTGCGGTCGCGATTGTCACCCATGACGAAGAGATGGTTTTCCGGGACCTTCGTGGGACCATAATCGTCCCGACTGGCCGGCAAAATGTTCTGCGGGTCGTCACCTTCGAAATGCGCATGAGAATCCTCCACCTGCTGGCCGTTGATGTAGATCTTCTTACCGCGGACTTCCACCGTATCTCCGGCGACGCCGACAACCCGCTTGATAAAATCTTTCGACCGATCTTCCGGAAAGATAAAGACAATCACATCGCCTCGTTGGACCTTGCCAAAATCCACTAAATAATGGCCCCAAAGGGGAACCCGTATCCCATACGCCAATTTGTTAACCAAGATATGGTCGCCGATCTGCAGTGTAGGAATCATCGAGCCGGACGGTATCTTGAACGCCTGAACGATAAAAGTTCGAATAAAAAGAGCCAACAGTAAAGCCATACCGATGGCTTCCGCGTATTCGCGGAACGTGGACTTGGTTTTCACAGTCTCTTGGGCTTCCATATGAGATCGTTCCTTCGCCTTGCTAGCTTTATCGATGGACATGCATCACCCGTGTTAAACTTTCAAAGCGGCGAGGAACGCCTCTTGCGGAATCTCTACTTTGCCGACTTGTTTCATTCGTTTTTTACCTTCCTTCTGTCGCTCCAGCAGTTTGCGCTTGCGGGTAATATCGCCCCCATAGCATTTGGCCGTAACGTTTTTCTTAGCGGCTTGACCGACTCGCGCGCAATAATCCGGCTGCCAATGGCCGCTTGAATGACCACTTCGAAAAGTTGCCGGGGTATCAATTTCCGCATGCGCTCGACCAAATCTCGTCCTCGATAATAGGCTTTGTCCCGATGCACGATCATCGACATGGCATCGACAACGTCGCCATTGATGCGTACGTCCAACTTGACGAGCTCGGCCGGCCGATAGCCGGCTATTTCGTAATCCATCGACGCGTAACCGCGGCTAACCGATTTCAGTCGATCGTAAAAATCAACGACGATTTCATTCAGCGGCAACTCGTAGATCAGCATGACGCGCTTGGGTCCAAGGTAACGAATCTCTTTTTGCGACCCACGTTTCTCCTCGCAGATACCGAGCACGCCGCCGAGAAATTCCTGCGGCAAATGGATGGTCGCTTCAATCACCGGCTCCTCAATCTGCTCTATATCTGATTCTGACGGGAGCTTTACCGGATTGTCAATAAGCAGGGTCTGTCCAGTCGTCGTGATGACGCGATAAACGACCGTGGCGGCGGTAGTAATGAGCCTTAAAGCGAACTCCCGCTCCAGCCGTTCGCGCACGATATCCATATGTAACAGACCCAAAAAGCCGCAGCGGAAACCGAACCCCAAGCGCCTGGGAAGTTTCCGGTTCAAACGTAAAAGAAGAGTCGTTGAGCTGCAGTTTCTCCAACGCGTCGCGCAAGCCTTGGTATTCAGTGGCGTCCGTCGGATAGAGGCCGCTAAACACCATCGGTTTCATGGGCTTGAATCCGGCAAGGGGCTCACTGGCGGGGCGCTCGTCGGCGGTGATAGTATCGCCGATCCGGGTCTCCTTAACTTCCTTGATACCCGCCATGAGGAAGCCCACCTCCCCAGCCTTCATTTCCCCCACTTCGACCGGTCCCGGAGCGTTTATCCCTACACGTGTGACTTCAAAGACTCTGCCGCTGGACATCATCCGGATCTTCGTTCCTTTGCGAATAGTGCCGTCGAAGATGCGCATCATTACCACCGCACCGTGATACGGATCGAACCAACTATCGATGATCAACGCTCGTAGCGGCGCATCCGGATCGCCCTTCGGCGGAGGAAAGTGGCTGATGATACCCTCAAGAATCTCCTCGAGTTCCAATCCCTTCCTTGGCACTGGCCAGAATAGCACTCGAGGCATCAATTCCGATGATATCCTCGATGTCCTTTCTCACCCGCTCGGGATCGGCGCTCGGTAGATCGATCTTGTTGATCACCGGAAGAATCTCCAGGTTGTGATCGAGAGCCATATGGACATTCGCGACCGTCTGCGCCTCGACGCCTTGCGCCGCATCGACGACCAGCAAGGCACCCTCGCAAGCCCCGAGGCTGCGCGACACTTCGTAAGTAAAGTCGACGTGTCCCGGCGTATCGATCAAATTCAGCTTGTACTCTTCGCCGTCTTTGGCTAGGTAGCGCAGACAGACCGGGCTGGCCTTGATGGTAATCCCCGCTCCCGTTCAAGGTCCATACTGTCGAGAATCTGATCGGTTTTTCCCGTTCGCTCACCGCCCCGGTAAATTCCAAGAGCCGATCTGCCAAGGTCGATTTGCCATGGTCGATGTGGGCAATGATGGAAAAATTGCGGATATGATCCAGACTCATGCCGGACCGGCCTCACGATAGTATGCGATTGTTTGCGCCAAACCTTCTTTGAGACCCACTTCAGGCCTCCATCCCAACACCTTCCGCGCCAATGACGTCTCCAAGCAGCTTCGCCGTTGCTCACCCAATTTAGCAGGGCCGTGAACCGCCTCCACCGGCGACCCGACGTCTTCCCGCAACAATTTACAGACTCGTCACGACGTCGGTCTCTTTGCCAGTACCGATATTCACGGCGCCCGTATAGTTCGGCATCCAGGGCCGCGACATTGGCTCGCACGACATCGCCGACAAAAACATAGTCACGGGTCTGTTTGCCGTCGCCGTTGATCACGGGACTTTTGCCGGCAAGGAGCTGCGAAATGAATATCGCGACGACGCCGGCCTCGCCTAGGGTCGACTGACGCGGTCCGTAGACGTTTGCGTAACGCAGCGCGACGTAAAGGTAAACCAAAGGCCATGTGGTAATAACCGAGATAGAGTTCGCCGGTGAGTTTGCTGACTCCGTAAGGACTCAGGGGCAAGGTCTCATGCTCCTCAGTGGCCGGGATCGGCTCACGGTCGCCATAAACCGCCCCGCCCGAAGAGGAAAAATGACTCTCTTCACGCCCGCATCCTTGCAGGCCTCCAGCAAATTAATGAAACCGATGATATTGATACGCGCATCGAAGGTGGGATCAGCCACGGAACGGCGGACATCCATCTGCGCCGCATGGTGGTTCAAAACATCCGGCTTGATCTCTGCAATCAACTTAGCGGCTTTGGGATCGGCGATATCGACAGTGTATATTTTGGCGCTGGGATTTAGATTTCTCTTTTGTCCGGTGGACAGGTCATCGATGACACATACCTCGTGGCCTCGATTAATATAAGCATCAGCAATATGGGATGCAATGAACCCAGCCCCGCCCGTCACCACAATTTTCATACTTTCTGCTCCTTCAGTCGCGTCGCGAAAATACTCTATGGTCTTGGCCAGCCCTTCGTCCAGGGACACCTTGGGTTCCCAGTTCAATACTCTCTTGGCCTTGGAGATGTCGGGTTGACGCACCTGGGGATCGTCTTGCGGCAGGGGTTTATATTCGATGGGGCTCTTTGAACCCGTGAGCTCAAGGATTTTCTTGGCAAACTGGAGGACGGTCATTTCGTGCGGATTGCCGATATTGACCGGCAAATGTTCTTGCGATTCCAGCAGCCGATGGATCCCTGTTACCAGATCATCGACGTATTGAAAGCTTCGCGTCTGCTCACCTTGCCCGTATACCGTGAGCGGCTCGCCCTTGAGCGCTTGCATGATGAAATTCGGCACGACCCGTCCGTCCCGCATGCGCATGCGCGGCCCGTAGGTATTGAAAATACGCACAATCCGCGTGTCCAAATTGTGATAGCGATGGTAGGCCATCGTGATCGCCTCGGCGAATCGTTTTGCTTCGTCGTAAACTCCCCGCGGGCCGACCGGGTTAACGTTTCCCCAATATTCTTCATTTTGCGGTCGCACCAAAGGATCACCGTAAACCTCGGACGTCGACGCGAGGAGAAACACGGCCTTCTTTGCTCTCGCCAGTCCCAGGGCATTGTGCGTTCCGAGCGAACCCACTTTTAGGGTCGGAATGGGAAGTTCGAGATAATCGACCGGGCTCGCCGGCGACGCAAAATGGAGGACATAGTTTAGGGACCCGCCGATATCGATAAACCGGCTCACGTTGTGATCGAGGAAGCGAAACCGCGGATTGGACGCGAAGCTCGAAATGTTTTCTTGCGCCCCGGTGGAGTAATTGTCCACGCAGATGACTTCATGCCCTTGCTTGAGAAAACTTTCGCAGAGATGCGACCCGATAAAGCCGGCGCCACCGGTGATCAAATACCTAGCCATCATTTCTTCCTATGGAATAATATTGAAACCCAAGCTTTCGGATATCCATCGGATCGTAGAGGTTACGGCCATCGAAGATAACGGGGTGTTTAAGCAGCTGTTTGACACGCAGAAAATCGGGACGGCGGAACTCGTTCCACTCGGTCAGAACTAATAGTGCCGCAGCTCCGGGCAGTGCTTCATAGTTTCGATTCGCATACAGGATTCGATCACCAAAAATCTTCTTCGCCTCTCCCGTTGCCTCAGGATCAAAGGCTTGGACTTTGGCTCCAGCTTTTAACAACGACTCGATGACCGTGATCGACGGTGCATCTCTCATGTCGTCGGTGCGGGGCTTGAACGCCAATCCCCAAACGGCAAAGGTCAAATCAGCGAGGTCCGCGCCAAAATGACGCATGACTTTCTCGATCAGAATCCCCTTTTGTCGTTCGTTTACGGCCTCGACCGCCTTAAGGAGGACCATCTCCGGGTCATCGCCACCCATGCTGATCACAGCGCGGATGTCCTTAGGGAAACAGGAACCACCATAGCCGACCCCCGGAAAAATAAAATGAGGCCCGATCCGACGATCCAAAGCAATCGCCCTTCGGACCTCCCCCACGTCGGCACCCTTCGTCTCGCACAGCCGGGAGATCTCATTGATGAAGGATATTTTTGTCGCCAGCATCGCGTTCGCCGCGTATTTGCTCATCTCCGCGCTACGGCTGTCCATGACTAAGAATCGGCATTGCCCGTGCGGACGAAGGGTTCGTAAAGCTCCTTGACGGCTTCGAGAGCTTCAGTATTATCCCCTCCCAACACCACCCGGTCCGGCTTCATGAAGTCCTCCACCGCCGCCCCTTCCTTGAGAAACTCCGGATTGGAAATCACGGCGAACGGATGTGCCGTTTCCTTCGCGACCCACTGCCGAATCCGATCCGCCGTTCCTACCGGGACCGTGCTCTTCGTGACAATAATTCTAAAGCCATCCATCGCTTTGCCTATGCTCCTGGCCGTCGCGCGAACATGATCGAGATTGGCATCGCCGTTCGGCCCTTGAGGAGTTCCGACTGCAATAAAGATAATCGCTGGATTTCTTCACCGCCCCATCAAGGTCCGTGGTAAACGACAATCTCTGTTCCGCGGCGTTGCGCCGGACCATTTCTTCCAGTCCCGGCTCGTAGATGGGGACCTTGCCTGCGTTCAACATGGTGATCTTCTTCTCATCGATGTCGACGCAGGTAACATCGTTGCCACTCTCAGCGAAGCACGTCCCGGCAACCAATCCCACATAACCCGTACCGATCACAGCCAGATTCATGCGCACTGCCTTTCACCCAGGAACTCTGCGACGACAAAAATCGCTTTATCCTGAGACTCATGATAGGTCCGCGATAGCATCTCACCCAATAAGCCCATGGTAATGAACTGAAAGCCGATAAAGATCAACAGAATTGCCAGCAGTAACAGCGGACGACCGCCGATAGCCCTATGATACGCCAGCTTTTCAAAGGTCAGATACAAGGCGATTAAGAATCCCAGACCACCACTAGTGATACCCAGGAGCCCGAACACGTGGGACGGTCGGGTTGAATAGCTGATCAAGAATTTGACGGTCAAAAGGTCGAGAATCACCCGCAGTGTTCTCGCAATGCCGTATTTTGAGCTTCCTCGTAGGCGGGGACGATGATTAACCTTGAGCTCCGTGACCCGAGCGCCGCGCTCATAGGCAATGGCGGGAATGAAGCGATGCATTTCGCCGTAGAGCTTCAAGTTTTTAGCGACATCTCGCCGCATCGCCTTCAAGGTGCATCCGTAATCGTGGGTCTTAACTTGCGTTGTCCAGGAGATGAGGCGGTTGGCAATCATGGAAGGCAGGCGTCGGCTGAAAAAGGGATCCTGACGGTTGGAGCGCCAACCACACACAAGATCGTTGCCTTTTTTCAACTCCCGAAGCAAAGCGGGAATGTCCTTTGGATCATTCTGCGCGTCACCGTCCATGAGAACGACGATATCACCGTCAGCGTAAGCAAGACCTGCCGCGATGGCGGCCGTCTGACCAAAATTGCGTTTGAGCCGAACCACCCGAAGATGCGGCTCGCGCTCACGGAGACCGGCGAGCACGGAGAATGTAGCATCGTGGCTTCCATCATCGACGACCACGATTTCGTAGGACTTTCCGAGCGGCCGTACCGCCACATTGATCTCTTCAATCAGCGGTTCGACGTTCTCCTCCTCGTTGTACACCGGAATAACGATGGAAAGCTCCATGAGGTCAGGTATGGAAGTCAGTCAATTGGGAAAAGCTCTTGTAGCGTTCTTCAATGTCTTGGAGCGATACGGTCGTCAATCGCTTTACCCCAAAGTCTTCTACGGTAAACGACGCGACTACCGAACCATAGACAATGGCGCGCCGGATGCCTTGCTGACTGTGATCACCGGAACGCGCCAGTTGGCCCATGAATCCACCGGCAAAGGAGTCCCCCGCGCCCGTCGGATCGAAGACTTCTTCGAGTGGATAGGCCGGCGTCGCAAAGATGGATGAATCCGAAAACTGCAACACGCCGTATTCGCCGCGCTTGATCAGTACCACCTTGGGACCCATTTTTAGAATCGCCCGGGCGGCTCGAACGATATTGCTGTAGCCGCTGAGCAGTCGCGCTTCTGAATCATTGATCACCAGCATCTCGATCCGTTTGAGAACTTTCTTGAGCTCTTCCGGACTTCCCTGGATCCAATGATCCATGGTGTCACAGACCACCAGCTTCATCCGCCGGATCTGATTCAACACTTCGAGCTGCATGACCGGATCAATATTGCCGAGAAAGACGTATTCCGCGTCGCGATAGCGCTCCGGCAGCTGCGGCACAAAGCCGGCCAAAACGTTCAGGTGCAGCTCCAGCGTATCGCGTACGTTGATGTCCTCATGGTAGCGCCCACGCCAATGAAAGGTATCGCCCTTTTCGCGCCGGACGCCTTCGAGATCAATCTGCCGCTGGCTAAAGAGCTTCAGGTACTCTTCGGGAAAATCCTGTCCGATTACCCCGACAATGCGCACCGAAGTAAAAAACTCGCCGACAGAGCGAAATATGACGCCGACCCCCGAGTATGCGTTCCGCCGATCCGGAAGGTGTTTCAATGGAATCAAATGCTACTGTACCGACAACCAAAACACTCATAAATATTTCCCAATGATCGGCCGCAAATTTGACCGTATCTTCTTCGGAATGCGGGCCCTTTCTGTAATGATAGCATCCTTCAGCGACGACCTACAGGAGCAGGAACGCGAGTCTGTTAAACGGGTCACGGCGCGCCGAATGGTTCTTTGGGCAAGCGCCACATTCTGCCGCAGCACAGCAAGAACGTTTTCAATCTCGACATCGCCCGCGGCCTGATTCCAACAATCATAGTCAGTCGCCAAAGCCAACGTGCCAAAACAAATTTCCGCCTCCCGAGCCAGCTTAGCCTCTTGCAAATTGGTCATGCCGATCACATCCGCGCCCCAGCTGCGATAGAGCTGAGACTCTGCCCGCGTCGAAAACTGCGGCCCTTCCATGCAGAGATATGTGCCCCTAGTATGGACCTTGCCCCCTTCGGAAGTCGCGGCCGTTACAAGTTTCTCTGCAAGGTCCCTGCAGAAAGGATCGGCGAGGCTAACATGCGCGACAATCCCCTTGCCGAAAAAGTGCTGGGCCGCAGGGTGGTTCGGTCGATGAACTGATCCGGGATCACAATGTCGCCGGGTGCAATCTCCTCGCGTAAACTGCCGACGGCGCTTACCGAGATGATCCGATCGACCCCCAGTTTCTTCATGGCAAATATATTGGCGCGAAAGTTGACCTCCGTGGGTAACCAACGATGGCCTTTCCGTGGCGAGGCAGGAAAACGAATTCCGTTCCTTCGAGGATGCCTCTGACGAACTTTTCCGAAGGTCTTCCGAATGGGGTTTTGATCTCGACCTCGCGGATCTTCTTGAGTCCTTCCATCTGGTAGAGGCCGCTACCCCCGATGACGCCGACGATGGATTTGCCCATGACTTGCTATTGTGCCGCCGCCAACGAGGTTTGTCGCTGTCCATGCTGAAGTTCTTCCCCTTGGAGTTGCCCGCAGGCTGCCTGAATGTCGTCTCCTCTGGGGCGGCGGATATTGATCTGTAACCCGTGAGCATGGAGGACCTGGTGAAACTTTTCGACCTCGACATCGTCAGGTCGCTGATAGGGACTACCGGGATGCGGGTTGAAGGGAATGACGTTGACCTTGCAGCGAATACCATGCAAAAGCTGGCAAAGCGCTATCGCATCGTCCATAGAATCGTTGACCCCGCGGAGCAGGACATATTCGAAGGTAATCCGCTTTCGCCGCGGAATCGGTAGCGAGCGGCAGCAATCCATCAGTTGCGGCAGCGAATACTTGCGGTTGACCGGCATCAGCTGACCGCGCAGCTCATCCGTGGCGGCATGAAGAGAAATCGCCAGGTTGACCTTGGTTTCCTCCATCAGCCTTTGAATCTGCGGCACCAGACCCACGGTCGAGAGCGTGATTCGCCGCGGAGAAATCCCGATCCCCCAGCTCGTATCCGTCATCACGTCGAGGGCCTTGACGGTCTCGGCATAGTTCGCCAGGGGCTCCCCCATTCCCATGAGAACCACGTGGGTAATCCTCTGGTCATGAGATAACGATCGGCTGGCCTCCAGTATCTGGTCGAGAATTTCACTGGCTCGCAAATTTCGCTTCAGGCCCAAAACTGCGGTGGCGCAAAAGGCGCACCCAAATCCACATCCGGCTTGCGTCGAAACGCAAAGCGTTAGCCGCTTCGTCTCGGGTATCAAGACGCTCTCGATACTGTGACCATCGGATAGACCAAACAGGAACTTCTTGGTCCCGTCCCTAGAAACCGCCTGCCTCAGCACTGCCAGCCGGCTAATCGTGAAATTCTCAGCCAAGCGGGCACGCAGCGAGGCCGAGAGATTGGTCATCTCAGCGAACGACGCCGCGTGCTTTTGAAACAACCACTGCCAGATTTGTTTCGCCCGATACGAGAGTTCTTTGCGCTCGACGAGATGCGCTTCAAACTCCTTGAGGGTTAATTCTTTAATATTGGGCTTCAAGCTCAGTTCTCTCGTGAGCCCACCATCGAGTCAATGTAAAGATCGCAAGGATCTCGTCAGGTCTAAAAAGAAAGCTATCTCCGTCGCCGCAGTATCCGGGCCCATCGGAACCATGCACCGCATTCTGTTCGACATCTTTACCCCAGTCCTTGCGAATCGTCCCCGGCGCCGCTTTAGCCGGGTCCGTGGCTCCCATAATTTCACGGTTCCGTCCAATCGATCCTTCGCCTTCCAGCACGGAAACGAAAATGGGCCCGGAAGACATGTAGGCGCAGAGACTCGCAAAGAACGGCCGCTCTTTGTGGACCGCGTAAAAGCCCGCGCCTGTTCCGGCGTCAAGCGCACCAGCTTGGCCGCGACGATCTTCAAGCCCGCTGATTCGAAGCGTTTTAAAACCTCGCCGATCAGCCCTCGTCCCACCGCATCGGGTTTGACAATAGAAAGAGTCCTCTCCACGCTCATAATTTTCCCAAAGCCTCCTGCATTGTTCTGCCGATTAATGCCGGCGATGAAGCCATTCGGATTCCGGCACTTTTCATGGCTTCGATTTTCTCCTGGGCGGTTCCCTTCCCGCCGGAAATGATCGCTCCGGCATGCCCCATACGCTTTCCCGGCGGCGCGGTTTGTCCGGCAATGAATCCCACCACCGGTTTTTTCATATTAGCCTTTGATCCAGCCGGCGGCTTCCTCTTCCGCGCTACCGCCGATCTCACCAATCATGACCACCGCCTCAGTTCCGGAATCCCGATTGAAGAGATCCAAAACATCGACAAATTCGAATCCGTGCACCGGATCGCCGCCAATGCCGACGCAGCTCGACTGCCCCATCCCCAAACGGGTTAATTGGTCCACTGCCTCGTAGGTCAACGTGCCGCTTCGCGAAACCACACCGATCGTACCAGGCCGGTGAATATGACCCGGCATGATGCCGATTTTACACTCCCGGGGGTGATGACACCGGGGCAATTGGGGCCCAGGAGTTGGGACTTTCTTCCCTCCAGATACCGTTTCACGCGGATCATGTCGCGCAGCGGCACCCCTCAGTAATACAAATAATCAGCGGAATATTCGCGTCCGCTGCTTCCATAATGGCATCGGCGGCGAACGGTGGCGGCACGTAGATGACGGTAGCATTAGCCGCCGTCTCGGCAACCGCACCAGACACCGTATCGAAGATCGGAATGCCTTCGAAAGAGGTTCCACCTTCCCGGGCGTTACCCCGGAGACCATCTGAGTCCCGTACTCTTTGCACGCCTTGGTGTGAAACTGGCCGGTGGCCCCGGTAATACCTTGGGTCAACACCCGAGTTTGTTTGTTCACCAAAATCGACATATTTCGATTCGTCAGGCGTCAGGAGAGAAACGTGAGGCGATCCTTCCTCCTCACCCCTTACCCTTCACCGCCTGCACTATTTTTTCCGCGGCTTCTGCCATTGTTTCCGCAGAGATGATGGGAAGCCCAGAGTCGGAAAGAATCTTTCGCCCCGACTCGACGTTCGTACCCTGCATGCGAACCACCAACGGCACTTTGATGCTCAACTCGCGCGCCGCATCCACCACTCCTTGGGCGAGCACGTCACAGCGCATGATGCCGCCGAAGATATTGATTAAAACACCGCGCACCCGCACATCGGACAGAATGATCCTAAACGCCTGGGCCACTCTTTCCTTGGTCGCCCCGCCCCCAACGTCGAGAAAATTAGCCGGTTCACCGCCGCAGAGTTTGATAATATCCATCGTCGCCATGGCCAACCCGGCGCCGTTGACCATGCAGCCGATGTTGCCATCCAAGGAGATATAGGACAAGCTCGTACTTACTCGCCTCGATCTCCCGGGGATCTTCCTCGTTTAAATCACGCAGGGCCAAAATGTCCTTGTGCCGAAACAATGCGTTGCTGTCGAAATTCATCTTTGCGTCCAGCGCCATGACCTGCCCTTCTTTAGTCAGGATCAAGCGGATTGATTTCCGCCATGGAGCAATCGCAATCGTCGAAGGCGCGATACAGTGCCTGTATCATCGCAACCATCTTACCCACAAGCTCCCGGGGAACTCCCAGAGCAAACGCGAGGCGGCGACATTGAAACGGCTGCAGGCCGACAGCCGGGTCGATGGCTTCTTTGAGAATTTTTCCGGGTGCTTGGCGGCAACCTCTTCGATCTCAACACCACCCTCCGATGAACAAATCGTCGTCACACGAGATTGAGTCCGGTCCAAGACCATGCCTAAGTAAAGCTCACGCTCGATATTGACTCCTTGTTCAACGAGTACCCACCTGACCTGGCGTCCTTCGGGTCCAGTCTGGTGCGTTACCAGATTTTTACCGAGAATTTCCGAAGCCTTCTCTACGGCATCTTCCGGACTTTTCGCCAGCTTCACGCCTCCTGCCTTGCCGCGACCACCGGCATGGATCTGCGCCTTGACGACGCAGCGGCCACCGAGCTCCGCTGCGGCGGCTTTCACCTCTTCCAGCGTCGATGCGACCCTTCCAACGGGCACCGGCACGCCGTATCGCTTCAGAATCTCTTTGGCCTGATACTCGTGGATATTCATACGGTCGGTCCCAATAAAGTGAGACCCTAAGACTAAACTATTAGCCTCAGGGTCTCAATATCATTTCTGCAAGAAACCGTTAGGCAGCGCCCAAAATGCGATCCATCGCTTGAACGATGTCCTTGACGTGATTGAGTGATTCGTCAAACGCTTTCTTGTCAGCCGCGCTCAGATTGATATCGATGATTTTCTCAACGCCACCGGCGCCGATTATGACGGGGACGCAGAAATAGTAACCATTGACTCCGTATTCCCCTTCCAGCAGCGCCGCGCAAGGCAAAATTTCTTTTTGTCAAAGAAATAAGCTTCGGTCATGCGAATGGCTGCCGACGCCGGCGAAAAATAGGCCGATCCCGTCTTCAATAATGCAACGACCTCGCCGCCCGCGTTGCGTACCCGGGCTTCGATCTCATCCAGACGTTTGGCCGGAATGAGTTTTTCGACGGGAACTCCGCCCACCAGACAGGTACTGCGCACAGGCACCATGTCGTCACCATGACCACCCAAGACCATGGCTGCAACGCTATTCACTGAAACATTTAATTCTTTAGCGATAAACGACCGATAACGCGACGAGTCCAAGATTCCTGATTGACCAACGACGCGATTTTTGGAAAACCCGTGACCCGCTTGATCAACGTCACCATGGCGTCCAGGGGGTTGGTAACCACGATGACAAACGAGTCCGGCGCATGTTTCTTGATGCCTTCCGCAACCGAGCTGATGATTTTGGCATTGGTTCCAACCAGATCGTCCCGGCTCATGCCGGGCTTCCGCGCAATGCCGGCGGTCACGATGCAAACGTCGGCGCCGGCAATATCGTCGTATTTGTTGGTGCCGATCACATTGCCATCGAAGCCTTCCACCGGTCCGGCATGCGACAGGTCGAGCGCTTTCCCTGCGGCAAACCGTCGATCACATCGAACAACACGACATCGCCCAACCCCTTAAGCAAACAAAGGTGGGCCATCGACCCGCCGATATTACCCGCTCCGATGAGCGCAATTTTCTTCTCGTCATAACTTCCCCGTCATTTGTCACTTATTGCATATTGGCGATAATAGCGTCGCCGAAGCCGGAACAGCTCACGAGCTTTGCGCCCTCCATCAACCGCTCGAAATCATAGGTCACCGTCTTTTTGGCAATCGCTCCCTCCAGTCCCTTGACGATGAGATCGGCGGCTTCCTTCCAGCCCATGTAACGCAACATCATCTCGCCGGAAAGAATGACCGAGCCGGGATTGACCTTGTCGAGATCGGCATATTTCGGCGCCGTGCCGTGGGTCGCCTCGAAGACGGCGTGGCCGGTATCGTAGTTGATGTTTGCACCCGGCGCGATGCCGATGCCGCCTACCTGCGCGGCCAGCGCGTCGGAAAGATAATCGCCGTTCAAGTTCATCGTGGCGATCACGTCGTAATCCTTCGGCCGGATAAGGACGAACTGCAAGGTCACGTCGGCGATGGAATCTTTGAGCAAGCAGTTTCGACTTCCACTTGCCGTCGCCGTGAGTCGGCCACAGCTTCAGCGCCTCTTCCACTTCCTTCTTGATATCGTTTTGCTGGTCGGGCGACATCATGTCGAAGCCGGGGTCGATCATCTTGGCGTTATCTGCCACGCTCAGGTTCGGGTTCTGCTCTTTGTTGCCCAAGATCCACGTCTCACGCTCGCTGACGACGTCGTTGCGAAACTCGCGTTTGGCCAGCGCGTAGCCCCACTCCATGAAGGCACCTTCCGTGTACTTCATGATGTTTCCCTTGTGCACGAGAGTTCACGTTCTTGCGCTTGTTCGCCAGCGACCATTTGATCGCAGCGCGGACCGAGCCGTTCCGTGCCCTCGACGGAAACCGGCTTGAGCGCGATACCGGCTGTCTCGGGAAAACGAATCTTCGTATACTCCTTGGGAAGTTTTCTTTGAGCAGTGATCTGAACTTCTTATTCTCTTCCGTGCCGTTGATAAACTCGATGCCCGGTGTAAATATCTTCCGTGTTCTCCCGGAAGACGACCATATCCACGTATTCAGGATGCTTAACGGGAGAAGGCACGCCATTGTAATAACGCACCGGGCGCAGGCAGACGTACAGGTCGAGCAATTTGCGCAGAGCTACGTTCAATGAACGAAAGCCCCCACCGATGGGAGTCGTGAGCGGGCCTTTGATGCCCACCAGAAATTCCGTGAACGCCTGCCACCGTTTCGTCGGGCAGCCAGTTGTTGAACATTTTGAACGACTTCTCGCCCGCGTACACTTCCATCCAGTGAATTTTGCGCTTTGCCGTTGTAGGCTCTTTCCACCGCCGCATCGAACACGCGCGCCGAAGCGCGCCAGATATCGCGGCCCGTGCCGTCGCCTTCGATGAACGGTATAATTGGATTGTCCGGGACATTCAGCTGCTTGTTCGCCCCCAGTGTTATTTTTGCCCCGTCCTTCGGGACTTTTACCACTTTATATTCAGCCATGTTCTCCTCATCTGCAAAAATAGCCTAAGGGCACACTTAAATCTTGCCGCCCCTAGGCTATTTCCCGTAAAATATTTAAAACTCGTTGAAATCTAGCCGATTACCTACTGTGAGTCAAGGTACTTGGATTGCCAAGTTGCCAAACCAAGAGCCATAACCGTTGGCCTTTCAGACGTTATTCTCGGCTCAATTGCTGGGCTATGCGATGAAGAAGAAAATGGTTGGAACTGCGCTAGTCACGATCTTTTTCACTCTTATCTTCAACGAGGTGCTTGCCGGATCGATTACCGGGAGGTCAAGTTTGTTGATGAGTCCCCAAAGGCCGCGGCCGTCAAAGTCAGTAAAGATCAAGACTATTGCGGTGAGACCCTGCCTAACGAGACCTACCTCGTTGGCTCTGACGGTGCGCTGAAAAACGTCGTTGTGTTCATTGAGACTACGTCAAGCACAGCGGTAGCCGAGCCGCAAAAGGAGAATATCCTTAACAATACCGGTTGCCTTTACTCTCCGCGAATTCTAGCGATGCAGAAAGGAGAGCAGCTCAAAGTAAAAAACAACGATCCTAAGCTGCACATACCTCACTCGTATCGTGAAGATAGGACTATCTTTAATTTATCGTTGCCTTTCAGGGGTACGACAATAGACGCCACGCCAAGAATCAGACAAACGGGAGTCCTCAAAGTCGTTCTGCGACACACACGCGTGGATGCTGGCATATATTCATGTCTTCGATCATTCCTATTTCGGTGTGACCGATGAACATGGAGCGTTTACCATTGCCAATCTCCCGGCCGGCACTTACACCCTAAGGCTTGGCACGAAGACGCAGGGTCAGAAGCCAAGAAATTACTGTTTCCGAAAGTGGAGATGTCCGAACCGTTTTTGAGTTTACAAAGAAATAATCAAGGTTTTTCGCGATGTTTGGCGTCAACTCCAATTCCAACACTCGGATACCGGAGAGCCAAAACCCTGATTAGCTGGAAAGTCTCGCGTCGAAATTATATGGTGCTACCCAAAGGAGAGGAAAGTCCATGGGCGGTGAAATGATTCTTTTCGTGGAAGATGAAACCCAGCCAGCTCAAGGTATATGCGGCGTCTGCTCGAAGGAGAGGGATACAGAGTTCTCGGCGCCCAAGACGGCGTTGAGGCGGTGGCATTACATCGGCGCCACAAGCAATGAGATCGATCTGTTGTCCTGGACTTGAGATTGCCGAAGCTAAACGGATGGGATGCATTTCAGGAAATGAAAAGAGAAAATCCACAGCTGAAAGGCTTTCATAGCCACCGGCTATGTGACCCCTGAAGTAAAATCTGCAACCAAGGCGGCGAAGGGCTCGACCTTTTGTAAAGCCTTATGCCGTGGATCTTTTTCTCGCAAGAATTTCGGATGTCATTCGCAAACCCGCCAACCAGGCCCCCGGTTTGTACATTGATACTTGTGTACGCATGCCTCTCGGGCCCTGCGTATGCGAAACCCCAGGATTGCGGAAGGTTGTCGGATCGAGGGCAATGCGATACTGAGTCAAGCGCTCAAGAAGGGATCGTCGATGCCATGCTTGGCCGATAGCCTTTCGCAACAGCTTCCGTCTTTTTTCACCTTAGCGACCGTAGAACCGCCGTGCATTCTCGCCGAGAATCGCGGCCTTGTGTTCTTTCTTGAGATCCTCACGGTCTAGAACTTCGTCGATCTCCTCCATACAGTTGTTGATCGAGATCTCGTGCGGGAAATCGGACGCGAACATGAACGGCTTAAACCCTACCCGCTCAATCGAGTAAGCCAAGGCCTTCTCGTTACCCTCGCAGCCAACGAAGATTCGAGTCGTCCGCAAAATAATCGGTGGGATCCCGCTTGAGCTTGAGTCCACCATACTCCAATTCGCGCTCGAGCCGATCGAGCACGAGCGGGATCCACGCCGTGCCGCCTTCCATGAAACCGATCACGTAGTTTTGGGAACCGGTCAAACACTCCGTCGACCATCATTCCGGTCAAAGCAATCGCCAGTGGGAACGGCATTCCGAGGGCGCGAGTCGCCGGAAAAACGGTATAGGTGTTGAATCCAAGATTGATGTAGCTGCCGCCATGCACCGCCATGATGCAGTTGAGCTTCTCGGCTTCCTCGTAGATCGGCCAGTACTCGGCGTGGCTAACATGACGGGTAAGCCCATTCGAGGGAATCATCGCCCCGATAAACCCCAGATCTTTGACCGCGCGGCGCAGCTCTGTAACGGCATCGTGACTCGCTCTGCATGGGAATCAGTGCCACTGCTTGAAAGCGGGGACTGCGCTTCAGATACCGTGCGTGAATATAATCGTTGTAGCCCTGAGCGTAAGCCACCGCCCACTGTGGATAAGCGATCATTGCCGTAGGCCAATCCCGCGGTCGGATAGAGCACCGTGTAATCGGTACCCGTCTTATCAAGGAACTCGAGCCATTGCTCTGGCCCAGTATTGGGATCGAACGTACCAGGCGTGCGCGGTGTGCCATCCGCCGGGGTGTGAAAATGATCCAAACTCGGTATCCATTCCTCGTGCCCCGGTTATTAAACGGGGCACGCACGAACTTAAGTATTTCCTCTGCGTCTTCCATCACATGGCCATCAGCATCGACATAAGCATTAGACATATGACCTCCTATGCACAGAAAAGCATATCCTCGTTCTTGATAATCTTCGCGGTGAATAAACGAGACAGCTTGCTTATAAGGCGGCGATGATCTTGCCGTCAAGCCAAAACAAGGCCCGAGATTCTGCTTACACGTCGCCCTAGCGGAATCCGCGTCAAAATAGACTCTTTCGGCGTGCCATCGCGGGAGCGACTTGGCAAAGGTGCTGCTGCCAAGGTTGATTGATTGGTCTAATCCTAAACTACCAGACAGTCCGGACTTCACTTCCAAGCGCATTTGTGAAGGTGGGTTTCATGCGTAAAAACTACCGGTAACCGGAATATTTTACTGTGCGAGATAGAGTCACGCTCTATGCGTGTTTCACCGCGATTATCTCAGGAGGGTCATTCCCGGCAGAAAATACCAAGAGGGCAGCTTTTCCCCGCCTGGCATCCCTTGTGCTTCTACCCCGCTATGCAGAATACAGCCAAGAAAATATTGATTGTTGACAACAACGACTCCTTGTCGAGAATCGCTTGGGGCATTTATCAAAGGTTTAGGCTACGAAGTCTTCGAAGCCGCTACGGGTCAAGAGGCTATAGATCGGGCTTCGAGCATACGCCCCAATCTAATCATGATGGATCTGAGTTTACCTGGAATGAATGGAGATGAAGCGACGACGCGCTTAAAGAGAAACGCTTCCACCCGACACATACCCGTGGTTATAAATACCTCCTGGACTACCACGTGCAACGTTGGAGACCGTGCAAACCGGGCCCTCGACGCCGGAGCCGAAGAGATTTTGTATAAGCCATTTCACTTACCGATGTTGCGTGATGTTCTGCGCACATATTTATTCGCCTAGGACGACGCAACCAGCAATTAGTTGGGTCGGCCCGTAGGAAAAGTGTTCCTATGAATGAGTTTTTATTGCTTGCCATCATCATCATCTATCTGGCCATCCGCTAGAGAAGCCCACTACTATGAGGGTGGCTTCCAGATCGTCGAGGATCTCCTAGCCACGTCTTGACCAGCGCATTATCGGATTCTTCGAATCCGTTGCCTCTCAGAAAAGCCTTGCTCTGTGATCATCGATAAGATTGTCGAGAAAAGAAAGTCAGACCAGCGGTCTATTCCAAAGGGTCACACGCTCGAATCTCTTCCCGCAAGACAGCGGCGGGTTCAGCAGCTTCCCAAGGCAGAAGGGAGGGCATTAATGTCATTTGATTTCAGAAGGAGTAGCGAGGTTACGTTTGACGACTGCCGCTGAACGTATCACCGAAATTTCACTTGATCACCTTGTCCGCCCTCGCCAACACGTTGGGCGGAATCGTCAGGCCGATCTGCTTCGCGGTTTTAAGATTGATGATCAGCTCAAATTTCATCGGCTGCTCCACGGGAAGGTCGGCCGCCTTGATGCCCTTCAAGATCTTGTCGACATATCGAGCGGCGTCTCGACCTTCGGCAACGTAACTGGGTCCATAGGACATCAGGCAACCGTTGTCTCACAAAATCTCCCCGCGCGCATATCGTCGGCAGCCGGTTCTTTTGTCGCGAGGTCCGCGATCTGCTTTTGATTAGAATTAGCCACTGGATTCAGCGTCACGGCAAGAGCGCCGCTACGCGCCTTAGTTGCCTCTTTGAACGCGCCCTCGTATTTGTCGGCACTGCTCACCTCCATAGAATAGAGTCGCAAACCTAGTTCTGTTGCCGCGAGTTCGCTTTCTTTCCATTGTGGTACAGAGCCTGGAGACTGTGGATCCCACAGCACCGCAACGCGCGAGAGCTTCGGAACAGTCTCCTTGAGCAACTCCAGTCGTTTACCAGACAACACCGGCGCAATGTTAGTAAACCCCGTGAGGTTTCCCCAGGCCGTGCCAGGCTGTCAACCAGCTCAGCCGCAACAGGATCAGAAACGCCAATAAAAATGATGGGGATCGTTCGGGTAGCGTTCTTGGCGGCTTGAACAGCATTCGTCGTGACCCCGACAAGTACGTCAACCTTGAGACCGACCAGCTCGGCAGCGAAGCCGGGGAGCCGATCGAACCTCCCTCCGCATATCGGTACTCAATCGTAATGTTCTGCCCCTCGACATGGCCGAGTTCTCGTAGCGCTTGCCGGAATGCATCGAACCTGGGCAGTTCTGCAGAAGAAGTGTTGGACGTTAGATATCCTATCCGATGTACCTTCTTTGCTTGCTGCGCCTCGGCTAGGCGAAACGGGGCTAGAGCTAAAGCGACGAGCCAAACGACAATGATAGTTTTTCTAGCCATACGGTCGCTGCTTACTGCGGTTTATTGCCGGTTGTCAGAACCCTTTTTCGTTGCCCCTTGTTCATCGGATACGGCATAGCTGGCAGGCAGCCATGTCACCTTGAGAGGCTATCCCATGACGCAAATCAGACTCGCATACTTCGTAGTCGTCACGCGTGCCGTGCCGCCCCATTCGTTTTGGGCTGGAACATCCCCAATTATATTCTCTTTGTTGCCATTGCTTATCAAGTCTTCCGGCAGAAACGAGCAAATGCAGTGCCGGTGTAGATAGGCCCGGTCGATGCAGACAAAGTGCTGAATTAGTTAAGGATGCGTTAGGGTGAACCTAAACGGTCGCCGAAGCGGAAAGCAGAGCGTATCTTTTAAGAAACGCCGCGTGTATCAAAAGTTATTCTCCTGGACAAGCAGCTCACGAATAGGAGAAATTGAAAGCCTTCGAAGTCGGTTTAGTTTCGAAAAATTCCTTCTCGTCGATTACCCGACGGATGACGTGACGTAGCGCACGCGGCATAATGAACGCGCACACTTGCCACTCATCGTTTCACCCGATCCATTCCGCAAGCTGTTCCGTCATACTGCGAGCACGAGGCGATGCCCTGGCGCAATTCACTCTTCGGCGATCTTCGTCGCGTGGCTGAGACTCTCAGCAAAATAGCCAGAGCTCGAATTAGGGCTTCCCTCGTCAAGCCTGCACTTAGCGCCGGCAGAGGCCATGCTGTGATAGCTTCGACATAGCTAGCCACCAACCTCATTCCATCAGCCATAAGAAAAGCTAATGCCGGCCATTCGAAAATAATATTAGACACCGCCCGCTACTCATACATATGTTTAAGACAAATTAGACGGAGGTGAGGCATGCATCGTCACTTCAAGTTTCCTGTCGTCTCGGCAATTCTGCTCGTGATTGCAGTGTTTGTTTCAACCCGGGCCGGAGCAGATGACTTCCGGCATCGTCGGCCGCATCAGATTTCGTGCGGGGATCTTGAGAACCTCAACCTCCCGGATACCACCATCATGTCGGCGCAAGAAGTTCCGGCCGGTCCATTCCCCTCGGCAATGTGGCACCGACATGCTCGTCGGACATCGCCTCGCCGCAGCTGCCGGCGTTCTGCCGCGTCCAGGGCACGATCGGGCCGGGGCAGATCAAGTTCGAGGTGTGGCTGCCGCTCGAGGGCTGGAACGGCAAGTTCGAGGGCCTCGGCAACCACGGCTTCGCCGGCAACATCGAGTACTCGGACATGGGGCCGGAGCTCGTGAAAGGCTACGCCGTCGCCGGCACCGATACCAGGCCACCGGGAACGCGCACCGCGTGGATGCAGAACCTGCAGCAGATCATCGACTATGGTTCTCGCGGCATCCACGAGATGACCGTGAAGAGCAAGGCCATCATCGAGGAGTTTTACGGCAAGCCGCCGAAGTACTCTACTTCAACGGCTGCTCGACCGGCGGCAAAGAAGGATTGATGGAAGCGCAGCGCTATCCCGAGGATTACGACGGCATCAACGTGGAGGCTCCGCCAACTTCGCGCAGATCCACAACCGCGTGCAGTACGTGTGGAACGGGCAGGTGACGTTCGGCAGGGGAGTACCGCTTGCGGGCTCTACGCTCGCGCTCATCAATGACGCGGCCGTGGCGGCGTGCGACGCGCTCGACGGCGTCGTGGACGGCGTGATCGATGATCCGCGTAGCTGCCCTTTGAGCCGGCGAGCCTTCTGTGCAGTTCGGGTCAAGACCCCAATACCTGCCTGACAGCGGCGCAGGTCGACGCGCTGGAAAAGGTTTACGAGGGGCCGCGCAACCCGAGAACCGGCGAGGAGATCTATCCGGGCCTGGTGCGCGGCAGCGAGCGCGGCTGGGGCGGGCACACCGCTGGGCCGAACATCTTCAGCACGGCTGATCAGTTCTTCAAGTTCATGGTGTACAACGATCCAACTTGGGATTACAGGACGTTCGATTTCGACGGCGACCTCGCTTATACCGACGCGAATTTCTCAGCACCTCCTCGATGCGATCGATCCCGACCTGAGTGCTTTCAGGAAGCGCGGCGGCAAGATCCTGTACTCCCATCTCTGGAGCAGCACGACCCACACGGCAACCCGCAGCATCGAGTATTACGAGGATGTCGTGTCCTTCCTCCACGGGAGAAAGATCGTCGCGACAGCTTTCGAGAAGACGCAGAAATTCTATCCGGCTGTTCATGGCGCCGGGAGGAGCGGAAGCAAGGGGCCCGACACTTTCGACTCGCTTCCTTACCTCGAGCGATGGGTCGAGCGAGGCATCCCCCGAAGAGCATCCTCGCGTCGCACAAGACCAACGACGTCGTCGACCGCACGCGGCCTTTGTGTCCCTATCCCGAGGTTGCTGTGTACAAGGGTAGCGGCAGTACCGACGAGGCGGCGAACTTCGTTTGTCGAAACCCGCGCGACCGCCATCACGACAACGGGCGCTGATAAGCCGGGCCGCGAAACGGCGGCCTGGCATCCTGGACATCACGCGGCTTCGCGAAGCCTACGGGTAAGAACGCAGAGTTTCACTTCCAAAAGGACGCACAAACATTGTCATGCCTGGTGTGAGACTTGCTTAAGTTCTCTAACTTGAGGAATCTTTCTGCAATGCCCGGCTTATATTGGAGGATGGCAACGTAAGAATGCTGCAACTTCAGCAGTGCGATAGCGCTGCTCTATCACCGCCTGGCAGATAAAACGCGAGTAGCTCCCTTAAGCAAGATGATGCGGCCGTAGGAGTCTCCACGACCTCTAAGAGTAAACGGAACTCGAGCGGTACAGGCCAATACCTAATCCCAATGAAAACCTGTCGGAGCGTATCGTCTGACCGATTCCGTTGACAAAATTGTTCTCCGACCCTAGAACGGCGGCTGGGTCAGACCGAAAGCAACCCATACAACTCGGGCCACGATGACGGGAGCCATAATTACATCCCTGGGCACATACAAGATTCTGGGGGTCTGGTCTGCCAGATCCTCCGCCAATTCGTTGTTACAGGTCGCCCGATTTTGAGCTGTTGCGCCTATATTCTGCTGGCCGCGAGCTCCCCATCATCAAACACCAATGGTACAGGTCATATGGGGAATACATCGACGCACATCCACAGAGAACAAATAGACAGCTGATTGCAACAAGTCTCTTCATGTGGTTTCTTCCTTTTCGAATATCGAAGACGACGTATTGTTTATTGTCTGCACAGCGGAAGGATCTCCGCCCCTCGTACCGTCGTCAGATTCAGCGGCAGTAGTTTACCACAACCCGCCAGCCTTGCCACATAAAATCTCGCATGTCCCCCTTCTCCCTCCTCGGCCAGGCACCACAGCGACCTGGCACGTGACCCAATAATTACGCACGAAGTCCGCCGCGATTTCGCGGAATTGTTCGAAGGCGGATTCAAGGTCAACGACGATCTCTTGGGCGAGGACACCGCCATCGGGCGGGAAAATTGTCGGGTTCTTCGAGGCCTTCGTCTCTTAGAAAGAACCTTCCGCGCTGTGCCTCTATCTCTAAGATTGTCCAGAAAGGAAACTCAGACCCCCACAACCATTCCCCACGGCTTGGAGTTTCTAATGTCCCTCAGAATATCAGATCGGAGGCGTCACAGCATTGGCTCGGATGAACGATTCATTAGTGAATTCCTCGATTGTCTCTTTTAACGTCTGAGATGAGACCGGTTTTAGTAAATAGGTTTTGATACCCACTTTCCAAGCCTTTTTCCGCCATAGTTCGGACATCCATGCCGTAAGCGCCACGATAGGAATGTGAGAGGTTTTGGGATTCTGTTTAAGTATCGCGCTTGTTTTGACTCCGTCGACGTCTGGCAGCTCCATATCCATAAAAATCAGGGCCGGCTCCTCGGCCTCCGCACATGCGATGGCGTCTTTGCTGTTCTGGGCCTTGATCACGTGATATCCAATTTTTGTTAGCAACAAACCCAGGATCTCACGGCAGTCATGGTGATCTTCTACTATAAGAATTTTCTTTTTCACTCGGGGTTCCATTACATTGGTGGTTGTAGTTCTGTTAAGTCAGCCGCATTCAGATGAACATAAAGCCGTTTTAGGGAATAGCACAAGATTCACTTCATGGGAAGAGAATTCCATGTGTCCCCTTCGATTAATGAAGCATACTATGTCGTGGGAGGAACAGCGATTTTTGCGAAGTCGGCGTTCTGAAAGAGGGGAGCAGATTACTCGCTTTTTGTCGTCGGACGGATTAACGCTCGTAATTGAATATAATGAGAGCGCGTATATATGGGTTTGCTATTGTTTGATGATTTTGCTTTTTTCGCAGAAGCTTCGACCTTACTAAAAACTCTTTCGCGACCATCCTGTTGCAGAAATCGGTGGCCTGATATCGATCTCACTGGCTAGGTGAATGCTCCCCATGCTTCCCTATTCCCTTGGGTCGCCTCCACATCAATTATTACTGAAACATAATCTTTTTCGTTTCGAGCCTCAAAACGATTTTTCGTGCCGAGCGGCCAACTCCTGCCGCTCAAAGTCAGAAAGTTGCAGACTATCGCGAGGCGGATCCCACCTGTGTGACCGCATCGAGATAAACAATGCGATCAAACGGCCTTCGGTCGCCAAAACCCCATCCAATTGTTACAGAACGATCCCCTTAAGAAATGCAACTTGCCCGAGTCCTTGATTCCACAGAAGTGCACCGTCCGGAAAAAGGAAAAAGGGTGAATGTCTCGCGGAAAAACCTGGAAACAATTTCCAAAGGTAACGCCAAATCATAGCGAACATTGATCTGCGATATTCTGAAACCAGCTTGTTCGTCGGATAAACACTTTCCATTGTTTCATTTATCCAATCATCGGAAGAGCTGAGTTAATGGAGCAACCAAATTCCCCCATAGTGTCCGGTTATCAGACTCAGGTTAGCGGCTGGCATTTGAAGTTGGTGGTCCAACACGGTTTATGGGAATGTCTCAACCAAAGTTAAGAATCTTCATCTCGAACGCCACGATGTTTCCAACTCGACTCAATCACAGCCGAAACTGTCCCTGAAGCATTTTGGCGACGTAAGCTCCTGAGGCAGCATACCAAACTGAGCGCGGAACTTCGTGTAAATGTACTTATCGACAAAATTTAACAAAACCGCCGATCTGAGAACTTCCCTAAGGGCTGACTCTCTCCTGTGCGGCACGAAAGTTACAACACTGAGAGGGGAATAAATAACTGTATTCCCTCCAGCATTCTCCTCAAGCCAGCGCTCCATGTCAGCGAGGCCCCCAAAGCAGCGCCAGTATATTTACCTAAAGTATAAGCCGTAATTGCACTGATCTACGACGTCGTCAAGACCAATTGACTGAACCAGTAATTGCCGAAAAGCTGTGAGACCGGTACAGCGCCGTGTCCGAGTAATCTTGCAGTCAGATTAAAAGAGTTCATGAAACCGCCGGATAAAAAGTCGCCTGTGCCGGCTAAGAAATTGGAAAGATTGTTCAACCAATCAAGTCCATAAGGGTCACCTCGTCCGGTGGATTGCTACTCACATAACCGTAAAAGTTGACACCTGCCGCAAAACCCTTCGATCCTCACTGGTAAACCGCCCTATAGCAAAGTCATAAAATCTAGCGCGGAAGTAATACAACCGCTCTCCGTATCCAACTCCCGCGCCGTAAACGTGTATGGCTGCACGAAGTTTGCATCGAGCTGCGACTCAATCTTGCCGAACGACGAATACGCATAGCGCTGTACCAGCGTGCCGCTTTGCTGGCAATCTGTAATCGAGCCTAATCCATCTGCATGGTAGAGAACGACTGAGCGTTCTTCTCCATGATCAGCGGTTCGTCTATCCCCGGACCGTGGGTGTAGCGGGCGACGATTGCGTTGGCGCTGTTGAGCTCGACAGGATGTCTTCGTTGTCGTAGACGTAGCGTGTCGTTGTCGTACTACCGGTACTAACTTCCTTCTCCACCCTTCTTCCCAATCCATCATACTTATAGTTCGCCGTGGTGTCCGGTAGAAGATACGAACTGGACGAGTTTATTCTCCGCGTCATACTCGTATCGCGTGACGGCGCCACCCACCTTCGCCGTTTTGCGCGGTCAGTGTTGCCGTTGTTGTCATACTGGTAGGTGAAGCTGGCGTCCTCCAGAAGTTGGTTGGCTTGACTAAATGTCGAAGCGCCGTTCTGGTTCGAGTTGGTCCGGATTGCCGACAGCATCGTAGGCGTAGTTTTCCAAAGGATTCCCCGGCAGAGGATTAATCGCCTGAACCAGACGATTTTAAAGTATCGTACGTGTAG
>ERZ1370068.302-contig-10273_pt1 | contig 36663 bp, 45 predicted proteins | sample MGYA00561227_ERZ1370068 | MGnify/ENA primary metagenome ERZ1370068 (study PRJEB38410, sample SAMEA6850437) | metagenome | study: Metagenomic assessment of the ecological functions of the soil: analysis of the soil microbiota associated with the... | reverse complement strand
AATCGCGCTTCGTTCAGTTACGTATTGCTCGCAGGGCCAATCACTCCGATAAGGCCAATATGCATTTACCAGCTCTCCACGAGTCAATGCCCAGTCGCGGCCAATAACCTGAGCTTACGCCGGCACGGATCACCGGGGTGAGGGCAGATCTGACCCCCACCCGTCAGTCAGCAATGGCAGCTTCCAGGACGGCCAGCGCAGATCGTCTCAAGACTTCGCGCCAGCGTGAAGCTGGCGGACACTTCGTCCACGGCGTCGATGACCGCCTGCGGCTTATCAACTGAATCTCGTGACCTGATCCTTGATAATCCGGTGTACGCCGCGCGGAGAGGTGCGCTGGGGCCTCGATGCATGACGATCCAGACTGCGAGTAGGATCGGTTGAACCGGACGCCGGCGGGCGTGCCGTTATTCCATGTGTTGTTCTCCGACGACAGCACGACCAGGGCGTGCGCCAAGCTCGCGGTGGTCGACGCTGTCGTACCGGTGTGTATACAGCGACGACATGAGCGAGACTGTCGGCGGACCCAGTAGTGGGCGGTGAAGAACTGAGGCGAGATCCTTCCTGAACGCTGCGGGCGTGTCGCTCGGCAAGGCGAGCAGAGCAGTCCTTGTATTCCGGACTGGACGGCTCGAGGGGTCCGTGCGCGGCCAACAAGGCGCAATGCAGCTTGTCGGCCGCGTAGCTCTCTCGCCCGATCACCTCATCGAAACCCGGCTGATCCTCGTCGATGAGCCCCCTCTCCGGCCGGGCTGGGTATCGACGAGGACCATGCCCACGACCTCCTTGGGCCAGCGTTGCGCGTAGAGCCGCGCCTCGATGCCGCCCAACGAGTGCCCAACCAGCACATACGGTCCCGGTATGGGCCCGGCCTTGAAGCGCCGCGTGCGGGTCGTCCGCCACGTCGGAGAGGAATCCTGCCGGTTTCCGCCCGGCCCCGGATCGCTGAAGCCGTAGCCGGCTCGGTCGAAGGCGCAGACCCGCGTCCTTCGCGCGATCGCGGGCTGGGTCTTGTGCCAGACCACGCGAGCCAGCTCGAATAAACCAGCCATCAGAATGACCGTCGGGCCGCCGGCGCCCGTGCAATGTTCGCACGGATTAATACGCCGGCCGCCGATATCGACCCGCTGACACCGGCTCCGACGTAGGGCACGCTAACCCGGAGTCCTCCCGCCATGGCGGGCGCCGGTCGTGGGCTCGGCAGGGACGGGCGTCACCGATGGAAAGCAGCAGGGGCGGCCGCCATGACGGTCAGGGTGGCGCGACGTGCGCGAACGTTGGACATGAGAGAACCAAGGGACCACGTCTCGGTGCATGTTCATTTGAGACCTGTGTACTTTATGGGTCGGGACGGTGTTGCTTAGACAACACGCCTCGCGTAGTTTCATTTCACAAGCAGAAGAAGCCTCACAACAACCGCTGCCATCTGCGGCACTGCTGGTGCGCCTGGACTATGGCGGCTGCAAGTGGTCCAGGTATATGCGAATGGCGGCTTCGGGGGGGTAATCGGTCGCGGCGACTGACTGGTCATGGCCGGACAGGGCCTGTCGGAGTGAACTGTCGGTGTGTGACCTGAGCGGTCTGTGACGAACGTCTGCTTTGAGCAGTGATGCGCGATCTCTGGAGGTGACCGTCAGGCATCCGGGACTGGGTCGACCTGCGCGGTCCCCGCTACTCAACCGGATACGGACCCTCCGAAAAGCTCCGGGCATGGTATCCCGCTTGCTTCCCGCTTCCGCGCGCCAGTGCACTGCGGAAGTCGAGCCCGCACCTGACCCAGACACTCCGAGATACGTGCGCGAGAAGCCGTATCTCGGTTGCCAGCCAGCTCCGCCACCTCGCAGAGATCATTCACGCATGAGACTCGATCGATCTTCGGGAGGCACTTCCAGTCTCAGCGAGCGGCATTACGAGCGCCTCACTCTGGGGAAAGATCCGGCGCACCACTCGCTTTTGGGCGTCACTACTCAGCGGCAGCCGGCAGATCTGCGAGCGCCTGAACGGGAGAAGTCGTTGCCGGAGACGATGTAGCGTGAAAAGCCGATGTCGGGCTCTCTCAACCTGGCCAGCATGACTGCGGCGACGGCGCTGAAGCTGAGATCCGATACGCCGATACAGCATTTCATTTGCCTGGGCGGCGTTTTCGGTCACCTACGGCGGCAGGACATTCCGGTCCGTCGTCGTCCTCGGGAAAGAACCTAGACGTGCGCTGCAAGACGACGACGATGGGCAAACGCGATGCTTCCTGTGCGCCAGCTCGCACAGGTTCTCTGACGTTGACTTCGTGTGAGGCCATATATGTTCTTCGGCTCCGGAGCCAGGTCTTCGGTCACCCAAACCGCGGGCGCGGACTCAGCGCGAGTCAGCGCCGAGCCAAAATGCGCTGAGTGGTGCTGACGTATACGAAGCTCTGGACGCCTGCAGCGACGGCCGCCTCGAGCAAAATGAGCGTTCCGGTGACGTTGGTATCGATGAAGTCCTGCCAGCTATGTGTTGCGCGACATGAGGCTTGTGCAGCGTTGCGGCGTGAACTACGGCGTTCGCGTGCTTCGTGAGCCCGAGGCCTCGACGAACTGTTTGTCGCAGATGGAACCGCCGTGATCCGGTAAATGGCGGGTGCTTGACGTCGATTCCCCAGTAACGGGTCGATTTCGCGGCGCGCAGACTCCTGGCCGGGGCCTTCGCCGAGACTGGCACGCCACTTCCAGTTACGACAATCGTTGACATGGTCCTACCTCCCGGACCCAGTCGGGTTGGCCACGCCTCGTCGGCGCAATGGCTGCATCCGGACCGACGATTCGCCGCTTGGGACCGGTGCTCACCCAACCGGACGTAGTGTCGCCCGAGCGCTAAGTGTCATCCGACGTGCTCGCATTCCCAGGATAGGACGTGGAACAGCAATCAGCGGCGTACCCAGAAGAGTCCCCGCCGCGGGTGAACGCTAGCGCGCGCTCAGGGCGCACCAGCAGCGCCGGGGTCGCCAGCCAGCAACAACGGCGCGGCGCCGGCGGTGTGCGCGGTGGCGAGCCACAGCCGGGAAGGCCCCTTCAGCACCATGGAGACCCCGATGAGCAGCTGCAGGCCCGAGCGCGGCCAGCACCGCCGCCAGGCGCGCGGCCGCTGCGACCGCGAGGCCCGTCGCCGCCGCAGCACGAACAGCTGCCGCCGGGCGCCAGCGCCGTCGCGCGCCGCCAGTGCCCCCAGGCGGTGCGTGGCGTGGATGGCGACGCGCGCCGGATTGTCGAGCACACCGCCCTCGTAGTTGATGCTCGAGCCCGCGCCAGCAGCACGAGGCATGTCCGGTAGTCGGTGTGCGGCCACCAGGCTCCTGGCAGGTGGGAAAGTCCGGACAGGCGACGGCGGCGTAGTTGCTGCTGGTCCAGCCGCCGAGCGCGATCTGCACGCTCAGCGCGGACGAGGCCGAGCGGCGCGAGGCGCCGCGCGCGCGCCAGCGGCGAGGCGGCCCGCCGCCAGCTGCGTGTGACCGGCCAGGGCCGCCCAGTCAGCTGCACGCCCTAGCGGGTGCGTCGGCAGCGACAGCACGCAGCCACCACAGCAGCCCCAGCGTCGTCATGCCGAACACCAGGTGCAGCGGTCACGATGAGCGGGGCTTCAGCCGCCAGGTCACGGTCAGCATCCCGAGCAGCCCCCTGCACCACCACGGTCGCAAGACCAGAGCCAGCGCGCGGGGCATACGCTCGACCAGGTGCTGCCGGCGGCGCGCGGCGATCGCGTACGCGCGGCGCGGATGATGATCAGCAGCCCGAGAGTCGCCGACGGCGTAGCGATGGATCATCTCCCGCCACGCCTTGCCGGCCTCGAGCGGCCGGCCGGGAAGAGGAAGGTGTCCTGCAGGTCCGCGCTGTCGAGCGGCCCGCGCGACCGGAAGGCGTCAGAGTGACCGTAGCAGCCCGGCCAGTCAGGGCAACCAAGCCCGCAGCGGTCAGACGCACGTACGCGCCCGAGCACCACCACGGCGAAGCACGGCAACACGCCGGCGATGGCCAGGCGGCGCATCCAGCCGCAGCGGCATCTGCGATGAATGCTCCCCTCGCTCTTAGCCGATGTGCGACAGCGCGAGCAGCTTCTTCAGGTCCTCGAGCAGCCCGCGCGGGATTCGCGCGTGCATCGTAGCTCATCATGAGGTTGCCGAGCGGGTCGACCACGAACAGCGTGTGCTCGCGGGCCGCGGGCGGGAACTGCGCCAGCAGCGCTGTCGCCGGCGGCGCCTGCGCATCCACGGACCTCGAGCCACGCCGTGCTCGCGTGCGAGGAACGCGCGGTGCGCAGCAGTCGGCGCTGGCGAGGAACACCCGCTGACGCGCGTCATGTCGTTGTTGAGCGCGAGGCGCGTCTGGCGCATCACGTAGAAGCGCGCCTGCCGGCGAGCTTCGGCATCGCAGCTGCCGGTCGCCGACATACACCAGCGACCAGCGCTCGCGGGAAACCACGCCGCCGCGGGGCCGTGGCGCGCCCGGGCAGGCGCCATACCGCTGCCGCCGACGCTTCGGCGCGCCACCAGCGGGCAGCGGCCGCGCCGGAGCGAAGCAGCTGCCCGTGGTTCACGCGTCCCAGCGGGCCGCCACCCGGTGCCGTGTAGTAGGTGAGCGAAGGCCAGCGCCAGGGGGCGCGTGGCGAACAGCGCGAGCCAGCAGCGCGAGCGTGCGCAGGTTCCGTGCGCGCAGCTCAAGGCCGGGGCGTCGTCGCACTCATGAGGCTGCTACCGCAGCGCGCCGGCCCGGACGGCTCGAGGAGCCGCCCACAGGATGAGCGCCGTGAGCGCCGCAAAGCTCCACCACCGGACGGCGTAGGCAGAAGGTGCCGCAGCGGCGCCATGCCCGGGGGCCTGCCACGCGCGCGCGTAGCCGGAGCGCCTGGCTCTGGGTCGCGGCAGCAGGATGCAGTGGCTCCAGCGGCCCACCGTAGCGCGGCGCGAGCAATGCGGCCATGGCCGGGGTAGCGGTCGCACCTTCGGCCACCGCCGCCCAGCGCGAGGGCGCGGCGCGCCTGGCCAGGGCAGGCCCGGCACTCGGGAGCAGCGCGACTCAGCCGCCCCGTGAGACGCGCCGGCACCGCTGCACCGTGCGCGGTCACTACCGGCAGCCGCGCCTCGGCTGCCCTGGAGAAGGGGCACTCCACCCGCGGTCCACGAGCAGCGCCGCGTGCGCGCGCGCGGGCGCAGCAAGGGGTCAGCACCTCGTAGCCGGGCGTGGCTCGCGGTAGGAGCGGTTGTCGAGCAGGAACTGGTGCTGCGCCATCCAGCCGTCGCCCGTCGGCGCTCGCACCCGCTGGTAGAGACGGCGCTCCGGCCGCGGCCCCGGTGCGGTTCGAGCACCTGACCAGCATCGCGGCACCGCGATAAGCGCGCCCGCTGCGCCGCTTGTCGCTGCTCGCCGCGCTGCCACTGCCAGATACCCTAGGCGCACGAAGAGCGCGGCGAGCAGCAGGGCGCGAGCAGCGTGAAGCGCAGCGTGGGCGCGAGCACACGCTTGCCCGCACGCGCCGGCGCCGCCATGCCAGATTGCTCCGCGGCGCGCGCACGGCGTACACTCACCTACGGGCATGAACCGTCGGTCGTCTGGCTCCTGGTGCTGCGCTGTGCCTGGCCGGGCATCCTCGTCAGCCTCGGGGTCGGGGCCTGTACCACCTCTCGCGCGGCGCCGGCGCGGAGCACTCCGCGCAAACTGCGCGCGCGCGCTCACCGTGCGCATCAGCGCTGTCGCTGCTCGCTGTTCGCGCTGCTGATCGATCGCCTGGCGAACCTCCGGGCTCGTCTCGCCCCGCATCGCGCTGCAGGGCGCCGGCGCGCTGCCGCAGGCCGCTTCGCGCGTGAGGCACCGCTTCTGCGGCGTGCCCCAAAGCGCGCGCGGCCGGGCGCTCCGGCGACACCCAGTACACGAAGATGAACAGGCCCAGCCAGACCACGTCGACGAAGTGCCAGTACCAGGCCACCGCCTCGAAGGCGAAGTGGCGCTGTCGGCGTGAAGTGGCCGCGCATGCATGCGCAGCCAGATGCACCATCAGCATGATCGCGCCGATCGTCACGTGCAGACCGTGGAAGCCGGTGAGCATGAAGAACGTCGAGCCGTAGATGCCGGTGGACAGGCGCAGGCCGAGCTCGTGTAGGCCTCGCGGTACTCGCGTGGCCTGCAGGCACGACGAACAGGAAGCCCAGCAGGAACGTCAGCGCCGAGGAACACGCCGAGCATGCTGCGCTTGCCTGGCGCGCAGCGCGTGGTGCGCGATCGTGATGGTGACGCCGCTGGTGAGCAGGATCGCGGTGTTGAGCGCCGGGCAGGCCGAACGCCGGGATGACTTCGAAGTCGCCGTCGGCGTGGCCGCCGACGTGGCCGGGCCGTTGGTCGGCCAGGCGGCCTCGAAGTCCGGCCAGAGCAGCAAGTTGGTGAAGACCTTCACGCCCTCGCCGCCGAGCCACGGCACCGCGAGCTGCGCGCGCGTAGAACAGCGCGCCGAAGAACGCCGCGAAGAACATCGACCTCGGAGAAGATGAACCACATCATCCCCATGCGGAACGAGCGGTCGACCTGCAGGTTGTAGATGCCGCGCTTGCGTTCTCGCCGATCAGACCGTCGCAGAACCAGCCGATGAACATGAAGGCGAGCAGCACCGCGCCAGGCACGAACGCCCAGCCGCCCGGCCAACCACGTCGTTCAGGTAGGCGATGCGCCCCCAGCATGATCGTGAACAGCGCGACCGAGCCGACGATCGGCCACGGGCTGCCGTGCGGGATGTAGTACTGGTCTGCGGTCGGGTGCGTGTGCATTGCGTCATGTCGGGCTGTGCTCGTTAGACTCTGGTTCGCTCATCGGGCTGCTACGCGCGGGTGTCGTCGTAGAAGGTGTAGGCCGAGCGTGACGCGAGTCGACGTGCCGCGGGCAGCGCCGGGTCGACGATGAAACGCACCGGCACTGCGCGCTCCTCGTCGCGCCTTGAAGTACTGCGGCGTGAAGCAGAAGCACTCGGTCTTGTGGAAATACGGCGTCGCCTACCGAGGCGGAGCGATGTTGGGCACCGCCTGCGCACACGCTGTCGCGGCCAGAGGTTACGGGCGATAGAACTCCGCGGTGATAGAGCTTGCCCGGGATGCACCTCGCACGCTGCGCGCTGCGGGTCGGAACTCCCAGCTGCCGGCACGTCGGCACGCTCGGCGAGGAACTCGACCGTGACCGTGCGGTCTCGTCAGGCTGCTTCGACGACGATCGCGCGCCTGCGCGCAGCTTGCTGCTGGTCGCCGTAGCCGGTGACCGTCGCACAGCACGTTGTACAGCGGCACCAGCGCGAAGCCGAACGCGAACGCGCCGAGCTGCGAAGGCGAGCAGCTTCCAGGCGGCGTGCGGTTGCGCGCGCTTTGGTGTTCGTTCATTCATCATGCCGCGCACCAGGATGCCAGCACGATGAAGCCGCAGTAGAAAGCGACCGCGAACAGCGCGCCAGCACACAGCGCGCTGCGTCGCGGCGCGCTGCCGCGCCGCGGTCATCGTCGCGTGAATGCCGGCATCAGTGCGCCGCACCGCGCGCGATGACCGCGTCCGACGGCGGCGTGGTCCGCGGCTGTGGTACGGCGGCGGCGAGGGCAGCTCCCACTCCAGGCCGTGCGCGCCTCTCCCAGACGCTGTTCGCCGACCTGCGCGCCCGCGCGACGCACTTCCAGACGATGTACGGGAACAGCAGCTGCGACGAGGCCGAAGCCGAACGCCGCCGATCGAGGACACCATGTTCCAGTCGGTGAACTGCGTGGCGTAGTCGGGGATGCGGCGCGGCATGCCGCGCGAGCCCGAGGAAGTGCTGCGGGAAGAACAGCACGTTCACGAAGATGGTCGACAGCCAGAAGTGCCAGTGTGCGCGAGCTTCAGGTTGTACATGTTGCCGGTCCACTTCGGCAGCCAGTAGTAGACGCCGGCCATGATGCCGAAGATGGCGCCCGGCACCAGCACGTAGTGGAAGTGCGCCACCACGAAGTAGGTGTCGTGGTACTGGAAGTCCGCCGGCACGATCGCGAGCATCAGGCCCGAGAAGCCGCCGATCGTGAACAGGAACAGGAACGCGAGCGCGAACAGCATCGGCGGCTCGAAGCGTGAGCGAGCCCTTCCACATGGTCGCCGTCCAGTTGAACACCTTCACGCCGGTCGGCACCGCGATCAGCATGGTCGACAGCATGAAGAACAGCTGCCCGGCGAGCGGCATGCCCACCGTGAACATGTGGTGCGCCCAGACGATGAACGGACAGGAAGGCGATCGAGGCGATCGCGTACACCATCGCGTCGTAGCCGAACAGCGGCTTGCGCGAGAACGTCGGGATGATCTCCGAGACGATGCCGAAGGCCGGCAGGATCAGGATGTACACCTCGGGGTGCCCGAAGAACCAGAAGATGTGCTGGAACATCACCGGATCGCCGCCGCCCGCGGCGGTGAAGAAGCTGGTGCCGAAGAAGTGATCGGTGAGCAGCATGGTCACCGCGCCCGCGAGCACCGGCATCACCGCGATCAGCAGGTACGCGGTGATCAGCCAGCTCCACACGAACAGCGGCATGCGCAGCAGCGTCATGCCCGGCGCGCGCATGTTCATGATCGTGACGATCGACGTTGATGGCGCCGAGGATCGAGGAGGCGCCCATCAGGTGGATGGCGAAGATCAGCCATCGGGAAGCGACGTCGCCGCCCTGCAGCGACCAGCGGCGGATACAGCGTCCAGCCGCCGGCCGGCGCGCCGCCCGGCACGAACAGCGTGCAGAGCAGCAGCGTGAAGGCGAACGGCAGGATCCAGAAGCTGAAGTTGTTCAGGCGCGGCAGCGCCATGTCCGGCGCGCCCACCTGCATCGGGATCATCCAGTTCGCGAGACCCGGTCCACGCCGGCATGACCGCGCCGAAGATCATGACCAGCGCGTGCATCGTCGTCATCGAGTTGAAGAACATGCGGATCGACGAACTGCAGGCCGGGCTTGAACAGCTCGGCGCGGATGACCATCGCCATCACGCCGCCGATGAAGAACATCGATGCAGGCGAACACCAGGTACATCGTGCCGATGTCCTTGTGGTTGGTCGCGATAGACCCAGCGGCGCCAGCCGTGGCGGCTTGTGGTCGTGATCGTCGTGCGCGTGAGCGGCGCGTGTGCGTGCGTGTCGTGCCATGGTGCTGATTCTCTCGTCTAAAGTTCTGTGACTGCGGATCAGCCGGCGCGGCGGCAGGAGCGGCCTGGCCGGCGGCGGTCGCCGGAGCGGCGGCCTGCTTCTGCCTCGGCCTGCTTGGCACTTCAGCCACGCATCGAAATCTGCCTCGGAGCGCACGTCGACGACGATGGGCATGAAGCCGTGGTCGCGGCCGCAGAGCTCGGCGCACTGGCCGCGGTACAGGCCGGTCTTGTCCGCGTCGACCTTGAACCAGGCCTCGTTCACGTAGCCCGGGATCGCGTCCTTCTTCACGCCGAAGGCCGGCACCCACCAGGCGTGGATGACGTCCGCGCCGGTGATGCAGGAGGCGCACCTTGGTGCCCGACCGGGACGACCAGCGGGTTGTCGACGTTCAGCAGGTAGTGCTCGGAACGGTGTTGGGGTCGATGCCCGAGCCCAGGTGGCGGGCGGCGTCGCTGTCGCGGTCGAGGCGCGAGAAGAAGACGCACGCCCGTCGTCGAGGTAGTCGTACTGCCAGCCCCACTGGAAGCCGGTGACCTTGATGGTGAGCTCGCTGTTGCGCGTGTCCTCGATCTCGCACCAGCGTCTTGGCGGCCGGCACGGCCATGGCGACCAGGATGATGACCGGCATCGACGGTCCAGACGATCTCCACCTTGGTGTTGTGCACCAGGGTGGTGTCCGCGATGGCGCCCTGCGACTTGCGGAACTTCATCAGCGACCAGATCATCACGCCGAAGACCACGCACCGCCGATGACCACGCACACCCAGAAGATGAGCATGTGCAGCTGGTAGATCTCGCGGCTCATGGCCGTGACACCCTGCGTCATGTTGAGCTCCTCCAGCCCGAGACAACGCCGTCCTCTGCCGCGGGCGGCGAGAGGCGCGCCGAGCGGCCGCGGCGAGCCGGGGCGTAGGAGGCGAGTCGTGCGACGAATCATCTTGGACCTGCCTTACAGCGTGCGGGCAGCCGGGCCGCCCAGCGCGCGCAAACACTCGGAGACCTGCAGCCGCCGCCCCGTTTCCCGACGGCCTCACGGCCAGAGGAGGGCGATTCGTTGACGCGGCCGATCAGCCGCTGCAACCGCAGCGCCAGGCCGCGCCGCTCCTCCTCCGTGAGGAAGCTGCCCAGCTCACATTGACGGCCGTGTGACTCGACGGTGCGCCGGCTCGGGTGCAAGCGTGCCGCGGGGCGGCACGCAGTTTAACCTGCGCCCAATGCCGCGGGAACACGACGTGCGCGCTGGCGCCCCGGCGGCTGCGATCTCGATGCTGATCGTCGGACTCTGCGACCGTGACGCGCTCGGCGCAGAAGCGCCGCTGCAGCGAGGAGCCCTGCGGCGCCCCACCCCAGCGCGAGCGCGAGTTCCAGCCCCCGCAGTGCGAACACGGCAGCACCGGCCAGAAGCCGCGCAGCGCAGGAAGGCGGCGATCCCGAGGGCGCCACGCAGGCGTGAGGAAGAACAGCTGCGCGCCGCGCACGCTCAGCAGCGCAGTTCGGGCGGATCTCGATGTGCACTCTGTCGCTGCGCGCCACACTCATCGATGGTAGCGCGCGAGCGGTTTTATTCAAGCGCCTCAGGCTCTTAGGCTGCGCTGTGCGAGACGCGCCGCCGCCTCCGTCAGGCACAAGCGCAGCGTCGCCGGCGGGCAGGTTCGGGACCACCGCGAGCGCAGGGCTCGCCGAGCAGCCGCTCGAGCGCGGCGAGATTATCCGCCGGCCCGCTCCAGCGCCGGATCCACCCGCTTCCGATCCAGCCGGCAAAGGTCACCCGATGCGCCTCGATGGCCAGGCGCGTCAGCTGCGCGTGGTTCAGGCACCCGAGCTTCAGGCCGACCACCATCAGCGCCGGCACCGGACAGCGCACCAGGCGAGGTCGGCCATGGTGCTGGCGCTCGCTGATCGGGCGCGAACCAGCCCCCGGCGCCCTCCACCACCACCCAGTCCGCCTGCGCCGCCTGGGGCGTCGTAGCCGCGCCGGATCTTGCTGGTATCTACCTCGATCCCGGCCTCTTTTGCGGCGATATGCGGCGAAATCGGCGGTTCGAAGCAATAAGGATTGATGTGCGCGTAGTCCGCGGCCACGTTGCTCGCAGCTCCGCCAGCGCCAGGCGCGTCGGCGTTGCGCAGGCCCTGCGCGGTGCGCTCGGCGCCGGAAGCGACCGGCTTCATGACGGCGACCCGGAAGCCCGGGGCCCGACAGGCCGCGCGCCAGGCCGCAGGCGACGACGGTCTTGCCGCACCCGGTGTCGGTGCCGGTGATGAAAATGCCGCGCCCGCTCATGCCCGGTCCCGCCCGCCGGATCGAGCCGGCGGCGATGCGCAGCTTCCGCTGCCGGCGCCGGCGCGGCGGCGCGCCCGCGCGCCGCACCCCAGGCTGGCGCCGTAGACGACCTCGTAGGTCGCCGGCAGCGTGCCCTCGTGCCGGGCTTGCTCGTACGCCGCGCTCATGCGCGCCAGGCGCGCGCGCCCGAGCAGCGAGCGCGGCCGCCCGGCGGTGACGTTGTGCGCGCCGATCGCCTTCAGGTCGCGCATCAGCGCGAGCGTGTCGGGGTAGCGCACCTCGTGGCGGTCGACGTCCAGCACCGGCTTCGGTGAGTCCGGCGCGCACCAGCGCCGCGCCGACGTCGTGGACGTCGAGGAAGTGATTCACGTGGTTGTAGCCGTCGGCGCTGTGCCCAGGCGCTGCGCAGTTCCTGCAGCGTGGCGGGCCCGAAGGTGCTGAAGGCGAGGAAGCCGCCCGGCCGCAGCACGCGGCGCACCTCGGCTAGCGCGGCATCCGGGGGCTGGCACCACTGCAGCATGAGATTGCTGAACACCAGGTCGACGCTGGCGCTGGCCAGCGGCAGCCGGCGCGGCGTCGCCGCAGACGCGCGCAAAGCGCCGCCACAGCCGCTGGTGGTGGCGCGCCTCGCTTGAGCATCCCAAGGACGAGATCCACCGCCACGACGAGGGCGCGCGGGTAGCGGCGCCGCAGTTCGCGCGCGTGGCGTCCGGTGCCGGCGCCGAGGTCGAGCACCACGGCGGGGGCGAAGGCCAAAAGCGCCGAGGCGCCCGAGCAGCTCATCGCCCACCTGCGCCTGCAGGCGCGCCGCGGCCTCGTAGCGCCCGCTGGCGCGATCGAAGGCAGGCGCGCACTGCGCCGGCGGTCGAGGCGAAAGGCATCCGCCGCAGCTCAGCCACGGACAAAGCCCTCCACCAGCGGTCGCGAAGCGCTGCGGGTGCGAGAGGAACGGGCGTGCGCGGCGCCGCTGAATTCCACGTAGCGCGCAGCGGCAGAGCGCGGCCAGCGCGCGCGAGGCGCCCGGACGCACGATGCGGTCGCGGGTGCCCGCCGACCACCAGCGCCGGCACGCGCACCATCGGCGAGCGCCGGGCGCAGGTCCGCCGTTCAGCGCAGCGCTCGAGGCCGTGCGCGAGCGCTTCCGGCCGCGCGGCGCCGTGGCGCTGCCAGCGCCGCTGCGCAAGCTCTTCAGCACCCGCGCGGCGGTGCGCGGCGCATTGCCGCGCACCTGCAGCGCGAGGAACTCATCGACCGCCTGGCCGTCGCCGCGGCCGCCTGGGCGGCGAGCCGCGTCAGCAGCGCCGGCGCGGTGCCGAAGGGGCCAGCCGGCGCCGGCGAGAAAGCGCGGCGTGGTGCTGACCAGCACCAGGCGCTCGATGCCGCCGGCATCGCCGCCGGCCAGATCGAGCGCGAACTGGCCCGCCGAGAGACCAGCCGAGCAGCGCGTAGCGCTCGGTGACGGCGCGAGCGTCTCGTGCACCCGCCACGCCTGGGCGGCGGGCGTAGCTCGCGCGTGGCGTCCCAGTCGCTCTTGCCGTGTCCGGGCAGGTCGATGGCGATGACGCGGACAGTCGCGCGTCAGAGCGTCGCGTACCACGGAGTCCCACACGCGCAGGTTCAGGCTCCAGCCGTGCAGCAGCACCAGGTCCCGCCCGCGGCCGCGGATCTCGGAGTTGAGCACTCACGCCCCGCCGCTGCGCACCCGCGCGCAGGCGCGCCAGCTGCGCGCACGAGCTCCTCGACCTGCTGCGCTGGTGTGCTCGGCGGACAGCGTGACCCGCAGGCGCGCGCCCCCGGGGGCACGGTCGGGCGGCCGGATGGCCACGACCACAGGCCCGCTGCCTGCGATGCGCGCTGCGCGGCAGCGCCGCGGTCGGCGTCCCTGAGCAGCACCGGCTGGATGGGGGTGGCGGAGTCAGCGAGCGGCAGGCCGGCCGCTATCGCGCGAGTTCGAAGCGCGCCGATGTGCGCGTGCAGCCGCTCGCGCCGCCAGCCCTCCTGCTGCAGCAGTGCGAGCGCCGCGCGGCTCGCGGCCGCCACCGGCTGCGGCAGCGCCGTCGTGTAGATATGGAGAGCGCGCCGTCTGCATCAGGAACTCGATGAGCTCGGCCGGCCCGGCGACGAAGCGCCGAAGAGCCGAAGGCCTTGCCGAGCGTGCCGATGAGCACCGGCACCTGCGCTGCATCGAGGCCGAAGTGCTCGAGCGTGCCGGCCGCTGGCCCCGATGACCCCGAGTCCGTGCGCGTCATCCACGACGAGCCAGCTGTCCTGCGCTCGCGCGGCGCGCGCCAACTGCGGCAACGAGCGCCAGGTCCCCGTCCATGCTGAAGACGCCGTCGGTGCGCGATCACCGGCGGTCGCGCGCGGCAGCGGCGGCCGCGGGCGCTCCGCGGCGGCGGCATCGGCGTGGGCGTAACGGCTGCAGCTGCGCGCCGGACAGGCGCGCGCCGTCGATGGGCGAGGCGTGGCTCAGGCGATCGAGCAGTACCTGCTGCCCGCGCGCCGGCGAGCGCCGTCATCACGGCCAGGTTGGCCATGTAGCCGGTGGAGAACAGCAGCGCCCGCCCGCGCTCGCGTGAAAGCGGCGAGCTCCTCCTCCAGGCGCGCATGCTCGACGCCGTGGCCGGTGATCAGGTGCGAGGCGCCGCTGCCGGCCCCGGTGCGCGCCGCGCAGGCGCCCATGGCGGCCGCGAGCGCCGGGTGGCGCGCGAGACCGAGGTAGTCATTGCTGCTGAAGTCGATGAGCTCGCGGCCGTCGCCGATCCAGCAGCACCCGCCGCGCGTCTGCCGCGAAACGCCTCCACCGTCAGCCGCGTCGCGCTGAGGTGCGCCGCCTGCCAGCCGCGCCAGCACGGCGCTAGGGCCGCACACCGCGCCTGCTGTGCGAGCGACTGCAAGGCGCGCCTAGCAGGCCGCGGCGCCGCGCGCGCCGCGTCCAGTGCGGGCGCTGGCGGCGGGCGCCGGCGCGCTCTCGGCGGCAGCCCAGGCGCGCGAACAGCTGCCGGTCGCGCTCGCCACGTCGGGATTGCCGGTGGTGAGCAGCTTCTCGCCGTAGAAGATCGAGTTCGCGCCGGCGAGGAAGCACAGCGCCTGCAGCTCGTCGCTCATGTCCTCGCGTCCGGCGGACAGCCGCACGATGCGCGCGCGGCATCGAGCATGCGCGCCACCGCGATGGTGCGCACGAAGTCGAAGCGGATCGACGCTCCGCGGCGCCCGCGCAGCGGCGTGCCGTGGCACCTGCACCAGCTGGTTGATCGGCACGCTCTCCGGGATGCTGCGGGCAGGTTCGCAAGCGTGCGCAGCAGGCCGGCGCGGTCGTCGCGCGACTCGCCCATGCCGACGATGCCGCCGCAGCACACCTTGATGCCCGCGTCGCGCACGGCGCCGAGCGTGTCGAGGCGATCCTGGTAGGTGCGCGTGCGTGATGATCTCGCCGTAGAACTCCGCCGAGGTGTCGAGGTTGTGGTTGTAGTAGTCGAGGCCGGCCTCGCTTGAGCGCGCTCGCGCCTGCGCTGGCGTCGAGCATGCCGAGCGTCGCGCAGGCTCTCGAGCCCGAGCGCGCGCACCTCGCGACCATCTGCGCGATGACTGCGTCGAGCTCGCGCGCCTTCGGGTGCGCGCCAGGCCGCGCCCATGCAGAAGCGGCGTGGCGCCGGCGTCCTTGGCGGCGCGCGCGGCCTCGCGCACCGCGTCGACGCGGCAGCAGCGTCCTCGGCCTCGCACGCCGGTGTCGTAGCGCACGCTCTGCGGGCAGTAGGCGCAGTCCTCCGGGCAGCCGCCGGTCTTGATCGACAGCAGCGTGCTCATCTGCACGTGTTCGGCTCGTGGTGCGCGCGGTGCACCTGGCCTGCGCGCGCGAACATCAGGTCCATGAACGGCAGCGCGAACAGGGCGCCTGCGACCTCGGCCTGCGGACCAGTCGTGCCGGATCGCCGGGAAGGTAGCTGACTCATCGCTTGCATCCTGTTCGCGGCGCGCGGGGGCGCCGGGGCGCGGCGACGATGCCCGAGCGCCGGCGCCCATGTCAACGATGCGGGGTGCCGAAGGGAGTCGCCCAATCGGCGCCCCTTCAGGCCGCCGCCACCGAGGAGGTGGACGAGGAACGCCCGCGCCGACGGCCGGTGCCCCGAAGGCACCGCCAGCAAGCACCCCGGCGGCGGCGCAGGTCATGACGGCGCGGATGGCCCCGGGGCTGTCGGCGGGTGCAGCGCATCGGCCAGGCGCGCTCGATCGCGGTGTTGAGCAGTTCCGCGGCCAGCGCGCCGCTGCTTGCGGGCGAGCAGCAGCGCCCACCGCAGCGCGTCAGGGCGCAGCAGCCCGAAGCGCGCCGAGCACCCCGAGGAAAGGCAAGACCCTGGGGCCCTGAAGGCTCGAAGCTCCGCGGACAGCGCGCGCGCAGAATCCACTGCAGCGCGCATCCGCAGGCGCGCGCCGCAAAGCCGCGGTTCTTCCATACGCGCTCAAGGGTTGTGAGACGTACTGCAGCAGGATGCCGACGAAGATGACCAGCCCGACGTACTGGTTGTTGAGGAAGGCGCGCAGGCAGCCTGCGGGCTCGCGCCGGCGGATGAGCCACTGCTGCCACAGGAACAGGACGCCGGCCGCGACGAGCGTGCCGGCGTAGTACCACGCTGCCGAAGTGCATGTTGCGCCTGACCAGCAGCAGCGCGGACGAGCATCATCGCCTGCATCACGCCGATCAGACAGGCGGTCCATGTCGGCGAACAGGATGGCGCTCGATTTCACGCCGATCTTCAGGTCGTCCTCGCGGTCGACCATGGCGTAGATGGTGTCGTAGATCGACGCCCACATCACCGCGGCGATGTAGCAGCACCCAGCGCGACGCGCGGCAGCGCCCGTCCTGCGGCCGCGAACGCCATCGAGCACGCTCCAGCCGCCGAACGCGAGATCCCGAGGTACAGCTGCGGCAGCGGGAAGAAGCGCTTGAGGAACGGATAGGAGACGGTGAGCAGCGCGCCGATGCACGGCGAGCTCTGATGGTGTAGCGGGTCGAGCGTCGCGTCACCAGGTAGAGCGCGATCAGGCTCAGCGCCACGAACAGCACCAGCGCCTCGAGCGGGCGAGACGCGCCGCGCCGCCAGCGGCCGGTCGCGCGTGCGGCGCACGTGCGGGTCGATGTCGCGGTCGGCGAAGTCGTTGATGACGCAGCCGGCCGCGCGCATCACCGAACACGCCGAGCACGAACACGATCAGCACCAGCGGCGCGGGCGGCCGGCCGCCGGCGATCCACAGCGCCCACAGCGCCGGCCACAGCAGCAGCCAGGTGCCCACCGGCCGGTCGAGGCGCATCGAGGCTGTGCGTACTTCGGTCGCGCGCGCGCCGGGCGGTGCGTGCAGCGGCGCCTCGAGGAGCTTGCTGCGGGAAGGTCGAGGGCGGATACGCCATGGTGTCGTCGCTCTCGAGGCCGCGACGTTAGCACAAGCGCCGTCGCGGCCACCGCGCGGGGCCTAGTGTGGCGGCCCGCGCCGCAGCGGGATGTGCCTCGGTGTTCGAGCACCACGCTGCTTGAGGTCGAGCGTCGTCCGCCGGCGCGAACAGCAGGTAGAAGTACTTGAAGGTCTCCGCGAGCACGAAGCTCTCCATGTCATCCGCCTGCTCCTCGGTGGTCACGTCGGCCAGCGCCGCATGAGCCGGCTCGCCGTGCGGCAGCGGCGCACGCGAAGTCCTCGAACAGCCGCCGCCCGAGCGCGCGGTACTGCAGGATCCCCGGTGAGCCCGGTACAGATACCAGGTGGACTCGATGATCTCCGGCCGCAGCGGGTAGGCCGGGATCGGTGATGCGCTGCGCCTCGGAAGTCGTAGGCCTCGGGCTCGATGCCGGCGACGTTCCACATCTGCGACCGAGGCGGCGTGCAGGCGGCGCGCTTCGCTGACGTGGCCCGAGTAGCGCGAGCAGGCCCGGGGAAGAACGCCTCGAGCGCGCCGTACTCGCTGCCGCTGGCGCGGCCGGTGCGCATGTCGACCTGGCCGTACCCAGAGCGTGCCGCCGACGTCCTCGCGGGTAGTAGCGGCGCGCGGCGGCGCTGCTCTTGTCCACATCGCGCAGGCACTCCTCATCGTGGAACAGCAGCCAGCACTTCCACAGGTACTCGTAGTAGGAGTCGATGCGCGCGCCCGACGTGGCTCGCAGGATTGGTCCACTCCCCGCTTACGACGTCGAAGCGCTCGCCGACCAGGTCGAGCGCCGAGCGGCGCCGGTGGATCTCGATGAGGCGCGCTTGGCCCGCTGGTAGAAGACCGGCTTGCCGGTGAGCCGGCTGAGCGTGCCGTACTCGAGCAGCAGCGCGCCGCTTCCGCCGGGATTGCTGATGGTGCCGCGCGTGGCGCCGCTGCGCAGGTTCACGTACACGAACGGCAGCCCGGTCGGGGAATCAAACGCCGGCAGCAGCCGGGTGCCCAGATCCTCCGCCAGCGCCAGCAGCCGCGCGGTCGCCGCTGAGTTCGTAGCCCGACAACAGCCCGCCCAGCAGCCGGATCACGACCTCGAAGTGCTTCACCTCGATATCCGCATCGAACGCGAGCCGCGTGACGATGAGTTCGCGCGCACTGGCGGCCTCCTCCTTCAGTGCCCATCAGGATGAGCGTGTCGAGCGCATCCACCGGCGTCATCGAGCAGCGACTGTGCGTACCAGTCGCGCGGCGTGCAGCTCAGGGGCTTGAGCGCATCGTGTCCCCAGGCGTACTGGCGGTAGCCGGCAGGCGTGGCTGAACTCCTCGCGCACGCGCGCCGCCATGAACGCATCGGTGCTCGCCTGCGGCGCGGCCGCCGCGGCGACGGGCAGCAGGACCTGGCGGCGAGCAGTACCAGGATCGGGCGATCGGCGGCAACGGCGCTGTCCGGCGGCAGGGTTGCGGCACAATAGCCGAAGCGGCGCCCGCCGAGGAACTGAAGGTCCGATGCCATGAGTCTGCGCGCGCCGCAGAGGCCCCTCACCGCGAGGCCGCCGCGTGCTGGCCGCAGCTGCTCGCCCTCTGCGCCGGCAGCGCCGCCGCGGCGCCGCCCAGGGAGGCCGCCTTCAGCGCGGTCGATCCCTTCATCGGCACCGGCGGCGAAGGCCACGCCTTCCCGGGGCGGTCGTGCCCTTCGGCATGGTCCAGCTCAGTCCCGACACCCAGATCCGGCCGCGCAAGCGAGGGCTACGGATGGGCGGCCGGTTACCGCTACGAGGACCACACCATCGTCGGGCTTCTCGCACACGCACTTCTCCGGGCACCGGGCATTCCGGACCTGGGTGACGTGCTCGTGATGCCGATCGCCGGGGCGGTGCGGCTCGAGCGCGGCGCGCCGGGAAGCCCGGCAGCGGCTACACCTCGCGCTTCAGCCACGAGGATGAGGTGGCGCAGCCGGGCTACTACGCGGTGACGCTCACCGACTACGGCGTGCGCGCCGAGCTCACCGCCAGCGCGCGCGTGGGCGTGCACCGCTATCACTTCCCCGCCGAGCGCCGGCGCACGTGCTGATCGACCTGCGCACCAGCATCTATGACTACCCGGGCAAGGTGCTGTGGTCGCGCCTGCGGCTGGGCGCGGACGGCACCGTCACCGGCTTTCGCGAGACGCGCGGCTGGGCGCCCGGCCGGCAGCTGTACTTCGCGCATGCGCTTCTCGCGGCCGGTGAGCGGGCCACGAGCTGCACGACACCGAGGCGAGGACTGCCCTACAAGGGCTTCCCGCCGCCGGCGGCTGGGCGGCGCGCCAGCGCGCGCAGATCGAGGGCCGGCAGCTGGTGGGCGGTGTTCGACTTCGGCACGGCCGCCGGCGCCGAGCTCATCGTCAAGGTCGCGATCTCGCCGGTGAGCGAGGACGGGCGCCGTCGCCAACCTCGACGCCGAAGTGCCGGGCTGGGACTTCGACGCGCGTGCGCGGCGCGGCGCCGGCAGCAGTGGAGCCAGGCGCTCGGGCGTGTTCGAGGTCGAGGCGCCGCAGGCCGATGCGCCGCAGCTTCTACACCGCGCTCTATCACACGTTCATGGCGCCCGAGCCTCTTCATGGACAGCGACGGCCGCTACCGCGGGCCGGACAACGCGGTGCACCAGGCCGAGGGCTTCACCAACTTACTCCGACCTTCTCGCTGTGGGACACCTACCGCGCCGCTGCATCCGCTGCTGACGCTGGTCGCAGCCGCCGGCAGCGCACGCAACGACATGGTGCGCTCGCTGCTGCGCCGCGCAGCAGAGCGCAGCCCCTACGGCGATGCTGCCGGTGTGGGCGTTCCAGGGCCAGGAGACCTGGTGCATGATCGGCTACCACGCCGTCGCCGGTGATCGCCGACGCCTACCTGAAGGGCATCCGCGGCTACGACGCCGAAGGCGGCGCTGGCGGCGATGGTGAGCCAGCGCCAGCTACGGGCCCTACGACGGCCTCGGCGCAGTACATGCAGCTCGGCTACGTGCCGATCGACGAGGAAGGCGAGGCGGCTTCGAAGACGCTCGAGTACGCCTTCGACGACTGGACCATCGCGCAGCATGGCGCGCGCCGCTGGGACGCACGCAGATCGCCAGCGCAGTTCATGCAAGCGCGCCGCCAGCTGGACGCAACGCCTACGACCCGCACAGCGGCTTCATGCGCGCGCACAGCGATGCGGCAGCGCATTCCGCGAGCCTTTCGATCCCGCCGCCAGCGGCTACGGCAGCGACTACACCGAGGGCAACGCCTGGCAGTACTCCTGGTACGTGCCGCAGGACGTGGCCGGACTGGCGCGCGGCGCATGGCGGCGCTCGAAGCTCGTGCGCGCAGCTGGATGCGGTGTTCGATGCGAAGGTCGATGCCCGGGCTGTTCGCCCACATGGAGGACATCACCGGCCTCATCGGCTGGTACGCGCACGGCAACGAGCCCAGCCACCACGTCGCCTACCTCGTACGCCGCACGCCGGGCAGCCCGTGGCGCACGCAGGAACGCGTCGCGGCAGATCATGGCGACGCAGTACGCCGCGCGCCCGACGGACTGGCCGGCAACGACGACCTCGGCCAGATGTCGGCGTGGTACGTGTTCACCGCGCTCGGGTTCTACCCGGTCACGCCGGCCAGCAACTGAGTACATCATCGGCCGGCCGCTTCCTGCCACGCGCGAGCGCTGCACCTGCCGCAGCGGCAAGACCTTCACGGTGGTCGCCAGCGGGCTCGACGGCGGCGCATCCCTACGTCGGCGCGGTGACGCTGCAACGGCAAGCCGCTGACGCGCGTGTTCCTCCGCCACGAGGAGATCCTCGCCGGTGGCGAGCTGGATCTTCACGATGCAGGCGCAGCCGAGCAGAACGCTGGCCCGGGCGAGCAGGCGCAAGCCGCCTACTCGACTCGTCGCTCGCGCGGCGGCGCCCCTAGCCCGACGGCGCTGCCGTAGCGCTCGGCGGGCCGATCCAGCGCGCGGCGAGGCCCGCGATAGTGCTCAGGGTAGGCGGCGAGCAGCAGCTCGGCGGCTCTGCTGCACCTGGGGCAAGCAGTTCACGCGTCGCGCATCAGGTCCGCGACGCGCAGCTGCGCGAGCCCGGTCCGGCGCGTGCCCAGCAGCTCACCGGGCCGCGCAGCTCGAGATCGCGGCGCGCGATCTCGAAACCGTCGGTGGTCTCGCGGATCAGCCTTGAGCCGCTCGCGCGCCAGCGTCGGACAGCGGCGCGCGGTACAGCAGCACGCAGTGCTCGTCGCGCGCGCCGCGGCCGACGCGGCCGCGCAGCTGGTGCAGCTGCGCCAGTCCCCATGCGCTCGGCGTTCTCGATCACCATGAGGCGTGGCGTTGGGCACGTCGACGCCGACCTCGATGACGGTGGTGGCGACCAGCAGGCTGGATCTTGCCGGCCTTGAAGGCGAGCATCGCCGCGCATCCTTGCCGCGCGCGCGGCATGCGGCCCGTGCACGCAGGCCGACCGCGCACTCCGGCAGCGCCGCGCTGAGCGTCGCCGCGGTCTCCTCGGCGGCCTGGTGCGCGCAGCTCCTCCGACTCCTCGATGAGCGGGCACGACCCAGTAGGCCTGCCGTCCCGGCGCGGCACGCCTCGTGGATGCGCTCGACGACCTCGGCGCGGCGCTGCTCGGGCAGCGACCACCGTGTGCACCGGCGTGCGCCCGGGCGGCAGCTCGTCGATGACCGAGATGTCGAGGTCGGCGTAGGCGGTCATCGGCGAGCGTGCGCGGGATCGGGGGTCGCGGTCATGATCAGCTGGTGCGGCACGCGCCCGGCGCTGGCCCTTCTCGCTGCAGCTGCAGGCGCTGCTGCACGCCGAAGCGGTGCTGCTCGTCGACGATGACCAGCGCCAGGTTCGCGAACTGCGATGCCCTCCTGGAACAGCGCGTGCGTGCCGACCACGATGCGCACCGCGCCGGCAGGCGATCGCCTCGAGCGCGCTGCGCCGCGCGCGCGCGGCTGCGGAGCCGGTACAGCAGCGCCACCGGTCTCGTCCAGCGGCTGGAACCAGTCGCGCAGGTTGCGCCAGTGCTGCTCGGCGAGCAGCTCGGTGGGCGCCATCAGCGCCGCCTGCAGACCGCTGCCCGACGGCGCGCGCCGCCGCCGCGGCGCCGCCACCACGGTCTTGCCGCAGCCGACATCGCCCTGCACCAGGCGCGCCATGGGCGTGTCCGCCGCGAGGTCGGCGTCGGCATCGCGTCAGCGCGCGCGCCTGCGCGCGCGGTGAGCGGAACGGCAGCGCGGCCAGGAAGCGCGGCGCGAGACTGGCCGCATCGGCTGACGGCCGACGCAGGATCGGCCTTGAGCGTGCGCTGGCGCAGCTTCAGGGCAGGCTGGTGCGCCAGCAGCTCCTCGAGAGCGAAGCCGCTGCTGCGCGGGTGGCGCCGGCGGCGAGTTCGGCGAGCTGCGCCTCGCGCGGCGGGCGGTGCATCGGTACTGAGCGCCGCATCCAGCGAGCGGCAGGCGCGAGCCGGCAGCGAGCGCCGTCGCTTGGGTGATCGCAGTCGCGCACGCGCACGCTCGAGCTCGCGCAGCGCTCGGCCACCAGCGCGCGCAGCCGGCCTGCGGCACGCCTTCGGTCAGCGGGTAGATCGGCGTGAGCGCGTCTCCTCGCAGCGGCGCGGCCTCCTGCGTGAGGCGCGCGATACTCCGGGTGCACGATCTCCAGCCCCAGCGGGCCGCGGCGCGCACCTCGCCGAAGCAGCGCAGGCGCGTGCCGCGCGCCAGGTCTGCTGCTGCTGGCTGGAGGAAAAATAGAAGAAGCGCAGGGTCAGCATGCCCGAGCCGTCGGAGATGCGGCACAGCAGCTGCGCGGCGGCCGCGCGAGTAGGCGACCTCGGTGAGCTGGATCTCCCCTTCGACGGCCGCGCGGCTGCCGGCGCCGCGCAGTGAGCGCCGATCATCGAGACGCGCGTGCGGTCCTCGTAGCGCAGCGGCAGCACGAACAGCAGGTCCGCGACCTGCGTGACCGTTCGAGGCGCGCCGGACGCTCGGCCGAGCGCGGCACCGACGCCGCGCAGCGACGGTGACCGGGCGCTGCTCCGGTGCGGCTGACTGCGCCCCGGGGGCCGCTCGCGTCTTCAGCCCAGGTGCAGGATGCACTCGATCTCGACGCTGCGCGCCGCGCGCGGCTGCGGCGACGCCGACCGTCGAGCGCGCGCCGGATGGGGCTGCTGGGGCACGTGCGCCGCCATCTGCGCCTCGTTCACCTTGGCGAAGTTGCGCCGAGGTCGGTGAGGAAGACGTTGACCTTCACCGACCTGCGCGACAGCCGAACCGCCGGCGGCGCTCACCGCCGCCTTCGAGGTTCTCGAACACGCGGCGGATCTGCGCTTCGATCGTCGCCCTCGACCAGCTGCATGGTCGCCGGGTCGAGCGGCACCTGGCCCGCGAGGTAGACCGGTGTCGCCGACTCGCACGGCCTGCGAATAGGTGCCAATCGCCCTGCGGGGCGCGCTCGGTGTGGATGATCTGGCGGCTCATCAGTACTCCATGGGAACGATGCGAGCTGCGCGGGCGTCAGCCGTCGCGGTTCGCCTCGTTATCGCCGACGGCGTCGCCGCGGGCGTGGGCGGCGATGGTACGCACCACGCGACGGGTGACTTCGGGCATACGGCGGATGACGCGCACCAGGCGCGCGACGTGTGCGGCGGTCGCGCACGCGCAGCTCGAAGGTCAGCAGCGCGGTGTCGTCGCTGTCCTGCTCGTCGATCCGAGACGTGGTCGATGTTGGTTTCGGTGCCGGCGGAGATGGCGGCGGCGACCGCGGCGAGACACGCCGCGTGCTGGTTGGCGACGTCGACGCGCAGCTCGCAGCTGAACAGCCTGGTCGGTGGCGGCCTGCCAGGCGTCACCGGCAGCCAGTTCTCCGAGTGCTTGCGGTAGTCCTCGACGTTCACGCAGTTCTCGCGGTGGATCGACCACGCCGCGGCCGGCCGACAGGAAGGCGAAGATCGGGATCGTCTGGGATCGGGAAGCAGCAGCGCGCGTAGGCTGACCAGCAGACCCTCGGTGCCGGCGATCGCGAGCGGCGCGAGTGCGCGCCGCCGATGCGGATCGCGCGGCGTTCGGGCAGCAGGCGGCGCGCCACCAGCGGCGCGAGGCGCTCGCCCAGGCCGATCTTCTCGTACAGCTCATCGAGGTCCTTCATGCCGAGCTCGACCAGCGGCGCGCTGCGCCGTATCGGCTGACGTCGTCGAGCGACAGGCTGAATTCCCCAGCGCCTGGTTGACGCAGCTTGCGCGCCGAGCTCGATGGCCTCGCTGCGCCGCAGGCTCTTGAGGTAGTGGCGGATGGCGCTGCGCGCCTTGGCGGTGACCACGAAGTTCACCCAGGAGGGATTGGGCGTCGCGCCCTTGGCGGTGATGATCTCCACCGTCTGGCCGTTGCGCAGCAGCGTGCGCAGCGGCGTCAGGCGCCGGTCTACCTTGGCCGCGACGCAGCGGTTGCCGACGTCGGTGTGCACCGCGTAGGCGAAGTCGACCACCGTGGCGCCGCTCGGCAGGCGCAGGATCTCGCCCTTGGGCGTGAACACGTAGACCTTGTCGGGGAACAGGTCGACCTTGACGCTCTCGAGGAATTCCTCCGGAGCTGCCGCCTTCCTGCATGTCGACCGAGGTTCGACGAGCCACTCGCGCGCGCGTTCTGCTGCGCTGAGCCGGCGTCGTCGCCGCTCTTTGTACTTCCAGTGCGCGGCGATGCCGGCCTCGGCGACGCGGTGCATGTCCTCGGTGCGGATCTGCACCTCGATGGGCACGCCGTTGGGCCCGAACAGCGTGGTGTGCAGCGACTGGTAGCCGTTCACGCGCGGGATGGCGATGTAGTCCTTGAAGCGCCCCGGCATCGGCTTGAACACCGCGTGCACCACGCCGAGCGCGCGGTAGCAGGTGTCGGCGATGTCGACCACGATGCGGAGGCCGTAGACGTCGACGATCTCGACGAGCGGCGCGCGCTTGCGGCGCATCTTGCTGGTAGATGCTGTACAGGTGCTTCTCGCGCGTCGACCACGCGCGCCTCGATGTCGGCTCTTCATGAGCGCCGCGTTCAGCTGCTGCTCGATCTTGTTGAGGAACTCCTTCTGGTTGCCGCGGGCGCGCTTCAGCGGCGCGCTCGAGCACGCTGGTAGCGCTGCGGGTACAGCGCCTTGAAGCCCAGGTCCTCGAGCTCGAGCTTCATGTTGTAGAGCCCGAGGCGTTCGGCGATCGGCGCGTAGATCTCGAGCGTCTCGCGCGCGATCGCCCGGCGCCGCGCCGGCGCCATGGCCTCGATGCGTGCGCATGTTGTGCGTGCGGTCGGCGAGCTTCACCAGGATGACGCGCAGGTCGCGCACCATCGCCAGCAGCATCTTGCGGAAGGACTCCGCCTGCGCCTCCTCGCGGCTCTTGAACTTGATCTGGTCGAGCTTGGTGACGCCGTCGACGAGCTCGGCCACGTCCGCGCCGAAGCGCGCCGCGAGCTGATCCTTCGGCGATCGGCGTGTCCTCGATGACGTCGTGCAGGATCGCCGCGATGATGGTGTCGGCGTCCAGGTGCAGGTCCGCGAGGATGGCCGCGGCCGCCACCGGGTGCGCGATGTAGGGCTCGCCCGAGAGGCGCTTCTGGCCCGTGGTGCGCCGAGGCGCCGAACTCGGCGGCCGCGCGGACCCGCGCTGACCTGCTCGGGCGGCAGGTAGGCTGCCGACGGTTGCCGAGCAGCTCTTTGCAGGCCCGGAGTGCGTCTTCCGCCGGGCAGCAGTCCCAGGAGCGAAGACGCGTAGTCCATGGGTGACGCTAGCCCGTCAGTCTCCGAGGCCGAACTGCGGCGCGCGGAAGCTGGACTGGTTGTCGGCGTCGGGCACCACGGCTCCGGCGGCGGCGGCTCCGGCTCGCGCAGCATCTCGGCGGTCACGTTGCCGGCGGCGATCTCGCGCAGCGCGAGCACGGTCGGCTTGTCGTTCTCCGAGCGGCAGCGTGGGCTCGGCGCCATTGGCGAGGCGGCGCGCGCGCTGGGCCGCCAGCAGCACCAGCTGGAACAGGTTGTCGACGTTGTGCAGGCAGTCTTCTACGGTAATTCGGGCCATGGGATCGCTTAGGATTGGGAGGCACCCCAAGGGGTGCGCAGGGCCTTGCACTATAAGCGAAAAGCGTGTCCGCAGGCCAGTGGCGCGGCTGCGGGAGGGCCTATTTTGAGGCTCTTTGGCGAGAAATCAGCGGGCGCATTTCTCCTCCGGACGCCGCGTGCAGCCGCGGCGCACTCCCAGCGCGGCGAGCCAGGCGAGTTCAGCGGACCCAGTGCCCACCGCCGCCGCCGCCGGCGCTCGGGGCACTGCTGCGGGGCGACACGGTGAGGGTCACGTCCTGCGCCGTGATCACATCGTTGATGCCGCAGGCGAGTTCATAGGTGAAGCGCCCGTCCGTCGTGGCGGTCTGGGTGAGGCTGCCGGCGGTGGGAGCGTGCCGCTCCACGGCGCGCCGTTCGCGCCGCCGCCGGAGGCTGGATGCAGCTGCTCGCCGCCGTTGAGGTCCAGGTGAGCGTGAAGGAATCCCCGACCGTGATCGCCGTGGCACTCGCGGTGAGCGTGTCCGGAGCGCCAGCACGTCCAGGTACTGGTTGATGGATACCGCGAGGCGAGGCGGGATCGATGCTCGGGCAGGTGAGCGCCGTAGGTGAACTGCCCGACCTGGGCAATCTCGCTGTCGCTGCCGCGCCGGCGGCCCGAAGGCGCCCGGGCTGCTGCCCCACAGGGCCCCGGGCATGCCGCCGCTCTGACTGCAGGCGCTGGTGCCGTTGGAGGTCCAGGACACGAGCAGGTTCTCGCCCGCCACCACCGTGGCCGGGTTGAAGGAGATCGAAGCGGTCCGGCGGCGCGGGCGGCCGCACCGTCAATGTCAGCGGCGCCGAGGTGACGGCGCCGCCGGCACTCTGGCAGCGTCACCGACAACGCGTAGGTTCCCGAGCGGTCGGGGCTCAGGGTGAGCGCCCCTGCGGCAGCTGCGACCGCCCGAAGGATTGTCATCGACGTAGAGCATGTTGGGATTGGAGTTCAGCGTGCAGCCGGAGTACATTCGAGGTGTAGCTCAGGTTCACGTAGTCAGCGGGTGAGGCGCTGAAGGTACGGTGGGCTGCTCGAGCGTGGCGCTGACGTAGGCCGGGTCGTTCTCGAAGGTCACCGTCACGCTCGCTTGCACCGCGAGTGCACCCGAGGTGCAGGTGAGTGTGTAGGTATAGACGCCGCTCGCCGTGACCTGCGGGAAGAACACGGTGACCGAGCCGCCGCTGGAAGCTGTTGCTCGACCAGCCATCGCCCGGCGCCCCTCCCGAGGGGGTGCAGGAGTCGGCATAGGTGAGCCACTGCAGGAAGAAGTCCTCGCCGAGCCTGCCGGTCGGTGCCGTTGGCCTCCGAAGAGCACGACCGGGGGTGACGTAGGAGATCACGAGCTGACGGGAGGCGAAGTCGTTGGGCGACCCGCAGGTGAGGTGTAGCTGACATCCGCAGGGGTGCCCTGCGCTGCGGTCGTGGCGCCGGTCATCGGCAGGTCCGCAGGTTCAGGCCACCGCCGCTGATCGGAGCACGGCGCCACGTTCGAACTCCAGCTCAGGGTCGCGGGCCGCGTCGTCCACACGTTCGGCGGCCCGCTGAACTGCAGCTGCGGCGTCGGCCCCAGCCAGTTCACGGTAGACGGTCGCGCTGCCGCACTGCGGCCGGCAGGAATCGCTGCAGCTGATCGTGTAGCTGACGAGATTGGGGACGGTTTCCGTCAGTGAGCGCGATCCGGCCGATTGCCGAGCAGTGCCAGACCAGCCGTCGCCGGCGGCGCCGCCGGAAGCTGCCACTGCGTGGCGTTGGAGGCCGTCCAGGTCAGCTGCAGCGGATCGCCGAACAGAGAGTGTCGGTCGAGGCGCTCAGGCTCACGACCGCGGCGGGAGATGCTCGGGACCACCAGCGCGCCACTGTGGTGCGGGTCGAGCACCGACTTCAGGGTCGCCGCGCCCGTGGAACTGGCGGCGTCGGTGGTGGAATTCCACACCGCGGCGAGCGCGGTGAAGTCCGCCACGCCGTTGTTGCCATCCGGCGCCGGCGGCGCGGGCAGCGGGCAGCTGCCGCTGTGCCGGATCGGATCACTGCTGTCGCGCCCGTAGGTGAGTGGAGCCGACGACGCGGTTGTTCTGATCGAACAGCGCGCTGCCGGAGGCGCCCGGCCCGATGTTGCCGGTCTGGTTGACGGTCTCCGGGAATTTCACGGAAGCCCGCAAACCGGTCCGCCAGTGCCGCCTGCCCCGACCACGCCACGAACTGCTTATCGAAGCCTTCGGCGTGGTGGATGGTGTAACCGCCCTGACTGCGGCGCGCTGCATCGAAGCCGGCGGCAACTGCGCATCCGGGACCATGGGGTTGACGTCGAGCCGGACCAGCCAGGCGTCCTGCTGCTCGACCATGGTGGTCGCGCCGGTCTGCGTGGGCGTGCCCGGATCGTAGAGCGAGCCGAGCGCCGTGCGCCGCAGGCCGGTGGTGGCGTCCCAGTAAACCTGCAGCGTCGAGGCGCGCGACGAGGTCGTCCTGGATGCCGACCTTGCCGGTCAGGCAGTGGCGCGCGGTGAGCACGTACGGGTGTTGTCCTGCGGCACGCATCGTTGATGGAGCGTGCCGCTGCACTGGTACAGGCCGAGCACGATCAGCGCCACGCTGGCGGCGCCCGCGCGGAGTGTTGGCGGGCGTGACCTCTGCAGGCGTAGTTAGTCACGCAGCCGGTGTTGTCCACCGGCACCGCCGCCGCAGCTCGCGGTAGTAAGTGATGATCCTGCACCCCGGCGCCCGAGGCGAACGGTAACCGGCCACGCTGGTGGCCTCACTCAGGCGGAAGGCCACCGCGCCCGCGCTCGGCCGCTGGCGACGCTGAGCAGTGAGTTCCAGCCCGCGCGCCCGGCTGGATGCGGCTCCATGGCTCGCCGCGGTGCAGGTCACGCGCGCGGTAACTGGTGGTGGTCGCGGCGCCGCGCACGATGAGTGTGGCGCTCGCGGGCAGCGAGACCTGCACGGCGTGAACGACATCGAGACGGCGCTGGGTACCTGCACCGCGTAGCGCCACGTGGCCTGCCCGCCCGCGCTCGACCAGGTGCCGCCGTCGGCGCTCGCGACGGCATGCGGCAGCAGCACGGCGAACTGTGCCGGCGCTTCGCTCGCGGCGCGGATGAGCGGCTTGAGATCGGTGCGCACCGTGTGCACCGCCACCGCGGCGGCGGAGCTCGCGGCGGCAAAGAGCAGGCAGAAGCTCGCGCTCGCCGCCGCGAAGCCGCGGCGGCGGGCTGCTGTGGTCACCATGATCCCCGTCCCGGATAGTTCTTGTTGTCGGAACTGCCACCGGGTGCTGCGGTGGCTCGTGCTGCGCTCACTGTGCGCCCGCCGCGGACGCGCAACAAGTCCCGGCGCTCTGACCGGCGCCTGAGAATGAGATACGGCCGAGTTAATGTCGTGCGCGTGCCGCCCGCGGCCGGCGGGCGGCCGCCCGCAGGCAGCCGGGGATGGCAAACACCAGCGGGTTCAGCATGATCGAGAGCAGGGCGCCCGCGACGATGTAGTGCTGCGCCTGCGCCGGCAGCAGCTTCAGGTTTACGCCCATCACCGCGAGGATGAAGGAGAACTCGCCGATCTGCGCGACGCCCGCGGCGACGCTCAGCGCCGTGTCGAGCGGATAGCCGAACAGGCGCACGATCAGCAGCGCCGCCAGCGACTTGCCGATGACGATGATCGCCAGCGCCGCGAGCACCTCCAGCGGGTCGCGCCACCAGCACGGCGGGCTCGAACAGCATGCCGACCGAGACGAAGAACAGCACGGCGAAGGCGTCGCTGCAACGGCTGCAGGTAGGTCTCCGTCTGGTGGCGCGCTGCTCCGAGCGCGCTGATCACCATGCCGGCGAAGAAGGCGCCGAGCGCGACCGAGACGTCGAACAGCTGTCGCGGAGCCGTAGGCGACGCCGAGCGCGACGCGATCAGCACGCCAGCGTGAACAGCTCGCGCGACTGGTGTGCGCCGACGCAGCGCAGGATCCACGGGAACACGCCGCGTGCCGACGACGAGCATGAGCGCGACGAACAGCGCCACCTTGCCGAGCGTGATGGCGAGCGTCAGCGCAAGATCGCCGGGCGCTGCCCGGCGCGGCGGCTCGCCGCCCAGCACGCCGGCGAGCGCCGGCAGCAGCACCAGCGCGAGCACCGTGATGAGGTCTTCCACCACCAGCCAGCCGACCGCGATGCGGCCGTCGCTCGGAGGCGAGCGTGCCGCTCGCTGCTCGAGCGCCGCAGCAGCACCACGGTGCTCGCCACCGACAGCGCGAGCCCGAAGAGCAGGCCGGCAGCCGAACGGCCAGCCCCACAGGTGCGCCGTGCCCGCGCCCGAGTGCGGTGGCCACGAGGATCTGCGCCAGCGCGCCGGGAATGGCGATGCCCTGACCGCCAGCAGGTCGCGCAGCGAGAAGTGCAGTGCCGACACTGAACATGAGCAGCATCACGCCGATCTCCGACAGCTGCGGCGCGAGGTGCTCGATCGGCGACTCAGGCCCGGCGTGTACGGGCTCGATGGCGATGCCGGCGAGCAGGTAGCCGACCAGCGGCGGCAGTGCGCAGCGACACCGCCGCGAGCCCGAAGACGAAGGCGAACCCCAGGGCTCACCGCCAGCGTTACGATGAGGGTGTCTTCCGTGCAGCATCGCAGCAGGACCTGGAGTTGTGCCTGGGGGCCTGGCGCGCTGTCAGGAGCGCGCCGAGCAGGTCGCTCAGGAGCCCGCGCGAGCTCGCGGCCGGCGCGCTCGCCAGATCAGCGCCGCTGACCGGCAACGATGCGGCGCAGGTCACCGCCGCGGCGTGCGCGAAGTCATCATTGACGACCACGTAGTCGAACTCCGCGGTAGTGCTGCATGTCGGTGACCGCCTCACGCAGCCGCCGCGCGATCACCTCCGCGGTGTCGGTGGCGCGCTTGTTGAGCCGCTCGGCGAGCGCCTGGCGCGAGGGCGGCAGGATGAAAATGCTGACGCACTCGGGCAGCGCCCGGCGCACCTGGCGCGCCCTGTTCCAGTCGATCTCCAGCAGCACGTCGTGGCCCGCGCGCCAGTTCACCCGCGACGAAGCCGCGCGAGGTGCCGTAGAAGTTATCGAACACCCGCGCGCCTGCTCGAGGAACTGCCCGCGGCGCAGCAGGCGCTTCGAATTCCGGCACGCGTGACGAAGTGGTATTCGCGCCCGTCTGCTCCTCGGTCGGAGCGCCGCGTGCCGGGTGGTGTGCGAAACCGACAGCCGCAGGTCTGCGCTCGCTCTGCAGCAGCGCCTTGACGAGCGAGGTCTTGCCTGCGCCCGAGGGGCGGTGATGACGAACAGCCGGCCGCGCTTCATGGGGCCGGCAATATAGCCTGGCGCCGCGAGGCATCGCGACGAGCGCGCGCAGCGCCTGCGCCCGGTGGCTGACGGCATTCTTCTCGCCGCTGGCAGCTGCGCGGTCGTGCGGCTCTCGCCCGTGGGTACGAACACCGGGTCGTAGCCGAAGCCGCCAGCGCCGCGGGGCGCGCGCGCGATGTGACCCTCCCAGCTGCCGCTGCGCGATCAGCGGGGCCGGATCGGCGGCGCTCGCGCACGCAGGCGATGACGCACTGGTAGCGTGCCTGGCGCCACGACTCGGGCACGTCCTCGAGCTCGCGCCAGCAGCGCGCTGCAGGTTCTGCTGCTCGCTCGCGTGCTCGCCCGCAAAGCGCGCCGAGCGCACCCCGGGCCGTCCCCCGAGGGCGTCGACCTCGATGCCCGAGTCATCGGCCAGCGCCGGCAACCGCGCGTGGCGGCGGCGTGGCGCGCCTTGAGCAGCGCGTTGGCGAGGAAGGTCGTGCCGGTCTCTGCGGCGGCGGCAATGCCGAGCTCCGTGCTGCGTGACCAGTTCAAGGTGCAGCGGCGCGCAGCAGCGCTGCGAACTCGCGCAGCTTCCCGGCGTTGCTGCTGGCGAGCAACGATGCGCGCTCACGGCCCTTGAGCGCCTGTGCCTGCAGCGCGAACAGCGCGCCGATGCCCTCCGCGGCGAGGTTGAGCAGCGGCGTCAAGCTCGTGGCGGCGAAAGGCGTGGCCCTCGGCGGTGCCCTGTACCTCGACGAAGCCGCCGCCGTTGTTCATCACCACGTTCATGTCGGTCTCGGCCTGGGAGTCCTCGGCGTAGTCCAGGTCGAGCACCGGCACCCCGTCGCAGATGCCGACCGACACCGCGGCGACCTGCGCCGTGCAGCGGGCTGGCGGCGATCAGGCGGCGCTGCACGAGCTGCTCGCACGCCTCGGCCAGCGCGACGAAGCCGCCGGTGATGGCGGCGGTGCGCGTGCCGCCGTCGGCCTGCAGCACGTCGCAGTCGAGGGTGATGGTGCGCTCGCCGAGCGCCTTGAGGTCCGCGCACCGCGCGCAGCGAGCGGCCGATCAGGCGCTGGATCTCCTGCGTGCGGCCGCTTTGCTTGCCGCGCGCCGCCTCGCGCGCGTGCCGGTATGCGTGGCGCGCGGCAGCATGCCGTACTCGGCCGTGATCCAGCCCTGACCCTTGCCGCGCAAAAACGGCGGCACGCTGTCCTCGACGCTGGCCGTGCACAGCACCTGCGTGTCGCCGAAGGCGACCAGCACCGAGCCTTCCGCGTGCTTGGCGTGACGGCGGGAGAAGCTCACGCTGCCGCAGCTCATCCGGCGCGCGTCCTGAGGGTCTGGCCACGTGCGCCTCAGTCGCCCAGCCAGCGCAGGGCGGCCGCCGAGGTGTTGTCGCTGCCGCCGCCGGCGCGCTTCACGGCGCGCGTCGCCGAGCTCGAGGAGCTTCTCGCGCAGCGCACCGGGCGTGCCGATCTCGGCGACGATCTCCTCGTCGTCCTGAGCGCGCCCCACAGCCCGTCGGTGCACACCAGCAGCACGTCCTGCGGCTCGATCGGCTGGCGCCGCGTGAGCGACATTTCCGGCAGGATCGGGTCGCCGCCCAGGCAGCACTCGACGAAGTTGCGCATCGGGTGATTGTGCGCCTGTTCGGCGCTGATGAGTCCCTCGCAGCAGCAGCAGCTCCACGTGGCTGTGGTCGCGGCTGCGCGCGACCAGCGTTGGTACGCGCACGTGATAGAGCCGGCTGTCCCCGACATGCGCCCACCAGCTGGCGTGCTGCTGCACCAGGCACACGGCGCAGGTGGCGCGCGGGCGCTGCTCGAGCGGCAGCTGCACGCCGAGCTCGCACCACTTCCTCGTGCGCGCGGCCGATCGCCAGATGCAGGAACCCCAACGGGTCGAAGAGCGGCTGGGGCGTGTGCCAGAAGGCGTCGATGATCACCTGCTGCGTGACTCTGTGCGGCGCGCGCGCCATCGGCGTGGCCTCCCATGCCATCGACGACGACGAGCAGCGCCGGCGTGCTCGGCAATGGCCGTGCTGACCCGGTCCTGGTTCTCCTCGCGCCCGCCCAGCAGGCTGATGTCGGCAGTCTCGACGCGCAAGAACAATCCATGCATCTGATAGAACTTAGCGACGCTTTATATCACCTGTGCGGCGAGACGAGCGTAGATGCGCAGCGCCAAGCGCGCGTGCCCGGCGACGCTCTGCTCGCACGCTGCCAGGCGGACACGTTCACATGATCAGCGAGCATGACCGGCTTCGCGCGCCGCGAGATCACCGGAGCAGTGGGGCACGCTCGTATGCGAGCTGCGCAGCGTCAATCACCGCTTCCTGGAGGCGGGCTTCCGCCTGCCGGACGAGCTGCGCGCGACCGAGGGGGAACTGCGCGCCCGGCTGACGAAGCAGCTGCGTCGCGGCAAGGTCGACTGCAGCCCTCAGCTACCGCAGCGCCGCAGGGCGCCGACGGCGCGCTGCAGGTCGACAGCGCTGGCGCTGCGAGCGCCTGCTCGCCGCCGTGCACGTGGTGGCTGGCGTCACGCTGCAGCAGGGACCACCATCAACGCCCTGGACGTGCTGCGCTGGCCCGGCGTGCTGCACGAGAGATGCCAGCAGCGGGGAGCAGTTGCTCGCGGCCGCGCGCCAGGTGTTCGGCGCGACGCTCGAGGAGCTCATCGCAGCGCGCGCGCGCGAGGGGCGACCGCCTGCGCGAACTGCTGGAGCAGCGCTGCGACGGGACTCGAGGCGCTGGTGGCGGGCGTGCGCGCTGCGCGCTGCCGGAGGTGCAGGCGCGCGTGCGCGCGCGCTCAACGAGCGCGTGGCGGAGCTGACCGTGAACCTCGACCACGACCGGCTGGAGCAGGAGCTGGCGACTCATCCTGCAGCGGCTGGACGTCGACGAGGAGCTGGAGCGGCTCGACCGGGCACATCACCGAGGTGCGCCGCGTGATCGCTGGCAATGAGCCGGCGGGCCGCCGCCTGGATTTCTGATGCAGGAGCTCAACCGCGAAGCCAACACCCTGTCCTCCAAGTCCCAGGACCTGGAGACGACGCGCAGTGCGGTGCGACATGAAGGTGCTCATCGAACAGATGCGCGAACAGGTACAGAATGCCGAGTGACGATCGGCGGGGATCTCCGCAAGGTCCGTCGAGCCCCGGCGACCCATCTGAATATCAGCTCACTTAGTAGCCAGTTCGTCCCATCCGTGCCGTCCGGTCACGGTCTCTGGGACTGTAGCTCGCAGGCCAGGCGCGGGGCGCAGTCGATTCGAGGCAACCAGCCAGCTCGGCCAGTCCCGCGACCGCTAAGCCCCCACGGACGGACCGATGGCAAAGCTCAAACTCACAGCTCCTCGCAGATCGAGCGCGCCCACCGCAAGGGCGCGAACCTGAAGCTCGGCGTGACGGCGAGCGGCTCTTGCTGCTCCGCGGAAAGGCAGCACGCGCCGACGGCGCCGCCTGGACGCTCCGGCTATCGGTTCGCAAGGCCGGGAGCACTGGCCTAAGCGCTCGGAAACTACCCGGACATGACCTCGGCTCAAGCACGCGTATGGAGGCGCGCCAGGCTCGCTGTCGACCAGGGGAAAGTGACCGGATGGCCGTGTGAAGCGCGGGCCGCTGTGGCGCCAGCAGCGAAGGCCGCGGCACGTTCCGTGAGCTGGGCTGAAGAGTCGGTTCCGCGTCGAGGGCCGAGGGCCGAAAGCTCAAGCATCCCGAGGTCTCCGCGGCGCCACCTGGACAACTATCTGCTGCCCGGAGCCCTCGGGCAGGTACCGCCGCAGCCGAACGTGCATGCGGCTGACGTAGCGAAAGTTGCTGGGACAAGGTGAAGCGCAACGCGCCGACCGCGGCCAACGGATCTGCCGCGTTACGCGAGTCGCATCCCTGACTTCGGGGTTAGGCGCCGAGTGACCGGTCGGCAACCCTGCCGCCAGCTTCACTCCGCGGCTGGACGCTTCGGTGGTACTGAGGAGCGCGGAAGCGCGCGCTGATCGATGACGAGCTGGCGAAGCTGTTCAAAGGCGATCCGCAAGGCTCCCACGTTCGGCGGCGACAATCTTCCTCGCCATCAGGCTGCTGTTGGCGCCGTGCGTGCGCGCAGGGCGAGCTCCTGCGCTGGCGCGCGCTGGGGCGAGTTCGATCTCGATCGCAGGGGCTGGTGCTGGCGGTCCCGTCTGGCAGCGCTGCCCGGCTCACGCACTAGCGACTGCGGCAGGGCGCCGGACATACCGCCGGTGCCGGACGTGGTCACGTCGCGCTGCGCACGCTGGAAGGGGCGGTCAATCGGCCGGCAGTGGACTCACGTGTTTCGCGCAGCGCCGTCGCGATCACCGCCAGCGAGTCCCCTCACACGGGCCTTCAATGGCTGGATGGCTTGCTGACGCGCGTGCGGAGCGCGGTCTCGAGCCGCGTTCACCGTGCAGTCGATCTGCCGCTGCACTGGCCCGCACCAACCTCGCAGAGCCTCGGCGTGAGGCGAGGGGCGGCTGAGCGCTGCCTCGGCACAGATCGCGGTGAGGGGACCTGACCGGCACGGCTACTTCAACGGCGTCGCGTGCCTTGGCACAGTGGACAGCCCTGCTGCGTGATGCAGACGGATGACCGCGAGGTGCGCCGTTCCGACGCGCCTCCTGGTAGGGCATCGAGTGTCTCGGCCGGTGCCCCTGCCGAGGCGCTCTTAACCCACCACGGCGCCACTGGAGTTACTTCAATGATTGACCAGAGAGATTTATTTACAGCAACGCAGCCTCAAGGCTGACACGCGGCCTTACACCGAAGAAGCCGCCAAGGTGGCGTTCAGCGATTACCTCGAAGCGTCGCGAGGCGTCATCAAGACCTCAAGAACGTGGAGCTCAGTCGATCATCGAGGGCGATGACTCGCTTGGCATGATACTGGCGCTCGGAGATCCCCAACGCTCACATGATTGCTGGCCTCGCAGCCCAGTCGCCAACCTCCTAGCGCCCACTCGTGGCGCGCCCTCGCGATTCTCGCGCCGAGGCTTTTGACCCTCCCTAGTAGCAAGCTTCTGGCCGAAACCTCCAATGAACTGGCATGGGGCAGGTGGATGTCGCGGCGTCTCTGGGGACGAGTTTATTTTTAAATTTGATTCTCGTAGGAACTGCGCCGTAAAGGGATTGCCCGATTGTGCAGTCCAAAGGCAGATCATTTCTTTCTCCACCATCGATGCTTGCTGGCACAATCACGTCGTTCGGTCCGAACCTGCGCCAATGCCACGCCTCTTCTAGAGTCAGCTTGCAGGACGTTGCTGACGCCAATATCTGCGGCTCGCGGACAGGTGCCGTCGACGAGAGAAACCCGGTGACCCCAGCGTTCTCAACCGAAATACAGACACGGGATGTGATAGGCGGTGTCTTCATAGATATCACCCGGGCGGGATTTCTCTGCAGGGTCCGTCACTGTTACTAGCAATACGTAACCGAACGAAGCGCTATC
>ERZ1370068.6495-contig-5475_pt1 | contig 36669 bp, 49 predicted proteins | sample MGYA00561227_ERZ1370068 | MGnify/ENA primary metagenome ERZ1370068 (study PRJEB38410, sample SAMEA6850437) | metagenome | study: Metagenomic assessment of the ecological functions of the soil: analysis of the soil microbiota associated with the... | reverse complement strand
TGTACTTCGTTCAGTTGTGCTCACGTCGCCTGCGAGGCGCGAGCAACGTGTTCGGGAGCGGCATCGGCAGCCGGTCTGCTGCACCCACCAGAACGCGCCCAGTGCGTACAAGTGAGTCCCGCTGCGGTCACGAACGCGTGCGGCGTCGCGACGTTGGTTCCTGAGGTGGAGCAGGGCGCGATCTCGGGCAACACCGCGCCACAGACGGCACGGTAGATGCCCGTGATCCACAGGATCCGCCGTGCCGAGTTGGTGATCGCCGTGGGTAATGGCGGCGGTCTGAACGGCGGATTGCCGGTCGAGGTTCGTGGAGATCGTGATCGACGATGGCCATGGGCTGTTCTGCGCTTCTTGTCGCGATGCGCGCACGCGGGTCTGCAGCCAAACCCTGGGGCAACAGCGGCGCGTCGGCTTTCGGCAAATAGACGCCGCTCGGCGCATTGCCATCGACGCGGCGATGTCCTTGTCGCGCGCTGCCGTGGGGTGGGCTCGGCGCGGCGGCGCGCTCGCGCATTCAGAGGCCTGCGAACAGCATGGCGAACACGACACGATCAGAAAATAGCCTTTCAGCTGATGTTCCTCAGACGACCTTCCCCGGGTTGAAGACAATCCGTGCGGGTCGAGCGCGCGACTTGACCGCGCGCATCAGCTCGATCTCGATCGGCGCTCTTGTAGCGCACGAGCTCGTCGCGCTTCAGCTGGCCGACGCCGTGCTCGGCGCTGATGCTGCCGCCGAGCCGCGCGACGAGGTCGTGGACGATGCGGTTGGCGCGGGCGCGTTCGCCATGAACGCGTCGAGGCGTCGCCCGCGTGCGCGGCGACAGGTTGTAGTGCAGGTTGCCGTCGCCCAGGTGGCCGAAGATCGACGAACGCACGCCCGGGCAACGCCGCGTCGAGCGCTGCCTCGCGCATCGCCAGAAACGCCGGGATCGCCGATACGGGCAGCGAGATGTCGTGCTTGATGTTCGGGCCTTCGCGCCGCTGCGCTTCGGTGATGTTCTCGCGCAATGCCCACAGCTTCGCGCCTGGTCCTCGCGATTGCGCGACCACCGCGTCGCGCGACGACGCCCGGCTTCGACCGCCGCGCCGAGCGCGGCTTCGAGCTGCGGCCGCGAGCGGCGACTCGGCCGCGCTGTCGTCGGCCTGCACCAGCACGTACCACGGATGGCCGGGCAGCGGATCGGGCAGCGCCGGGATGATGCTTGCGCGACAGCGCGAGCGCGAATGCGCTGACATCAGCTCGAAGCCGGTCAGCGCGGTCGCCGAGCGCCTGCCTGCAACGCCGCAGCAGCGCGACCGCCGTCGCCGACGTCGGCGACGCGCCGCGAGCGCGGTCACCGCGCGTCCGCGGCGCGGGAAACAGCTTCAGCACCGCGGCGGTGACGATGCCGAGCGTGCCTTCGGCGCCGATGAAGAGCTGCTTCAGGTCGTAGCCGGTGTTGTCCTTGCGCAAGCCGCGCAGGCCGTCCCAGATCGCGGCCGTCGGCAAGCACGACTTCGAGCCCGAGCACGAGCTCGCGCGTGTTGCCGAAGCGCAGCACCGCGGTGCCGCCGGCGTTGGTCGACAGGTTGCCGCCGATCGTGCAGCTGCCCTCGGACGCCAGCGACAGCGGAAACAACAAGCCCGGCGTCGGCGGCGGCCTCCTGCACGGCGGCGAGCGTGGCGCCCGGCCTCGACGGTGATCGTCGCGTTGGCCGCGTCGAGCGCGCGGACGCGATTCATCCGCGCTAGCGAGAGCCAGACGACTCTCGTCGCCGCTTGCGTCCGGCGTCGCGCCGCCGCACAGCCCGGTGTTGCCGCCCTGCGGCAACGATCGGCGACGCCGGCTTGCGGCGCAGCACGCGCACGACCGCGGCGACTTCCTCGGTCGTACGCCGGCCTGACGACGGCGCGCGCGGCGCCGCGATAGCGCGCCGCGCCAATCGGCGAGGATAGGGCGTCGACGTCGCGCCGGCGCGGTCAAGACGTGCGCGTCGCCGACGATGGCCGCGAAGCGCGGCGAGCAAGGTTGCGCCGGAGTCCGCCATGGCGCAGCGATATTAGCGAAACTGCACCGCCGGACCGCGGGCGGCGACGCCGTCGTAGTGCAGGAGGAACCATGACGGCCGATCCGACGAGAACCGCCGACCCGGCGGCGGCGGTCGCCGTTCTCGCCGCAGGACGCGATGGAGTTCATGCAGCAAGATGTGGAATCCGTTCGGGCATTGCCGATGCCCGGATTTGCGGCACGCCGGCCGCGCCGGCGGGACCGACGACGGCCAAGGCGGCATGCCGTTTCCGAATCCGGCCGGCGATGTTCGCGGCGCTCGATCCCGCCGAGATCGAGCGCAAGATCGGCGAGCTCAAGATCATCGAAGAGCTGGCTCACGATGAGCCTCAACATGATGCAGATGAGCATCAAGACGATGGAACTGCAGAAGGCGTCGCTCGAAGCGATGCGCGCCGACGCGACGCGCCGCCGCGCCCCGATCCACCTCGATCCGCAAAGGCTGAGCGATGAGCCATGCACTGCTCTATTACGGTTCCGGTTCGCCCTATGCGTGGCGCGTGCAGCTCGCGCTCGAGCACAAGGCGCTCCCCTACGAGCGCAAGGTGCTGTCGTTCTCCGCGGGCGACACGCGCAAGCCGGAGTTCCTGGCGCTCAATCCGCGCCACCGCGTGCCCGTGCTGGTCGACGGCGATTTCGTGCTCTACGAGTCGAACGCGATCGTCGAGTACCTGGACGAAGCGTATCCGGCGACGCGGCGCGCCGCTGTTTCCGGGCGACGTGCGGACGCGCGCGCTGGTTCGGCGGCTGATCATGGAAGTCGACAGCTACTTCGATCAAGGCGATCGATCCGCTGACCGACGCAGGCGTTCAGCAAAAAGCCGGAGGAGCGCGATGCCGCAGACGATCGCCGACAGCCGGCAAGGCGGTCGTCGACGAGAGTACGCGCATGTTCACCAAGGCGATGCGCGGCGAGTTTCTCGCCGGGCCGCTGTCGGCCGCCGACTTACGCGCTCTATCCGCTGGTGGCCTTCCTGAAGCGCTGCGAGATGAAGCTGCCCGACCTCGACGCCGACGGCATGCTGACGCCGCGAGTTCAAGGCGTGGAAGGCGCGCATCGAAGCGCTGCCGTATTTCGACAAGACGATACCTGCCGCACTGGAAGCCGAGCCTGAGGAGACGCCGATGAAACTCTCGACGACCGCATTTCGCCGACAAGGGCGTCATTCCGGCCGAATTCGCGTTCGGCGCGATCGACCCGGCCGCGCACGTGAAGCTGTCGGGCAATCGCAATCCCGATTTCGCGCTGGAGCGGATCTGCCGCCGGCACGCGCTCGCTGGCGCTGCTTTGCCACGATCCCGACGTGCCCTCGCGCGGCGACGACGTCAACAAGGAGGGCAGCGACGGTGCCGGCGTCGCTGCCGCGCGTGGACTTCTTCCACTGGGTGCTCGTCGACCTGCCGCCCGACACCGCCGCCGATCGAGCGCGGCGAGTTCTCCGAAGGCGTGACGGCGCGCGGCAAGCCGGGACCGCACGCGCCGCGAGGTGCGCGTCAGGGCATCAACGACTACACCGGCTGGTTCGCCGGCGACAAGGACATGGCAGGCAACTACTTCGGCTACGACGGGCCGTGTCCGCCGTGGAACGACGAGATCGCCGCATCGCTACGTCTTCACGCTGTACGCGCTCGACGTGACGCGGCTGCGCGTCGACGGTCGGCACAGTTCACCGGCGCCGAGGCGCAGCGGCGATGCAGCGGCACGTGCTTGGCGCAGGCATGCGATCACCGGCCGTACACGCTCAACCCTGCGGTAGGCTCTAGCGCGGTCGAACCGAGCCACGACGCGCGTCGGGTGGCGCTGGCACGAGATCGAGACGTGCGACCCCGTTCTTGGGAGGAACGTGCTCTATCACTGAGCTACGGGGGCGGATGGATGCAGAGTCTTGTTGCGGTGGTCCGCTTGACCTGCGTCACGCTTCGTGAGCTATCTCCGGTCGTGGCCGCAATCTTACCGGAACTGCCGCGGTTGCGCCCTAAACTGACGCAAGTGGCTCGCGGCGCAGCCGACGACGCAAGTTGAGCAACGGCCCCACCGGTCGAGTCCCGATGTCCGCCGCGAGGACCTCTCGCTCGGCGCGACGTGATTACCTGGTTACGCGCTGACAGTCCGTTTCCCCCGCTCGCAGTCGGCGCTCGAAGATCCCAATGGATTGCTCGCCGCGGGCGGTGATCTATCGCCCGAGAGAATTGTTGCCGCCTATCGACGCGGCATCTTCCCATGGTTCGGCGCCGGTCAACCCATTTTGTGGTGGAGCCCCGATCCGCGAATGGTCCTCTACGTCGACGAGGGTTTCACGTTTCGCACTCGTTGCACAAGCGCGTGAAGCGCGGCGAGTTCAGGTGCGCGTCGACACGGCGTTTTCGGATGTCATCGAGAATTGCGCCACGATGTTGCCGAGCAGGCCAATGGGCGCACGGATCACGCCGCCGGTGATCGCCGCCTACTGAGCGCAACTGCACGTCAGCGGCTTGCGCGCATTCGCTCGAAGCGTGGTGCGGCGGAGAGCTCGCGGGAGGACTCTACGGCATTGGCGATCGGTCGCGTGTTTTTTGGCGAATCGATGTTCAGCTATGAGACCGACGCATCGAAGGCGCGCGCTCGTCGTGCTCGATCAGCGTGCTTCGAACGCTGTGAACATTCCCATCGTGGACTGTCAGCAAGAGACCGCGCATCTCGGCATCGTCTTGGCGCGAGACCGATCTCGCGCCGAGCATTTGCCGCGCAATTTGACCAGGAGTTGATACACTCGGTGCGCCGCCTGCCGGATGGCCGGTGGGGTTCGAGCCGAGACCGTGAGCAAGCTGAACGATCTGCCGCTCGCTTCGCTGCTGCAGTTTTACGCGACGGCTCCCTATCCCTGCAGCTACCTGCCGGAAAAGAGCGGCGCGCTCGCAAGTCGCCACTCCCAGCCACCTCATCGACACGCCGTGTGTACAGCGAGCTGGTACGCCTTGGCTTTCGGCGTAGCGGCGCCTTCACCTACCGACCTATTGCGACCACTGCCGCGCGTGCGTGCCTGGTGCGCGTCCCGGTCGACCGATTTCGTTCCCAGCCGCAGCCAAAAAGCGCGCGATGCGAGTTCACGGCACTGCCTGACGGCAGTTGGGCGCGAGTTAGCCTACGATAGCCAGACATTACGCGTGTACCTGCGCTACCAGCGATACCGGCATCCGGGCGGCGGCATGGACCAGGACAGCCGAGAGCAGCATCACCATTTCCTGCTCCATAGCAGTGTTCCAGCCCACCTCTACGAATTTCGGGAAGGAGGGGTCGCTGCGCGATGGTCAGCTGCTCGACCGATCTGGTGGACGGACTCTCGCTCCGTTTACACGTTCTTCGAGCCTGACAATCCCGGGGCGAGCTACGGTACCCTACAACATCCCTCGTGGCAGATCGAGCGCTGCTCGGAGCTGGGTTTGCCCCATCTGTATCCCTTGGCTACTGGATCGCGGAGAGCAAAAATGGCGTACAAGGCCACCTTTCGGCCAATTGAAGGCTTGGTGGGTGGGGTGGCGAGTTTTGTGAGCTGTCCCAGCCGAGCAGCCAAGTTTGGCAAGCACGCCTCTGATTGTCGGTTTTGGCGGAACATCCGGAGCGTAATCCCCAGATAACCCATGAAGGTTCGGGTACGCCAACTTTGCCAGCTGAAGAAGCGAAAGGAGACGCCCCGGATCTTCGTTTCCTCGCGACTAAAGTCCAGTGAAGCGCTTTCGATGGGTATGTGCGTGGCTCTTGATAGCGCTGTTCTGAGGACTCAGGTTAAACGTTCGATTTCTATAATGCCGCGTCGCTGCTGGGCTCCCCATATGTCGCTCCGCGGAAGCGAGACTTGGCAGGCCATTCGACCGGCGTCATGGCGCAGCAGCGGGCAAATCGGTTTGCTCGCAGGGGAGAGCCATTGGCCGTTTCCAATTTCTATATCGGCTTTCCGCGGGAGGGTATTGAACTGACGTTTTTGGCATATCTTGTGCATGCAAGGTTGAATTAACGCCCAACTCAAGGATTTTGCTCCGCATATCCGTCGAGAAAATCATCCCCCCACAACCAGAGGCGGCCCAATTTGGCCGCCAGACGTCAATTCATGACTGAATTTGCTACAAGAATGCGCCGAGTTCTGGGCGTTTATCAAACCAGGGTTCGTGATCTGACATCGAGCCAGGCATATTGAATTTGTTCACTAGCTTTTGGGTACGTTTTGGTATCTGATCTTGGTGGAAGGAGGATTTCGCCCGGATTGTGGATGGGGCTGTCCCACTTCTGTTGGGGGACATCATCGTAGCCGCATACATGATTTGGCAACTACGGCGCAAGACCAACGTTGTACCACTTCGCTGTTACAGAATAGTCGCCGACAACACTGCACTCAGCATAGGGATGGCAGGGGCCGGCGAGGGCGGCATTGTGATCGGCGTATATCTTTGGGTCACAATCGGAAACGGATTCGCTTCGGCCCTCGATTTTTGCTCGCCGCCTATTGGTTGTCTATTCTTGGTTTTGGTCTTCAGCTCGTCTTCGTACCGTTTTGGGAGCAGCATCGAGTGGTCGGTGCCGGTCTGTTTTCTCGCTGGTGCAATTGTTCCCCTCTATGTTTTGGTATTGCTTATTCGCCTAACCGGCCAAAAGGAAGCTGCGGAACAGCTTTCGAATGCAAAGAGTCGCTTTGTTGCGTCAGCCATGAATTGCGTACACCACTAACTGGCGTGTTCGCCGTCTATGACCTGCTGTGTGGTCGTAAGATGGCAGCGGAAGAAAAAGAATTGATTTGTATGCTGGGCAATGCTGTTCGCACGCGCTTAAGACATCGGTTGACGCCGTCTGCAGATGTCTGGCTCGAAGCGGGCGCAGAAGAGCTGAGTTGGGGGAGCCTTCAATCTTTGGTTTCTTGCGTCAATTGGCTGCGCGTCTGTGCGACCTCAAAGCGAGTTGAAGGGCTTGAGTGGAGTCTTCAAATAGAATCTGACGTCCCGTTTAATGTCGCCGGTGACTAGCGCACTTAAGCCCATCCTGGGTAACCTTCTCCAACAATGCGTTTAAGTTTACTGCCTGCAGGCGGTGTTTCGTTGCGCGTCTGTCAGGGCGAGAGGGTTCGATTCGAGGTAATCGATTCTGGAATCGCGGAATTCCGGTGATCAACAAGAACGATTGTTTGATCGATTTGTCAGGTGGATTCATCGGCAAAACGAAAATTTGGTGGCACCGGGCTTGGTACGTCCATAGCGCGTGACTTAACCGAACTCATGGGTGGCCATATCAGTGTACTCAGCGCACCTGGACAAGGCAGCATATTTAGAGAGTTGAACTGCCATTCTCCACCCGCAGTAATCACTGGGCAGGGCGCTGAATGGGGCACTTGGCGACGCACGTGCTGGTGATCGGAGAACCTCCCTCGAGATGGACATAGTCGTCAGATCGCTGACGGCATTGGGACTGGAAACGTGAAGCATTGTGTGTGGGTGCGAAGGAGCAGAAGGTAGTCTTTGATGCTCAAATATCTGGCGGCACTGCTGGTGATGCCAGCAAAGATACAATTGATCTCTTTAAAAACGCGCTGCAAGATGAAGACGAATGCCTGTCCTTGGATGTTGTTTACCCCGGCGATCACAGCTGCGCAGCAGGGAACACTCCGTGGCTACAGGGCTTGCGCCGGCCTCTAGCGCAGATCCCTTCAATTGTCTTCAAAACTTTCTAAATCCGCGTGCGCCGCCTGGAAGTGCCGGCTTCGGTGGCAGCGCCAGCTGTACGGAGTGAAGAGCGGCCGTCACTCGTTCACCTATCCACGCACGGCGGGATGTAATGCCAGCAATCGAATTCTGATTGCGCCCGAATACTACGGACGCAGGGCGCAGTAACTATGGCGGAGCGTGGGGATCAGGCATTTGACGCAATGGCGTTGGGTGGTATTGACACTCGCGCTTCTTGACCTCAACATGCTGCCTGACATGAGCGGTCCCGACGTAGTTAAACTATTTTCGCGCGGGCTCCATTGGCGGCATTCCATTGCCAATAATCATTCTCAGCTGGCGCTACGGCAAATGCAAAACAAAGAAAAGTATCGATGCAGGCGCTGATGATTTCATACTAAGCCAGTCACGGCTCGGGCATTGCTGGCAGCAATTGAAAGTAATCGCAGCCAGTACGCATGTCAGACGTGTCCCGTATCGGAAATGGAACCGCCCCAATTGTCGCCACCGCATCCCAACTCGTAGATGTCGATCAAATTCAGTCGTTACGTCGAATTTCTAAGGGCGATAATAAGTTCTTGAACCACAGTACATATCGGCTGCTTTTGCGGAACTTGAAACAGCGGTAGCGGACCACCTGGCCGCCGCAAAGGACAATATCGAGACGCTCGCTCCACGCTTCATATCATCGAAGGAACTGGCGGATCCATCGGCGCCGCGGCGCTCGTCTCAAACTGTAAATCAATGCGAACGTATATCACGGTTCCAAAGGATCCTGATCGAGCAGGCGCTCTTGCGGAGCTGTCCACGATCTAGCGCTGACAAAATCGGCGGTCGTGGCGGTTCTCCACGATGCGCCCAAAGGCGGAGCCTTCGTATTGGTTCGTCACTGATATGATAGGCAGATGTCGTCTGCGCTCAGTCAATCCGAAATATTGAGTCGGCTCCGAAGGGCCATTTAGGTCGAGGTACCACAGATCCGACTCTTCTATCGCCGACAGCAAAACTCACCGACAATATCGGAATCGATTTTTCGCTGATTGAGCTGATATTTTTGGTCGAAGAAGGAGAATTTGGCATTACGATTAATTTCCGAGCAATTTGATGTAATAAATACTGTTGGCGATGTGCTCAGAGGAAATAATTGCGAGGGGAGTGTTGCGAAGGCGAGCGCAGTTAGGACAGCTGTTTTGCTATTGGGACGGCGGCTGTACCACCAACCGCAGGCTGGGTGGTCATTGCCGCGCGCACGCGCTGATACGCCCCGCTCTTGGCGACACCGGATCGGGTCGACGAAGGATGTGCGGTGGGCGAACGCTTTGTCGATGAATCGACATGACACTGATGAGCAGCTCAAGTGCACCCGCAGCTCCAACAAGATGGCCATGCATGGATTTGGTTGACTGACGGCGGGTGTACGCGTGGGAGCCAAAGGCGCGCCGGGTGCTTATTGTTTCAGTTGCGTCATTTTAGAATCGTGCCGGTGCCATGCGCATTGACATAGATCAATATAGAATTCGCGCACATGTTCGCATCGCTCAGTGCCAATTCCATGGCCTTAACTTGTCCCTCAATGGAAGGTTGCGCGTCATGTGTCTCGCATCGTTCGCAAACGCCATATCCGGATAATTCAGCATAAATTGACGCGCCACGTTTGTGGGCGTTCAAGTGCTCAAGTACGACAAACGCCGCGCCCTCTCCGAGAACTGTACCGTTGCGATCGCGGCTAAAGGGACGAGCACGTCGCGGCGACATTGGGATGCTCTGGTGCTGGAGCGATTACGCTTGCCATGCTTTGATAGAGAACATAGAGAGGAAAGAGTGCTTCCGACCCGCCCGCGACCATGACGTCGGCATAGCCGTGCCGAATGGTTCACGCTCGCTTCGCCAATTGCACGGATGAGCTGGAGCACGTGGTTGAATACGTTAGCGAGGTCCCTCTAAACCATATTTCAGCCCGATTTGGGCCGCTGGGCCCGTTGTACATTACCTTTACAAGCGTAAATGGACTGAGCCTCACTCTTTGTCGGACAAAGATGTCTTGGTGAGCGGCCTCCTGAGTAATAGTACCTCAAGCGAGGTGCCAACCGCAGTGCGGAAATTCGCCCCAAATCCTCGTTCTGGATATCTAGTCCAGCATCGCGAATGGCGGCGTCCGCGGCAATCAACGTATAGACTGATCTTGTCGCAGGTAGCAATAGCGTTTCCAGTGAGCCTTTCCCAAGGTCTCTCGAGTTGCGGCGCCAGCTATTTGGAGGGTTCCGACGTCGGAGCTTACGTCAACATTTGCGATGGCCGACCTGCCATCCAATAACGCATCAAATGTTATCGCTACGTCTCATCACCATGAGGGCCGAAAACACCTAGACCCGTGATTGCGACCCGCACCGCGACGTCATGCGGCCGCAGTTTTGGCGCTATAGGTACCCTTCCCTTAGACTTAACTTCGAAGGGACGTCCAAAAACTGCGAGTTGACGCTGATGGGAACGCTGCATCAATCAAACTATGAGGTGATAACTCCAGAATTACTGTTAACCCCAAATTTTCACTATGTCGTGCAACTCTTGAAAAATAACCGGTCGAATCAGTCGATCCAACCCTATTCATCGCTGCGTGAGCAGCGCTGCGACACGCTGACGTTGTTTCATCAAGCGTTCTACAGCGCGTAACGCCTTCGCCAGAGTTAACCGCACCTCGTCGATGCCGAGTTCAAATAGCTCGGTCGCGGAGTGCTGGCGTCGGTCGAACTAACTCATCGGTAATTTTCCAGTTTACCCTGCGGGCGAGAAACGACATTCCGCCCATCCCAGGAAAACATGTTGAAGAGAACCTCAGGAAATCCCGCCCTAACGTGCTTTTCGGCTATCCACCACATCACCGCCAGGACAACGCGCACTCAAATCCGCCACCCAACGCATCGCCCTCAAGCAATGCAACGGTAGTAACGCCGCTAGGAGTATGCGAAGAATAATTGCGGTAAAGGTTTGATAATGGCCGCACGTGCATACTCTGTCAATCGTGCGCGGTCCTGCGCTACGATTAACCGTTGAAAGTATCCCAAGTCTCCGCGAACGCCCCTTTGCGGCGGACCGAAGAACGATGGCGTCAATGGCCGCTTGGCTGGGCGTGCAGAAAGTAACCACCTCTATTAATTGGCTTCCCCGCTCAGATCGTGGCGAATTCGAGTTGAACGCAGGAACTCCATCTTGTTAGTTCAACGGCTCCACAACACCCGCTGACGAACGTACTCGCATGTCCAATTGGTCCGAAATCGAAAAATACGCGGAGCCGTCACCGTCAACTCCGTGATCTCGTCTTCTCCTGATTTGCAAAAATTGATGGAGACGTGGTTGGATTCTTGATCACGCATTGGTTTTGAAGTCGAAGAAATCTGCAAACTTCGGTGTGATTAGAATCTTGTAGTCAACGGGACTTTATAGCAGACACAAATGGGTTACAACTGGTGGGCGTGCAAAACTGTCAAATAATCAAACTAATCAACGCTTCCCCGGTAACTAGATGATGCAGACTGCAAGTTATCCAACTTGGATAAATATAACTACGTAAGAGTTTGAAATATAATGATGTTTGTCAATAGAGATCAAAATGTAGTGCAATTTGGCGCGGCTGGCACAAAAATGAGATTCAGATGAAATGCGCCAGGCCGACGAATCAATCGGGCGGGTGCGGTCAATTAAATTCATTGCAATTCGGAAGGATTAGGATTTCGAACGGGTCCCTTGTTGCATTTCTTTGACCTAGGCCCAAGCAATACAGGCAGCATCAGCGTTCAGTACCAGGCTCGGATGAAACCTTGCTCAAATCGCGACTAGATTGACCTGCGGAAACCGCACGCGCGACGAAACCTGATTGCAAACATTCGGCAAATCCTGAGCCCACTCTAACTTCGGAGCAACTTGGAATTCGGCGAATGGCGCCCTATTCAATTGCGGTATCGGGTCGCGTCGTAGACTCAGTGTTTTTAGCGTTAGGTCGATGTGTCTATTTCGATGCCAGGGTTGAGGGATATGTTTGCTTACCACACGTTAGTGCTATGAGATTGCTTATCGCCATCAAACGCGTCATCGATTTCAACGTCAAAGTCCGCGTCAAGACGGACGGCTCGCGGCGTCGACACCGCCAACGTCAAGATGTCGATGAATCCCTTCGACGAAATCGCCGTGGAGGAGGCGGTGCGGCTGAAGGAGAAGGGGATCGCCACCGAGAGTCGTCGCCGTGTCCTGCGGCTTGCGGCCTGCCAGGAGACGCTGCGCACCGCGCTGGCGCATCGGCGCCGATCGCGCCGATCCTGGTCGAGACCGACGTCGAGCTGCAGCCGCTGGCCGTCGCCAAGCTGCTGAAGGCGCTCGTCGACAAGGAGCAGCCGCAAATCGTGATCCTCGGCAAGCAGGCGATCGACGACGACGCGAACCAGACCGGTCAGATGCTCGCGGCGCTGCTCGACTGGCCGCAGGCGACGTTCGCGTCGAAGGTCGACATCGCGGACGGCGCGGCGACCGTCAAGCGCGAGGTCGACGGCGGTCTCGAAACGCTCGAGACTGAAGCTGCCGGCGGTCGTCACGACCGATCTGCGCCTGAACGAGCCGCGTTACGCGACGCTGCCGAACATCATGAAGGCGAAGAAGAAGCCGCTGGAGACGATCACGCCGGCGACGCATTCAGCGTCGACGTCGCGCCGCGCCTTGCGACGCTCAAGGTCGTCGAGCCGCCCAAGCGCAAGGGCGGCGGCAAGGTGGCCGATGTGCGCCGAGCTGGTGGCCAAGCTGCGCAACGAAGCCAAGGTCATCTGACGCCGACGGCCAGTGATCCTCGCTGCCGGATCGCCGACATGCACGATCACTCCTGCTCGCCGAGCACGATAACGCGCGCTCAAGAGCGCCACGCTGCACGCCGTCACCGCTGCGCAAAGATCGGGCGGTGACGTTCACGTCGCTCGTCGCGGGCCACAACGCGCAGCCGGCCGCGCAGGCGGCGGCGGACGTTGCCGGCGTCGCCAAGGTGCTGCACGCCGATGCGCCGCATCTTGACGCAGCCCACGGCCGAGAACGTCGCCGCACAGTTGCTCGCGCTCGTCAAGCGCGGCGGCTACACGCATCTGCTCGCGCCGGCGACCGGCTTCGGCAAGAACGTGCTGCCGCGCGTCGCCGCGCAAGCTCGATGTGGCGCAGATCTCGGACATCACCGCGATCGAATCGCCGGACACGTTCGTGCGGCCGATCTACGCGGGCAACGCGTTCGCCACCGTGCAGTCGAAGGACGCGATCAAGGTGATCACCGTGCGCACGACGGCGTTCGACGCCGCGCGGCGACGGGCGGCAGCGCCGCCATCGAGTCGGTCGCGGCCGCGGCCCGACGTCGCGGCCGCACAAAGTGACCGGGCAGGAGCTGACGAAGTCGGAGCGCCCGGAGCTCACCAGCGCGCGCATCGTGATTTCGGGCGGTCGCGGGCTCGGCAGCGGCGAGAACTTCAAGATGCTCGAGGCGCTGGCCGACAAGCTGAACGCCGCGCTCGGCGCGTCGCGCGCGGCGGTCGACGCCGGCTACGTGCCCGAACGACTACCAGGTCGGCCAGACCGGCAAGATCGTCGCGCCCGATCTCTACATCGCGGTCGGGATCTCCGGCGCGATCCAGCACCTCGCCGGGATGAAGGACAGCAAGGTGATCGTGGCGATCAACAAGGACGCCGAAGCGCCGATCTTCCAGATCGCCGATTACGGCCTCGTCGGCGATTTGTTCGAGATCATTCCCGCAGCTGACGGCGCAGCTCGGCTGACGGCGGCGAGTCGCTATTCGCAGACGCCGACGACCGCCCATGAGCACCTATCACGCCCCGCTCGACGGAAATGCAGTTCGTGCTGAACGAGCTTGCCGGACTCGCGCAGGTCGCGCAAGCTGCCGGGATTCGAGGACGCCGACGCCGGACACGCGTCGCGGCGATTCTCGACGAGGCCGCCAAGTTCGCGACCAACGTGCTCGATCCGCTGAACGGTCGCCGGCGATCGCGAGGGCTCGACACCGGCTGCGCCGACGGCACGCGTCGAAGACGCCGGCGGGCTTCAAGGACGCCTATCTGCAATTCATGCGAGAACGGCTGGAACGGTCTCACCAAGAATCCCGAGTTCGGCGGTCAGGGTTGCCGCAACTCGTCGCGACGCCGGTCGAGGAAATGTGGCATTCCGTCGAACATGGCGTTCGACCTGTGCCCGCTGCTGACGCAAGGCGCGATCGAGGCGATCGAGTTGTGCGCGCACGCCGGAGCAGAAGGCGATGTTCCTGCCGAAGATGGTCGACGGCAACGTGGACCGGCACGATGAACCTGACCGAGCCGCAGGCGGGCTCCGACCTCGCGGCCGTGCGCACGCGCGCGGTGCCGCAAGGCGACGGCACCGTACAAGCTGCTACGGCCAGAAGATCTTCATCACCTACGGCGAGCACGACTACACCGAGAACATCATTCACCTGGTGCTCGCGCGCACGCCGGACGCGCCGGAAGGCGTCAAGGGCATCTCGCTGTTCGTCGTGCCGAAGTTCTGTCGTGAACGCCGACGGCTCGCTCGGCGCGCGCAACGACGTGCAGTGCGTGTCGATCGAGCACAAGCTCGGCATCCACGCGAGCCCGACGGCGGTGCTCGCGCTACGGCGACAACGGCGGCGCGATCGGCTACCTCGATCGGCGAGGAGAACCGCGGCCTCGAGTACATGTTCATCATGATGAACCTCGCGCGCTTCTCGGTGGGCATGGAAGGCGTCGGCATCTCGGAGCGCGCCTACCAGCGCGCCGTGGCGTTCGCGCGCGATCGCGTGCAGGGCAAGCCGGTCGGTCTCGACAGGCGGCGCACGGCGGCACGATCATCGAGCATCCGGACATCCGGCGCATGCTGATGACGATGCGCGCCCAGACCGAAGCGATGCGCGCGGTCGCCTACGTCACGGCGGCGGCGATGGACAATGCGCGCCGGCACCCGGATGCGGAAGCGCGCAAGCGCCATCAGGCGTTCGTCGATCTGATGATTCCGATCGTCAAGGGCTGGTCGACGGAGACGGCGCAGGAGGTCACCTCGCTCGGCGTGCAGGTGCACGGCGGCATGGGCTTCATCGAGGAGACCGGCGCGGCGCAGCACTATCGCGACGCGCGGATCATCGACGATCTACGAAGGCACGACCGGCATTCAGGCCGAACGACCTGATCGGCCGCAAGACGGCGCGCGACGGCGGCGCGGCGGCGCGTGCGGTCGCGGCGGAGATCGACAAGGTCGCGGCGCACCTCGCGTCGCATACCGACGCTTCGCTGCGACCGATCGGCTTGCGGCTGGCAGCGGCCACGGCGGCGCTGCAGGCGGCGATCGACTGGCTCGTCCCCACCTATGGCAGCAACGTGCGCGCGGCGCACGCCGGCGCCGTGCCGTACCTCAAGCTGTGGGGATTGACCGCCGGCGGCTGGCAGATGGGTCGCGCGGCGCTGATCGCGCGCACGAACATCGGCGCGGGCAAGGGCGATGCGCGATTTTCTGCGCGCCAAGATCGCCACGGCGCGCTTCTACGCCGAATGCCTGCTGCCGCAAGCGGAAGCGCTCGGCGAGTCGATCACCGACGGCAGCGATGCGGCGCTTGCGTTGGCCGCCGATCAGTTCTGACGCGATCGTCGTCGATCGGTGTCGGAGAAGCACCGACGCCGCGAGTCGCTTGCATCCGACGGCGGAGCGACCTCCGTTGCGTCATCATCGGCGCCGCCGACTGCGCGGATACCTCATGCCAGCCAAATCCGCCTCCTTCCTTGCCTCGCTGCTGATCGCGGTCTCAGTCACCGCCGGCCCGGAAGCCCATGCGGACGCGCTCGCGACGATGCCGCCGCTCTGGTCCCGGGCCGTACGCGGTCGGATGCAGCAATCTCGCGCAGGATTTCGTCGCGCTCGCGCCGGGCGAATCGGCGCAGGACTGATTGGGAAGGCGTTCCCGACGGCAGCCGCTCGCGGTACGTCACGAGCTTGCTGTCGGAGCCGGCCTACGTGTTCGATTTGTCGGTGGCCGTTCCGGACGATTCCGAGCTGTACGGCAAACTTCGCGGGCGACGCCGTCGACACGGTTACGCTCGTTTGCTATCCCACTCTCGGCCGGCAATGCACGTCCCGGATTATGTACTTGCCCACCGGCAAGACGATTCCGCACATGCAGCGACTGGGCGAGCTTCCGATCTGGCCCGACGCGGCGACGCGCTTTCCGGTACTGCTGTTCTCGCACGGCCTGACCGGCAGCCCGATTTCCAACGACTACATCGAGGCGATCAACATTTCGCGCGTCGCGGCTATGTGGTCGTCGCGCCTTCCACGGCGACCCGCGTATCGCCGACGTCAATATCAACAACTTCAGCGATATCCTCTACGCGCTCGCGGCACTTCAGGCGACTTCGTCGCGTTGCAATCGGTCCGTCCGCTCGCGCTGCACGCCGTGCTGGACGCGTCTCGCTCAGGCCGGAATTTGGCGCGATCGCATCGACGCCGAACGGATCGGAGCGTTCGGGGCGAGCATCGGCGGCGAATCGGTGATGCTGCTCTCGGGCGCGGGCGTTGACGACAACCATCGGAATGTCGTCGAAGCCGGTGCTGACCGATGCTCGCGTCAAAGCGGCCGTCGGCTACGTGCCGTATTTCGGCATTTCCATCTACCCGGCCTTCGGTCGTGATCAGAAGGGGCTCGACAACGTGACGCTGCCGTTCCTTGCGATCGCCGGAACCGCGGATACGACGGCGCCGATCGGACCGACGCGCGACGGCATCCATCGTCTCGTCAACACGCACGAGCTAGTCGCGCTGCAGGGCGTCCAGCACGGATTCGCCGCAGCGTTCTCCGACGACATTTTTCACGTGGTCGCTCGCGTTTCTCGCCGGATCAATTGTCGGGCGATCCTGTGGCGCGTGCCGCCAGTGCGCGGATGACCAGCGTCGCCGGCGGTGGCGACGATCGGCTCGAGCAGGATTACATCGCTCCCTCGCCGGCTGCGACGGACGAGCGCATCGCGGTCGAGTACTACAACCCGTCGCTCGATCACTATTTCATCACCGCCGAGCCTGCCGAGGCGGCGCATGCTCGATGCGGGCATCATCGTTCCCGGGTGGCAGCGCACCGGCTACAACTTCACAGGTGCGCTCCCGCCGGACGACCCGCGTGGTCTGTTCGCCTGCCGATTTTCGGTACGCCGGGCATCGGTCCCACACTCGCATTTCTTCACGATCGATCACGCCGAGTGCGACAAAGTGAAGGCGAATCCGTTCTGGACGTACGAGGGATCGCGTTCAATTCGGAAGCACCGGTAAACGCCGATTGTGCGATCGATCGCGTGCCCGTGGTTCGGCTGTACAACAACGGCAAGGGCGGGCAGGCCAGTCCACCGCTATCCTGACGAGCCACAGCGAGATCGCCGACATGCTGAGCGAAGGGGTGGATCATCGAAGCGACCGGTGTTCTGCGGTTTGCCGTAACGAATCTCCGCCGGCGGGCCTCAACGGACGTCGAGCGATTCGACGTACACGATTTCGCACGCGCCGTTGCCGGTGTCGTCGCGCCGTCAACGAGGTGTTCCACACGAAGCCGCCCGGGCCGCGGATGTCGACCAGCCATCCCCCCGACGGTGACGAGCTGACCCGGTCGAAGCGTTTTCAGCCGGACTCCGATCGCATCGTTGGCCGGCACCATGTGCATCTGCGCCGCGTGCGTGACGAGCGCATTTTGCGACAGCGGGAAGTCGGCGCCGCGCGGCGACCAATAGAAGAATCGTCCCATTTGCTCGAGAACTCGATGCGATCGAGGATCGCCGTGTCAGACATCGGACCCCAGCCGACACCGAGATCGACCGGTGCGAGCCCGCATCCGCCATCGAGCCGGTAGACCTCCTTGCGCAACACGCGTGCGGTGATGTCGTATCGCGCGCGCGTTGGCAAGCGTGAATAGCCCTTGTGCTCGAAGAGGCGCGGCGGATCGAGATTTTCCTGGCGCGGCTCCTCGGCAACGAGCACACCCGGCGGACGCCCCACTCACGCGCTCGCTCGTCCACCAGTGCCACGCACCGAAGCCGCTCGCGACGAGCAACAGCGAGCCAGCCCCAACGCATCGGTCACGGCCGCGCGACGCTAGTGCGCACGAGCGCCAGCAGGCGGTCGTAGAGCGCCGGCGCCGATGCCAGCACCGCGCCGCCTGCCGGAAGCCCGCGACGGCCCCGGATAAGCAGCACCCGTCCGCCGGCTTCCTCGACCAGCAGCAGTCCGGCGAGCGCGTCCCATGGATGCATGTGCGGCTCGTAGAACGCGTCAAAGCGGCCGGCGGCGACGTGCGCCAGCATCAACGCACCGGCGCCGGGATCCTTGACGGCGGCGCCGGCGGCGAGCAGGAGCGCGGCGGAAGCGCGAGATGCGTGTCGAGATCGTGCCGGTGCACGTAGCCCTGCGATATCAACGCGTGGTCGAGCGACGCGCAGGTCGAGACGCGGATCGGGGCGCCATTGCAGCGCGCGCCATTCGCCTCGGCACGCCGAGAACAGCTCGTCGAGCGACGGGATCGTAGATCGCGGCCGACGCTGCCGCACACCGCGCTCGACATAGGCAATCGACACGCACCAATAGCGCATGCCGTGGACGAAATTGAGCGTGCCGTCGATCGGATCGACCACCCAGACGCGATCGGAGACATCGCCGCCGGCTTCCTCGCCCAAGCATCGAGTCGCCCGGATACTGGCGCGCCATGCGCGTCACGAATGTGCTGCTCGACCGCGTGATCGGCGGCGCTCACCCAATCCTGGCGCTCACCCTTCGATTCGATTTCGAACGCGAGCTCGCCCAGGAAATAGCGGCTCGCCAACGCGCCCGCTTCGCGCGCGAGACGGCCAGCAAATTCGGCCCGCGCCTCCAGTGCAACGTTCATTTCGTCGCCGGGGAATCACGACGACGCCGTGGTTCGGCGAGCGCGACGCCGACCGCGGTGCCGACGGCGAGCGGCCGCTCGACGGCCGGTCGAGATCGACGAACAGCGCGCCGATGTCGGTGTCGAGCGAGTACTCCATCGATGCCGCCGAGATACGCAGCCTTGCGCACGGTGCCGCGGATCGGGCGCGTCGCCGTCGCGGCGGAGCGTCGATCGCCTCGGGGCCGGATCGACACGTCGACTGCGCCGTCCGGCAGGCCGCGATGCGGCAGCGACAGCGTGACCGCGCCGAGACGCACGTCGGCCGTGCGTGCGTCGCGGCGGGTCGAGCGTGCCGCGCACGCGATTGGCGTCGCCCATGAAGCCGGCGACGAACGGGTCGCGCGGCTGCTCGTAGAGCTCGCGCGGCGCGCCTTCCTGCGCGATCACCGCCTTGTTCATCACGATGATGCGGTCGGACACCGCCATCGCTTCCGCCTGGTCGTGCGTGACGTAGACGACGGTGAGCGACAGCCGCTGCTGCAGATCGCGGATTTCCTCGCGCATCTGGCGGCGCAAGCCGCGCGTCGAGATTCGACAGCGGCTCGTCGAACAGCAGCACTGCCGGCTCGAGCACCAGCGCGCGCGCGACGGCGACGCGCTGCTGCTGGCCGCCGGACAGCTCCGACGGCAGACGCGTCGTCGAAGCCCGTCGAGGCCGACCGTCGCCGAGCGCGCGCGTGCGCGCTCGTCGGCCTGCGGCCTTCGGCATCCGCGACACGACGAGGCCGTAGCGCGACGTTCTCCAGCACCGATCATGTGCGGAAACAGCGCGTAGCTCTGGAACACCATCGACACGTCGCGCTCGGCGGCGGGCGACGTGCGTGACGTCGCGCGCCGCCGATCAGGATCGTGCCCGGCGTCGGCAGCTCGAGCCCGGCGATCAGCCGCAGCGTCGTCGTCTTGCCGCAGCCGGACGGGCCGAGCAGCGTGACGAGCGTGCCGGCGCCGATGGTGAACGAGATGTCGTTGACGGCGGCGACGTCGCCGTAGCGCTTGGTGACGTCGCGGAATTCGATCGAAGCGGCTTTCATCGATAGCGGTCTCGATCATGCGGCCGTGCCACCGAGCTCGCCGACGCCGGCGCGCCGGCACTGCCCGGCGCCGCGGCCGCGCGCCGGCCGAGCCGCCGCTCGCCGACAAGCTTCTGGATGATCCAGATCGCGACCAGCATCAGCACGATCAGCACCGAGCTGTAGGCGATCGCCACGCCGTAGTCGCCGTTGACGACGCGGTTGATGATGTACGTCGTCGCCCATTCGTATTCGGCGGAGACGAGGAAGATCACCGCCGACACCGTGGTCATCGCGCGGACGAAGCTGTAGACGAGCGCGGCGACGACCGCGGGCTTGAGCAGCGGCAGCAGGACGCGTGCGCAGCACGGTCGAAGCCGCGCGCGCCGAGCGTCGTCGACGCCTCGTCGAGGCTCCGCGTCGATCTGCGCCATCGACGCCATGCCGGCGCGCACGCCGACCGGCATGTTGCGGAAGACGTTGCAGACGACGAGGATCAGCGCCGGTGCCGGTGATCTCGATCGGCGGCACGTTGAACGCGAGGATGTACGAGACGCCGATCACGGTGCCGGGAATCGCGAACGACAGCATCGTGCCGAACTCGAACAGCGACTGGCCCGACGAACTTCTGCCGTGTCAGCAGGTAGGCGGTGAGGATGCCGAGCGCCGCGGTGAGCGGCGCGCGCGATCGCCGACAGCTTCACCGTCGTCCAGAACGAGTTCCACGCCGCGCCGGCCCAGATGATGCCGTGCGGTCCCCATTCGACGCCGAACGCCTTCGACGTAGTGCTTGAGCGTCGGCGTGTAGTCGCGGCCCCAGGTCTCGACGAAGCCGCCGGCGAGCGCCATCGCGTAGATGACGATGGTCAGCAGCTGCCCACGGCAGCGCGACGCGTAGCACAGCCCGCGCGCGCCGTCGGGCAGCGGCGTCGGCAGGTCCGGAATCGCCCTTGCCGGACAGCGCCGTGTAGACCTTGGCGGCCGAGCGCCCGGCGCTGCAGCGAAGAACGCCGCCGAGCGCGAACACGCAGCAGCACGATGCCGAGCGTCGCCGCGCGCCCCTGGTCGAGCTGCGCGCCGACGACGGAGAAGAAGACTCTCGGTCGACAGCACGCCGAAGTTGCCGCCGAGGATGATCGGATTGCCGAAGTCGGCGATCGATTCGATGAACGTGATCAGGAACGCATTGGCGAGGCCGGGCCGCATCAGCGGCAGCGACACGTCGACGAACGTGCGCCAGCGATCGGCGCGCAGCGTCTGCGCCGCTTCCTCCATCGACGGCGACACGCCCTCGACGACGCCGATCAGCACGAGGAACGCGATCGGCGTGAACGCGAACACCTGCGCGACGCAGCACGCCCTGCAAGCCCGTAGATCCAGCGCGTCGGCTGGATGTGGAACGCCCATTCGAGGAACTGGTTGACGAGCCCCGAGCGGCCGAAGATCAGGATCGAGCCCGAGGCCGATCACGAACGGCGGCGTGATGATCGGCAGCACCGACAGCGATGCGCAGCAGCTGCTTTGTACGGAAACGCGGTGCGCGTGACGATCAGCGCGAACGCGAGCCCGAGCGCCGTCGACAGCGACCGCGCAGAGCACCGCGAGGATCAGCGTGTTCCACGCCACGCCGCAGCGCGTATTCCCGGCGATGCAGCCGATGCCCCAGATCTTTTCGCGTGAACAGGCGCGCGAAGAACGCGTGCAGCGACAATGCGCCGTCGTTGTCCTGCACCGCCTGGATCAGGATCTTGAGCACCGGGAAGAACGTGAACGCGCACGACCAGCAGCGCCAACGGCGACGACGCTGCCGGCGACGAACGCATCGCCCTTGAAGTAGCCGCGCTCCGCGAGACCGAGCGCAAACAGCATCGCGAACGCCGTGGCGACGAGCGTCGCGCCGAGGCCCATTCCGTATTGACCGCCGGCGAGCGTGCCGAGCACGCGTCGAGCCACTCGAATGCGACAGCCGCGCGGACCGATGGCGAAGCCCTGCGCGAACAGATAGACGAAACCGGCGCGCCGAGCGCAATCAGCGCCGGTGGCGCGCACTCCGTCGCGCGACGCGCGCGGGCAGCAGCAAGCGGCGGCCGCGATCAGCAGAGCCGAGCGGCAGCAGCCACGAGCCGGCCGTACGCGACAGCGCCTGCATGAGCGCCGGCGCGTTGTCCTTGCCCGCGAAATCGCGCAGCCAGCCGATGCCGAGCACCGTGTCCTGCAGCGCATACCAGGGCACGACGCAGGAATCCGACCGCGCCGACGGCGATCAACAGCAGAGCGTGCGGCGGAGGGCTCACGAGCAGGACGGCGATGCGTCGGGCGCGGTAGCGTCAGCGCGGCGCGGCGTTGATTTCTTTTTCCCAGCGCTCGAGCAGACGCTTGCGCGTCTCGCTCGACGCCGTACTTCGCGAAATCGTAGTCGATGACCTTGATGTCGGTGAGCTTCGGCACCTGCGGCGGCAGCGGCGACGCTGCGATTGGTCGGGATCGCGTACTCCTTGACGTCGAGACCGATCTTCTGCGCCGTCGACGGTCAGCGCCCAGTCGACGAACTTCTTCGCGGCGTCGAGATTGCGCGCGCCCTTGATGATCGCCACCGAGCCGACCTCGTAGCCGACGCCTTCGCACGGCAGCACCGGCTCGACCGGAAAGCCGCGCACGATCTCGTTGATCACGCCGTGGAGCACCGTGCTGCCGAGCGCAGACTTCGCCGCGCGTGACGGCCGTCATCGGGCCGATGCCGGAGCGCGCATACTGGTTGACGTTCGCGTTGACGCCTCGCATGTAGCGGAACGCCTCGTCCTCGCCGAACACCTGCACCAGCGTCGCGAGCATCAGGTACGCGGTGCCCGACGAATTCGGATTGCCCAGCATGACTCTCGCCCTTGTAGCGCGGGATTGGCGAGGTCCTTCCAGCACTTGGGCACCGGCAGCTTCTTGCTTCGCCATGCAGTCTCGGTGTTGTAGCCGAGCGCGATGATGCCGCCGTAGACGCCGGACGACGCGGTTCTTCGACACGTCGGAGATGCGCCGCGCCCAATCGTAGAGCTGCGCGACGTTGGGCGATCGATAGTCGTCGAGCAGCCCTTCTTCCGCCGCCTGCAGGTAGTTGTCGGCGGCGCCCGCCCACCAGATGTCGCCCTTCGGGATTGGCGCGCTCGGCCTTGATCTGCGCGAGCATTTCGCCGGTCGCCTTCTGCATGACCGCGACCTTGCGTGCCGGTCGCCTTCTCGAAGCCGACCGCCATCCCCTGGCACCACGCGGTGTTGGGCGAGCTGCAGTAGAGGTTGAGCTGGTCGTCCGCGAGCGTGGACAGCGGCACACAGCGCAAACGCGAGACACCGCGTCGAATCATTCGGAAGCCCAATGATCCCGCAGGCGGGATGACGCATCCGTTTCCAATCGCTGCGATGCTTCGCGTCATGCTCTCGGACGGATGGGCACTTCGCGATACTCCCGACTTCCTTGTCCCAGCGCTCGAGCAGATCGCTTGCGCTCGGCCGACGAGCCGTACTTCGCGAAGTCGTAGTTGATGAGCTTGATATCGGCGACCTTCGGGGACAGCGGCGAGATCGGCGACGCGACGTTGGACGGGAGCTGGAACTGCTTCGCCTGCGCGCCGAGCGCCTGCGCCTTCGGCGTCAGCGCCCAGTCGTAGAATTTTTCGCGTTGTCGAGATTCCGCGCGCCCTTGACGATCGACAGCGAGCCGATCTCGTAGCCGGTGCCCTCGCATGGCGCGACGGCCTTGACCGGGAAGCCCGCCTGCGCCTCGGTGATGACGTCGTGGATGAAGCTGACGCTCGCCAGCGTTTCGCCGCGCGCCGCCGCCTTGATCGGCCCCACGCCGGAGCGCGGATAGTTGTTGATGTTCTTGTGCAGCGCCTTGAGGTACTTGAACGCCTCCTCCTCGCCCATCACCTGCACCAGCGTGGCGATCGCCGTGTACGCGGTGCCCGAGGCATTGGGATTCGCCATCTGCACTTCGCCGGCGAACTCCGGCTTGATCAAGTCTTTCCAGCATGCGGGTGCCGCCAGTTTCTTCTTGGTCGAGCAACTCGGTGTTGTAGCCCATGCCGAGCACGCCGAGGTACATGCCCGACCGTGCGGTACTTCGATTGCTCGGCCTGCTTCTGCGCCCACGGCTGCAGCTGCGCGAGCATCGGCGACTTGTATTCCTCGAGCAAGTCCCTGTTCGGCGGCCTGCAGAGTGCGGATCGCCGGTCCCGCCGAACCAGACGTCGAGCTTCGGGATTGGCTTTTTCCGCCGCGATCTGCGCGAACGATTCGCCGGAACCCTTCAAGCGTCATCGACACCTTGATGCCGGTTTCCTTTTCGAACTCGGTCGCGGCGAGCGCGCACCATTCGGCCTGCACCGGGCAGATCACGTTGAGCTGCTGCGCGCGGCGACCGTTGCCGCGAACGCCGCGGCAGAGCATGGCGCGACGAGGGCGGCACAGCCGCGGTGCGGCTGCGAACGTTCTGCGCTGATCTCATGCGATTGCCTCGCCGACGGCGTCGAGGCCCCGCGCGGCCTGTAATATTCCATCGTAGCGCCTCGTCATCGTCAACACTCGACTTGCGATTCGATTTCACCTTCCGATGGCGGCGGCCGATGCGCGGCATACGAGTGCCGCGTGCGCAGAGCGCTGGCATGCGCCTCGGCGTCGACCTCGGCGGGACGAAGATCGAGATTCTGGCGCTCGACGCCGGACGGTCGCGAGCGCTTCCGCACGCCGTGTGCCCGACGCCGCAGGGCGACTACGCGGGCCACGCTCGCCGCGATCGCGGACGCTGGTGCGCGGCCGCCGAGAGCAGCCGCTCGGCGGATCGGGGCGCGTCGGCATCGGAACGCCGGGCTCGATCTCACGCGCGACCGGCTTGTTGCGCGGCTCGAACTCGGTGTGCATGAACGGCCAGCCGGTCAAGCTCGATCTCGAGCGCGTGCTTGGCCGCGAAGTTCGCATCACCAACGACGCCAACTGCTTCGCGCTGTCGGAGGCGTCCGACGGCGCAGGTCGCGGCAGCGACGTCGTGTTCGGCGTGATCCTCGGCACCGGTGTCGGCGCAGGCATCGTCGTCCACGGCAGATGTGCTCGACGGGCCGAACGGCATCGCCGGCGAGTGGGGCCACAATCCGCTGCCCTGGCCGCGCGACGACGAGCGTCCCGGCGCCCGCATGCTTCTGCGGGCAACGCAGGCTGCATCGAGACGTTTCTGTCGGTCCCGGTCTCGAGCGCGATCATTTGCGCCGTCAACAGCGAGTCGTTGACGACGCATGACATTGTCAGCGCGTGCCACTGATCGGCGACGCCGCGTGCGATGCGACGCTCGCCGCGTTACGAAGAACGCCTTGCACGCGCGTTGGCTCACGCGATCAACATCCTCGATCCCGACACGATCGTGTTGGGCGGCGGCCTGTCCAACATCGATCGACTTTACGTCAACGTGCCGAAGCTGTGGACGGGCTGGGTCTTTTCCGACCGCGTCGACACAAAGTTGCGCAAGCACGCCCACGGCGATGCGAGCGGTGTGCGCGGTGCAGCGTGGTTGTGGCCGGCGACGGCGTCGGTCACGCAGTTGCTGTAGATTCACGGCTCGCCAGAGTTGCCGGGGTTATCCCACGATCCTGGCGCTTGCGTCGCCGCGCGACGACCGACGGGAAATTGGATGAACAGACGTAACGCAGGACTCGCACTGGTTCTTGGACCACTTGCCTTCGGCGCGGCACCGTTCGCCGCCTTTGCGCAGCAAGCGGGCAAGGCGTACCGGATCGGTTACTCTGAGCGCCCCCACCCGCGCGTCTGTGGAGCAGGTGCTCCAGGCCTTCTTGCGCGCGTTACGGCAGCTGGGCTGGGTCGAGGGCCAGAACCTGATCATCGAGTACCGATGGGCCGAAGGAAATATCGAGCGACTGCCCGCCCTCGCTGCCGAGCTGGTCCGGCTCAAGGTGGATCTGATCGTCGCGCCGGCCGGGTCCGCTGCGCTGGCGGCAAAGAACGCGACGAGCAGCATTCCTATTGTCATGATGTTCCCAAGCGATCCTGTCGAGCCTGGGGCTTGTCACCAGCCTGAGCCGGCCAGGTGGAAACGTCACTGGTACGACCTACGCGCCAGGTCCAGCGATCTTCGGCAAGCAGCTGCAGATTCTGAAGGAGGCGATCCCCGCGCGTCTCGAGTGGCCATCCTGTCGAACCAAGCAGACGCAAGTTTTGCAGTTCAAATGAAAGAGGTGGAGGCTGCCGCCCGATCGCTGGGCATCCGCCTGCAACACGTGGAGGCACGAGGTCCGGAGGAGTTCGATAGCGCCTTCGCCGCCATGGCGCGCGAGCGGGCCGAGGCGCTTCTGCTCGGCGGTTCCTCGACGTTCCTCGCGCACGGCGACCCGGGTCGCCGAACTCGCGGTGAAGGGCCGACTGCCGACGATGACCAACTTTCGGGAGCTGGTCGAGGCAGGTGGCTTGATGGCGTACGGGGTGAACATGACCGATTTCATCGGACGCTCCGCCGTTTACGTGGACAAGATCCTCAAGGGTGCGAAGCCCGCCGACCTCCCCGTCGAGCAGCCGACGAAGTTCGAGCTGGTGATCAATCTGAAAACCGCGAAGGCACTGGGACTCACGATCCGCAGTCCGTGCTGGCGCGCCGGACGACATAATTCGGTGATCGGTCGGCGAACGATCGCAAGCATGGCCGGCTCGACGGCCCATTCGATTGCGGCGCTGTACGGCACCGGCCACATACTGGCCGCCGACGATTCGGCCAACGATCTCCTACGATAATAGGCAAACATCGCTCACGGCAGCCCGTCCAGTTGTGCGTCATCGAACGCGATCGCTGCCACCTGCGCTTCGGTCAGTCGTTCGCCCGCGCGCAGCCAGGTTTCGATCGCTGCCGCAGAATGCTCGACCAGAGCGCGATCGCGCACTCGGTGATGCACCTGCAGAAGCACCGGGAGACAGACCGGCGCCGGGGTCTTCTTTGCGGGCTGAGTGCGTAGCCGGCGAAGCAGGACGGCACGCCGCAGATCATTGCGTCGGGCGTGATCCAGCGCGGCGGCCAACACCGGACCACTCGTCGCGCTGAGCGCTCGGAGTTGATCGAATGCTTCGCGCGCGAGCGCAAAAGTATCGACGGCATCGCCGCGCAAAGCGAGTGCAATGGACAGCATACTGACGCGAAACCCCTGCCCGTAAGGCGCGTTGATTCGACGCAGGCCATCGACCGCCTTGCGCAGCGACTCGATCGCCGCATCTATCTCGCCGGCCTCGAGCTGAGCACTGCCGACGTTGCCGAGCGCCAGGTACTCGCCGAGTTCTGCGCCTGCGCGACGATACAGCCCGCCTTGCCGACGAAACGCCGCGATCGAGAGCTCATTCTCGCCGAGACGCCCGTAACACTCTCCCTGCGTTGCTGCGAGCGCCGCCTGTTTGCGCAACGCTGTGGCGTCGGTAACCAGCTCCTCGGCCTCACGCAAGCGCCCGCTCAGCCTCGGGCACATGGTTTCAGTTCAAACCGATTGTCCCGATGAGCAGCAGGGCATCGCCAAGCCGGTCAGCGTCGCCGAGTTGTCGATACAACGCTTCGGCGCGCTGCGCGGCTTCGCCAGTGCTCCTCGCGCCCGGCGCCTTCATTGAGCCGAGCCGGGGCTGGACAGAAGTCCGCCTCGATAATGGTCGGCAGATCCGACGGCGGCGGCCACAGCTGCAGCATGCGTTGCACACCCTCGCCGGTCAGGCCGTTGTGCAGCCACGCGAGCCAGCACTTGCCCAGCAGTTCATAGCGCGAGCGTGCTGTCGATCCGTGGTGGCCATCGCCCAATCGACCGCGGCGCGCAGGTTGCTCGAGCTCCTGCACCGCGCGCCGACGTTCGGCCGGTGACAGATTCCAGCAGTTCGCATCCGTCTTCGCCATCAGCTCGCATATCACTTGCGCGCATGACGCCGCAGCAGCGCTTCGGACTCGCCAGTCGCCCCGAGCTGCTCGAGTGCGAATGCACGCGTGTGTCTCGAGCAGGTGATAACGAGGCTCGGCCTCGCCGTCAGCGATCACCAGCGACTTGTCGATTAGATGGCCCAGAAGATCCAGCACGAGCCATTGATCAATGCGTCCATCCTTGACGACCTGCTTGCGCCAGTTCCAGAGTGAAGCCGCCGGCGAACACGCCCGAGGCGGCGGAATGCGGTCTGCTCGTCGGCGGACAGCAGACTATGGCTCCATTCGAGTGCGGCGCGCAGCGTCTGGTGCCGTCGCAGCTTCATGCGCGTGCCGCCGGTCAGCACGTTGAACATCTGGTTCAGCCGCGCGTGCAGGCCATGCACACCGAGCAGTGGCACGCGCGCCGCGGCCAGTTCAATGGCTAGCGGAATGCCATCCAATCGCCGGCATATGTCGACCACCACTTCAACGTTATCGTTAGCGAGTCGAAACCGGGAATCGGCCGCATGCGCGCGTTCAACGAACAGCGCCACGGCGCCGAACTCGGTCGCCTCTTCAAGCTGTGCGTTTGCCGGCACCGCCAGCGCCCGAGCCGATAGACCTGCTCGTCACGACACTTCAGCGATTCCTGCGAGGTCATGAGTAGCCTCACATTCGGTGCACGCGCGCGCAACAGGTCAATCAACGGAGCGATGTCATCCGCAAGGTGCTCGCAGTTGTCGAGGACCAGCAGCAGACTCTTGCTCGCGAGTGCCATGGCGAGCGCTTCCTGCGGGGTCGACCAGCAGGCAGCTGCATTCCGAGCGCCCCGGAAATACTGTTCGGGACTTGCGCACCCTCGTTGATCGGCGCCAGCTCCACCCACCAGCGCCCGTCCGGCAACTCGAACCGAGCAGCCACCGCAGCCGCCAGCGCCATCCGCGTCTTGCCGATGCCTCCGGCGACCGACAATCGACACGACCGCGTGTTCGTGCAGCAGGGTATCCACTGCGTCCAGGTCCTGCGCGCGACCGAACAGCGCCGGCGAGGCCGGCAGATTGCCGCGAATTGCTGCTGACAGCGGCGCAGGCTCAGCCAACCTGTCGCCAATCACGGCGTCGACCGGCAACGCGAAGCGATAGCCGCGCCCGGAATGGTGGCGATCGCGCGCGGACCGAGCAGCTTGCGCAGCGCCACCATATGCACCAGCAGGTTGCCTTCCTCGACCACGAGCTTGGGCCACACCAAATCCATCAACTCGTGCTTGGATACCACCCGCTCGCGCCGCTCCACCAGCGCAAGCAGCACATCGAACGCCCGCGCGCCGATCTTGGCGGGCGTCCGTCGATCAGCACGCTGCGCTGCATCGCGTCGATTTCGATCGCGCCGCTCCGGTACCTGCTGTGCGATGCGGTTCGGTCTGGCATCGTCCATGGCGTCAGATTAGGCCCGTCACCGTCGCGCGAAAGTGCGCCTGCTGCACGATTAATAACAATTAATCCGCGCCCCAATGAACCGATTCGCGCTTCGGCGGATCATCCATTGTGAGAAGGGAGTCGTTCATGAAAGACCGCGCACCATCCCTCGGGTTGGATCGGTTCTGGTGCTTGCGGCATTACGGTCGCGGCGGGAATCGCTGAGCCAGGCTATTGCCAGGATCGGCCTCTTCCTGGTCCGGGCGCAAAGGCACTGTCGACCGATCCGGGTTGGAGCCCTACGGGCAATCTCAATACTGCCCGCTGTGGTCACACCGCTACGCTGCTGGCGAGCGGCAAAGTCCTGGTGGTCGGGGAGCAATGGCCGCGATTGCAGCAGTATCAACCCCAACGACCCTCGACAGCGCCGAGCTGTACGACCCGGTCACTGGTTCGTGGAGCGTCACGGGCAGCCTGAAGCAACCCCGTACGAATCACACAGCAACGTTGCTGCCCAGCGGCCTGGTGTTGGTCGTCGGAGGCGAGGTGGCTTCGGCCACGAGCTCCGACACGATCAGCACGGCCGAGCTGTACGACCCTGACGCAGGCGACTGGAAGTCCACCGGCAACCTGATCGCGCAGCGCTCCTATCACACAGCGACCTTGCTGCAAAACGGGAACGTCCTGGTCGCGGGAGGTTTTGGCGGCTCCGGTTCGCTTGACAGTGCCGAGCTGTATGACCCCTCCACGGGTACGTGGAGCCGCACCGGCAACCTTGTCACGGGCCGCTATTGGCACACCGCGACGCAACTCCAAAACGGCAAGGTCCTCGTTGCCGGGGGTTGCTCTATGTTGCCCCAAATGGGGGACAAAATCGAGGCCAGCGCGGAGTTGTACGACCCGGTCAGCGGTGCATGGACCCGCACCGGTGATCTCAATGGGGTCCACTCTCAACACACGGCAACGCAGATGCAAGACGGCAAAGTTCTCGTCGCCTCGGGCGATGACCCATATGATGATTATGATCAGGCTAATGGCACCGCCGAGATCTATGACCCCGGCACCGCTACGTGGAGCAATACCGGCAGTCTTCGTGTAATTCGTGACAGTCACACTGCAACGCTGCTGCCGAGCGGCAAAGTTCTGGTCACTGGAGGTGTCTACTTTTCCGCCAAGAACGGCGCAGAGCTGTACGATCCGGTATCCGGCACTTGGGCCCCCACGAGCGACGTCAGCACACCGCGCCACTTCGGGCACACAGCAACGCTCCTTTCCGATGGGACGGTCCTGGTTGCGGCTGGCGCGAGCGAGGCCGGCACTCCGACCGCTCTCGACAGCGCGGAGCTTTATGTTGATGGAGCTCCGCCGCCGACAAGCGTGCCGCTGATCGAATACTTCCATGCGGGATTCGGTCACTACTTCATCACGTCAATTCCCGACGAGATCGGCAAGCTCGACAATGGAACCTTCACCGGCTGGGCGCGTACGGGACTGCAATTCAATGCCTACGCGGCGCCGAGCGCGAACTCCGTACCGGTCTGCCGGTTCTTCAGCGCGGCGTTCGCGCCAAAGAGCTCCCATTTCTACACGCCATTCGCCACGGAGTGCGCAAGCAGGCAAGCGGATTCCACGTGGACTCTCGAGAGCACCGACGCATTCGACATCGCCGTTCCTGCGGCCGACGGGTCATGCGCCGCAGGCTTGACGCCGGTTTACCGTTTGTACAACAACGGTCAGGGCGGGGCGCCCAACCACCGCTATACGACCGATCTCACAGCGCGCGCGCAGATGATCGGCCAGGGTTGGGTGCCGGAGGGCCTTGGGCCGAATGGGGTGGAAATGTGCTCGCCGCTATGATCGCTTGCACATTGTTCCCGCGCTTACCCAAGCGTAGGCCGCCGCCGGCGTTTCGACGACACCGCCATCACCGAGTACGAAGAGGCGATGCTCCACGTTGCTCGTGGTAGCGTCGAGAGCACACCTACATATTCGGATAATTGGGCCCGCCGCCGCCCTCCGGCGGCACCGAAATATGTTCTGGCGCGGATCCTTGATGTCGCTAAGTCTCTGCAGTGCACGCAATTTTGGGCGTTGATCTGCAGCCGCCGCGTATGGCGCAATGCGGCCATCGCTGTGTCGTGGTTCGAGCGCGCTTTGTCCGTTTTTCGGTCGGCGCGTCCGCCGCGACAAATTCATATACCCCGGCCGGACGGTAGCGCGCCTCCGGGCCATCGTAGAGCCGCAGATTGATCTCCACCGGCACGGACGGGTCGCGGAGCTGCAGGTGGACCGGCTGATTCTCTTCGTGGTTGGTGTTGGAAATGAAGACCGACGACAGCTTGTCGAACGTCGACGACGCCGTCGTACTTCGGGTACTCGATCGGCGGCATGTCGTCGGCCGCTTTGAGCGTTGCGCAATCCGGCTCGTCGTGATGCATCGTCCACGGCACGATCGCGCCCAAGCCCGAGATCGTTCAGCCACATGTGCACGCCGCCATGCAGCGTCCCGAGCAACGTGCCCCATTTCAGTCCGGGCTTGACGTTGCGCACCTTGTAGAGATCGTCGTAGACCCACGACGCGCGATAGGCCGTCTGATAGTCGTCGAGCGCGTCGTGCGCGCGTCCGGCCGCCAGCGCCGCGACACGCCGCTTCCGCGGCGAGCATCCCGGTCTTCATCGCGTTGTGCGAGCCCTTGATCCGCGGCAGGTTGACGAAACCGGCCGCACAACCGATCAGCGCACCGCCGGGAAACGCGAGCTTGAGGCACCGATTGCAGTCCGCCCTCGTTGATTGCGCGCGCGCCGTAGGACAACCGCTTGCCACCGTCGAACATCGGCGCGAATGGCCGGATGCGTCTTGAAGCGCTGGAACTCATCGTACGGCGACAGGTGCGGGTTCTTGTAGTTGAGGTGCACGACGAAACCGACCGCGACGAGGTTGTCGTCGAAGTGATAGATGAACGAACCGCCGCCGGTGTCGCTGTCGAGCGGCCAGCCCTGCGTGTGCACGACCAGGCCGCGTCGATGCTTGTCGGGCGCGACCTGCCACAGTTCCTTGAGGCCGATGCCGTATTTCTGCGGATCGGCGTTCGCGCGCAGGACGAAGCGCGTCATCAGTATTTCTGACAGCGACCCGCGGCAGCCTTCGGCGAATAGCGTGTATTTCGCATGCAGCTCCATGCCCGGCTGGTAGTTGGGCTTGTGCGAGCCGTCGCGCGCGACGCCCACGTCGCCGGTCGCGACACCGCGTACGGCGCCGGCATCGTCGAACAATACCTCGGTGGCGGCGAAGCCGGGATAGATCTCGACGCCGAGCTCCTCCGCTTGCTTGCCGAGCCAGCGGCAGACGTTGCCGAGACTCACGATGTAGTTGCCGTGGTTGTCCATCAGTCGTGGCAGCATCCACTGCGGCATGCGATCAGGCGTGACGCGCGGTGAGAATCAGGAAGCGATCGTCGGTGACCGGCGTGTCGAGCGGGCACCGCGCGCCCGCCAATCGGGGAAAAGCTCGTTCATCGCCTTCGGGTCGATGACGGCGCCGGACAGGATATGCGCGCCGATCTCGGAGCCCTTTTCGATGATGCACGCAGAGATCTCGCGCCCCTGTTGGAGCGCGATCTGCTTCAAGCGAATTGCGGCCGAGAGTCCCGCCGGGCCGCCGCCGACGATGACCACGTCGTACTCCATCGCTTCCCGCGTCATGGACTCCCCGATGGGCCGCTTGCGCGAGCGCGGTCCCGAAGGTTGCGTGCGCCATCGTATGGACAAACGGTCTGCCTCTGGACCATCGCCTATAATTCCAGCTTCAGAGCCTGCGTCCATGACTCCCCGCCGCGTCCTCGTCCCCGCGTCGCGCCTGCCGACACTCCGGTCGAACGCGCTCGTCGGCAAGGTGTCTGCTGCGGGACACCGTCATGGCGCCGTTGCGAGTCGCCACGGCTTGAATCGGAAAGCGCAACCGATGGAAGGTTGTGGACCCCTTCGCGAGCGCGCATCGAGGCGGCGGTGGTCACGCGATTTTGGTACGCACCGTCGCCCGGACGCAGCGCGGCTGCGATCGCTGATTTTCCGTCGCTGTGGCGCTGGTCGATCGACCACAGGAAATGTTCTGGCGCGCGTTGTGGGAGTTACGCCGGTGTGATCGGCGAACCAGGCGCGCGAACGCTGATCGACCCGGATCGGATGCCGGGCGCGCGCTGGTTTCCCGACGCGTCGCTCAACTTCGCGCGGAACCTGCTCGAGCGGCGCGCATCGATGAAACCGCGGACGCGCTCGTCTTCTGGGGCGAGGACAAGGTGCGCCGGCGCATGTCGCACGCCGAATTGCATGCGCGTTGGCTTCGCGCGTCGCGCGGCGCTGATCGCACATGGCGTCGACAAGCGGCGATCGCGTCGCCGGCCTACCTGCCGAACATGCCGGAGACGATCGTCGCGATGCTCGGCACGACCGCGATCGGCGGCGTCTGGTCGTCGTGCTCGCCCGATTTCGGCGTGCAGGGCGTGCGTCGACCGCTTCGGACAGATCGAGCCCACGCGTGCTTGTTCACCGTCGACGGCTACTGGTACAACGGCAAGGCCATCCCGACGCTGCGACAAGGTCGCCGCAGATCGTCGCGCAACTGCCCACGGTCGACGCGTGGTCGTCGTCGTCCCGTATCTGCAGCAGGCGCCCGGCACGGCCGAGGACTTCTCCGAGCGTCGCCATGCGCGTCGGCGTGGGACGAATTTCTCGCGCCGCACGCCGCCGGCGCCGATCGCCTATGCGTCGCTGCCGTTCGACCATCCGCTGTACATCCTGTACTCGTCGGGGACGACCGGCGTGCCGAAGTGCATCGTGCACGGCGCCGGCGGCACGCTGCTGCAGCACCTGAAGGAGCATCTGCTGCACGGCGACGTGAAGACCGGCGACCGCCTGTTCTACTTCACCACCTGCGGCTGGATGATGTGGAACTGGCTCGCGTCGGGCTCGCCGCGCGGCGCGACGCTGCTGCTCTACGACGGCTCGCCGTTCATCGATCGCGGGCGCGTGCTCTGGGATTTCGCCGATGCCGAGAAGATGACGCACTTCGGGACGTCGGCGAAATACATCGACGCGATCAAGAAGATCGCGCTCGTGCCGCGCAAGAACTTCGACTCTCGGCAGCGTGCGCACGATGTTCTCGACCGGCAGCCCGCTCGCGCCGGAAAGCTTCGACTACGTCTACCAGTGCATCAAGGACGACATTTGCCTGTCGTCGATCTCCGGCGGCACCGACATCATCTCGTGCTTTGCGCTCGGGTGCGCCGACGCTGCCGGTGTGGCGCGGCGAGCTGCAGTGCCGCGGCCTGGGCGATGGATGTCGATGTCTTCGACGAGGACGGCAAGCTCGATTCGCCGGCGAAAAGGGCGAGCTCGTCTGCACAGTCGCCGTTTCCGTCGATGCCGATCGGCTTCTGGAACGATCCCGACGGCGCCAAATACCGCGCGGCGTACTTCGAGCGCTTCCCGGGCGTCTGGTGCCACGGCGACTGGGTCGAGCTGACCGAGCACGACGGCATGATCATCTACGGCCGCTCGGACGCGACGCTCAATCCCGGCGGCGTGCGGATCGGCACCGCCGAGATCTATCGCCAGGTCGAGCAGCTTGCCGGAGGTCGTCGAGAGCCTCGTCATCGGCCAGGATTGGCCGCCCGGCGAGATCGGGCGACGTGCGGGTCGTGCTGTTCGTCAAGCTCGCAGGACGGGCATCGACGCTCGACGACGGCGCTGATCGAGCGGATCAAGCGCGCACATCCGTGCGCAACACGACGCCGCGTCACGTTCCGGCGAAGGTCGTGCAGGTGACCGACATTCCGCGCACCAAGAGCGGCAAGATTGTCGAGCTGGCGGTGCGCAACGTCGTGCACGGACGCGACGTCAAGAACCTCGAGGCGCTCGCCAATCCCGACGCGCTCGAGCAATACCGGGATCAGGAAGAGTTGCGTACGTGATCCGCTTCGATGCCGGCGTAGCGGACGATTGTGCGCGGCGCCGCGACCCCGAGCGGGCCGTGAACCTGCCTGGCGATCCTGATCGCGCTCGGCCTCGGAGCAATGGCACGCGCTTCGCTGGCGCGCGGCGGCGGAACGGGCCTTCGTCGTTTACGCGCGCGCGCTCGAACGCAAGCTGAACCGGCGGCACCGCGGCGCAGGGCGCCGTCAGCCGCAGCGCTCGCGCTCATTCCCCGGCCGTGCTCGCGACCATCGTTTGGTGGGCAGCCGACAGCGTGCATCCGTTGTTAGGCGTGATCCGGAATGCAGCGGTGCTGTATTGCTGCTGATGGGGATTCCGGCGATTCAGCCATGCGGTCTCGGCGATCATCCAGGCGTTGAACGATGGCGATGTCGCGACCGCGCGGCAGCGCGCTCGCCGCCTGGCGCGGCGGCTGGACCGGCGAGCTTGCGAGCGAGAACATCGCGCGTCTGTCGGTCGAGCGCCGGCCTCACCGACGCCTATCGGCAGGTGTTCGCCGTAATGTTCTGCAGTTCATCGTGCTGCCGGGACCGATGGGCGCGGTGCTCTATCGCGCGCCGCAGTGCTGCTGGCCGACGAATGGCGAGGCAGCTGACGCCGGGCGACGATCTGACGCCGATCGCGCGTTCGCGCGCCGAATTCGGCAAGCCGGCGCACGGCGCTGTTGGCGTGTGCTCGACTGGATCCCCGTGCGCCTGACCGCGCTCAGCTTTGCGATCGTCGGCGATTTCGAGGACGCCGCCTATTGCTGGCGCATGCAGGCGAAAACCTGGCCGGAGGCGGAGGGCGGCCAGCCATCGCGCATCATCCTCGCGAGCGGCGCCGCGCGCTGGGCGTGCAATCTGGGCGGCGACCGCTCCGGTCGGTCGGCGGCGAACCACAGTTCCGCCCCGAGCTCGGCACTGGCGAGGCCCGCTTCGCCGAAATCGCTGCCGTCGGCGGTCGGGCCTCGTCTGGCGCGCGCTGGTGCTGTGGCTGCTGCTCATCCTGCTGATCACGCTGGCCAACTGGGCGCCGTAATTGAGCCCCACGCTTCGGCGTTCGCCGCTGCGCTGCCTCCGGAGGGGGAGTGAGTCAGTCGCGTTATGGTGCCCGGTTTGCGCGCGACGGTCGACGCGCGAAGTAGCGGTATAGCATGAGCGCAAGACGGAACGGCTGGACCGCGCCGCGCGCGACGGCGTCCTGCCACCGCGCATCCTGGCTCCCGATCGTGGCGGCAGTCGCGAAATCGGCAGTGGCCGAGCAATGGCCGGATCCTCGACGAATGCGCGCTCGATGGCCTCCGGCCCGATATGCGCGAGCCGAATGCCTTCATTCCCGGCGAGTCGACGATCCACGTGTCGGCCCATGCCGGCAGCCGATAGAGCGTCGTCGACGACGTCGTGTACCGTCCCCGCGTGCAATGCGGCCGAGACCTCTTCGGTGCGTGCGACGAGTCCGACCCGACAGCGCGTTGATGATCGTGGACTTGCCCATGCCCGACTGACCGATCAGGACGCTGCGCTGCCCCGCGAGCCACGGCGTCAGCGGGCCGACGTCATCGCGCGCGGACAGCTCGACGATCGGATAGCCGAGCGCCGCGATCGGCGCCAGACGATCGCGCAGCGTCATAATTAGCAATACGTAACT
>ERZ1370068.999-contig-10912_pt1 | contig 36671 bp, 48 predicted proteins | sample MGYA00561227_ERZ1370068 | MGnify/ENA primary metagenome ERZ1370068 (study PRJEB38410, sample SAMEA6850437) | metagenome | study: Metagenomic assessment of the ecological functions of the soil: analysis of the soil microbiota associated with the... | reverse complement strand
GGTTACGTATTGCTGAAGACTAGCAGGTTTCAGGAGACGGCGAGGCGGGCTAGAAGAGCGATTCACCCAAGTACTTGCGCGGATCGACCTGGACTCCCGTGCAGGAAGACCTCGTAGTGAAGGTGCGGCCCGGTCGAGCGACCGGTCGAGGCCGACGAGGCCGATGACGTCGCTGCGCGCTTGACCCGTTGACCGGGCGTGACCATCAGGCGGCTCAAGTGGCCGTAGCGCGTCCCCAATCCCGTAGCCATGGGCGAGGTGGATCATCGAGCCGTATCCCGCCATGCGTCCGGCGGCGGCTGACCAAGCCGTCGGCGGAGGCGCGGACCGGCATGCCGCTCGGGGCGACGATGTCGACCCCCTTTGTGGAACTCACGCGACCCGTCGATCGGATCGCGACGCCATCGAAGCCGTCGGAGAAGAACCCGCTGACGGGGCGAGGCTCGGTGTCGACGCGAGCACCTTCAGCCGTTCTCCCCAGGCCTGCTCGAGACGATCGAACGATGCGTCGAGGTTTTCCATCCGCTTCTTGAGAGCAGAGCTTTCCTCGCCGAACATTTCCGTGCGCGATCCCAAGCTCGCCCCCACTCCGCCCGAGGGGCGTTCCGACGGGAGGCCTTGCAGGCCGACCGCCTGGGCTGGCTTGCCGGCGACCGTTTCGACCGAGGCGAGCCGCTCACCCATCTGTGCGATTTCAGAGCTCATAGCGGGACTTGTCTTCGCGGAGCTTCCGATTCTCGAGCTCCACCACCGCGGCATGATCCGCGAGAGCCCTCGAGCGGAAGAACAGGTGCGGAGACCACGCCGCCATCGCGGCGATGCTCAGAGCCAGCCCGCTGATCGCGATGACGAAATTGCGGGAGACATGGATTTTCTGAAAACGCGCGTGGGCGTGCGGGAGGATGAAGATCGTGTAGAACTTCCGCGACATCCTCACCCCTTCGCCGCGCTTCGTTCCGCGACTCGAAACCTCGGCGACCTATCCAAGAGGGCCGAAAATCCGGCCGAAACTACCATGGTCGCCAACGGGCGTCAACCATACGCCCTCACTTCACATAGCAATATACGTTCCGCGGAGAAATGGGTTAGAGACGGTGATTTGAAGAACGATTCCGTGAGCTTGCGCCGCTTTTCGTCAACAGTCGGCATGCCAAGTGTCACAGAGTGACGTCACGGCCAGTGAGGCGGCGGTAGATGTCGAGGTAGCGACTGCGAAGCCCTTCGACGATCTCCGCGGGGAGTCGCGGCGCGGGCGGGCGCTTGTCCCAGCCCAACCGCTCCACGTAGTCGCGGACGAACTGCTTGTCGAGGGACACCTGCGCTCCGCCGGGCCGGTAGGCCGACGCCGGCCAAAATCTCGACGAGTCGGGGGTGAGCATCTCGTCGGCGATCATCAGCGTGTCCCCGGCGAATCCGAACTCGAACTTGGTGTCGGCGATCAGGATCCCTCGCTCCAACGCATGAGCGCAGGCCTCGCGATAGAGCTGAAGCGTCAGCTCGCGCACGCGCTCCGCGACCTCGTCGCCGACGATCTTTCTCGCCGCGTCGAACGGGATATTCTCGTCGTGCCCGCTTGCGGCTTTGGTGGCGGGGTGAAGATCGGCTCCGGGAGGGCATCCGATTCCTTCAGGCCCGGCGGCAGCCGGAGTGCCGCAGATGGTCCCGCGCTCGACGTACTCTTTCCAGCCGGAGCCGGCCGAGATAGCCTCGCGCGACGCACTCGATGGGGAGCATGGCCAGCTTCCGCGCCAGGGTCGCCCGCCCGGAAAGCGTCGCGGCGTGCGCGCGCAGTGATTCGGGAAACTCCGCCACGTCGGTGGCGATGACGTGGTTGGGAACCAGAGACCGCGTCCGCTCGAACCAGAACGCGGAGAGCTGATTGAGCACCTTGCCCTTGTCGGGAATAGGATCGGGAAAGACGCAGTCGAATGCCGAGAGCCGGTCGGTCGCGACGAGTAGCAGCGCGTCGCCCAGGTCGTACACGTCCCGAACCTTGCCGCGCGTCACGGCCGTAGGGCCCGGAAGCTCGGTTCTATGGACCGCGGTCGAGCGTCATGAGTCGACCTTTGCCGGGAACGGGCGTCGTGGACGATCCGGCCGCCGACGATGGTCATGACCGGACCGCCGCGAAGCGTCCAACCCGCCGAACGGCGTGTTCACGCTCTTCGACGCGAACGCGCCCGGATCGATGACGACGCGGCGCTCGAGGTCGAGCACGGTGATGTCGGCGTCGTCGCCCGCGGCGCAACGAGCCCTTGTCAGCCGCAGCACGGAGGCGGGTCCCACCGCTGAGGAGCTCCACCAGCCGCGGCAGCCCGATCACCCGTGCGTGCACGAGGCGGTCGAGACAGATCGAAACCGGCGGTCTCGAGCCCCACGACCCCGAACGGTGCGCGCGAGAACTCGACGCACTTTTCGTCGGAGTTGTGCGGGGCGTGATCCGGTCGCGATCGCGTCGACGGTGCCGTCGGCGATCGCCGCGAGGAGCGCCTGGCGATCCGACTCCGTGCGCAGCGGCGGGTTCATCTTCGCGTTGCGTGTCGTAGCCGGCGACCGCCTCGTGCGTCAGCGCGAGATGATGCGGCGTCACCTCGCAGGTCACGCGGATCTTCGCTTCCCTTCGCGCGCCGCACGAGATCGGCGGCGCGCCCGGTGGACAGGTGGGCGATGTGCACGCGCGCCGCCCGTGTACTCCGCGAGCAGGATGTCGCGCTGCACCATGACGTCCTCGGCGACGCCCGGCCACCCAGCGAGGCCCAACCGCGTCGAGACCTCCCCTCGTGCACGACGCCACCCGCGACGAGCGTCGGCTCCTCGCAGTGGTCGATCACGGGGAGGTCGAAGATGCGCGCGTACTCGAGGGCGCGGCGCATCAGCCCGGCCGAAGCCACGGGTCTGCCGTCGTCCGAGAAGCCCCGCGCGCCGGCGACCGCCATGTCCCCCATCTCCGCGAGCTCGACCCCGCCTGGCCCTTGCGAGACGCAGCCGATCGGGTAGACCGGCACGGCCCCGTGCTCCCGGGCCTGGGCGAGAACGAACTCGACGACCGAGCGCGAGTCGATCGGAGGCTGCGTGTTCGGCATGCAGGCGACTCCGGTGAACCCGCCCGCGCGCTGCCGCGCGCGTGCCTGTCGCGATCGTCTCCTTCCATTCTTGTCCCGGCTCGCGAAGGTGGACGTGCATGTCGATGAAGCCGGGGCACACGCACGAGGCCCGCGAGGTCGAGCGTCGTCGCGCCGTCCGCCGCGATCCGCTTCGCCGACGCGCGCGATGCGGCCATCCTCGACGAGAACGTCGTGCGCTCCGTCGATTCCCGCCGACCGGATCGACGACCCTAGCGTTCCTGAGCAGCAGCTTCACGGTCCCCTCCGGCCAGCAGGTAGAGCACGGCCATGCGCACGGCGACGCCGCTTCGGACCTGATCGAGGATGACCGACGCCTCGCCGTCGGCGACGTCGCCCATGATCTCGACGCCCGCGGTTGATCGGGCCCGGGTGCATGACGATCGCGTCGGACGCGGCGCGCTTCAGCGCGCCGCGCGTCAAGCCGTAGAACGCGGCGTACTCGCGCAGCGTCGGGGAAGAAGCCGCCGCTGCATGCCGCTCGTGCTGGATCCGCAGCATCATGACGACGTCCGCGCCGTCGATCGCCTCGTCCATGCGGTGCGTGACGCTCGGCGCCCAGCCGGTCGAGACCTCGCGGGCAGGAGCGTCGGCGGGCCCGCACAGCGACGACCGTCGCCCCCATCTTCGTCAGCAGGTAGACGTTCGACCGCGCGACACGGCTGTGGAGGATGTCACCGACGATCGCGACCTTGAGGCCTTCGAGCGCGCTGCTTGCGCCGGCGGATCGTGAACGCGTCGAGGAGCGCCTGCGTCGGATGCTCGTGCGCGCCGTCGCCGGCGTTCACGATCGGCGTGCGGCCGTGCTTCGCGAGGAAGTGCGGCGCCCCGGCCTCGGAGTGCCGCAGGACGATGAAGTCGGGCGACATGCGCCTCGAGGTTGCGCAGCGTGTCGAGGAGCGTCTCGCCCTTGACGAGGCTCGACGTCGACGTCGAGAAGTTCAGCGAATCGGCGGAGAGGCGCTTCTCCGCCAGCTCGAAGGACGAGCGCGTGCGCGTCGACGGCTCGACGAAGAAGTTCACGCACGGTCTTGCCGCGCAGCGTCGGGACCTTCTTGATCTCGCGCGCGGCGATGTCGGAGAACCCTCGGCGGTGTCGAGGATCAGCGTGATCTCATCCGGGCTCAGCGGCTCGATGCCGAGCAGATGCGGGCTGGCGAGCTTCACGAGCCGCCTCTCCTCGCGGGCGTCGTCCGCCGCCTTCGGCCTTGACGATCGCGACCTCGTCCTCCCCGTCGGTCTTCGGTCGAGGCCGACGTCGACGCGCTCGGTCTCCGCGGTCGGCAGGTTCTTCCCGACGAAATCGGCGCGCACCGGAAGCTCGCGGTGGCCGCGATCGACGAGCACGGCGAGCTGGATCTGCCGCGGCCGTCCGAGGTCCATCAGGGCGTCCAGCGCCGCGCGGACGGTCCGCCCCGTGAACAGCACGTCGTCGACGAGGATGACGACCGCGTCGTCGAGCTGGAACGGGAATCTCGGTGCGTACGCAGGATCGGATGGTCGGCGATCCTCGAGAGGTCGTCGCGGTAGAGGTTGATGTCCAGCACGCCGACGGGAGGCGCCTGCCGTCGATGGCGCCCAGGCGCGCTGCGCGAGCCGCCGGGCCGAGCGGGACGCCGCGCGTCTGGACCCCGACCAGCCCGATCGCCTGCAGGGTCTTGTTGCGCTCGAGGATCTCGTGGGCGATGCGCGTGAGCGACCGGTCGATCGAGGCGGCGTCCAGCACCCGGACGCGCGTGGTCTTCCCCATGGCTCCACACTCCTTTCGGCCTCACCGGGCCGGATTCAAGGAAGGCGTTGCCGGGAGCGGCCGCATGCTAGCATGGCGAGCCCGATGGTTCAGGACTTCACCGCGCCCGTCCTTCGCAACGTCGACCTCGGCCGCGGGAATTGGCTGCTCGAGTTCGAAGCGCCCGACGACGTCCTCGCGATGCGTGCCGGCGCAGTTCTTCATGATCGGCGCCCCCGGCTCGGATGTCCTGTTGCGGCGGCCGCTTTCGGTCTGCGGTCTTCCCGGGAACGTTCGCCGGACGGAACGCCGGGCGCCGTGCAGGTTCTCTACCGGGTGTACGGGCGCGGCACCAAGCTCCTCGCATCGCTATCGACCGGAGCGCCTGCTTCACGTGCTCGGCCCGCTCGGCCGAGGGCTTCACGATCCCGGAGCGCAAGGACGTCAAGATCGTCCTCGTCGCCGGCGGGATCGGCTGCGCGCCCTTCCCGGCGTTCTCGACGGAATTGGAGCGGCAAGGGCGGCGCGCAACGATGGTCTACGGTGCGCGCTCGGCCGACGAGCTCCCGCTGTCTGGACTGGTTCCGCGAGCGGTGCGATGCCGTCGTCGTGACGACCGACGACGGCTCGCTCGGGTCTTCCGGGCTGGTCGACGGAGCCCCTCGGGGCGATGTTCCGCGCACCCGACCGCGGACGACTCCACGTCTACGCGTGCGGCCCGAGCCCCATGCTGAAGGTCGTGGCCGCGATGGCGCTCGCAGCGGCGGATCGCCTGCGACCTCGCGCTCGAGGCACCGATGGCGTGCGGGTTCGGCGTCTGCCTGGGCTGCGTCGTGCCGACGCACGCAGCAACCGGAGGACCTGATCGCGTACGAGCGCGTTTGCGTCGAGGGTCCGGTGATGCGCGCGGAGCGCGTGGCATGGTGAGCCCGGATCTGTCCGGTCGCGGTCGGCACGGTCCGGCTCAAGAACCCGGTCCTCACCGCGTCCGGAACGTTCGGCTACGGCCTCGAGTTCCTCCCGTTCCTGCGATTGGCGCAGCTCGGCGGGATCGTCACGAAGGGGCTGTCGCCTCGGCCACGAAAAGGGAACCCGCCCGAGCGCATCGTCGAGACGCCCGCGGGCATGCTGAACGCGCATCGGCGCTGCAAAACGTCGGCGTCGACGCGTTCCTCGAGGTCAAGCTCCCGGCCCTGCGCGAACACGACACCGCGGTGGTCGCCAACGTCTTCGGCGAGACGGAGGCCGAGTACCGTCGAGGTCTGCGAGAAGCTCGACGCGCGCGACGGGCGTCGCCGCCATCGAGCTCAACGTCTCCTGTCCGAACACCGAGGCCGGGGGCATGCTCTTCGGAAACGACGCCGCCTCGCTCGGCGCGCATCACGCGGGCCTGCCGGTCTGCGGACGCGCCTCCCCTTTGGGTCAAGCTGTCGCCGAACGTCACCGACATCCGCGAGCTCGCCAAGGCCGCCGAGGCGGAGGGCGCCGACGCGCGTCACCCTCGTCAACACGTTCGTCGGCATGGCGATCGACGTGGAGAAGCGGCGGCCCGTGCTCGCGAACGTCAGCGGCGGCCTCGTCCGGTCCGTCGATCCGTCCCTCGCGGTGTGGATGACGTGGCAGGTGCGCTCGCGCGGTCTCGATCCCGATCGTCGGGATGGGCGGCATCATGACCGCGCGCGACGCCGTGGAGTTCATCCTCGCCGGAGCGACCGCCGTGCAGGTGGGCACGGCGAATTTCGTCAACCCCGCGCGCGTCGGTCGACGTCGCGGAAGGGCTCGCGCGATGGCTGACGGATCATGGCGTGCGCTTCGGTCCGCGAGCTGGTGGGTGCGCTTCCACCGGCGCCGGCCGTCCCGGGATGCGCGTGAGACCCGAAGACGCGCATCTTCGTCGCGCTGGATACGCCGCGACATCGCACCGGGCACGCACGTTGGCGCGAGCGCTCGCCGGGGGCGTCGGCGGGTTCAAGATCGGCCTCGAGGCCTTCGTCGCTTGCGGTCCGCCGCTGGTCGACGAGATACGGCGGTCTCGGGCACGTCGTCTTCCTCGATCTGAAGTTTCACGACATCCCCAATACCGTCGCCGGCGCTTCAGCCGCTGCCTCACGGCTGGGCGTTCAGTTTCTGCACGGTGCATGCGCTGGGCGGCCCGGCGATGATCGCCCGCGCCGTCGAGGCGAGCCGCGCGGCGGCGCCCGCCGGTGCCGACGCTCCCGTGGTTCTGGCGGTGACGATCCTGACGAGCCATGACGACGAAGCGCTGCGGCGCATCGGCATCGACGGCACGTGCGCGGGCGCCGTGCCCCGCCTCGCCGCGCTGGCCCGCGAGGCCGGGGCCGGAGGCGTCGTCTGCTCGCCCCTCGAGGTCGCCTCGGCACGCCGGGCGTTTCCCGAAGGGCGTGCTCGTCGTCCCGGGCATCCGCCCGGACACGCCGGGATCGCGCTCCCCGACGATCAATCGCGCGTGGCGAGCGCGGCTGCCGCGGTCGCCGCCGGTGCCGACCGGATCGTCGTCGGCCGTCCCGATCACCGGCGCCGACGACCCCGCTGCCGCCGCGGCGGCGATCGCCGACGACCTCCGCCGCAACGCCGGGCTCTAGGGGTCACGCGTGAACGTGACGCTTCCTCGGAACCGGCACGTCGACCGGCGTGCCGGTCCCCACGTGCACCTGCGCCGTCTGCCGCTCGACGGACCCGCGCGATGCGCGACTCCGACCGTCGGTGCTTCTGCGCTGGGACGACGTCAACGTGCTCGTCGACACGTCGACCGATTTGCGCCAGCAGGCCCTCCGCCACGGTTTGATGAGTCTTGACGCCGTGTTCTACACCCACGCGCACGCCGACCACATCTTCGGTCTCGACGACTTGCGCATGTTCAACTGGCGTCGCGGAGGCGCGATGCCCGTGTACGGCTCGGCGATCACGCTGGCCGCGCTCCGCAGAACCTTCTGGTACGTCTTCGAGGACGTCGAAGCCGGCGGCGGCAAGCCGCCGCTCGATCTTCACGAGGTCCGCGCGCCGCTTCGACGCTTCACGGCCGCAGCGTGATCCCCGTGCCGTTGCAGCACGGGCGCCTGCCGATCCTCGGGTATCGCATCGGAGGGTTCGCCTATCTGACCGACGTGAGTGCGATCCCCGACGCCGTCCTACGCCTTGCTGACCGACCTCGACGTGCTCGTGCTGAGCGCCCTCCGTCACCGACCCCACCCGACGCACCTGCACCTGGCGCGCGCGCTCGAGGAAGCGGCGCGCATCGGGGCGGCGCGCACGCTGTTCACGCACATCGCCCACGAGGTCGCAGCACGCCGCGGTTGCCGCAACGCTTCCGCCGGGCGTCGAGCTCGCCTACGACGGCCTGAGCATCGAAACCGCCATGAACCGCTCAGCGCATCGGCTCGAGTCGCGCGATCGCGTGCGCGCTCGCGCTCTCGCCGCGACGCTCGTCGGCGAGCGCGGCGCTCCGCCCGCATCGCCGCTCACGAACGAAGATATCGTCCGCATGGTCGCCTCCGGGACTTCCGAGCGCGACATCCTCGAGGCCATCAAGACCCGCCAGGAGGCCTTCGACGTCGCCGACGACATGGTGTCGGAGCTGAAGCTCGCCGGCGTGTCCGCAACGATCATCGCGGCGATGCTGCAGAAAGTGGCCGAGAGCGCGCCCCCGCCGGTCCCCGCGGAGCAGCCGGCGAAGGGCCGCGCCCACCTCGTCGTGGTCCTCAACGCGGGAGGGAGCGGGCCGCGCACGCTCAAGCTACCCGCCTGGGCCGACGAGGACATCAAGGTTCGCCTCCAGCTCCCGAAGGAGAACGAGCAGCGCGAGGTCAAGGACCTCGCGGTCTTCCTCGCCTGCTCCTCACCCGAGCACGTCCCCGACCTCTGGCGGTCGAAGACGCCCCTCGGCCGGGACATGATCTCCGTCCAGAGGCACGAGATGCTCGCCTTCGTCGCGGGCGACACGCCCGCCGGCAAGAACGCCACGCCTGACCCTCCCTGCGCGCATCGAGGCGGACGTCGACGAGACCGAGCCTCACGACCTGATCTTGGGCGTCGCGGCGCGCATCGGCGACCGCTGGATGCAGCTCGCCTTCGCAGCACTCCCGAACGACGACGATCGGCGCAGGACCAAAAGCCGCTTCTGGGCGTCGTCGAACGCGCCGGCCGGGGCATTCGCATTCAAGGTGGAGCTCAAGGCATCGCGACCGTAGGCGCCGCGTTTCTAGAGCCTCATCGAGACCAGCTTCGAAACGCCCGCCTCTTCCATCGTCACGCCGTAGAGGAGGTTGGCCGCCTCCATCGATCGCTTGTTGTGCGTGATGAGGATGAACTGCGTGTGGTGGGCGTATTCGGAGAGCATGCGGGTGAAGCGGCCCACGTTGAGCTCGTCGAGCGCCGCATCGACCTCGTCCAGCAGGCAAAACGGCGACGGCTGGTAGCGAAAGATCGCGAACAGCAGCGCCAGGGCGGCCATCGACTTTTCGCCACCGGACATCAGCGACACGCTTCCCAGGCGCTTCCCGGGAGGCTGCGCGATCATCTCGATCCCGCATTCGAGCGCGTCGTCGCCGTCCTCGAGGGCGAGATCCGCGCGGCCGCCGTTGAACAGCACCTTGAAAGTCTCGACGTAGTGCGCGCGGATCGTCTCGAACGCCTCGAGGAAGATCTCGCGGGAGTTGCGGTTGATCCGCTTGATCGTCTCGCGCAGCGACGCGATCGCATCGACGAGGTCCTTCTGCTGCGCCGACAGGTGCGTGTGGCGCTCCTCGAGGGCGCGGAACTCGTCGATCGCCATCAGATTGACCGGACCGATCGCGTCGACCTTCGCCTTGATGCTCGGCGATCTCGGCGTCCAACGCGCGGTCGTCGGCCGCGCGCGAGCGCGTCGTCGCCGGCCGCGCGCCGCGGCTTCCTCGGCGGTCACGCCGAGCTCCTGCGCGCGCAAGCTCGTCGAGGAACTGCCGGTCGGATTCCGCGCGGGTCCGCGCCGAGCTCGGTCTCCCGGGCCGTCTCCGCGCGGCGTCCTGAGCGCCGCCCGTTCGGCCGTCAGCGCGCGCGTCCTGCTCCTGCAGCGCGGCGCGACGCCGAAGCGAGATCCTCGTCGAGCTCGGCCGCCTCGTTGCGCCGTCGACGCGTCGGAGCTCCCACTGGGCCGTCAGCTCGCTCTCCGTCGCGCGCGAGAGCTCCCCGGCCTCGCGCCCGCGCGACGCCGCCGCCTCGCGCTCCGCCTCGCGCAGCGTCGAGACGCGCGACGATCTCCGCCAAGGGTCTCCGCGAGGCGCGCGTGCTCCCGCCGGGCCGCTTCGACCCGTTCCTGGCGGGCGGCGACATCCGCGCGCGCGGCGGCTTCGTCGTCGATGCGCGAGCGCAGCTCGGCCTCGTCGGCGTGGAGCGCCGACGACCTCGGCCTGAAGCGCCCCTTCGGCACGGACCGTGCTCGCTCCTCGGCGGTGCGAGCGAGCGCCGCGGAAGCCTCGAGCTCGGCATCGAGCCGCGCCGCGTCATCGGCCACGACGGCCTCGAGCTCCTCGGCGAGAACGACGAGCCGGCGTCCCGCGCGCTCTTTCTCGTCGTCGGTGCGCAAGCTGCTGCGGTCTCGAGCTCGTTGACCCGGCTGGCCTTCCGTCTCGAGCGCGCGCCGCCCGTCCGCCCAGGCCGACTCCGAACGGTCGACCTCGCCTCGCAGCCGCTCGACGTCCGCTTGAGCGGCGTTCGCGCGCGCGGCCGCCTCGGCCAGCTGCGATCTCGCGTCTCGCCATCTTGCGGTTGTGCGCGAGCAGGCCGAGGTCGCCCGCGGCGCGCCCGCCGGCGGCGATCATTCCGGACGCGTACACGACCTCGCCCGTTGCGGCGAGGTAGTCGACCAGCGGATGGACGCGATGGAGCGCCAGCGCGCTCTCCAGCGAATCCACCAGGACCGCGTCGCCGATGCACGAGCCGACGAACCCGTCGTCCGCGCGGAACCGGAGACGATCCTTGAGGCGTCCGATCACGCGCGGGTCGTCGCGCAACGCTGTCGGGAGCGGCGCACGGCCGTTCGTCGCCGCGTCCGCGACGGCGGCGCCCAGGCGTCCGGCTCTTGCTGAGGAACATCGTTCGCCCGGCGCCCTCCGCGCGGATCAGACCGGCCGCGCGGGTCGCATCGGCGTCGTCCTCGACGACGACGGCCGGGAGAACGCCCTGAAGGTACGCCTCGGCCGCGCCCTTCGACCTCGCGCGACGGCCTCGACGAAATCCGCGACGACCCCCGCCGTGCGCACGCCGGCGCTGCCGCCCGCCGTGAGCAGGAGACGGACGCCGTCCGACACGCCCGCGAATCGCGTCGCGACGTCTTCCAGCGTGCGCAGCGCGCTCGACGCCGCGGTCTCGCGCTCGCGCGCGGCGGCGAGCTGCTCCATGGCCTCGGCGTGCCGCAGTCGCGCGCTGGACAGATCGGTCTCCGCGCGCGCCACGGCATCGCGAAGCTCCTCGACGCCGCGCTTCTGGGTCTGCGCCGTTCCCGCAGACCCGCGGCCTCCTCGCTCGTGCGGAGGTGCTCGCCCTGCGCGGCCTCGCGCTCGCGCTCCAGCCGCTCGCGTGACGCCGCCAGACGCGCGAGATGCTCCTCGATCGAGCGGCGCCGGTTGCGCAGCTCGGCGAGGCGGTTCATCGACTCGAACAGCCCGCGGCGCAGCGACCTCCACGCGGTCGCGGCGCGCCTCGCGCGCCGAGGTCCCTTTCCGCGACGCAGGCGGCGGTGCTCCGTCCAGGCGCGCGGCCGCGGCCGGACAGCTCGGCCTCCTCCGCGGCGAGGTCGGCCGCGTGGGCCGTCGCCTGCTCGCCGGTCGCCGCCTGCCGGAGCTCCAGAGCCGCGATGTCCTCGGCCAGCCGGCGGTCGGCCTCTTCCGCCTCGACGATGCGCGTCGCGGCACGCGGCGACGCGCGCCTCGCCGCGATCGATCTCGAGCTCGAGCTGGTGGAGCGCCTCGGTCGCGCGCGCGGCCGGCGCGGACGGCGTCCTCGAGCGACGTCCGCTCCGCGACGATGCTCGACTTCGAGCGTCGCCAGGCGCGCCGACGATTCCGCCTCCGCCGCGCAGTGCGCTCGCCTCGGCCTCGCGAAGCCGCGCGAGCTCCGCGTCGAGCCGCCGAGCCTTCGCGCCGAAGCGCACCGATTCCTTCGCGCGGAGCTCGTCGCGAAGGCGGCCGTACCGCCGCGCCTTCGCCGCCTGCCGCCTGAGCGAGCCGATCTGGCGGGCCACCTCGGTGACGATGTCGTTCACGCGCAGCAGGTTCGCGTGCGTCGCCTCGAGCTTCAGCTCGGCGAGACGCCTCTTGTGCTTGAACCCGCCGATCCCGGCGGCCTCCTCGATGATCAGGCGCCGATCCTTCGGCTTCGCGTTCAAGATCTGATCGATGCGTCCCTGCTCGATCGTCGCGTAGGTCTGCGCCCCGACGCGCTCCTCCCGGAGCAGATCCTGAATGTCGCGCAGCCGGCTCTTCGCGCCGTTCAAGAGGTAGTCGCTCTCACCGTCGCGGAACAGGCGGCGCGTGATCGAGATCTGCTTCTTCTCGCCGTCCCCGGACAGCCGGCCCGCGAGGTGCAGCGACACCTCCGCCATGCCCTGAGGCTTGCGCGCCTCGCTGCCGTTGAAGATGACGTCCTGCATGCTCGAGCCGCGGAGCATCTTCGCGCTCTGCTCGCCGAGCACCCAGTTGATCGCGTCGCCGATGTTCGACTTGCCGCAGCCGTTGGGCCCGACGACCGCCGTGATCCCGTCGGGAAAGACGACCTCGGTCGTCTCGGAGAACGACTTGAAGCCGGAGATCTGCATCTGTTCGATCTTCATCATGGTCGGATCGAGCCCTCGTGAGCGGCGGGAACTATACACCGCCGCCAGGGCCGCCTCAACGGACCACCCCTAGATTTCGCGGTATTTTTGGGCGTCAGCCCCCAGATCTTGTAGGCGATCGCGGAGGGTTAGCGGTTCCTGCGAGATCAGGAGATCGGGGACGCCGATCAGCGCGCGGCGTGCGGGACCGGCTGGGAAACGCGTCGAGCTCGCGGATCGGCGAGCTCGGCGTGAAGCCTCGCTCGCGCTTCGAGCCCGGTCGAGCGCGCCACACTCGTGGAGGAGGACGATCAGCTCGCCGCTCGCCTCGTCGGTCCCATCGCCCGCGACGATCGTCGACGCGAGCTCGCGCCCGCGAGGCGGACCCGTCCGGAGCAGGTCGAGCACCGGAAGCGTGGCCTTGCCCTCCCTCAGGTCGCTGACGGTGGGCTTCCCCAGAATCGCGGAATCGCCCGTGAAATCGAGCATGTCGTCGACGATCTGGAACGCCAGCCCGATGTGGAGTCCGTACTGCGCGCAGCGGCGCGCTCGGTCGCCGGGTCGACGCCGGAGAGGATTCCGGCCAGCTCGCAGCAGCCGCCGAACAGAACCGCCGTCTTGCGCTCGATCAGGTCCATGTACTCTTCGGTCGACAGGTCCAGCCGGCCGACGAATCGCGTCTGGATCATCTCCCCTTCGGTCATGCGGAGCGTGATCCAGGCCAGCCGATCCATGACGCGAAGGCTTCCGGCGCGCAGCGCCAGCTCCATCGCCTTGGCGTAGAGGTAGTCGCCGAAGAGCACGGTGATCGAGTTTCCCCAGCTCCGGTTCACCGACGGGCGACCGCGTCGGGTCGCGGCCGCGTCGATGACGTCGTCGTGGATCAGCGTCGCGGAGTGGATGAACTCCAGCACCGTGGCCAGGAGCACGTCGTGCTCGCCCCGGTAGCCGCACAGGTCGGCGCACAGGAGATGCAGCGTCGGCCGGACGCGCTTCCCGCCGCTTTGTCCGACGAACGTCGCGATCTCGTCCACGATGCCGACCGGCGAGGCGAGGTTCTCGTGGAAGAGCCGTCTCGACTTCGACCAACCGTGGGGCGACGAGACCGACGATGTCGTCCGTCGAGACGGAAGGTTCCGTCAGCGCGCCGCCGGTATGGCTCAAGAAGCTGGCCGCCCTACTCACCGACTCCCTCCATCAAGGTGCGCGATGGTAACACCGAGCCAAGACGGCTCCAATGCTGCGCCTTACGGCGGTCCGCGCGCTCAGCGCTCGTCGACGACTTCCGTCCCCGGAGGAGGCTCGAAGCGCGAAGAGTCCGTCGGGAAGCCCCCGATTCCTGCCGCATGTTCGAGAACGTGTAGCGTCGTGCGGTTCCCCGTCTCGTCGAGCAGCTCGGCCCCCTCGATCGAGAATGCGGGGGCGCAGCGTCAGCGTCACCTCGGTCAGACGCCCCGCGATCCGCCTTCGGCACGAGCCGGAGCACGGTACGAGCCCGTCGGCCGCCGGTTGCGGGCGTCGCGACGAGGCGTCGCCGCAAAGAGCTCATCGACGCGGTCGTGACCCGCGAGCAGCCGCGGAAACAACCCCTGCTCGCCGCTCAGGCGCCCGCGCGACAGCGAGACGCTCGTCCTCGAGGTAGAGCGCCGTCCGTATCGCCGAGCAGAGAGCGCGATCTTTTCTCCGGGTCGAGGTAATCCCAACGCAGCTTCCCGGACGCTCGAGATACATCCGCCCGCTCTCGCTGGCCGTCGTGCCCAGGGCGCCCGAGACGAGCGACTGCCGGAAACGCATCTCGAGCGTCGCCGTCCCGTCGAGCCAGGCCTGCAGCCCGGCCAGGACCACCGTTTTCTCCGCGACGGCGTCCCCGGCGACGAGGATCGATGCGCAGCGACGACAGCCCAACATGCGACCAGACTAGCATAACGCGGGCTCCGGTCCTTTACAGTCGCGAGTCCCGGTGGTAACAGATGGTGGGCTCGGAGGTGGTTCATGCGTCGCGATTGTCTGGCAGTCCTCGCCGCTCCTGGCGTCGCGACCGCCGCCGTCGCCGCCAGCGACCTCGGCCCGGTCAAAGAGCAGGCCGTGCGCCTCTACGACCGAGGGCGCTACGACGACGCGCTGAAGAGCCTCGAGGAGCTCGATCATCGCCCGCGCCCTCGACGGCCCGCTCCTCTACCGCCTGTTCTTCTGCGAGAAAGCCGCCGGACGGACGCGACGAAGCTCGAAAGGCGCTCGATCGCGCCCGCGCCGCGCTCGAGATCGGAGATCGCTGCGTCCGCCTCGCTCGAGGTCGCCTTCTACCTGGCGAACACGTACGCGAACCTCGGACTGTCCTCGGAGCGCCACGGAGCGCCGCCAAGGCCATGACCGACAAAGATCGAATCGGGCAGTCTCGCGACGCCGAAGAGCGCGATCGGCCTCTTCCAGCTCGGGAAGCTCTACGAGGACCAGAGCCGTCAGAACGAGGCCGTCGGCGCTTCTACGCGAAAGCGGTGGACGCGTTCGACCTGACGCGACGGCCGCTATGCCGGAAACGCCGCGTGGGCGCTGCGCTACCTCGGCAACACCGCGTTCGCGAGCGCGGATTTCGCAGGCGTCGGAACGCGCCTTGGCGCGGCTGGACGGAGCTCGGCGGCGTCGAAGCCGGCGGACTGGAACACGCTCGCGGCGGCGCGCGTCCGACTCGGCAAGTACGCGGCTGGCCGCCGAAGCTTGGAAGGCCTCGATCAAGTTGATCCGGCGAAGCGCGACGACCGCGCGCTACGCGCGCCCGTCTCGCCGATACGGCCGCGCGTCCTCGCGCCGCTCCCGCGGCGCGCCGGACGGCGCGGCGTTCACCTCGATGGACGAAGCCGGCCTGAAGGCGTTCCTCAAGACCCAATCCGAAGCCGCGATGGCCGCGCAGGCCCGCGCGGCGGAGGCGATGGGGCCGGAGAAGGACGGCGCGCCCACGCATCGCGCTCGACCCGAAGCTGCGCGCCGAGATCGCACGAACGCTGCGCGAAACGCGGCAGCGATTCGTCGCGGCCGGTCTCGAATACTCGGTTCGGGGCTACGGGATTCGCGAGACGGCGTTCGGCGAGCGGGTATGCGGTGCTCATCTTCCAAGACAGTGCGTGGGAGCTGCCGTCCGACCCGGAAAGCCCGCCGGCTGCCGACGCGAAAGGCGGGTCATAGCGCGTCGGCGAGATCTCCGAGGAGCGGGACCTTGAAGCGCTCGCCTTCGAGCGCACGCACCAAGCAGAGGAAGACGACGAGGAACGAGCCCGAGCGCGGTGAGCGCCGCTGCGACCGTGAACAGCGCACCCAGCAGCGGCCAGAGCTTCCCGCGGATCAGCAGGTACACTCCGCGGGCGACGATCCAGAGCACGGCGACCGCGCACCGAGAGCAAGACGCCCTGCTTGGCGTGCCACTTCACGAATTCCTTGCGGCTGGCCACGAGCGAGAAAAGCGCGAGAGGACCCAGGTACGCGAACACGAGAAGGAGCCGATCCTGGTCGCCGATCTCCTGGTTCAGCTGTTGATCGTCCACGCGTTCGTTTATATCGTTCGCCGCCAAGAGCGGGTCAAGCGACGCGACGCGGCCATCGCCTGTTATACTCGTCGCGCCCATGCAGGACGCGGCTTCCCTCACGCCCATGTTCCGGCAGTATCGCGCGCTCAAGGGCGAAAACCCCGGCGCGATCCTGCTGTTCCGCATGGGCGATTTCTACGAGATGTTCCACGACGACGCGGAGGTCGCGAGCAAGGCCCTCGATCTCACGCTGACCGCGCGCGGCAAGGGGACGGCGAACGCCGCGCCGATGTGCGGGTTTCCCCACCATCAGCTCGATGCCTACGCCGCGAAGCTGGTGCGATGCGGCCACCGCGTGGCGGTCTGCGACCAGGTCGAGGACCCCAAGACCGCGAAGGGGCTCGTTCGACGCGAGGTCGTCCGGATCGTCACACCCGGGACGCTCGACGATCCCAACGAGCTCGACGCCGCGCGCGAACGCGTGGATCGCCGCGGTCGCCGTCGTCGCCGGGACGGCGTGGGGGCGGCGTTCCTCGACGCGTCCACCGGCGAGTTCGTGGCGTGGGAGGCGGCGGGCACGAACGCGTGGGCGAGCCTCGGCGAACGCCTCGCCGCGTTCGCGCCTCGTGAGATCGTTCACGCCCGAGGACCTGCGTCTGGCCCGAAGGGATCGCGTCCCGACGCCGCGCACGTGCACGGTGACGCCGGGCGACCCGTACACCTTCACGCCCGGCGTGGCGGCCGAGCTCCTGAAACGACACTTCGAGGTCGCCTCGCTCGACGGCTACGGCCTCGGCGGACGGTTCGCGGCGATCGCCGCCGCCGGCGGGCTGCTCGCGTACGTTCAGGAAACGATCCAGAGCGGACTCGAGCACGTGGACGCGCCTCACGCTCGCACGAGCCGGCCGATCACCTCGTGCATCGACGCCGCGAGCTTCCGCGCTCTCGAGATCGACCGGGCGCAACGAGACGGCGCGACGGGCGGGATCGCTGCTCCACGCCGTCGATCGGACGCTGACCGCTCCCGGCGCGCGCCTCCTGCGTTCCTGGATCGCCGCGCCGCTCCTCGCGCGGGACGCGCATCGCGGAGCGTCACGCGGCCGTCTCTGGAGCTGCTCCAGCGATCCGGCGCTGCGCGCCGACGCGCGCGCTGCGCTGGACGGGATGCACGACATCGAGCGCCTGCTCGCGCGCACGGTGTCGGGCACGGCGACCGCGCGCGATCTCCTGGCGCTCAAGGCCTCGCTGGCGCGGCTTCCGGGCTCGGCGGCGCACTCTCGGGCCGCGCGCGCGGCGCTCCTTCGCGAGATCGCGGCGACCGACCCGTGCGCGGCGATCGCCGAGCGACTGGCGGACGGCGTGCATGAAGAGCCGCCCGCCGGCGCTGAGAGAGGGTGGGCTGATACGCGACGGCTTCCACGCCGAGCTGGACGAGCTGCGCGCGATCCGCCGCGACGGCCCGCGATACCATCGCCGCGATCGAAGCGCGCGAGCGCGAAGCGACCGGGATCGCGTCGCTCAAGGTCCGCTTCAACAAGAGTGTTCGGTTACTACATCGAGGTCTCGAAGTCGAATCTCCACCTCGTCCCCGACCGCTACCAGCGGAAGCAGACGATCGCCGGCGGCGAGCGCTTCGTCACGCCGGAGATCAAGGACTACGAGGCCGAAGGTCTTGGGCGCCCAGGAGCGGATCGAAACGATCGAGTACGAGATCTTCGTCGCCCTCCGCGCGGAGGTCGCCGCCTGCGCCGCCGTCGGTCAAGGCGGCCGCCCGCGCGGCCGCCGCGCGCGGACGTTCTCGCCGCGCTTCGCACAGCTGGCCGAGGAGCGCGATTTCCGGCAGCCCCACGATCGTCGACGAGCCGCGGCTGCGCATCGTCGGCGGCCGCCATCCCGTCGTCGAGCTACATGCTCGTCGAGACGCGCTTCGCCCCCAACGACGCGACGCTCGGCAACGAGCCGGGTGCGATCGCGATCCTGACCGGGCCGAACATGGGCGGCAAGTCGACCTACCTCCGGCAGGTCGCGCTGATCGCGATTCTCGCGCAGGCCGGCTCGTTCGTGCCGGCCGAAGAAGCCGAGATCGGCATCGTCGATCGGATCTTCTGCCGCGTCGGCGCGTCGGACAACCTCGGCGGAGGGCCAGAGCACGTTCATGGTGGAGATGGCCGAAACGGCGAACATCCTCCATCACGTGACGCCGGCGGAGCCTCGTTCTCCTCGACGAGATCGGGCGCGGAACGGCGACGTTCGACGGTCTGGCGATCGCGTGGGCCGTGGTCGAGTACCTCCAGCAGCTTGGCGGGGGCGCGCCGCGCACCCTGTTCGCCACGCACTACCACGAGCTGACCGAGCTCGCCGTCACCCTCCCGGGATCGTCAACCTGCGGATGGCGGTGCGCGAGTGGGGGAGCGCGTGATCTTCACCCATCGCGTGGAGGCCGGCCCGTCGGACCGGTCGTACGGCATCCACGTCGCTCGGCTCGCCGGGCGTGCCCACGGCCGTCGTCGCGCGGGCGGAGGAGATCCTCGCCAACCTCGAGCGGGACGAGTACGGTCGCGACGGACTGCCCCGGCGCGCGCGCCGAGCCGACACGGCAGGCCGTCGCCGGCCACGGAGGACGGCCGCTGTTCCACCGCCGTCGGCGAGCGCGACGCAGGATCCGGAAGACGCCGCGTCGGTCGAGGTACTCGCCGAGATCCGCCGTCAAGCGCCCGAGCGGCTCACGCCGCTCGAGGCGTTGACCCTGGTCGATGCGCTGGAGCCGTCTCCTCAGGAAAGGGACCGCGCCCGAAGGACGTGATCAGAACGACGCGACGGCCGGCTTCTCTTCGTCGAAAATCTCGAACACCTCCCACAGCTTCGTCAGCTGCAAGAGATCCTCGACCTTCCCGGACGGCTTCGAGCAGCTTCACGGTGCCGCCCTTTTCCCGGGCCTTCTTGAAGCACGCGACCAGCTCGCCGATCCCAGCCGAGTCCATGTACGACACCTTCTCGAGGCTCAGCAGGATCTTCGAGTGCCCGCCGTCCAGGAGCTCGAGCACCTTGTCGCGGAGGACGACGTCGCCCTCTCCGATCGTGATCTTGCCGGACAGGTCGACCACGGACACCTGACCGACCGTCCGAACCGTCGTCTTCATCGTTCGATTCCTCCGTTGTCCACCGCGGCCACCGAGGGCCGCGTCGAGCTCGTCGTCTTGCGTCCAGCGAGAGTCTTCTTCAGCGTCACTTCCATGCCGCGCCCTTCCCGAAATCTTGAAATCGACGCTGTCCACGAAGGCGCGCATCACGAGAATGCCGCGCCCCGATGTCCGCATGAGGTTGTCCGCCGACGGTCGGGTCGGGCGTCGCTCCCGAGTCGAACCCCGCGCCGTGATCGCGCACGCGGGCACGAATCGACCGCGGCGCGCGCCTCGAGGCTCACTTCGACCTTGCGGGACGGGTCCATCCTGTTGCCGTGAACGATCGCGTTGATGACCGCCTCACGCACCGCGATGCCGACGTTCAACGCATCGTCCGTCATCGAACCCCGCCAGGCCGGCGATCGTCTCCGATGCCGCATGAACGACGTCCACGAGCCGAACCTCACTAGAAATTACGAGTCTGACCGTGGTCGCCGACGCCATCACCCTTCCCGGAGCGAAGGCGTCCGAGGACGCCCCGTGACAACGGTGGCAGGATATCCATCACCGGAGGCCCCGTCAACGAAAACGGCGCGGTGGGCCCGCCGCGGGTCAGCTCCACCTCAAGACCGCCGAGCCCCAGGTGAGCCCCGCCCCGAAGCCCGTCACGAGAACATTCATCCCCGGCCTCAAGCGCGAGGAGCGCGCCGCCTCGTCGAGCGCGATCGGAATCGAGGCCGCGGCGGTGTTCGCGAATCGGTCCAGGGTGACCATGGTTCGATCACGCGGAATCCCCAGGCGCTCGAGCCCCGCGTCGATGATGCGCAGATTCGCTTGGTGGGGAATGAACAGATCGACGGCATCGATCGACATCCCCGCCCGGTCGAGGCGCGTTCCGCGAGGACTGCACCATGGCGTCAACGCCGAATCGGAACAGGCTCGGTCCGTCCATCCGGATGTAGTGCTCGCGCGCTTCGACCGTCTCGAACGTCGTCGGCCGTCGGGATCCTCCCGCCGGCATGCAGAACAATCCACCGCCGCCTCCGTCCGCCCCGAGGTGGAACCCGAGCAAACCGGATCCCTCGTCCACACCGCCCGACGACGATCGCACCCGCGCCATCGCCGAAGAGCGGCGTGACCTTCTGGTCCATCGGATCGACGATGGTGGAGTTGACCTCTGCGGCGACCACGAGGCCGTAGCGCAGGTTTCCCGAGATGACGTATTGCGCGGCCGTCACGAGCGCGTAGACGAATCCGGAGCAGGCCGCCTGGAGATCGAACGCCGCCGCGGGCTTGGCGCCGAGGCGTTCCTGAATGATGCACGCGGTCGACGGGAACGCCATGTCGGGCGTGTAGGTCGCGCACACGATCAGCTCGAGATCGCGGGCGGAGACCCCGGCCGCATGGAGCGCGCGTTCGGCCGCGATCAATCCGAGATCCGACGAAGCGATCCCGGGCTCCGCGAATCGTCGCTCGCGGATGCCCGTCCGCGCAGGATCCACTCCTCGGAGCAGCCGAATCGATCCGCCAGCTCGCGGTTGTCGAGCACGCGCTCGGGCAGATAAGAGCCTGTGCCGAGCACGCCGGCGCGCACGGTCGATTCGCGTCATGAGCATCACCTTAGCGCCCCCGCACGGAGATCACCACGATGCGACCGCCGGTCGGCGCCGTCCCCGGCGAACACCGCCTCCGGTCGGCCGTCGCCATCCAGGTCGAGGAGGTGCGGCGTGCCCAAGCCCCCGGCCACGCGCTGAACCTCGAACCCGTCAGGTTCCGGCCGAGAACTCCATGCCACGCGCCGACGGCAGGTCCGGAAGCGCGATGCGACGCGAGGGCTGGGTGGCGATCGGCTTGTCGACCGCGCGGGCGGGATGCGGACCCTGGGAAGACGAGCAGCTGCGTGGTTCGCGAGAAGAACCAGATCGGGCCGCCCGTCGCCATCGACGTCGTGGCCCGAATTCGATGAACCCTTCTCCCCTTCAGCCACGTCGAATGAGATCGAACTGCGGCTTTTCGAAGCTCGATCCGGCACCCCGGTAGATCTCGAGGGCGGCGATCGCGTTCTTGAGCCCCTTCCAGTAGGCGAGCACGAGATCGTCTCGTCCGTCCCGATCGAGGTCGACGACCGCAGGGCTCGCGACCTGCCACAGATTGAGACCCGTCGTCGCAGCGAACAGCGGAGCGTCGCCCGCACGCGTGCGATCCCCGCTCGAGCGGGTAGAGGCGCAGCGCTTTTTCGCCCAAGAGGCTCAGCTTGTCTGCCGATGTCGTGGTGACGATGAGCACAGGCGCGCCGTTCAGCGTGGCGAATGCGCTGTCCACCACACGCTCGGCCTCCGGGAACAGCGCCCAGCTTTCGATGGATCGGGTCTCCGCCGGGCCGTCGGGATCGAGCAGAAGCGTGCGCAGCCGACGCTTCCCGATCGGTTCGGGCTCGGTCGCGAAGGCCATGCGACCCGACACGGTTCGTCCGACCGGCACGTACCGCCGGCGACGCGACGCGCACGCGCTCGGCCCCCGCCTTCACGCGCTCCGGGATGGCGAGCTCGGACGCGACCGCCATTTTCCCGTCCGAGCTGCGGCGATAGCTGCGAAACGCGCCCAGGAGCGTCACCCTCAGCGCCGTGTCCTGCGCCGCGGGCGCGTCCCAAGCCATGCGGGGCCCCCGGTGGAAGCGCCCAGCTCGGCGTCCTCGACGATCGAGCGGGTCTCCACCGTCCCGTCGGAGGAGTCTCGTGAGGAGATCGATCGACCCATCGCGCAGCAGGAGCAGCTCGTCCGAGCCGTCCCCATCGAGGTCGGCGCGATTCGAGCGCGCCCTCCGGCAGGCTCGACCCCATCGGGCTCCAGACGCTCGGGAGTCGCGAAGCGCCAACGAAACAATCGCGCCGTCCGATCGATGCTCCGACGCGTTCTCCCGCAACCCGCAGGGTGCGGGCGGTTCTCGTCCGCGGCTTTCGGCCTCGGACCCACGAGGACGAGAAGATCGCGACCACCGCCGTCGTGTCCCGCGGCAGCGCCATCCGAGGAGGGGGCCGTCGAGCGCGATGTCGGCGCGCCAGCCGTCCGCGGACGCGCGACCGCCACCTGCGAAACCGCAGGGGGCGGAGCCGCGGGAGGCGCGGCTCGCGGCTTGGTCTTCGCAAGCGCATGCGCGGCGCGATGGACATCGCAACGACGACCGCGAGCGCGGTGAGGCGTCTCATCGTCCGTCTCCGGAGAGGTCCAGCTCGAGACGCGCGGGGGCGGTCGCCCCGCCTCCGGCGGCGTCAGGGTGCGCGTGATCGCGAGGTCCGACCTTCCGTCGCCGTCGAAGTCCCGCACCCGCACGAGCATGACGTCCTCGGGTTCTTCATCCAGCGTGATGGCGAGATCGGGTTTTTCCGCGTAGCGCCCGCCGGGTTGGCCGCGGTGGATCGTGACGGTCTTCCCCGGCCGAGATGGACGAAATCCACGCGTCCGTCGCCGTCGAAATCTCCCTGGAACTGACCGAGTCGCGAAATCTCCAGCCGGTTCAGATCGAGGTTGAGCCTCTCGTCGAGCTTCTGATCGGGGACAAGGCGAAACGATCCGTCTCCCTGCTGAGCGATGACGTGGAACTCGAGGCCGACGCCGATCTTCTTCGCCGTCAGGGCTCGCAAAGCCTGGAACATCGAGAAATCGAGCGTGATCGTGACGAGGTCTTTGCGCCGGTCACCATCCAGGTCGACGAACCGCAGGTCGACGCCGTCGCGGAAAGCGCCGCTGAACGCCCATCCTTCGGCTTCGAACTGCGTGTACGGCGTGGGATCGACCGGTGAGATCGGGGCGAACGTGGTAGAGCCGGTAACGCATGAGCGGCTTCTTGGCCTGCTTCATGTCGCTCTTGCCGGTGTCGACGCTTTCGCGCGTGACGATCTCGATGGCGCCTGCGCCATCGACGTCGCCCTCCCATGCCACCTCGCGCCGGGATGGCGGCGGGGGCCTCGTCGCCCTTCGGCGCGGGCGCCGCGTCGCTTCTCCGGCGCGGTGAGGCAGTCAAGGTCGATCGTTCGCGCCGCGGCGAAGCGTCCTCCGCCCAGGCCGCGAGCGATCGCGATCCACGGCGAGGCTTCCGCCCTGGCCCACTGACGAGATCGAGGCGGCCGACCGTCGCCGTCGCGTCCTCGATGCGCGGGATCGGCACGTCACGCAGCGCAGAGCCGAGCGGCGAGCGGCGTTCGTCGCCGGGAGCCGTCCACGGAACGAAGCGAGCTTCGCGAACCCACCGTTCTCGCCCGGATGGATGGCGATGCCGCCGAGGCGTCGGGATCACCGCGTCCAGGACCTTGTCCCCGTCCACGTCCTTCAAGACGTCGAGCCCGGCGAGAATCGCACCGGTCCCCGCGAACGCGCACGGTTCGTCCAGCAGCGGCTCGAGGGACAGCGATTCCTCCCCTTCGGCCCCGTTGAGACGGATCTCCGATAGGCCCTCGTCGGTCAAGGCGACGACGGGATGCGTCGACGGCCCCGCCTCGGCGGACAGAACGTTCGTCGGCAGCGGAAGCGGCGGCCCGGCCGGGCGATAGCGTCCACCGGGCTGGCGCCAGAAATGCGCGCGCCTCGCGCACGTCGAACATCGCGGGGACGACCTCCGTGACGGCGATCGCATCCTCGACGCGATCGTTCGAGATCGTTCCCCACCGCGTGTACGCGACGACGACCAGGAGGTCCTGACGCCCGTCCCGATTCAGATCGGCTGCCACGATGACGGCGGGGGACCCGGCAGATCGAGAACGACTCTGCCGCAGCGCCAGGTCGCGAGGGCGCGCGGCCCACGCGGTTCCCGGGACGAGCAGCACCGCGCCGATGGACGCGAAGCGCGTGCGAGCGCGAGCGACCACGGGAGCGATCGTCGAGGCATGGCGCGGAACGCTACGCTTTGGGGGCGGCGCGGTCAACCTGAAGTCCGGCTCGGTCGGCCCACACCCACCACCCGTCGGTACTGCACCGCTTCGGCCACGTGGCGCTCGCGGATCGCCGCGGCTCGAGTCGAGATCGGCGAGCGTTCGCGCGACCGCGGCGCACGCGATCGAAGCCTCGCGCCGTCAACCCGAGTCGACGGCAGGCATCGACGAGGATCCGCGTCGTCGCGCGCGATCGAGCGCGGCGTGACGCTCGAGCTCCGCTCGTCCCATGCGCGCGTTCGATGCAGGACCCTGCGGCCCGAAACGGGACCGCTGCCGCGACGCGAGCGGCCTGCACGCGATCCCGCACGCGTCCGGACGCCTCCCCGGCCACAGCAGCCGCCAGATCGCCCGGATCGACGGCGGGCACCTCGACCGCCAGATCGAACCGGTCGAGCAGCGGACCGGACAGCTTCGCCTGATAGCGCCGCACCTCGTTCGGCGTGCAGCGGCAGCGCGATCGCGGATCGCCGTGCCACCCGCACGGGCATGGGTTCATCGAAGCGACGAGCATGAACCTGCGCGGGAACACCGCGCGCGCGTGGAGGCGCACGATGGAGACGTCTCCGCTCTCAAGCGGCTGGCGCAGCGCCTCGAGCGCATCGCGCCGGAATTCCGTCAGCTCGTCGAGGTACAGCACGCCGCCGTTCGCCAGCGCGATCTCGCCGGGTCGCAACGCCTGTCCCCCGCCGATCAGTCCGGCGAGCGACACGCCGTGGTGCGGTGCGCGAAACGGGCGCCGCCGCACGAGGCCGCTCGCGAGTCCGGCCGCGCTCCACGCGCGCGTCACCTCGAGGGCTTCTTCGTGGGAGAGCGGGGGCAGGATTCCGGGAAGTCGCCGCGCGAGCATCGTCTTTCCCGATCCGGGGGCCCGGTCAGCAGGAGGTGGTGTCCTCCGGCGGCGGCCACCTCGAGGGCGCGGCGCGCGGCGTGCTGGCCGCGGACTTCGGCCAGGTCCTCGTCTCGAGCTGGCGCCGGCTGCGCGCTCGGCCGCGGCGGCTCCGCGATCGCGACCGCGATCCCTGCGAGGGTCCTTGAGAAGAGCGATCGCATCCGCGAGCGAGCCGGCCCGCCAGACCTGAATCCCCGGAACGAGCAGGGCCTCGGCGACGTTGGCCGCGGGCACGAGGAGACCGCGCGCGGCCGCGGCGCGCGCGCCGCGAGCGCGATCGCCAGAACGCCCCGCACCGGCCGCACCGCTCCGTCGAGCGCAAGCTCGCCCGCCAAGACGACGTCGCGCGCGGGGAGCGCTCCCGAGCCGTCCGTCGGCGGCGAGGATCGCCGCCGCGATCGGACAGATCGAGCGCGCGCCCGTCCTTGCGCACGTCGGCCGGGGCGAGATTGATCGTGACGCGGCGCTGCGGCAGCTTGAATCCCGGAGTGCGTGAGCGCGGCCCGGATGCGATCGATCCCTTCGCGAACGCTGCTGTTCGCCAAGCCCACCGCGGCGATGTTGGGGAGGCCGCCTCCGAGATGGACCTCGACGCTCGACGAGGCGGGCCTCCACGCCGACGAGGACCGCGCCTGCGGTTCGTCCGAGCATGTGACCGTCCTGGCGGAGGAGGCCGGCGGGACCGGAACGGAAGCCGGAGCGAGTCTAGTTCGTGCGGATCTTCAGGCGCGTGCCGGGATAGAGCACGCCGTCGGCGGTGATGCTGTTGAGGGCGCAGATCTGATCGACCGTGACTTGGTAGTGGTCCGCGATGCGGTAGAGCGTCTCGCCGCGGCGCACGGTGTGAACGACCGGACGGATGCCGCAGGCGCCTCGCGGTGCGGCGCTCGCCGTCGCGACGGCGAGCGCGCGGTGGCGCGCTCCCTCGACGGGGATGGCCAGCCGCTGGCCGACCTGAGTCGGCGATCGAACGCCGAATGCCGCTGGCGGCGGCGATCGCGTCGGAGTCGTCCGATAGCGCCTCGCGATGCTCGAGAGCGTGTCGCCCTTGCGCACCCGGTAGGTCACCGCCGCTCAGTCCGCGTGCCGTCGACGTCCGGGCACCGCGCGACGACGCGCGGGGATGATCGAGCTCCTGGCCCGGCTTGCACCGACGGGGCTCTTGCCGGAGACGGTTCGCGTTGGAGATGGCCGACCGAAGTCACGCCGTAGCGGCTGGGCGATGGCGTGAAAGCGATTCCCCTTTCGCGACCTGGTGCGCGAGCCGAGGACCAGACGATCGGCCGCCGGCAGCGCTGCGCGTAGGCCTGTGCGACCGCGGCGCCGCAGACCGCGCCGGGACGTGCACGTCGATCGAACCGCCGGGGGCGTCACGCCGCGGCGCGAGCTGCGGGTTCATCTGCCGCAGGGTCTCGGGATCGACGTCGGCGAGCCGCGCCAAGATGCGCAGGTCGGTCTGCCCTTCGATGCGTGACGACGTCGGAGGCGAACGGGCGCGCTCGGGCTCGACGTCGAAGCCGAATTTCTGAGGCTGCTTGGCGATGAGCGTGGCCGCGAGGATCGCGGGGACGTAGTTCCTCGTCTCGGCGCGCAGGGATCGCGTCGACGCGAGCGACCAGAAATCGCTCTTCGCGTCTGCGCCAGCGAACGCTGGATCTTTCCCTCGCCGGCGTTGTACGCCGCGAGCGCCAAGTACCAGTCGCCGAACATCCCGTAGAGGTCTTTCAGGTACGCCGCCGCGGCGTGGGCCGACTTCTGCGGATCGGAGCGCTCGTCGACCCAGGAATCGATGCGGAGGCCGTAGCGCCGGCCGGTTCCGGCGATGAACTGGAAGATGCCCTTGGCCTTGGCACGGGAGTACGCGTTGGTCTTGAACGCGCTTTCGACGTGGGCCATGAAGACGAGATCCTTCGGAATCCCAGCGTCCTCGAAGACCGTCTGGAACGTCTCGACGTAGCGGCCGGACCGCGCGAGGACTCGCTGCGAAGAATTCCTTGTGCGGGTGCGAGAAGTACTCGACGTACCTCACGACCTGATCGTTCAGGACCATCGGGATGTCGAACCCCGGGAACGCCTCGGCGACGATGTTCTTGTCCTTCGCAATGGTCGACGGCGAGACTTCCGGAGGGTCTCGGGGAGCTCGTCGAGAGGAGAAACGCGTCACTTCCTCGGCGGGCTCGACGTCGTCGTCGTCGTCGCTGCCGCCGCGGTCTCGGCGCTCGGGTCTCGCCGGCGCACGGCTTCGGGTCGGCGTCATCCGCTCGCAGGCGGCGGGACCGCAGGCGTCGGACTGCGCGCCGAGCCTGCGGGAGCGACGTCGGCGGGCGACGGTCGCGACGGGCTTCGGCGCCGACGGCGCGCAACCGGCGAGAACGGACGAGCACCAAAGAGGAGTGCGAATCAACATCCCTGGCTTCATGATCGTCTCCGCGTCGACCGAGGTCCACGATGTCCGGAAGGTCCCGATTATGCGTGGCAAAGCATAAGTACCTCAACTCGGCCTGTCAACCGCGACAACCCTTAAATCCACAATGCTACTGGGGTTGCAGACCGAAATTCGGGTCGCGACGGATTGACACTTCGGTTCGTTTTCGCCTATCCTCCCGTGCGTCGCGTCCCGGCAGCACGGTCCCGCAAGCCTCTCACGGAGATCCCCATGGCGATTGAATCGAAGGAACGGACCAAAGCGGTGGAACTCGCCGTCTCCCAGATCGAGCGGCAGTTCGGCAAGGGCTCGATCATGAAGCTCGGCGACCGCCAGGTCCAGGACATCCCGGTGATCCCGACGACCTCCCTCTCGGTCGACTACGCCCTGGGCGTCGGGGGCATCCCCCGCGGTCGCGTGACCGAGATCTTCGGCCCGGAGTCCTCGGGCAAGACCGACGTTCGCGCTGCACGTCATCGCCGAGGCGCAGCGGCTGGGAGGCCTCGCGGCCTTCATCGACGCCGAGCACGCGCTCGACCCGGAATACGCCAGGAAGCTCCGCTGCGACGTCGACAACCTGATGGTCTCGCAGCCCGACAGCGGCGAGCAGGCGCTCGAGATCGTCGAGATCCTCATCCGCTCCGGCGCGGTCGACATCGTCGTCGTCGACTCGGTCGCCGCGCTCGTGCCCGAAGGCCGAGCTCGGACGGCGAGATGGGCGATTCGCACGTCGGGCCTGCAGGCGCGCCTCATGTCGCAGGCGCTGCGCAAGCTGACCGGCATCGTCTCGAAGAGCAAGACCTCGCTCCTGTTCATCAACCAGATCCGCGACAAGATCGGCGTGATGTTCGGCAGCCCCGAGACGACGACCGGCGGCCGCGCGCTCAAGTTCTACGCCTCGATGCGCCTCGACATCCGCCGCATCGGCGCGATCAAGGAAGGCGAAGAGACGACCGGCAACCGCACGCGCCTGCGCGTCGTCAAGAACAAGGTCGCGCCGCCGTTCCGCTCCGCCGAGTTCGACATCCTCTACGGCGAGGGCATCTCGAAGGAAGGCGACCTGATCGATCTCGGCATCGCCCAGAAGATCGTCGAGAAGGCCGGCTCGTGGTTCTCCTACGGCGAGATCCGCCTCGGCCAGGGGCGCGAGAACGCCCGCGTGTTCCTCAAGGACAACCCCGACCTCGCCGGCGAGATCGACCGCAAGATCCGCGCGGCGCTGGGACTGGCGAAAGGGTCAGCCGACGGCGGAGGCTTCGTCCGCCCTGCCGCCGGAGCCCGCTCGCCCGGTCGGCCGCACCCGATCCGGCCGTGCGCGTCAAGCCCCGCCCCGAAGCCGTCCGCCTGTCTTGAATTCCGCGGGAGCGAGTGCAAGAATCCGCGCTCGCTTCCGCGTTCCCTCTCTGGCTCGGTAGCTCAGTCGGTAGAGCGAGGGACTGAAAATCCCTGCGTCGGGGGTTCAACTCCGTCCCGAGCCACCCGCCTTTCCGCATGGCAAGGGCGTCTCGTCTCGCTCACCTCCGACGCTCGCGCTCGATCGCTCTCAGCAGCTCCGCCGCCCGTTGGTATCCCGGGTCCAGCCGCAACGCTGCTCGCGGTGCGACGCCGGCCTCGTCCAAGCGCCGAGATCGACGAGCGCCGTGGCGAGGTTGTAGTGGATGCGTGGCGTCGTTCGGAGATTGCTCCAACGGCCTTCTCGTACGCGATGACCGCCTCGGCGGGCCGCTTCAGCGCGCGAAGCGCGTTCCCAGGTTCGAGCGCGCGTCGGTGTCCAAGCGGAGCGATCTCCACCGCCTTCTCGAAATGACGCGAGCGCGTCAGCCATCCGGTCTTTCGCCGACGAGGGCCATCCAAGATTGTTGTGCGCCAGCGCGCTTGTCGGGAACCACGTCGATCGCGCGCTGGAACAACGCGACACGCTGTCATGCCAGTACGGAAGCTGGGCGCGCGTCGCGACCGACAGCGCGCAGCGATCCACGCGACGCCGGCGACGACCACGGCGCGCCGCACGGCGACAGGCCTGTCTTCCGTCAAGCGAGCGGCCGACCAGACGACGGCGATGAATATCCCGATGAGCGGAACGTAGGCATAGCGATCGGCGTGAGGCCTGCAGCTCGACCTGGATGATGCCGACCACAGGAACGAGCGTCCCCACGTACCACCGCAACCCATGGCGAGCGCGCGGAAACGCGCGACCCTTTGCGACGACGGCCGACGCCGATGACGGAGGCGCCGCAGCTCGATGCCAGCGATCGAGGCCGAGCGTGAGCGTCGTCATCGGATGCGGATAGAACGCGGCGAGCCCCGCCGGCCGACAGCATGGCCTTGAGGTACCACGCGTAGGCGACCACCGCGTTACCGAGGCGAACCGGCCACGAATACGATTCGACGGATTGAAGCGCGTTCGTCGTCGCGCTGTCGCGAGCAGCGTCAGGACGCCGCAGACGAGCGGACGCACGCGACGAACGGCGCAAGCAACGCGTAGATCGCGCCGCGCACGACCGATCGCGCTCCCGTCCGTCCGTGTCTCCAAAGGCCAGACAGTCGAGGAGGGCGAGGGTCAGAGGCAGCGTCACGGCCATCGGCTTCGCGGCGAGCGCCAGCGCGGCGAGGAGAACGAGGGCCAGATACTTCTTGGCATCCGGCGCCCTTCGATACGCTGCGCATACGCGAGGAGCGTCAGCAGCCAGAACGCCGTGCTCAGCAGGCTCTTCCGCTCCGAGACCCACGCGACCGTCTGAACGTTCAACGGATGAACCGCGAACAAGGCGGCGGCGAGCGCGCTGGGCCACGGCTGCAACGTCGTCCCCGCCAGGAGGCTGAACAGGAGGATGACGTTGACCACGTGGATCACGAGATTGACCACGTGGTGCGCGGCCGGGTCGAGCCCGAAGATCTGCACGTCCAGCATGTGCGACAGCGAGGGTCAGCGGATGCCAGTTGCTCGTTCTCGAAGGCGGTCAGCGACCAAACGGACGTTGGTCCGGCTGAGCCCCTGCGTGATGTGCGCATTCTCGACGACGTAGAGGTTGTCGTCGTAATTCACGAACTCGAAGTCGCGGACCGGCGCGTAGACCGCGATCGTCCAGGCGGCGAGCGCCGCGGCGAGAGCGAGCTTGAGACGCGGGCGCTTGGCGTCCATTCCGGCGGTCAGACGATCGGCCCGCTCTCACGAATCGGATCGGGCGACGCCGCGCCGCGCGAGCGCCACCAGGCGTGGAGGAGGACCGCGGCCCCCAAACCGCAAGCGCGATCCAGGCCGTCGTGCCGTCCAAGAGCCTACCCTTCCGTGTCGTGCATCGTCATGCTCCTCTAGTCAGCTCGGCCAGACGGCGTGAGATCGGACCGGGTCGTCCCCTCGGACGTCGCGGGCGTCGATGCGCACGACCGGCCGCACACCGCACAGGCTCGACGTGAGGAAAACCTCGTCGGCGGAGCGGAGCGCCGCCAGGCGAACCTTTGACTGCCGCACCGAGAGGCCGAATCCGCGCAAGGCCTCGATCGCCAGGGCGCGCACGACGCCGTCGCGAGCGCCGTCCTCGAGCGACGGGGTCACGACCGCGCGCCCGCGGACGACGAAGACGTTGCCCGCGCACGCCTGAAACACATGGCCACGCTCGTTGAGCCAGAGTCCCTCGTCCGCGCCTCGCCGCCGCGCCTCCTCGAGGCCGAGAATGGACGCGGCATAGCGACATCGACTTGATCCCCGATCGTGGGATCCAGCCGGTGGCGCCGCCCGGAAGCACCGACCGCGGAGACCTCATCGCCCGAAGGTCGACGGGTCGAGCGGCCGCCGAAAACAGCCCATTGTCCGGAGCGCGAGACGAGCACCTTGAGCCAACCGCTGTCCGCTCGAGGCGTCCTTCGCCACCAGCACGACGCGCGCGCGTCAGGCTCGGGGGCCGGAGGAGACGGGGACACCGAGCCGGAGAGCGGCGGCGCTCAATCGCCGCAGGTGGTCGTCGACGTGCTGGGGCGCCGCCGCACGCACGGCGATCGTCTCGAACACGCCGAGGCCCCACTGGGCCGCCGGGTCGGACCACGGCAGGAGGAGCGCGTCCGGCGCGACGACGTTGCCGCACAGCACCGCGCGGCCCTGGGGTCGGCGATCGATCACGCCGCCTCCTCGGGCTCGAATCCGAGGGCCCGCGTCAGGCGCGCGCCTTCGCGATTCGCCTCCGACCACTCCGCCTCCGGCTCCGAGTCGGCCACGACGCCGCCTCCCGCGCCAATGCGCACCCGTCCTCGGCTGACGATCGCCGATCGTATCAAGATGCTCGACGCCATGCTGCCGTCGTCATCGAGCCAGATCAGGGATCCGGTGGTACAGGCCGCGCGGGCACGGCTCGAGCTCGCGCGAGGATCTCGATCGCCCGCTCCTTGGGAGCGCCCGTGATCGAGCCGCCCGGGAAAACCGCCGACAAGAGCGCGCCGGGCGTCACGTCCGTCGCGCAGGTCCGCCGCCACGCGCGCGACCAGATGATGCACCGCCGCGTAGGAGCGCAACGCGAGCAGCTCGGGGACGGCGACGCTCCCGGTGCGCGCGACCCGGCCGAGATCGTTGCGCAGGACGTCGACGATCATCACGAGCTCCGCCCGATCCTTCGAGGACGCCAGAAGCTCGGCCGCCGCCCGCGCATCGTCGCTGCGGCGTCGCGCCGCGGGGACGGGTCCCCTTGATGGGCCGGGTCTCCGCGCGGCCGTCGCGGTCGACGTCGACGAAGACTCTCCGGGGACACGGAGGCGAGCGCCAGTCCGGAAGCCTCGACGAAGGCCGATCGCGGCGCGGGGGTCGCCCGGGCCAGCGCGAGGTAGAGACGCCACGGATCGCCGTCGAAGGGCGCATCGAATCGCTGCGTGAGATTCGCCTGGTAGATGTCCCCGCGCGCGATGTGGTCCTTCACCCGCGTCACGGCCCGCATGTAGGCGTCGCGCCCCAGGCTCGTGCGCAGCGGCCCCGACGCGCGCGACCGAGCTCGTCGGCTCAGCCGCGCGGACGTCGCGCCGTTCCAGCGCCGTCACCGCGCGATCGACGACCTCGTGGCGTCCGATGCGCCACGGGCGCGCGCTCCCGGCGGAAACGCGACCGACCGCGTCGACCTCGAGCGCGACGAATCTCCCACGGGTCGCTCGCCCTGGACGGGCGCCGGCGCGAAGCGCCTCGTAGGCGCAGAGCAACGCGACCCCGGTCCCCCGGGCCCGCCGGCCGCACGGCGGCGCGCGACGACGTCGTCGATGGGCTCCATCACGCGCCACGGATCGTCGCGCGGAGGCGGACGCGACGATCACGCGCGGCTCGAGTGCGAGCCGGCAAGGCCACGCGCCGTCATGACCGCCGCGGCCGTCGAACAGGAGCGTGGGCTGGCCGGGCGGCGCAGCGCGACGAAGGCGGACTCCGGGTCGAGCGCCGGATCGAGCTCGCGCATCGGCGGGTGTCGTCCTTCAGTACTTGCGGATGAGGCCGACGACCACGCCCTGGACCTGGACGCGATCCGCCGCGACCACGATCGGCGCCATCGTCGGATGCGACGGCTGGAGCCGCACGGTCGCGCCCTCGCGATAGATCCGCTTGAGCGTCGCGTCGGCGCCGTCGACGAGCGCCACGACGGTCTCGCCGTCGCGCGCCACCTGCCGCGCCTCGATGATCACGTAGTCGCCCTCGCGAATCTGCTCGCCGATCATCGAATCACCTTGGATCTTCAGGACGAACGTGCGCCCCTTTCCGGCGACCATGTCCGCGGGGACCGTGATCGTCTCGGTCGTGGGCAGCGCCTCCAGCGGATTCCCCGCGGCGATCGTGCCGACGCAGCGGCAGATCGAGCGCGTTCCCTTCGCGGTCGTCCGCGAGCTCGATCGAGCGGTTCTGGTTCCACACGCGGCGGACGAAACCCTTCTCGACGAGGTGCGTGATGTGCTTGTGGACCGTGGCCACCGACGTCAGGCCGAGCGTCCCGCCGATTTCCTCGAGGCTCGGCGAGTAGCCGTTGGCCTCGATGAACTCACGAATCACGTCCAGGACTTCTCGCTGTCGTCGGGTCAGAGCCATGGTGCACCTCGGCCGCCGGAGAGATAGGCGAACACAAAACGAAAATCAACCGTTTCCGGCAAGCGCTGGAGCGAGGCCCGTTTTTGCGCGCCCTCGAGGCGCGGCGTATAGTTCGTCGTTCGTCCCGTTTTCGATACCGACTGGAGCGTTGACCGTGCGTCGAGCCTCGCCCCTCGCGGTTTTGGCGTTCTGCTCCGCTCCTGACCGTCACCGACGCTCCGCTCCCGAGGAAGGCACCGCCCCGCCGACGCCGGCCCAGCTCGCCGCGATGGAGCGCGGTGCGCCCGCTGGTCGACGCCATCTGGGCGGACGTCAGGGCCCCGGACAAGCCGGGCGAGCCGCGACCTGCTCGAATTCTGGGAAGTCACCGACAAGCTGCATCGCCATCGGGCCCGACGTCGTTCCCTTCCTCACGTCCGAGCTCGAGCTGATGGACGCGGATACCTTCCACCTCTGCGCCTACAGTCTGGGCCGGCTCGGCGGGCCGGAAGCGGACGAAGGCGCTGCGCAAGGCGATTCGCGTCGCCGACTGCCGGTGGAGGACGATTCGGGCAAGCGTGCAAGCGGTACGCGCTCTACGGCCTGGCCCTGCTCGGGAAGCCGGACGTGCGTGGAGCTGATGCTCAAGCGGCGGAGCGTACGAATACGGCGCGGAGATGATCTCCTCGACATGCCGCTGACGGCCTCATCTGCCGAGATGATCGGTCCCCGCTGCCCCGCTCCTCGACAAAGCAGCTCGACGCATTCCGCTCCGACCCCGCAGCCGTCGCCGAACCTCGAGGAGACTCGTCCTTGCGCTCGGGCACGCCCGCGATGCCGTCGGTCGATCCCAAGCTCGAGCCTTTCCTGACGAGCAAGTTCCCCAAGATCCGTGTCCAAGCCGCCGACGGCGATCGCGCGACTGGGCGAGCCTCGGATGTGCGAGGAACGTCCTGCCGCTGCTTGCGGCCGCCGATCAACTACGAGAGGCTTCTCGTCGCGCGCATCTTCGAGCGGTGGAAACCGGAGCCGTGCTACAAGGCGATGGTGGGTCGCCTCGAGGTCGAATCGCGACGTGGCCATCCGCGGCTCGCTCTACGCGCGATCGTCTCGATGGGGCGGCGAGTCGGCGCTGGACGTGTTCCGCCTCTACCTGGGATCGAGCGATCAGTTCGACCGGGGCGCGATCGTCGACTCGATTGGACAGATCGGCAGCAAGAAGGGCTCAACATGCTGCGGCCCATGCTGGCGCACGCACAATCCCAACACCGCACTGCGCGCCATGGGCGCCATCGCGCGCGATCGGCGGCGAGGGGGCGACGGACACGCTCTTGGCCTTGGCGGGTGACCGCCGCCGTTCCACCGCGCGTGTCGGCGCAAGAGGTCCTGACGCGCATGGGGGTCAAGCGGGTCGCGCCCCGGTGGCCTCGAGCTGCTCGACCTGGTGCGCGAGCCGGTGGGAAACTCCCAACCTCCGTTCCACCATCCTCAGGCTGTCGGACGCGCTCGTCACGCTGAGTACGCCGGATCCGGCCGAGGATCTGAAAGCCGCCGCCGCGGTGCAGACCGATGCGATGATCGCGGACACGCTGAACTCATGCGTCCGTCGGTTGCAGCTTCTCGCGAAGAACGGCAACGACGTCGCCGCGTGGGCCCCGGAAATGGCCTCCCGCCATTCCGGAGGTCAGACGGCTGGCCGACCGCCGCCTGGCGGAGATCGGCTCGACGGCGGCCATCCGAGCGTTCGCGGCGCGGCTCGCACGTGGCGATCTTCCTCGGGAGAGCGCGCCGCCGTGCTGACCGCCATCGGCGAGAGGCCCGCACGGAGGAGCGGCTCAGCTGGTCGAGCGGTCACCTCGCGGATCCCGCCTTCGACGCGTGGGACCTCGGCGAGGCGCGATCCGCGGCGGCCTGGGCGGCCGCACGCCGCATCGGCGGCGACCGGATGGCCCGCGCCTTCGAGAATCCGGCGGTGCGCCGCGACGGCTGCGGGATTGGGCGACGCTCGTCTACCTCGCGCTTCCTCGACAAGGCCGCCGCGATTCCTACCTTGAAGAGCGCTGGCGCCTCGCCTCGGCTCCGGTATCCGCAAGCGGAATTTCGGCGCCGAAGCGCCGATGCTCGAAGCGCATCCTGATCGACCTCGCCGCCGGACGGAGCCGTCCGCGATTCGACGTGCGCGCCCGGCGCTCCTGTTCGCGATGGAGTGAAGCGCGACGCGCGTCAGACCGTCGCCGGCTCCGAGGCCGGCTCGACGCGGCTCCGCGGCGGTCGAGGTGGCTGTCGCGTGAACTCGCCGGCGAGGTAGGCGCGGTTGAACGCCTCCGACGATGTGCTCGTCGAACCCTGAGCCTTTGAGCTTCGTTGAGGCGCGCGAGCGCCGCTCGAAGCTCACCGCCTTCTGATAGGCCGCTCGGTCGTCATCGCGTCGAAGGTGTCGGCCACCGCGATGATGCGCGCCATCAGCGGGATGTCGCTCCCCTTGAGCTTGTCCGGGTACCCCTCCTCCCGTCCATCGCTCGTGGTGGCTGCGCAGTCCCGGGAGCAGGCGCTTCATCTGCCGGATCGGGGCCATGATGTTCGCCCCGATGACCGTGTGCAGCTTCATGATCTCGAACTCTCGGGCGTGAGCTTGCCCGGCTTCTTCAGGATCGCGTCGTCGACGCCGATCTTCCCGACGTCGTGAAGGAGCGAGGCCACGTGGATGTCGCGAATGTCCTTTCTCGACAGGCCGTGGTAACGCGCGATGGATGACGGAATAGCGATTGACGCGAACCGAGTGGCCCCGCGTGTACGGGTCCTTCGCGTCGATCGCGCTCGCCAGCGCGCGCGCGGTGCCGAGGAAGAGCTTCGTTGTTCTCCGCCGCCGCCTGCTTCAACCGGCGGATGATCTCCTCGAGCTCGGCGGCCATGCGGTTGAACGTGTCGGCGAGCTCGCCCACTTCGGTGATCGACCGGATACGAACCCGCGCCGAGAAGTCACCGCGAGCGAACGCGCCGGGTGGCGCTCGGCCAAGCGCTTGATCGGATCGGCCAGCACGCGCGCGAAGACCGCGGCGCGGCGATGGGGAGCCTTCCAGGGCCAACCAGACCAGCAATACGTAAC
>ERZ1370068.3684-contig-2786_pt1 | contig 36677 bp, 48 predicted proteins | sample MGYA00561227_ERZ1370068 | MGnify/ENA primary metagenome ERZ1370068 (study PRJEB38410, sample SAMEA6850437) | metagenome | study: Metagenomic assessment of the ecological functions of the soil: analysis of the soil microbiota associated with the... | reverse complement strand
CTACGTATTGCTGTCGCCTGCACCACGGCGCCGTAAAGCCGCTGGCGGCCCAGCACCACGATCAGCGGCACGTTGAGCACCGTGACCGCGTATTCGATCGAACCGAGCACCGCGGAGTCGATGACGTGGCCCGCCGTGCGCACCACGAACATGTCGCCCAGGCCCTGGTCGAAGATGATCTCGGCCGCCACCCGGCTGTCGGCGCAGCCGAACACCACCGCGGTGGGCTTCTGCGCCGTCGGCCAGGCTGGCCCGGTCCTCGATGCTCTGGCTCGGGATGCTCGGGCTTGCCCGCAACGAATCGCTCGTTACCCTCCTTGAGTGCTTTCCATGCGGTCACCGGATTCGTGTTAGGCATGGCCGACATTGTGCCGGAGTATGCGGCGCGATGATCGATTCACGTCGAGTTATCGCGGTGGTACGAGCACGCGCAGCGCGACCTGCCGTGGCGTCGAGCCGGGCGTGACGCCGTGGCAGATCCTGGTCAGCGAGTTCATGCTTCAGCAGACGCCGGTGGCGCGCGTCGAACCGATCTGGCTGTCGACTGGGTGGCTCGCTGGCCGACACCGTCCGGCGACCGCCGCCGCCAGCGCCGCGGACGTGCTGCGGGCCTGGGGCAAAGCTCGGTTATCCACGACGGGCCAAGCGGCTGCACGAATGCGCGACGGTGATCGCCGAGCAGTACGACGACGTGGTGCCGTCGGACGTCGAAACGCTGCTGACACTGCCGGGAATCGGTGCCTACACCGCCCGCGCGGTCGCCTGTTTCGCGTACCGGCAGCGGGTGCCCGTCGTCGACACGAACGTCCGCCGCGTGGTCGCCAGGGCCGTGCACGGCCGCGCCGACGCGGCCGTCGTCTTCGCCACCGCGGATCTCGACGACGTCGCAGCGTTGTTGCCCAATGATGCTGACGCGCCGAGGTTTTCGGTCGGCACTGATGGAGCTCGGCGCGACGCGTGTGCACAGCACGGCGCCGCGGTGCGGCTCTGTGCCCGTTGAGCGCGTGCGCGTGGCGGTCGCGCGGGTATCCGGCCGGCACCGCCGCGCGCGCCGCGGTTCAGAAGTATGCGGGCACCGACCGCCAGGTCCGCGGTCCGGCTGCTGGATGTGTTGCGCGGCAACGAACTCACCTGTCGACCAGGTGCCGCAGCTCGACGTCGCCTGGCTGACCGACACCGCGCAGCGCGACCGGGCGCTGGACTCGCTACTGGTCGACGGGCTGCTCGAGCAGACCGCCGACAGGCTGGCTCTGCGCTTCGCGGGCGAAGGCGGCTGGCGCATTGACCAGCGCCCGAGGCCGCTGCGCGGGGCACCGCGAACTCGCTACGCATCGCTGCGGCGACATGGACATCGCCTATCAGGTCTTCGGCGACGGCCCAGTCGGACGTCGTCGTCATGCCCGGGCCGTTCATCCCGATCGACTCGATCGATGCCGGAACCTGCGCATGTACCGCTTCCACCGACGGCTGTCGTCGTTCTGCCGGCTGATCCGGTTCGACCACCGCGGCATGAGGGTGTCCTCGCGGACCTCGGCTGGACGAGATCGACTCCGGCATGCTGGGCCGAGGACGTCGTCGCGGTGATGGACGCCGTCGGCTGCGAGCAGCGCGACGATCTTCGCGGCCGGTGTTCACCGCGATGAGCGCGCTCGTGCTGGCCGCCGACCGGCCCGAGCGGGTGGCCAGCCTGGTGATCGTCAACGGCGCCGCCAGGGCGCTGTGGGCGCCTGACTACCGAAGCCGGCTGCGACAGCCGAGCCGGGCCGATCCCTTCACGACCGTCGCGATCGAACCCGGACGCGGTCGAGCAGGGTTTCGACGTGCTGAGGCGTCCTCGCACCCTACGGTCGCCGCGACGATAGCGTTCCGTGCGTGGTGGGACGCGGCGGGCAATCGCGCGGCGTCGCCGAGCATGGCCCGCGCGGTCGAGCCAAGGCCCTGGCCGATCGCCGACGTGCGCGACAAGCTGCCGCACATCACCGCGCCGACGCTCGTGCTGCATCGCAGGAACGTCTGCGTTCGTCCCCGTCGGACACGGCCGGTACCTCGCCGAGCACATCGCGGCGTCACGCTACGTCGAACTGCCCGGCGCGGACGCGCTGCACTGGGTCGGCGACAGCACGCCGATCGCTCGACGAGATCGAGGAGTTCATCACCGGCGCCCGCGGCGGCTCGGACGCCGAACGTGTGCTCACCACAATCGTCTTCACCGACATCGTCGGGTCGACCCGGCGCGCCGCCGCGCTCGGGCGACGACCGGTGGCATGCGTCTGCTCGACAATCACGACAACGTCGTTCGCCACGAGCTCGAGCGCTTCCGCGGACGCGAGAGTCAACACGCGTCGGCGACGGATTCGTCGCGATCTTCACCAGCCCGAGTGTCGCGATCGACTGCGCGGACGCGATCGTCGACGCGGTCCGCCCGCTCGGCATCGAGGTGCGGAGTGGGCATTCACGCGGGCGAGGTCGAGGTGCGCGGCGACGACATCGCAGGCATGGCGGTGCACATCGGTGCGCGCGGTCGCGGCGCTCGCGGGGCCGAGCGAGGTGCTGGTGTCGTCGACGGTGCGCGAGATCGTCACCGGTTCGCGCCGGACGTTCGACGAACGCGGCGAGCACGAGCTCAAAGGCGTGCCCGGTCGTTGGCGCGTGCACGCCGTGGTACGTGGAAGCGCTGCCGTAAAGCACTGACCGCGGCGGTAACCCCTGCCCTATTCATGACTGAACACGAAAGAGGAGTTCCGCCATGAAGCAGTTCACCATCGCCACCACCGTCGTTTCGGCATCCTCGCGGCAGGCAGCCTGGTTGTGGCCCCTACGGCCGCGCGCCAGCCAACCGGCGGCTCCAACGCCGCCGACACCGTTAAGACCCTGCGCGACATGGGATATAACGCGCAGCTCAACGGACACTGGTGAGCGGTCCGCTGGCCCAGTGCATCGCGACCGGCGTGCACGGGCTGGCCAACGACGCGACCTGGACGGTGTTCACCACCGCCTACGTCGACATCTCCTGCCCGGTCGAGTGACGACTAGCGCTGCGCACAGGTAGGCGTTGATCCCCTGACGACCGCGGCGGCGTATTTGGCCCGCCCTCTGGTGTGGTCATCGCGGCCGCCTCTTGCTGGTTCTTCATGTTGCCCAGCTCGATCAGAATCGACGGGTACTGCGCAAGATTCAGACCCGCGAGGTCGGCCCGGCCGTAGAGGCCGTTGGTGCCGCGATAGGTCGACGGCGTCAAGCCCGGCGGCGCGAGTTGGCTCGCCATGACTTGCGGCCAACCGCACCGCGGCGCCGGACTGGGCGTCGTTGAGCGGCGGGTTCGAATAGTTGACGTGAAACCCGCGGCCATCCGGAGGGCCGCCGTCCGGCGTGAATGCTGACGATCGCGTCGGGGCGAAGCGCGTTGGCCATCGCGGCGCGTTGGTCGACGCAGGGACCAACGCGCATTGTCATTGCCGCGCGACATGGCCGTGCGCACGCCGAGCTGAGTCGAGTCTCTTCGCGGATGCGCAGCACCACATCCCAGTTGAAGCTGTGTTCGGGATAGCCCGCATCGGTGGTGGTTCCCGTCGTCTGGCATTCCTGGTGCCGCCGCGGCCAGTTGACCACCTGCCGGTTGATCGAGGCGTCGTTGGCGCCGTTGTGTCCGGGATCCAGGAACACGATCGCGCCGGCGACCCCAGATGCCGCACCGGCAATCGGTGCCGCTTAGCGACGCCGCCACTGACAGGCACGCCGACGAAAACCGGCGCGGCCGCAGCGCATTTGAGCACATCGCGCCGAGACACGTTGCTTTGCACCGGCGCAACGTAGCCACCCAACCTCGGAGGTAACGCCCGCACACACCGGCGCGGTGTTGCAAATCAATAACGTCGCACTCAACGACTACGCCGTTGCAGCGGCCTCCTGCACGGACCACCGCATGCGAACCGGCGCCGGTAATCCGACGGCGTCACGCCGATGATCCTGCGGAAGTGGTGGCGCAGCAGCGTGGCCGTGCCGAAACCCGACCGGTCGGCGATCCGGTCGATGTCGAGGTCGGTCTCCTCCAGCAGCCGTCGCGCGTAGCAGCACCCGCTGGTCGGTCACCCACTGCATGGGGTGCGTGCCGGTCTCCTCGACGAACCGGCGGGCGAAGGTGCGCGCCGACATGTGCGCCCGGCGGGCGAGCGTCGCGACAGTGTGCGGCTTGTCGAGGTTGGTCGAGGATCCAGTCCAGGTGCGGCGCAAAGCCGTTCCGAGCATCGCACCGGAATCGGTTGGTCGATGTACTGGCGCTGACCGCCGTCGCGCTGCGGCGGCACCACCATCCGGCGCGCGATCTTGTTGGTGACCTCGCTGCCCAGCTCGCGACGCACCAGGTGCAGGCAGGCGTCGATGCCCGCCGCGGTGCCTGCGCTGGTGATCAGGTTGCCGTCGTCGACGAACAGCACGTTGCGGTCGACCTTCGCCGTCGGATACAGCCGGGCCAGTTCGTCGGCGTGCATCCAGTGGGTGGTGCACGGCCGGCCGTCCAGCAGCCCCGCTGCGCACCGGCGACGAACGCGCCCGAGCACACCGTCAGGATGATCGAGCCCGGAGTCGGCGGCCTTCCGCACGGCGTCGAGGGCCTCCGGGCAGATAGTCCGTCGTACGCTGCTGATCGCCGGGATCGCGACCAGGTCGGCGCCGACCAGGCCGTCGAGGCCGTGGTCAGGGGTGATGGCTGGCGCCGACCGACGTCCGCAGCGGCTTGCCCGGCTCCGGTCCGCAGACCTTGAAGTCGAAGTTGGGGACACCGTCCGCGGAGCGGTCGATGCCGAAGACCTCGCAGATCACGCCGAACTCGAAAATCGCTAGACCGTCCAGCACCAGCGCCGATACGCTCTTTATTGCCATGGCAGCATTTTATCGCAAGGTGTCCTTCCTGCCACTGTTGGCGGGATATTTATTAGCGGAGTATTACTGCCATGACCACTGCACTGACCTTCCTCGTCCTGATCGCCCTGTTCGCGGTGGCAGCGGCGCTCAGCTGGGCCGCCCATCGCTCTGACTCGCTTCGCATCCGCTTCGACCAGTTCCGCTGGTCCGCCCCGATGATGGGCAGGCTGTTCGAAGACGACCGCGACGGCTTCCGCATCGCCCACGACGTCGACGCGATCCGCACACGCTTTGAGCAGCAGCCGTTCTGGCCTGCTTCAGGCGCGCGGGGCGAGCGTCGCTAGGGAACGACTCGACCGCCTCGCTGATAGATCCTGCGGTGCGCTCGTCGTGGATCAGATGACCGGCGCCGGGCACGTGTAAATACGTTGTCCGGTAGCCGGTTTCATCCATTTCGCGCATCTGCCCTGCAGGCGTGACGGAGTTGCCCGCCTCGAGGAGCAAGCGCGGGAACGCGCACCGCCTTCCACTGCTGTCCAGTAGTCGCGGGTGCCCCACTCGGCGGCGATCTCGATCCAGTGCCTGGTGTGCCCGTGCAGCCGCCAGCCGGTCGCGGTCCGGTCGAACGCCTCAAGGAAATGTACTGGCCGGCCACCGGCCCGAACTCGTCGTACACCGCGTTGGGCCGAATCGAATTCGGCCGGCGAGTGCGTGCAGCCACGGCTCCCACGGCCCGGTGGTGCGCCGCGGAAGTCCGGCGCCATGTCCTCCACCACCAGCGCGCTGACACAGGTCGGGCCGCTACGCGGCCAGAGCACCACGAGTGCAGCGCGCCCATCGAGTGGCCGACCAGGACGGCACGGCCGGCCCAGCGCGCCGACCGCGTCGCCGAGATCGGACACGAACCGCTCGGTGCTGATCGGATGCGGGTCGGCGACGTCGCGGCCGCGGTGCCACGGCGCGTCGTAGGTGTACACCCGCCGAGCCTGGTCAGCCACGGCAGCTGACGCGACCAGGTGCTGCCCCGCCCCATCAGCCCGTGCACCAGGACCAGCGGGATCGCCCCCTCGCCGCCGCTGGGGCGTCAGCAGCGTGCGGGGGCCATGCCGCAGGGCGCACGGTAGCCTGAACGACATGCCCGTGGTGAAGATCAACGCAATCGAGGTCCCGCCCGACGCCGGTCCGGAACTGGAGAAGCGGTTCGCGCACCGTGCACACGCCGTCGACAACCAGCCCGGTTTCCTCGGCTTCCAGCTGCTGCGCCCGGTCAAGGGCGAAGACCGCTACTTCGTGGTCACGCAATGGGAGTCCGAAGAGGCATTCCAGGCGTGGGCGACGGGTCCGGCCGGTCGAGGCGCACGCACGGCCAGCGCGCCAATCCCGGTCGGCCACCGGGCGCGTCGCTGCTGGAGTTCGAGGTTGTGCTGGACGTTGCGGGGACCGGCGCCAAGGCGTAACGCGGGCCGGGCGCGACACTGGGCGGCCGCGATCACGGTCGCCGTCGCGATGGTCGTCGCCCTGGCTTGCGGCTGCGCCAACACCGGACCGGCGCCGCGTGCCGGATGCCGCGCTACGGCGCGCACATCGACACCAACACACCGCAGGGTCTGCGGGCCAAGCAGACCATGGACATGCTCAACTCCGACTGGCCCATCGGGCCCGTCGGGGTGCGCACGCTGGCCGCTCCGGACATGGTCGACGACGTCGGCACCAAGATGGACAAGATCTGGTGGGACCGGCCGTTCACCGTGACCGGCGTGGACATCGGCGCCGGGCAGGCGACGCTGCACGTGCTGACGTCCTACGGCGTCGCGCAGGACATCGAGCTGCGCACCAACGACGCCGGCCTGGTCGACCGTTTCGACGTGTCGCTGCAACCGCCGGTGATCAAGTCGTGGGCACGACATCGACGCCGAGCTGACCAAGTCGGGCGCGCGGTACTCATATCAGGTGTCGCAAGGTGTCCCAGACGGACGGCGAAGTGCGCAACTGGTCGCGGGCACCAACACCGACCTGTCGCTCCCGCTGGCGTCGATCTTCAAACTCTATGTGCTGCTTGCGGTTGCCGACGCGGTCAACGCCGGGAACGGTGCCGGTGGACCGATCCAGCTCACCATCACCAAGGAGGCCAAAGGCGGTCGGGTCGGCCGGCCTCGAAGAACTCGCCGCCCGGCGCGCAGGTGTCGGTCCGCAGACGGCCGCCCAGCAGATGATTTCGGCCAGCGACAACATGGCGACCGACCTGCTGATCGCGCGGCTGGGACCCGGCGCGGTCGAGCGTGCACTGGTCGCCGCCGGACACCACGACCCGGCGAGCATGACGCCGTTCCCGACGACGCACGAGCTGTTCTCCGATCGGCTGGGGCAAGCCGGATCTGCGTGAGCAGTGGAAGCAGGCCTCGCCGCAGGGCCGCGCGCAGCTGCTGAAGCAGACGAATTCCCGCCCATACCAACCGGATCCGAACGCGCACCCACACGCCCGCGTCCGCCTACGGCGCCGAGTGGTACGGCAGCGCGGCCGACATCTGCCGGGTGCACGCCGCGCTGCAGGCGGCCGCGGTCGGCGAGGCCGCGCCGGTCAAGAAGATCCTGTCCGCTATTCCCGGCATCGATCTCGATCAAGTCGAAGTGGTCGTACATCGGCGCCAAGGGCGGCAACCTGCCCGGCGACCTGACGTTCAGCTGGTACGCGGTGGACCACACCGGCCAGCCCTGGGTGGTCAGCTTCCAGCTGAACTGGCCGCAGCTATCGCAGTCCGACCGCGGCGGGCTGGCTGCTGTCGATCGTGCACCAGACGTTCGACCTGGTGCCGATCGGCCTGATCACAGGTCTGGAGCCGCAGCGTCCAGGCGTGACCGCGGAAGTGCATCACGGTTCGGCTCACCGGTGCAATGTCGATGCGCCAGAACGACTTCGGCGGCGCGTCGAGCGCCACCAAGATCGCTGCGCGGATCACCGCCGGATGGGTGACGGCGACCAGCCGGCTGCGACGGGTGGTCAGTGATCCATCCAGCCGCGCACCCGGTCGATCAGATCGACGACGGACTCGCCACCGTGCGGCGCCCGCGTCGGGTCGGTCAGCCAGATCGCCGAGATCGGCGGGCCGCACGCCGCCGAGCACATCGCCGCGCCAGCGGCCGCAGTCCAGATCGGCCAGCCTGTGGTCGATGCTGGCCTGCAGGCCGAGCAGTTCGGCCGTCTGCCTGGTCCGCTTCTCGGGTCCGCAGTAGGCGCGTTCGGTGACGCCCAGGTCGATCGAGGCGTCGACCTGACGGTGGCCGACCGAGTTGAGCGGCTCGTCGGTGGGAAATCGTCCGGCCGCCATCGCATCGGTCATGGCGTGCGACACGAGGGTCAGCCGGACGACCTCACTCACGCAGCGATACTCTCGTCCCGCCGCGGTCCTCGTCCAGGCAGCCGCTGACGCCAGCAGCCGCGAACACCAAGCCCGATGGTCGCCCACATGACCACCTGCGTGCCCAGCGAGTAAGAGCCGGAACTGGTAGAGATCGTCGGCGGGAAGCCCTCGTAGACGATGTTGCCCGCGTCATCGCGCAGCGGTCCGGGCGTCTCGTCGATCGTCGGCAGGATCAGCATCACGACGGCGACCGACGACGTAGGAGCCCGCCGCGGCCAGCGTCGCGTTCCACGCGCCCAGCCGCGCGAACGAGCTGCCGACCGAGATAGACCGCACCGACGAACAGCGCCGCCGGACAGCACGCACCATCAGCAGGTACAGCAGCGTGCGCTGCCGGATCGTCTCGTCGAGGCTGACGGCGGGCGGGTTGGCCGGGTACTTCAGGCGCGGGAACGACGGCAGAGCTCAACAACATTCCGCCGGCCACAGTACAGCGACAAGAGGCGCGCCGAGACGTTGCCGACGCGTCCGTACGTCACCGCGAACACGACCGCGAACAACGCGCCCATCGCGACGCTGAACGCCAGCACGCCGAAACCCATGCCGATGTTGGCCTGCACGCCGCGGGTGAACACCTCGGCTCCGTGCTCATGGCCGCCGCCGTGCATGGCCTCGTGGGCAGCCGCCGACGCCGTCCTCGTAGCCGATCGCCCGATCGATGACGGGCTCGACGAAGATCCGTGCGAAGACGAATGCGAGCACTCCAGCAAGGGCGCCGGCCAGAAGGCCACGCCCGATGATCTGCTTTTCCATTGTGTTGGCTGCTCCCGCGCGTCAGTGGCAGGGGAAGCCGAGGAGGTGGCGAGCGTCGTGCACGAACTCGTGCACATAGGTGTTGTTGCCGAACACCGACGTCGCACCCTGGTCCATGCCGACGAAGTAGAGCACCATCAAGGCCAGGAACGCTGTGAGCGACAGCCACACCGCCGCCTTGGCCACCGAGAGGTCGACTGCGGGCGCAACGGCTCTTGCGTGCCTCGGGAGAGGTCATGTCGATTTCCTTTCCGGGATTTCGCGTCCCAGTTTCAAGGTGACGACGGGCGTCGGGTCTGACTTTGCACAGTGGCGCGACCGTTCTGGATTCTCACCAGATTCCTTCGCCCGTCGATTACATCAGCATCCTAAACACACCGTCTAGGCCCGGGGGTACCGAGTCCCGTGCGGCGAAACTGTGTTCCGGGAAGTTCGCAGAACGGCCTGCGGAATACATTCGCGTGACACGAAAGCGGGCGGCTCTCGCTGAGGGTAACCGCCCGTTTCTTGGCAGTGATTACTCCGAAGCGGCCGCAGCTCGGCGCGCCCGCGGCTCCGGCCTTCTCCAGTTCCGGCTCGGCCGGCTGGCCGGCTTCTTGGTCCCGGTGAACGTGAACACCGCGTCCTCGCCGGAGCCCTCGCCGTCCCAGTTGTCGACGTCGACCGTGACGAGCTGGCCGGGTCCGACCTCCTCGAAGAGGATCTTCTCCGACAGCGCGTCCTCGATCTCCCGCTGGATGGTGCGCCGCAGCGGCCGCGCGCCCAGCACCGGGTCGAACCCGCGCTTGGCCAGCAGCGACTTGGCCTTGTCGGTCAGCTCCATGGCCATGTCCTTGCCCTTGAGCTGCTTCTCCGACCCGGCCGATCATCAGGTCGACCATCCGGATGATCTCGTCGCGAGTCAGCTGGTGGAAGACGATGATGTCGTCGATGCGGTTGAGGAACTCCGGGCCGGAAGTGCTTCTTCAGCTCGTCGTTGACCTTCTGCTTCATCCGCTCGTAGTTGTTCTCGCCGCCACCCTGGGTGAAGCCCAGGCCGACCGCCTTGCTGATGTCGGACGTGCCGAGGTTCGACGGTGAAGATCAGCACGGTGTTCTTGAAGTCGACCGTGCGGCCCTGACCGTCGGTCAGCCGGCCGTCCTCGAGGACCTGCAACAGGCTGTTGTAGATCTCCTGGTGCGCCTTCTCGATCTCGTCGAACAGCACAACGCGAGAACGGCTTGCGCCGCACCTTCTCGGTGAGCTGGCCGCCCTCCTCGTAGCCGACGTAGCCCGGAGGGGCGCCGAACAGCCGCGAGGCGGTGAAGCGGTCGTGGAACTCGCCCATGTCGATCTGGATGAGCGCGTCGTGGTCGCCGAACAGGAACTCCGCCAGCGCCTTGGACAGCTCGGTCTTACCGACACCGGACGGGCCGGCGAAGATGAACGAGCCCGACGGGCGCCGCGGATCCTTCAGCCCGGCGCGGGTGCGCCGGATCGCCTTGGAGACAGCCTTGACGGCGTCCTCCTGGCCGATGATCCGCTTGTGGATCTCGTCCTCCATGCGCAGCAGCCGGGTGGTCTCCTCCTCGGTCAGCTTGAACACCGGGATGCCGGTCCAGTTGCCGAGCACCTCGGCGATCTGCTCGTCGTCGACCTCGGCGACCACGTCGAGATCGCCTGAGCGCCACTGCTTCTCGCGCTCGGCGCGCTGCGCGACCAGCTGCTTCTCCCGGTCGCGCAGGCTGGCCGCCTTCTCGAAGTCCTGCGCGTCGATCGCGGACTCCTTCTCCGCGGCGCGCCTCGGCGATCTTCTCGTCGAACTCACGCAGGTCTGGCGGCGCGGTCATCCGGCGGATCCGCATCCGGGCACCGGCCTCGTCGATCAGGTCGATCGCCTTGTCCGGCAGGAACCGGTCGTTGATGTAGCGGTCGGCCAGGGTGGCCGCGGCCACGATCGCGCCGTCGGTGATCGACACCCGGTGGTGCGCCTCGTAGCGGTCGCGCAGACCCTTGAGGATCTCGATGGTGTGCTCGACCGTCGGCTCGCCGACCTGCACCGGCTGGAACCGGCGCTCCAGCGGCGGCGTCCTTCTCGATGTACTTGCGGTACTCGTCGAGCGTGGTGGCGCCGATGGTCTGCAGCTCGCCGCGGGCCAGCTTCGGCTTGCAGGATGCGACGCGGCGTCGATCGCGCCCTCGGCGGCACCCGCACCGACCAGCGTGTGCAGCTCGTCGATGAACAGGATGATGTCGCCGCGGGTGTTGATCTCCTTGAGCACCTTCTTCAGGCGTTCCTCGAAGTCACCGCGGTAGCGGCTGCCGGCCACCAGCGAACCGAGGTCAAGCGTGTAGAGCTGCTTGTCCTTCAGCGTCTCGGGGACCTCGCCGTGCACGATGGCCTGCGCCAGGCCCTCGACGACGGCGGTCTTGCCGACGCCGGGCTCGCCGATCAGCACCGGGTTGTTCTTGGTGCGCCGGCTCAGCACCTGCATCACCCGCTCGATTTCCTTCTCGCGGCCGATGACCGGGTCGAGCTTGCCCTCCATCGCGGCGGCGGTCAGGTTGCGGCCGAACTGGTCGAGCACCAGCGACGTGGACGGGTTGCCCGCCTCGCCGCCGCGGCCGCCGGTGCCGGCCTCCGCGGTCTCCTTGCCCTGGTAGCCGCTACAGCAGCTGGATGCACCTGCTGGCGCACCCGGGTCAGCTCGGCGCCCAGCTTCACCAGCACCTGGGCGGCGACGCCCTCACCCTCGCGAATCAGGCCGAGCAGAATGTGCTCGGTGCCGATGTAGTTGTGGCCGAGCTGCAGCGCCTCGCGCAGGCTCAGCTCCAGCACCTTCTTGGCGCGCGGGGTGAACGGGATGTGCCCCGACGGCGCCTGCTGGCCCTGGCCGATGATCTCCTCGACCTGGCTGCGAACGCCTTCCAGCGAGATGCCCAGCGACTCCAGCGACTTGGCCGCGACGCCCTCGCCCTCGTGAATAAGTCCCAACAGGATGTGCTCGGTGCCGATGTAGTTGTGGTTGAGCATCCGGGCCTCTTCTTGCGCCAGGACGACGACCCTGCGGGCACGGTCGGTAAATCTCTCAAACATCGGTGGTTACCTGCTCTCCATCAAATAGGTCGGTGCCTTGCGCGGCATGCAGCGCCAGCGTACCCGCCGTCCACTCTAATGGGCGGCTCGCCCCGCTGCCGCGCTGCCGTCTGCTCTCGAGCGGACACATCAGGCGAGGCCGAAGGCGCTGCGCCCGTCGTACCGGCGCTGCTGACTAGCAACGCCGCGGGCGGCACGAATCGTTTCCCGGGTCCGGGCGGCGACGAGTTCGCCGCTAGCGAAGCGCAGTACAGCGAGCCCATCGACGAGGCCCGCAGTTCTGGCAACTGCCGATTACGTTGCCGCGTGGAATGCGTCGATGACGTCGGCCGGGATGCGGCCGCGAGTGGACACGTTGTGCCCGTTGCGGCGGGCCCATTCGCGGATTGCCGCGCTTTGTTCGCGGTCGATCGCGCGCCCGTCCGCGACCCGATCCAGCCGAACGCCCGCGCCGACGACCGCCAACCCGGCGGCTCGGCATCGACCCATTGCTTCAAGTCGTTCCGGAGCTTTGCGGCATTCTTGGAAGAAAGGTCGATCTCATAGCTCACCCCGTCGAGCCCGAATTCGACCGTCTCATCGGCTGCACCTTCGCCGTCGAAATCATCGACCAGCGTGACGGTCACTTTCTTCGCCATTAGCCCACACTGCCCTTCTGCTTGAGCACTAGATCGGTAGTTTAGACCTCGAACCCCGGCACCCAATGTGCCATAGCAGCGCAGCACCATTCAACAAGTTGCGAAGCGAAGCAGTTCAGTTGCTGTGCCGGCGAACAATCGGGAACAAAACTGTCTCCCGAATCGACAGTCCCGTCAATGCCATCAACAACCGATCGATACCCATTCCAGTGCCAGTAGACGGCGGCATCGCATACTCCAATGCCGCCAAAAATCCTCATCGAGAACCATTGCCTCGTCGTCGCCTGCGGCGGCCGCACGAGCCTGAGCTTCGAACCTTTCGCGTTGGATCACGGGATCGATCAGCTCGGAGTAGCCGGTCGCCAGTTCGATACGCCGGATGTAGAGATCCCACTTCTCGGTGACGCCCTCGATGCTGCGGTGTGCAGCGGGTCAGCGGCGTGGTCTCGACTGGAAAATCGCGCACGAAGGTCGGTGCCCAAAGCTTGTTACCGACGGTGTGTTCCCACAGTTCCTCAACCAATTTCCCGTGCCCGTAACCACGGTCGCGCGGAATCTCGACACCGAGCCGATCGGCGATCTGCCATAACCGATCAGCCGGCGTCTGCGGCGTGATCTCTTCGCCGAGCGCCTCAGACAGGGATGGATACATTTGTATCGTCTCCCATTCGCCGTCGACGATCGTAGACCGTGCCATCCGGCAATGGCAGCCTTCTGGTGCCGATCGCTTCGTCGGCGACCTCCTGAATAACCTCACGCGTCATGACGGCGGAATCGTCGTAGGTGCCGTAGGCCTGATATGTCTCGAGCATCGCGAATTCGGGCGAATGCGTGGAATCCGCACCTTCGTTTCGGAACACCCGATTCAACTCGAAGACCCTGCTCGAAACCGCCCACCAAGCAACGCTTCAGGAACAGTTCCGGCGCGATCCGAAGGTACAGGTCCGCATCGAGCGCATTGGAGTGTGTGACGAACGGGCGGGCCGCGGCGCCGCCTGCCAAGGGTCTGCAACATTGGTGTCTCCACTTCGAGAAAGCCGCGCCGTTCCAGCGCTGAGCGGACCGCGCGCACCACCGCTACCCGCTGACGGGCAATGGTGCGGGCCTCCGGACGAACGATCAGGTCGACATAGCGCTGTCGGACGCGGGACTCTTCGCTCATCTCTCTATGGGCGACGGGAAGCGGGCGCAGCGCCTTGGAAATAATTTGCCAGGAATCGGCAAGCACAGACAGTTCCCCGCGTCGCGGAACTGATCACTCGCCGTGCACGATAGACGATGTCGCCGAGGTCGACGTCGGCCTTCCATGCGTCGAGTGATTCCTGTCCGACGCGGTCGAGGCTGATCATCACCTGCAGCTGGGTCCACGTCGCCCTCCTGCAGTGTCGCGAAGCACAGCTTCCCGGAGTTACGCGCAAACATCACCCGACCTGCGACACCGACGATCTGGCCGGTCTCGGTGTTGGCCGGCAGCTCGGGGTAGGCCTGCCGGATCTCGGCCAGCGTGTGGGTGCGGGCAACCTCGACCGGGTAGGGATCGCGACCCTCGGCAAGCAGCCGCTCCCGCTTGGCCTGACGGATCCGGAACTGCTCGGGGACGTCGGGCTCGGAGCCGGGCTGATCAGGTGAGGTCACGACCTGCCAGCTTAAATGAACGCATGACCGCTCCGATCAACGCGCGGCAGCGGTAGCCGCCTTGGCCGACGAGGTCGTCGACTGGCGCTTCAAGGGTGCCTGCCGTGCGACGTGGTGGGGCCGCACGCCCGCGCACAGGTCTGCGCGGAGAACACCCGACCTGTTCGAAGAGCGGCGTCGTCGGGCCCGGTCGTGCGTGCTGCGCAGCCGAGGCGCTCTGTGCACAACCTCGACCGACGATGGCCGGCGTGGTGCCGCGACCGCGGCGTCGAGCTCGCGCCGCACGGCAAGACGCACATGGCGCCACAGCTGTTCGCCCGCCAGCTCGACGCGGGCGCCTGCGGGATCACCGCCGCGACGCTGAGCCACGTCCGCACCTACCGCGCCTTCGGCGTGCGTGACGTGGTGCTGGCCAACGAGGCTGGTCGATGGGGCCGGATTGCGCTGGCTGGCCAGCCGAACTGGACGCCCACCCCGACTTTTCGATGGTGTGCTGGGTGGATTCGGTGCGCGGCGTCGAGCTGATGACCGCGGCACTGACCGCGGCCGGGGCGGGCAGACCGGTCGACGTCTGCGTGGAGGTCGGCATGCCCGGCGGGCGCACCGGCTGCCGCGGGCCGGCCGCGGTCGACGAGGTGGCGCGCGCGGCCGCCGCGTCGCCGCGGCTGCGGCTGGTCGGTGTCGCGGGCTATGAGGCGGCGCTCGGTCACGACATCGCGCCCGACGCACTGGCCGGCGTCACCGGCTACCTACAGGAGATGCGCGCCGCGGCGGTGCGACTGGCGCCGCTGTTCGAGACGGATCAAGTGATCGTGACCGCGGGCGGCAGCACCTATTTCGACGCGGTCGCCGACGTGCTGACCGGTGATTGGCCGTCGGGATTGGCGGTGCGCACGATCGTCCGTAGCGGGCGTACCTCACCCATGACGACGGGCTGTACGCACGGACGTCGCCGCTTCGTGCCGCGCTGCTGCCCGCGCTTGCAGGTGTGGGCGCAGGTGGTGTCGCGTCCGGAGCCCGGGCTGGCCGTGCTGACGATGGGCCGCCGCGACGTGTCGTTCGACCAGGATCTGCCGGTGCCGCTGCGGTTGGCCGACAGCGTGGTCACCAAGCTCAACGATCAGCACGCGTATCTGCGGCTGGGCGCGGCGACAGCGCCGAGGTCGGCGACTGGCTCGAGTTCGGCATCTCGCATCCGTGCACGGTGTTCGACAAGTGGCAGCTCATCCCGGAGCTCGATGCCGGCGACCGCGTCGTCGGCCTGATCCGCACGTTCTTCTGGCGATTTCGGCGCAATTGGTCACTCAGCGCGACTACGTGCCGTACTGGCGAGCCTGCTTCAGCCGGCCGCGCGAGGCTGTCGCGGTTGCGCTCGAACACCAATCGCAGGCCGTCGCAGGTGAGGTGCTGGTCGTAACGCTCGACGGTGTGCAGGTCGGGCAGCACCAGCGGGCAGTGTGCGCCGGTGGCCGACCACCGCGACGTCGTCGCCGGCGAAGCCGTCGACGTCCTCACGGATGCAGGTTGACCAATCCGTCGACCAGTCCGGCGAATCCGAACACGGCGCCGGACTGCATGCACTCGACGGTGTTCTTGCCGACCACCGAACGGGGCCGGGTCAGCTCGACGCGGCGCAACGCCGGAGCGCGCGCGCCGCAGCATCGGAGGACACCTGCACGCCGGGAGCGATTGCCCGCCAGAATTCGCCCTTCGCGGAGACCACGTCCACACAGATCGACGAGCCGGAAGTCAACGACGATCGCGGCGGGTTGTACTTGTGAAAGCGCCGCGAGGCAGTTGACGATGCGGTCTGCGCCAACCTCTTTGGGATTGTCGACCAAGAGCGGTATGCCGGTGCGCACGCCGGGCTCGATCAGCACGTGCGGCACCGACGGCCAGTACTGGTCGAGCATCAGTCGCACCTCGTGCAGTGACCGACGGCACCGTCGACAGCCCTGCCGCGCCGGTCAGCCGTTCGGCGTCGTCGCCGATCAGGCCATCGATGGTGAGTGCGAGCTCATCGGAGGTCACCTCGGATTCGGTGCGAATCCGCCAGTGCTGCACCACTTTGGCGTGGTCGCCCGATCCGGAGATCAGGCCAACGACGGTGTGGAGTGTTGCGGACGTCGATCGCGAGAAGCACGGGCTTACCGCGGCGACATCAGCTCGGCCGCATCGGCCGGCACAGTAGAGCGGGATCGTGACCGAGGTCGATCTGCTTTGTTGTCGGCGTCGACGAACACCACCTGGGGCTGATATGCCCGGGCCTCGGCGTCCTCCATCGTGCCGTAGGCAATCAGGATCACCAGGTCACCGGGATGCACGAGATGCGCTGCGGCGCCGTTGATGCCGATCACACCGCTGCCGCGCTCGCCGGTGATCGCGTAGGTGACCAGCCGTGCGCCGTTGTCGATGTCGACGATGGTGACCTGCTCGCCCTCGAGCAGGTCGGCCGCATCCATCAAGTCGGCGTCGATGGTCACCGACCCGACATAGTGCAGAGTCGGCCTGGGTGACCGTGGCGCGGTGAATCTTGGATTTCAGCATTGTCCGTAACATCAATTCCTCCAAGGCAATTCGTGGGTGTGATCGCAGGCCGACCTGAGGATGTCCGTCGGTGCCGGCGGTTGCTCCGATGTCGATGGCGATGTTGTCAAGAAGCCTGGTACCGCCCAGCCGGGCGGCCAGAAGCATGCGGGCGATGCCCTCGTCAGGCGCCGGACCCAGCATCGCGTCCCGCACCTGCAGATAGTCGACGTCGATGGCGGGCACCTCGTCCAGCACGGCGCGGGCGGCGTCCAGCGCCGCTGCGGTGCCGCCGGAAGCGGCGTACATGCCCGCCAGTAGCGCCGCCGACAGCGCGCCCGCCTGCTCGCGTTCGACGTCATTGAGGTAGCGATTGCGCGACGACATGGGCCAGACCGTCGGCTTCCCGCACGATGGGCACCCCGACGATCTGCGTGTCGACGTTGAGGTCGGCGACCATCTGCCGGACCAGCACCAGCTGCTGGTAGTCCTTTTCGCCGAAGAACGCGCGATCTGGCCGGCACGATCTGCAGCAGTTTGAGCACGACGGTCAGCACACCCGCGAAATGCGTTGGGCGGGCGGCACCTTCGAGTTCAGCGCCCAGTGGCCCCGGGTGCACCGAAGTGCGCCGTGCCGTCCGGGTACATGTCGGCGGCGGTCGGCGTGAACGCGATCTCGACGCCTTCGGCGCGCAGCGCCGCGAGATCGTCGTCGAGGGTGCGCGGGTAGGCCCCGAGGTCTTCCCCGCACCGAACTGCAACGGGTTGACGAAGATCGACACCACCACGACGGCGCCCTGCACCCGCTTGGCGGCCCGGATCAGCGACAGGTGGCCCTCGTGCAGCGCGCCCATCGTCGGCACCAGCATCACCCTGCGGCCGGTGGCTCGCAGCGCCCGGGTGACATCGGAGACCTCGCGCGGGCTGGAGTAGACGTTGAGGTCACCGGCGGTGAACTGCGGCTTGGGCGTGGTCATGGTTGTCCCGAAGAATCGGAGAAGACCTGCGAAGACTTCCTTGGGGGCGTGCGCGCGCTGTGCGGTGCGCAACGAGTTGGCCCGATACGCCTGCGCGAGTTGCGGATCCACTTCGGCAAGCGCCCGCAGGTGACCGGCGACCGCGGCCGCGTCGCCGCGGGCCACCGGGCCGGTCAGCGCCGCCTGCCCGCGCTGCAGCGAGTTCTCCAGCGACGCCCGCGCCAGCGGGCCGATCACGCGCTCGGCGATACCGCCTGGCGCGTCGCCGACCAGCTCCTGCCCCAGCAGCTCCTGACCCCACAGCGCCGCCCGCAGCGCCTCGACGGCGTCGAGCAGTCACGGTGACGACGTGGTTGCTGGCATGGGCCAGCGCCGCGTGATACAGCGTGCGGGCGTCCTCGCGAGACGCGGAACGGCTCGCCGCCGATCTCGAGCACCAGCGACTGAGCGATCGCGTACCCGACCTCGTCGGCGGCGGTGACGCCGAAGCAGGTGTCGGGCAGTCGCTGCGATGTCCTCATCCGAGCCGGTGAACGTCATCGCGGGATGGATGGCCAGCGGGATGCAGCCCTGCTCGGTCAGCGGTGCCAGCACGCCGATGCCGTTGGCACCCGACGTGTGGGCGACGATGGTGCCCGGCCGCACCGCCGAGGTGGCCGCGAGGCCCGACACCAGCCCAGCGAGCTCGGCGTCGGGTACGGCCAGCAGCAACAGTTCGGCGCGGCCCGGCAACCTCGTCGGGCGGCAGCACGGCGGTGTCGGGCAGCCGGCGCTGGGCGCGCTGCCGCGACGCCTGCGAAATCGCGCTGCATGCGACCACCACATGATCGGCGCGCTCCAGCGCCACACCGAGCGCCGTGCCGACCCGACCAGCGGAAATGATGCCGATCGTGAGCCGCGCCGGACGCAGTCCGTCGACATGCTCCATCGCAGACGACCTCGCAAATTGTCGTGGTTTCTTCGTTCCGGTCCTGCGTTGCGGGTACCGGACGGTCGCTATGAGCCTAGCTCACTCGTCGCGGCGCCTGCGACGGCCGCCTCCGGTCGGGTGGCCTGAAGCCTCGCCAGCAGCTCGGCAACCGACTGCCCGCCGGTGTCCTCCGCGCTGCGGTGTCGCCGCGCCTCCGGCTGCGCAGGTGGCGGTTCGGGCGGCGCTCAGGCCCGGGGTGTGGCGCGGGACCCCCGGATTCGGCGGCCAACGTCGGTGGCGCCGGCGGGCGTCCAGGATCGACGGCGTCCGGGCGGGCTGAGTGGCGCCCGCGGCTGGGTTCGTCGGCCGGAGACTGCATCGCCGGCTCAGGCGCCCGCCTCCTGCCGACATATTCGCCCGCTGAGCCGTTTTCGGTCGTCACGTCAGGGCGACACCCAGTTGCTGCCGGGTGCGCCTCGCGGGTATCCACTCTCCCTCGGCGGGCGCAGGCTGCCAATCCGACGGCGGCGTCTGCGCGACCGCGCTCCGGCTCGGGGCGCCGGCGGCGGCGATGGCGGTTCGGGCGGCGGGCGGGTGGGCGCTCTTGTTGCGGTGGCTGCCAAGTGAATTGGGGCTCGGGTGTGGGCGGCGAGACTGGCTCGGTGTGGCGGCGAGACCGGCTCGGGCGGCAGCTCGGTGGCGCTGGCGGTGGTGACCACGCGTGCGGCGGCTCCTCTGCGCGATGGCGCAGCTCCTCTTGCTCTGTCTCCGACGGTCTGCGGTGCGCACCGCCGTAACTCGGCGACGACGCCCAGTCGGCCTCGGGCGGATGCGGTTCGGCAGGCACGTCGATGATCGGGCTTTCCTCGGTGTTCGCGTCGACGTCCTCGCGGTCTTCGGTGTCGATCCGGCTGGCGGTGACCCGGCCCGCCGATTCCGCGCTGCGCGGCCAGTCGCTGTAGGCGCGGGCCGGCTGCGATCGGTTTCGAGCGCAGGCCGGTGCGACAGGTCGGCGTCGAACAGAATCTCCAGATTGGCCCGCAGCGCGGCCAATTCGGCCCGCAGACCGGCGACCTCATCGGCCGCCTGGGCCCGTATTTCGGACGTCAGTTCGCGGCGCAGCTGGGTTTCCACTGACAGCTCGTATTCGCGGCGCGCCGAGATCTCGCGGTCCAACTGCAAGTCGTAAACCAGCTTGAGATCCCGCACCTTGGCCTGGTCGATATCGCTTTGTCTGCGATAGATGACCGACACGAACGCCGCCACCACCGCGGCCCACAACGCCAGGATGACGGCCAGTTTCAGCAACTCCGCCCGGTTGGTGAACACCAGGGCAGAACTCGCCCCGATGGCGAGCACCAGCAACACCGTCAGCAGCAACCAACCCGGCCTGCGGCCGCCAGCGCCGAGGGCGCGTACCGCGGGACAGATCGGTCATGGGCCGACTGTACCCGCCACAGGTCATCTCGCGTGTCGACCACTTCGGCGATTCGGCCGACGACGCCGCGGGTCAGCTACTCGGTCGCCCCGTCGGCGTTGTCCGGCGGCTCTTCTGGCGACTTGCAGCAATGCTGAAGCCACAGCGCAGCAACCACCAGTGCGAGCGCGCTCACCGCGGCAACGGCTGCTCCCGCGGTGTCCTCGCCCGCCACCCTCAGCGTGCTGCGGCGCGGCAAAAGATAAACCAGCACCGCGATCCACCAGCCGAGCACCAGCGCGCCCACCCACGCCGATGCCTTCGCGATCAACACCGACCGCGCCACCGCCAGCGGATGCAGCCAGCCGCGCGCGTCGCCGATCTCGCCGTCGTTGATCTTGGCCCGCACATAGAACGCCCAGCCGGCCTCGCCGACCGCAACGGCCAGCAGCGACAACCCGGTCCACACGTTGATCGGCGGAAACCATCGGTACAGCAGCACCACGAGCATGTAGCCCACGACGGCGGCGAGCACCGTCGCGGCCGTCAGGTCGCGCTTGCGGGTGGGTCCCATCAGACCAGCGCCAACTCGGTGAGGCGCACGCCGTCACGATCTGCCGGCTCGAGTTGGTCGAGCAGATGCGCAATGGGACGCGGTTCGCCAGCGACCGTCAACGTGGCGTCTGGGTCCACCGCCAGCCACGGGATCAGCACGAACGCCCGCAGATGCGCCGACGGGTGAGGCAGCGTGAGCTCGTCGTCACGCGAGGTCACCTCGCGCCGTCCGTCATGGCACGTGACGAGATCCACATCGAGGGTGCGCGGACCCCACCGCTCCGCGCGTACCCGATCGGCCGCCGCTTCGAGCTCATGTGCGCGACGCAGCCAGCCGTGGCAGTCGAGCGCAGGGTCCTCGGCGATGAGCACCGCATTGAGGAACGGGCCCTGCTCGACGCCGCCCCAGGCCTCGGTCTCGTAAACCGGCGACACCGCGCGCACCGCGCCGTCGAGCCCGTCGACCACCGACTGCAGCCGCGCCAGCCGATCACCGAGGTTCGAGCCGATCGACAACACTACGGAAGTCACCGCGCACCGCGCGCCCACCGCGCCGGGAACGTCGCGCCACCACCGCAACATCGGCGAAGGTCAGCGGAATGGGCGCGGACGGTTTGTGCACCGACGACCTCCGACGGCGTGCACGCGTTCGTCGGCCATCACGTCCTCGGCGATCGCGCCTGCGACCGTCTCGATGAGCTTGCGTGGCGGCCCGGCGACGATGTCGGCGGCCCGCTGGGCGAGCGTGCCGTAGTCGAGCGTGTCGGCAAGGTCGTCGCTGGCCGCCGCGGTCGCCAGATCGATCCACACCGTGATGTCGACGACGAAGTCCTGGCCGTCGCGCCGTTCGTGATCGAACACGCCGTGGTGTCCGCGAACGGTCAAGCCGCGCAATTCGATTCGGTCAGCCACTCGCCCACGCCCTCGAGCACCTTGAGCGCGTCGACGGAGGCGCGCACGTCGTGCACCCGCACACCCACGCCCCGTGCAGGCCTGCCAGCGCGGAGATCACCGCCGTAGCGGTCTCCCGCCCGCCCGGTGGCCGCGGTTCGCCGTCCGGATCCGGCCAGCAATGTTCCGAGGAAACGCTTGCGAGACGCACCGACGAGCACCGGGATGCCGGTGCCGACGAATTCGGGCAGCGCGCGCAGCGGCCCAATTGTGTTCTGCGGTCTTGGCGAAACCAAGGCCGGGATCGATGATCAACCTGGCGGGATCGACACCCGCGTGCACAGCGGCGTCGACACCGGCCAGCAGTTCGTCGCGCACCTCGGCGACCACGTCGCGGTACGCCGGCACCTCGTGGGGCCGGTCCGCGCCGACCGAGCGCCAATGCATCAGCACCCACGGCACTTTCGCGTCGGCCAGCAGCCGCGCCATGTTGGGGTCGGCGCGCCCGCCGGACACGTCGTTGACGATCTGGGCCCCGTTCTCCAGCGCCGCCTGCGCAACCTCGGCGTGCATGGTGTCGATGCTGACCGTGATGCCTTGCCCGGCAAGCTCTTTGATGACGGGCAGCACGCGTGCGGACTCGATCCGGGGTCGACGCGGGTGGCGCCCGGTCGGGTCGACTCGCCGCCGACGTCGACGATCGCCGCGCCCTCCGCGGCCAGCGTCAAGGCCATGCTCGACGGCGCGGTCACGGTCGAGGAACAGACCCCCGTCGGAGAACGAGTCGTCGGTGACGTTCACGACCCCCATCACCTGCACGCACGTTCCGGGAGGAACCATAGGGCTGGGTGGGCTCACTTTCGCAAGATGAGATCCAGCGCCTCGGACCGCGATGACGCATCGCACTTGAACTGGCCGCGCACCGCCGACGTGGTGGTGATCGCTCCGGGCTTGCGCACGCCGCGCATCGACATGCACAGGTGCTCGGCCTCGACGACGACGATGACGCCGCGCGGATCCAGCTTGCGCATCAGCGCATCGGCGACCTGCGCGGTCAGCCGCTCCTGAACCTGCGGCCGCTTGGCGTAGAGATCCACCAGCCGCGGCGATCTTCGACAGCCCGGTGACCCTGCCGTCCTTGCCGGGGATGTAACCGACGTGCGCCACGCCCGTGGAACGCCACCAAGTGGTGCTCGCAGGTCGAGTACAGCGGAATCTGCTTGACCAGCACCAGCTCGTCGTGCTGCTCGTCAAAGGTGGTGTCCAGCACGGTGTCCGGGTCGGTGTAGAGCCCGGCGAACATCTCCTTGTACGCCCGCGCCACCCGCGCCGGGGTGTCCTCCAACCCGTGCCGGTCGGGATCTTCCCCGACCGCGATCAACAGCTCTCGCACTGCAGCTTCCGCGCGCGGTTGGTCGAATGCCGGGCTGGTGAACGTGGCCGAATTGTTGTGCGACCCGCGTCATCGATGCCTCCGTTCAGTTATCAGCCGTGAGCCGGCGGATTGGCCGGCTGCTGTCCTGACCCGGGTCCTCGCTCGCGTTCGGCGCTGGTGCGCCGCCCTGCGGGGCAGGATGTCCGGGCTGCGGATAGGGCTGATACGGCGGATAGGGCTGTTGCCACCCGGATGCGAGGCGGCGGGTACCAGTACCCCTGCGGGTGCTGGGCCGGTGGCTGTGCCGCTGCGGCGGCCAGCCGGGCGCGTGCCAACCGGCGGGCGCGCCGTAGTCGGGCTGCGTCGGCCGCGTTCGCGGGGACTCCGTTGCCGCCAGCGCCATTTGTGCCGTTCTGGTGGGCCTGGCGCGCAGCGGCCTCCTGGCTCGCCTGCGCGATCGCGGCCTTGAACGCCGGCTCGGGAACCGGCTTCGGCCACTCTTCGCCGCGCTCGATCGCCAGCTCGCCTGGCGTCTTGATCGGTGGCTTGTCGGACGGGACGCGACCGCCGAAGTCGTCGAACATCGTCAGCCGCGGCCGCTTCTTCACGTCGGCGAAGATGGCCTGCAGCTCGGCGCGGTGCAGGGTTTCCTTCTCCAGCAGCTCGCCTGCGAGACGTGTCGAGCACGTCGCGGTACTCGGTGAGGATCTCCCACGCCTCGGTATGCGCGGCCTCGATCAACTTGCGGACCTCGTCGTCGATGATCTGCGCAACCTCGTGGCTGTAGTCGGCCTGGGTGCCCATCGTGCGGCCCAGGAACGGGTCGCCGTGCTCGGTGCCGTAGCGCACCGCGCCGAGCTTGCTGCTCATGCCGTATTCGGTGACCATCGCGCGGGCGATCTTCGTGGCCTGCTCGATGTCGGACACCGCGCCGGTGGTCGGCTCGCGGAAGACGCAGTTCCTCGGCGGCGCGGCCGCCCATCGCGAACACCAGCCGCGCGATCATCTCCGAGCGGGTCATCAGGCCCTTGTCGTCCTCGGGCACCGCCATCGCATGCCCGCCGGTGCGGCCGCGGGCCAGGATCGTCACCTTGTAGATCGGGTCGATGTCGGGCATCGCCCAGGCCGCCAGCGTGTGCCCGCCCTCGTGGTAGGCGGTGATCTTCTTTCGTGCTCGCTGATGATGCGGCTCTTGCGCCGCGGCCCGCCGACGACGCGGTCGACGGCCTCCTCCAGCGCCGGGCCGGTGATCACGGTGCCGTTCTCGCGGGCCGTCAGCAGCGCGGCCTCGTTGATGACGTTGGCCAGGTCGGCGCCGGACATGCCGACGGTCCGCTTCGCCAGGCCGTCGAGGTCGGCGTCGGGCGCGATCGGCTTGCCCTGCGAGTGCACGCGCAGCACGGCGCGCCGGCCGGCCAGGTCCGGGTTGGACACCGGGATCTGGCGGTCGAAGCGGCCGGGCCGCAGCAGGGCCGGGTCGAGGATGTCGGGCCGGTTGGTGGCCGCGATCAGGATGACGCCCTGGCGGTCGCCGAAGCCGTCCATCTCGACCAGCAGCTGGTTCAGCGTCTGCTCGCGCTCGTCGTGGCCGCCGCCGAGGCCTGGCGCCGCGCTGGCGGCCGACCGCGTCGATCTCGTCGACGAAGATGATGCACGGGGCGTTCTGCTTGGCCTGCTCGAACAGGTCGCGCACACGGGAGGCGCCGACGCCGACGAACATCTCGACGAAGTCAGAGCCCGAGATCGTGAAGAACGGAACGCCCGGCCTCGCCGGCGACGGCGCGGGCCAGCAGCGTCTTGCCGGTGCCCGGGCGGACCGTAGAGCAGCACGCCCTTGGGGATCTTGGCGCCCAGCGCCTGATACCGCGACGGGTTCTGCAGGAAGTCCTTGATCTCGTAGAGCTCCTCGACCGCCTCGTCGACGCCGGCCACGTCGGCGAACGTGGTCTTGGGCATGTCCTTGGAGAGCTGCTTGGCCCGCGACTTGCCGAACCCGAAGCCCATCCGGCCGCCGGTCTGCATGCGGGAGAACATCACGAACAGGCCGACCAGCAGCAGCAGCGGCAGCATGTAGATCAACAGCGACCCGAGCACGCTGCCCTGGTTCACGACGGTGTTGACCTTGGTGTTCTTCGCATTCAACGCGTCGAACAGAGGCACGCCGTAGCCCGGTCGGGTACTTGGTGATGATCTTGTCGCTGTTGTCCGGTGTCGCCGTTGCCGCTCTTCAGCTCCAGTCGCAGCTGCTGCTCGCGGTCGTCGATCTGCGCGCTCTTGACGTTGTCGCTGTTGATCTGGGCCATCGCCACCGACGTGTCGACGGGTTTATATCCGCGGGTGTCGTCGCTGAAATAGAAGAACGACCAGCCCAGCAACAACACCACGGCGATCGCGGTGAGCGTGCGGATCACATTTTTCCGGTTCATCAAGCATCGGCCGACGTCGGCCAGGTCCTTCCAATACGCGCAGCTGGGATATATCAGGCTACCGCTAGACCAACGAAGTACAGTTCCCGACGGGTAGCCGGGGACATCCTGAGCTCCGCGGTGTCGACGAGCGCCAGTTTCGTAACGCAATCTGAGTGGTCCAGCGCCAACCGGTGGTCGTCGCCGCCAGGGCTGTTGATCTTCGTCGCCCAACGTGAAGTCGTGATCGACGAATCGCCAATTCGTTGTATCGAGCTCACGTTCGGCGGACGGACACCTTTCCGCAGCCTCTGGCGCTGTGCTTGGCTGTGGTCGTGCTCACATCGACCGAACGGTTAGTTGAGACGAACGGGGTGCAGCTGCGGGTCATCGATGCCGGTGACCGGGATGCGCCGGTGGTGATTCTGGCCCACGGCTTCCCGAACTGGCGTACTCCTGGCGTCACCAGATTCCGGCGCTGGCCGAGGCGGGCTACCGCGTGCTGGCGCCCGACCAGCGCGGCTACGGCGGGTCGTCGAAGCCGGAGGCCGTCGACGCCTACAACGTCGTCGAGCTGTCCGCCGACCTCGTCGGCCTGCTCGATGACGTCGGCGCCGAACGGGCTGCGCTCATCGGCCACGACTTCGGCGGCGTGGTGGCGTGGAACGCGCCCTTGCTGCACCCGGACCGGTTCGCCGGCATCGCGGGCCTGAGTGTTCCACCGATCCCGCGGCCGAAGCTGCCGACGACGCAGGCATTCACGCAAGATCTTCGGCGACAACTTCTTCACATCCTCTACTTCCAGGAACCGGGACCCGCCGACGCCGAACTGAACCGCGACCCGGCCACCACGATGCGCCGGCTGATGGGATCGCTGACAACCACCGATGAAACCGCGGCAATGCGGATGCTGCGAGCCGGCCCGGAGGGCTTCATCGACCGCATCTCGCCGAACCGGGCGCGCTGCCCGACTGGATCAGTCAGGACGAGTTCGACCACTACGTTGACGGAATTCACGCAGGACCGGCTTCACGGCCCCGCTGAACTGGTATCGCTGCTTCGACCGCAACTGGGAGCTGACCGCGACGACGCCGGCAGCGACTATCGATGCGCCGTCGCTGTTCATCGGCGGAGCCGCTGACCCGACGCTGGCCTACACGCCGCGCCACCGTGTTCGCGAGGTGGTCTCCGGTGACTATCGCGAAGTGATGATCGAGGGCGCGGGCCACTGGCTCCAGCAGGAGCGGCCCGACCGAGGTCAACGAGACACTGCACGACTTCCTGTCCACATTGGAGTTGCGATGAGCGCTGGCGCGAAGAGCCGACTAGCACAGCCGAGCCGTCCGCTTAGTTTCGGGGTCTTCATCACACCGTTCCACCCGGTCGGCCAATCCCCCACCGTCGCACTGGAATACGACCTCGAGCGCACGGTGGCGCTGGACAAGCTCGGGTACGACGAGGCGTGGTTCGGCGAGCATCATTCCGGCGGATACGAACTCATCGCCTGCCCGGAGGTGTTCATCGCCGCGGCCGCCGAGCGGACCAAGCACATCCGGCTGGGCACCGGCGTGGTGTCGCTGCCGTATCACCATCCGCTGATGGTCGCGGACCGTTGGGTGCTGCTCGACCACCTCACCCGCGGGCGCGGTGATGTTCGGCACCGGACCGGGTGCGCTGCCGTCCGACGCCGTACATGATGGGCATCGACCCGGTCGAGCAGCGCCGGATGATGCAGGAATCGCTTGAGGCGATCCTTGCGCTGTTCCGCGCATCGCCAGAGGAGCGGATCAACCGGCACTCCGACTGGTTCACGCTGCGCGACGCGCAGCTGCACATCCGGCCGTACACCTGGCCGTATCCCGAGAATCGCACGCGCGGCAATGATTTCCCCGTCCGGCCCACGGCTCGCCGGCGCGCTGGGCACGTCGCTGCTGTCGCTGTCGATGTCGGTGCCTGGCGGCTACGCCGCGCTGGAGAACACCTGGGAAGTCGTCGTCGACCAGGCCGAGAAGTCCGGCCGTGACGAGCCCGAACCGCGCCGACTGGCGGGTGCTGGCCATCATGCACCTCGCCGACACCCGCGACCAGGCGATCGACGACTGCACCTACGGGCTGCAGGACTTCGCGAACTACTTCGGCGCGGCGGGTTTCGTGCCGCTGTCGAATTCCGTTGAGGGACACTCAGTCGCCGCGCGAGTTCGTCGGCGGAGTATGCGGGCAAGGGCAATTGCTGCATCGGCACACCGGGCGACGCGATCGCCTACATCCAGGATCTGCTCGAGCAGTCCGGCGGCTTCGGTACCCTGCTGCTGCTCGGCCACGACTGGGCGTCGCCTGCTGCCACCTACCACTCCTACGAACTGTTCGCTCGCGAGGTCATGCCGCACTTCAAGGGCCAGCTGATCGCACCGCGTGCGTCGCATGACTGGGCCAAGGGCATGCGCGACAAGCTACTCGGCCGCGCCGGCGAGGCCATCGTCAAGGCGATCAATGAGCACACCGACGAACTCAAAGGAACGGGAGCAGGGTTGATGCGCGCATCGGTCCTTCGTAACGGCCGGATGGTCGAACGCGACGACGTGCCCGAGCCGGTTCCCGGTCCGGGGCAGGTGCTCGTCGGGGTGAAGGGCCTGCGGAATCTGCGGCTCTGACCTGCATTTCGCCAAACACGGCGCGGACGTCCTGGAGCTGAACAACCAGATCGACGGCTTCCGGCGGCTAGCGGCGGCATGCAGATCGACCTGAACCGCGACGTCTTCATGGGTCACGAGTTCAGCGCCGAGGTGCTCGAGGCGGGCCCTGATACCGAAGCCCCGGCACCGGGCACGCTCGTCACGTCTCTACCGGTGCTGGTGTCCGTCAACGGGCTGTCGAACCGATTGTTTACTCAACAAGACGATTGGCGGCTATGCCGAACGGATGCTGTTGTCGGCGCCGCTCCTGACACCCATCCCCAATGGGCTGGACCCGCGACACGCCGCCCTGACCGAGCCGATGGCCGTCGGCCTTCACGCGGTGAACAAGTCTGCGATCGAGCGCGGTGAGACCGCACTGGTGCTGGGCTGCGGGCCGATCGGCATCGCGATCATCGCCGGGCTTCGACACCGCGGCGTGGAAACCATTGTTGCAGCCGACTATTCGGCCGCGGCGGCGCGAACTGGCCGAGAAGATGGGCGCCACTTCGACCGTCGACCCGGCCAACGGGTCGCCGTTCGACGGCACTACTCCGGTGGTGGTCTTCGAGGCGGTCGGCGTGCCGGGCATCATCGACGACATCTTGCGCCGCGCGCCGGTTGGCGCCCGCGTCGTCGTCGCAGGCGTGTGCATGCAGGCCGACACCGTCCATCCCTACTTCGCCATCGCCAAGCAGATCAACGTGCAGTTCGTGTTGGCCTACGACCCGACCGAGTTCACGGATTGCCTGCGGGCGATCGCCGAGGGCGACATCGACGTGGCACCGATGATCACCGGTGAGGTCGGCCTCGATGGGGTCGGCGCCGCGTTCGACGACCTGGCGCACCCCGACACGCACTGCAAGATCCTGGTGACTCCCTGAAGGTATCGTGCGAGGCATGCCGATCGCAGCGAGAGCGAAGATGTCCGACCCGGTTCCTCCTTCTCGCCGCCGCCGGACTCGCGGCCGCCGGACTTTCGGCCTGCGACTCGTCATCTGGGCCAACGGGCAGCATCGGACTAGCGAGACCCGTCAGGTCACCGTCGTCGGCGCCGGCCAGGTACAGGGCACGCCGGACACGCTGACCGTCAACGCGTCGATCGAGTTCGTCGCGCCCGACGTCAGCGGCGCGATGAACCAGACCAGCGAGCGCCAGCAGGCGGTCATCGACGCGCTGGTGGGCTCCGGTATCGACCGCAAGGACATCAGCACCACGCAGGTCAGCCTGCAGCCGCAGTTCGCGGGCGGCGACAGCACCGCGATCATCGGCTACCGCGCGAGCAATTCGATCGACGTGAAGATCCGCAAGCTGGATACCGCCTCGCAGGCGCTGGCGTTGATCGTCAGCACGGGCGGCGACGCCACCCGGATCAACTCGGTGAACTATTCGATCGAGGACGATTCGCAGCTCGTGAAGGACGCGCGCGCGCGGGCGCTTCAACGACGCGAAGGACCGCGCCCAGCAGTACGCAGCAGCTGTCCGGGCTGGACCTCGGCAAGGTCATCTCGATCACGCGAGTCAGGCGGTGCGACACCAGCCAACGCCGCTGCCCGAGCCCGCGGGGCGCCGAGATGGCGGCCGTGCCGGTGGAGCCCGGCCAGCAGACAGTCGGTTTCTCGGTGACGGTGATCTTCGAACTCGACCTAACCCGCGGGCGCGATGTCGACCGGAATGCCGTTGAGCACGGCGGTGCCCGACAGCGGGTCGAGCTGACCGCCGTCGTTGAGCTGGTTGACGTTGACGCCGGGTTGGTCGGCGGCGACGCCCTGGCGGGTGCCGCCGCGGTCGTGACCCCACCCGTGCGGCAGCGAAACGACGCCGCGGCGCATGCCTCGGCGCCAGTCTCGACCGGCGCCACCAGATCGCCGCCCGGGCCCTTGATGGCGGCGTTGTCGGTCAGCCTGAGTTCGGCGGCGTCGTCCGGATGGATCTGCAGCGTGCAGCGGTTCGTGCCGCCCAGCGAGCGCGGGCAGGTTGTGCATCCAGCTGTTGTTCGAGCGCAGGTGCCTGCGACCGATGAGCGACGAAGCCGTCGGCGCTGCGGCCGAGGGATTCCCGCAAGCCTCGCGGCGTCGGCGATGCAGCGCATCCGGCGCGAGTTCGATTCGGCCCGATGACGTGTTTGCAGCACCTCGGGAAGTCGTGGGCCGCAGCGGGCCGAGGTCGATGCCGTGCGGTGCGGCCTTGAGCCGCTCCAGCGTCAGGCCGTCGGGCTTGGCGCCGAACGCGTCGCCGTAGGGCCCGAGCCGAAGCATCATGTCGAGGCGTCGTTCGTATCCCAGGCCCGGCGGTGAGCATCGCGGTCAGTTCGTCGACCGCACGCCCGGCGACGGGTGAATTCGGGTCGGCGGTCTCCTTGGCCAGCGTCGTCGCGATGACCTGTTCGTCGACCAGCGCGGGATCAGCCGTCGTAGCCGAGGCCGTAGAGGATCAAGGCGAGCCGGGACAGGATCTCGGCCTCGTCGGGCCGGCCATCCAACGGCAGCACGGGCGGCGAGTAGCGGGCGTTGTTGCGCACCGCGAGGTTGTTGAGCGCGAGATCGAAGTGGGCGCTCTGCGACGGAGGCGGTGGCGGCAGGATGACGTCGGCGTGGCGCGTCGTCTCGTTGAGGTACGGGTCGATGCTGAGCATGAACCCGACGCCGTCGAGCGCACGGTCGAGGCGGTCGCCGTCGGGCGCCGACAGCACCGGGTTCCCGCGATCGTGATCATCGCCTTGATCTGGCCCGTCGCCGGGGGTGTCGATCTCTTCGGCGAGCGCGGCGGCCGGCAGTTCCGGACAGCGCTTCGGGATAGCCCGAGACGCGGCTGTGCCAGCGCCCGGTCACAAAGCCCCTGCCGGGCCTCGCGGGTCGCGGTGCGGGAGCGACGGGCGAGAGCGGGAACATCGCCCCGCCCGGGCCGGTCGAGATTTCCGGTCAGGATGTTGATGACGTCGACCAGCCAGCTGCCGATCGTGCCGAATTCGACTGTGGAGGTACCGATTCGGCCGTAGACCGCCGCCGACGGGGCGGCGGCGATCTCGCGGGCCAGGGTGCGGATCTCGTCGGCGGGCACACCGCAGTGGGCGGCGACGGCCTCCGGCGAGAACTCGGTCGGCCAGTTCGCGGACCTGCTCGACGCCGTTGACGTGTTCGGCCACTCCCCGAGATCCGGTGCGACAAGGCGCTTCGTCGAACAGAGCACGTGCACGACGGCGAACAGCAGCGCGGCATCGGTGCCCGGGCGCGGCGCGATGTGGCGATCGGCCAGTTCGGCGGTGCGGGTGCGGGCCGGGTCGATGACGGTGAGCCGGCCGCCGCGCTTGCGCAACGCGCGCAGCTTGCCGGGAAAGTCCGCCGCGGTGGCCAAACTGCCGTTGGACACAAGGGGATTCGCGCCGATGATCACCAGATAGTCGGTGCGGTCAAGGTCGGGCACGGTGAAGGCGACGGGGCTGCCGAACATGTAGCCCGAGCGCGACATGCTTGGGCATCTGGTCGAGCGTGCTCGCGGTGAACACCTGACGGGTGCCGAGCGCGCGGACGATCAGCGGCGGGTACAGGCGCGCCTGCGATCGTGTGGGCGTTCGGGTTGCCGAGATACACGCCGACCGACGTCCCGCCGTGCTCACGGACGACCCCGCCAGGCCGTTCGGCGATGACGGCGTAGGCCTCGTCCCAGGTGGCCTCGGTCAGCTGCGCCGTCGCGACGGACCAGCGGCCGCGTCAGCCGGTCGGGATCGTTGTCGAGCTCGGCGAAGCTGGCGCCCTTCGGGCAGATGAACCCCTGGCTGAACACGTCCTCGCGGTCGCCGCGGGCGCCGGTCACGCCGGCCGTTCGTCGATGGTCAGCGTCAGGCCGCAGGTGGCCTCGCACAGTGGGCAGATCCGCAAGGGCAGTCTGCGGTCATTGCCGCTCATCTTGCGCCGAGGGCGGACTTCGTGCACCGTCCTGCGCCGGAAATCAGCCCCTGTTCAGGCGTCTAGCTGCACGTTTCCCGGTTCATCAGAGCCGTTCCGCCTCGGCATGGGCGATCATGTGAGGAGAATGTACGGTGGAGGAACAGGGGGGGATGGTTAGCCCGGTCAGCGGGCCACGGATCAGTGTGTGGAGCGTGCGGTAACGACCTGCGCGCAAGGCTCGCTTTCTCTGCGATGCGTGCGGCTCCCCACTCCTCCACCCCGGCCGGCTGCGGGCGAGCACAAGCGGGTCACGGTGCTGTTCGCCGACGTCGTCGGATCGATGAAGCTTGCGGCTGCACTCGACGCGGAGCGACTCCAAGAGATCATGCACGGCTCTTCAGCCGCGCTTCCGGCGTGGTGCAGCGCTATCAGGGAACCGTCGAAGTTCGCCGGCGACGGTTTGATGGCACTGTTCGGGGCGCCGGTGGCACTCGGAAGATCACGCGCTGCGGGTCATGCATTTCGGCGTTGGAAATCAGGCCGTCGCCAACGAACTCGCAGCCGAGATCCCTTCACCGGACGACATTGCCTTGCAGATTCGAGTCGGTCTGAACTCGGGCGAAGTCATCGCCGGCGAAATCGGCTCAGGCCCAGGCAGATACACCGCAGTCGGCCATCCTGTCGGCGGTAACGCAACGGATGGAAGCGGCAGCTCCTCCGGCGGAGTTCTATGCTCACTGTCACCGCACGCCTCGTCAGAGACGCGCACCCGGCTCGGATCCGTCAACGACGTCGCCATCAGAGCGCGGACGCAGCCGGTGCCCGCACGTCGTCTCCTGCCATGGAGTCCGACCGGATGGTGGTGGGCCGCAACGAAGGCCTGATGCTGGGCCGCGATGCCGAGATTGAGCTTGGCTGCGAAGACTGTTCGACGCCAATCGCGGCTGTCCTCGTCGGGATTGTCGGTGCCCCCGGGTTGGGCAAGAGTCGCCTGATTGCAAGAGTTCGCCACGCGATCGCCGCGCGTCAGGACGCCGAGGATCGTCGTTGTCGCCCGCTGTGCAGCGGCACACACCGTCACGCTGCGCGTTCCGCGCGTTGTCGCTTGTGCTGCGCGCCATGTTCAAGGTGGACGGGCCTCGGCGACGCCGACGCCCGCGATTGCGCACCGTTGACCCAGTGCGGCGTGGCGATGCTCGCAGACACCGCACTCCGCCAGCCGACGCGCGAGATCCTGTTCGACGCCATGGCTATCGCCGACGCCGACGCGCCCCCACCGCAGGTCAGCGTCGATGGCCGACGCCGCCGGTTGGTCGAGGCGTGATGTCGCAGGCTGAAATACCTGGCGCAGCTCCTGCCCCCGCCCTCGCCTGTCCTCGAGGACGCCCGTTGGATCGACGCGCCCAGCGACGACGTCCTCGCTGATCTTCGCTGCCGACACTGCGCGCCGACGACCTCCGCATTCGTCACTGACCTACCGGCCGGAGTTCCACGGTGCGTCTGCTGCCACCAGTCGCGATCAGACGGTCACGCTGCAGCCGCTGTCCCATGCAACCGCAGTGCGCCTCGTCGGCCGACCTTCTCGGGCGACGACCCGTCGCTGGCGCGGCTGGGCTGGCCGAGCTGTATCCCAGTCGCGACGGCGGGCAGCCGCATTCTTCGTCGAGGAGATCGTCCGTGACTCGGCAGGCCGCGGGGTGCTGTCGGGCGGGGCCGCGGTGGCTACCGCCTGACGGGCGCCGTTGACGAGATCGCCGAAGCCGGCCACGGTACAGGCGGGTGCTCGCCGCCCTGGCATCGACCGGCTGCCCGCCGAAGCGAAGTCGATTCTGAACGCCGCCGCGGTGATCGGGACCCGTTTCGACGTGCGGACACGCTGCACGCTCTGCTACCGGAAACCGCGTCGGCACGTCTGGCTGAACTTGTTGTCGGCCGAGTTGATCGATCCAGATCGGAATTTGTCCCGCGACAACGGTATTGCTTCCGCCATCCGCTGGTCCGCACGGTCGCCTACGAATCACAGTTGAGCGCCACTCCGGGACGCAGGCCCACCGCAGGCTGGCCGCAGCTAGCCATTGAGGCGCGCGACCGCAGGTGCCGCCGACGAGGATGCGGCCCTGATCGCCACACACCTCGAGGGGCGGCCGGCCGATCCTCGCCGAGGCTTACCGCTGGCACATGCCGCGCGGCGGAATGGCTTCGGCCTCGCGATCTTCAGCCGCGCGCGCACAGTGGGAAGCGCACGCTGCATCGCCGACCGGACTGCCCGATGACCACCATGACGTCATCGCGATGCGAACTCGCGCCACGCACCATGCTTGATCTCGACGTGCTTTTACGTTGGTGATGACGTCGACACCGACGACCGACTACACGCGAGTTCCGCGACCTGACAGCGCAGAGCCGGTGACCTTCAGGTCACTCGCGCTCGCGCACACGGCCGGACGCGATTCAGTCGTTTGCCATCAACGGCAACCGCGTTCCCGGGGCCGCGAGACCTGGCAACGGAACTCGAAGACATGGCCAGCCGGCATTGAGCTGCGATGCGGCCACAAAGAGCATCCTTCTCAACGCGGTGGCCATGGCGCGATTCGTCAACTGCGAATTCGACGCCGCGCTCAACGTCGTCGACGACGATACTGGCACTACCTCACGAAGTACCAGCGGTCGAAATCGCCCTCGCGCCAAGCGCTATTCGGGGTTCCATCGAGATTTGCCTCGGCGACTACGAGCTGGGACGACGGCACCTCCGAGAGGCGATCGAACAAGCGCGTTCGCACTGCTCACCCGTCGTCTATGCAGAGGTCGTGTTCCTTCTCGGGCGCCATGGTGGCGCTGGGTATGAGCCAGGCTGATGACCTGGTTGACGACGCGCGCGAGGCGTTGCGGGCGCGCTGAATCGTTCGGCGACATCAGCGGCATCATCGCAGCACAGTAGCTGCAGCTATGGAACGGCACTGCTGCGCGCAGACAAGATGGCGTCACGCGCGCGAGGCGATCGATGTGCTGCAACGGCTGCTTCGCACGAAATCATCCAGAAGCACAAAATGTTGCACAGTTTGCGCTGCGGCCACTCGTCGGTGCCGATCTGGCGATCGATGCCGCCCGCAAAGGGCAACGGGACGAAGCCATCGATGTCCTTCGTGCCCTCTTTCTCACTGCACATGAGCAGCGAGCATGTCGAGTCTTCGTCGGGTGTCCGGGCGAGGCCCTGAGTCGGGCTTCTCATCGAACGCGGATCCGTCGACGACCTCGCCGAGAGCCACCAAATCGTCGACGAGTGGACAGGCCCGACGCGCCGCTCGGCATTCCGGCGCTGGACCTGTGGTGGCTGAAATCACCGCGCGCTGCTAGCCAAGGCGGAAGGCAACTCTCGACGGCTACGCCGAGCTGGCGCAACCAATACCTGCGCTCTGCGAAAGGCTCGACGCCCGCGGCCGACTCGCCGAGGCGCGGCGAATGGTGCGGCGAGCAGGTGCACGTGATGGCGACGATGCTGGCGCACTACGTCGCCCGCGCTTGGGTCACCTGTTGCCAATCAGCGCACTGCTGTCCAGGAGCTATCCAGCCGTGGGCCACACGGTCCATGTGCCGGACGCTTTCCACCGGTGTAGACGATCGGCCAACGGCTCGGCTTCGCCACGGACGCGATCGATCCGCGGATCGAGGAGATCCGAGCACGACGACTGGAAGGCAACCAATCCTCGTTGCTGCGCTGAAGCTGGTCGGTCGCGGTGTTCGGCCGGCGCGCCGTGTACGAGGTCGCCCGATCTGCGCCGACGCGGTTTAGCGCCGTGTTCGCCCGGACGCATTGCTCGTCGACGTGAATTGCTGGGGCGCGCTGTCGGCGGCCGAGGCCGGCGACATCCCATGGGCCGTGTTTTCGCCGTACACGCCGCCGCTGAGATCGCGCGGGTGTGCCACCATTTGGGCTTGGTCTTAAACCGCTGTCGGGTGTGTTAGGCCGGAGTGCGTGATGCCGCCGTGCGCACAGCTGTGGTGGGCGCTCTGGAGAGGGTAATGCTGCCGCCGATCAACAGCGATTCGCGCGGACGTCGATGTACGGCCGGTCGCGTCGATGGACGAGTTTCTGCGCCGGGCGCCGCTGATGCTGCGTCGCGAGCGGCAAGCCGTTCCAGTACCCACAAACCGATTGGGGCGATGCGGTGCAGATGATCCGGGCCCTGCGTGCTTGATCCCGAGCCGGACACGATTCCCGACTGGCTGGCCACGATCAGACGGCCGATCGTCCTCGTCACGACGTCGTCGGAGAAACAGGCCGACGCCAACCTGCGTCCGCGACCGCGATCACCGCATTGGCCGATGAGCCGGTGCATGTGCGTCGCGACCGTGCCGGCCGGGCAAGCCGACAGATCTAGCGACGTCGCCCAATGCGACAGTGTGCCGGTTCGTCCCACATGGCGTGGTGCTTGACCGTGCAGTGTGCGCGGTAACGCACGGCGGGATGGGCGCGACTCAAAAGGCGCTCGCCCATGGCGTACCGGTGTGCGTCGTGCCATACGGGCGCGACCAATTCGAGGTCGCGCGACGCGTCGAGGGTGGCCCGGTGCGGTACCCGCCTACCCGCCAAGAAGCTGTCGCCGCGACGCGACTGCGGACGAAGGTGCGAGAAGCGATGAGCAATGACTGACGGTGCGAGACGGGTGGCGGCGGGTTTCG
>ERZ1370068.520-contig-10473_pt1 | contig 36684 bp, 61 predicted proteins | sample MGYA00561227_ERZ1370068 | MGnify/ENA primary metagenome ERZ1370068 (study PRJEB38410, sample SAMEA6850437) | metagenome | study: Metagenomic assessment of the ecological functions of the soil: analysis of the soil microbiota associated with the... | reverse complement strand
TTATGCTGAATTCGGTTTGGTATTGCTGGCTGCCGTTTCCGGGCGGGATGCGGCGGACTTCTTCGCGGCGATCCTCAAAGAGAACCCGATCCTGCCGAGCCAGTTGAATGCTGAGATCCCTCCACCGCTCGAGCAGGTCATGCTGAAGTTGCTCGAGAAGGATCGGGCGATGCGCTACCAGAGCGCGGCCGACCTGCGGGCGGATCTGCAGCGGTTACAGCGAGACGCGACGCTGAGCCATGTCTCCGGCCCGTAAGCCGGGTGGCGGCATCGACGTCAGCCCGGCATTGGCGGCGCGGGTGTGGGCCGGCGTCGGTTCGATCGTCTTGGCGCTGGCGGTGGGCACGGGATTGTGGATGGGCCGCGGATCGAAGAATCCAGGACCAGCCTCCGCCACCCAGTCGATCGCCGTGCTGCCATTGGTCGATCTGAGTGCCCAGCAGGATCAGCAATACTTCGCTGACGGGCTGACAGAGGATCTGCTCAACGCGCTGGCCAACAACCCGCAATTGCGGGTGGCCGGACGGACGTCTGCGTTCCAGTTCAGGAACAGCCACGACGATCCGCGCGAGATCGGTGAAGAAGCTGAACGTCGTCAACATCCTCGAAGGCAGCGTCCGCAAGACCGACAACCGGGTCCGGATCACGGCGCGGCTGGTGAATGCCACCGACGGTTTCAATCTCTGGTCAGGAAACGCACGACCGGGAGATGAACGACATCTTTGCCATCCAGGCTGATATCGCGCGGTCGGTGGCGGACGCGCTGAGAGTGACGCTCCTCGGTGGCGAGCAAAAGAAGAACGCCGCGCGGGGCGCGAAGCCTCCCGCCTACAACGCGCGCCTGCAGGGAGATACTTCCGCCAACTCAACACCAAAGAGGCCTGGAGAAGGCGCTTCAGTATTTCGGGGAGGCGGTGGCGCTGGATCCGGACTACGCGCCCGCATGGACCGGGTTGGCACTCGCCTACGGCAGCCAGCGCGTCCGAGGGTTACACGCCCGTAACGAGGGATACGAGAAGGCACGAAGGCCGTGGAGCATGCCTTGGAGCTCGATCCGGAATCTGGTGAGGCTCACGCGGCGCTGGCATTCATCCGCAGGGCGTACGATTGGGACTGGGTCGGAGCGGACGTCTCTGCTCGTCGCGCGTTGGAGCTCGAGCCAGGCAACGGGGCCGCGATCCTGGGCGTGGCACAGGGTGGCGAGCGGGCTGGGCCGTCTGGACGAAGCGCTCGACCTGACCCGTCGTGCGGCGATGTCCGACCCGCTGAACGTCGCCATTCACTACCGCCTCGCGCGCTACGCCTACTTCCTCGGCCGCCTCGACGAGGCGGTGGCGTCGTTCACGAAGGTCCTGGAACTCAATCCGGAGTATCCGGCGGCGCACGAGGATCTGGCCCTGGTCTACCTGGCGCAGTCCCGCCCGGAGGCGGCGCTTGCCGAGATGGAGCAGGAGAAGGCGGACCTGTGGCGGCACTACGGCTTCTCGCTGGTCTATTACGCCGTGGGGCGCCACGCAAAGAGGCCGACGCGACGCCTGTCGGAGTTCGTCAAGAACTACCAGCACACGGCCGCCTTCCAGATTGCCGAGGTCTACGCCGTACCGGGGCGAGGTCGACCGGGCCTTCGAGTGGCTGGAGCGGGCCTATGCGCAGCGCGACAGCGGACTCTCACAGTTGAAAGGCCAACCCCACTTCAAGCGGCTCGAGCGTGATCCGCGCTATGCCGCCTCCTCGCGAAGAATGCGCCTCCGCGCCGAGACGCCGGCCGTGGCTTTCGCCGCTGCCATGATCTCCTTGAACGCGGCCACGAACTTGTCCATCTCGGCCTGCGTGCCGACCGAGACGCGCAGATGCTGCGTCATCGGCGGAAACGGCCGGCCGACCAGCACGTCACGCTTCTGGAACTCCGGCGCGACGTCGCTCGCCTCGCGCTTGAGGCCGACCATGAAGAAGTTGGCCTCCGACGGCAGCACTTCGTGGCCGAGCGCCTTCAGCTTCGCGATGGTGTCGTCGCGGATCTGCTTGTTCAGCGCCTTGGTCTTCGCCTGTCCGGCCGTGTCCTTGAGCGACGCGGCGCCGCCGAACTTCACCGTGATGGACTGGCTGCCGGTCGTGAAGGTGCGGACCTTGCTGAATGAGCTCGGCCGGGCGCGATGCCGTAGCCCAGGCGCATCGCGGCAAGCGCCGCGATCTTCGAGAATGTCCGGCAGACGATGACCGGCCGTCCTTCGAGGACGTACTTCATCGACGACTCGTAGTCCGGGCTGTCGACGAAGTGGTGGTACGCCTCGTCGATGAGCACCGGCATGTCCTTCGGGATGCCGTCGAGCAGCTGCTTGATCTGAGCCTTCGGGACGATCATCCCGTCGGGTTGTTCGGGTTGACGATGTAGACGAACCCGATTTCGGCGGCGCGCTTGTTCGCGATGTCGATGATCGCGGGGATGTTCTGCGTGTAGTCCTTGTTCAGTGGCACTCTGATCGTTTCCCGCCCGATCTGCGCCGCCTTCGAGTAGGGGTCGCCGTAGGTCGGGTTGACGCCCAGCACCTTCTTCTTCGGATCGCCGATCAGGAGCGCGATGGTGATGGAGCTCAACAGCTCGCCCGACCCGCAGCCGAGAATGATGTTCTCGGCCTTGACGCCGTGCAGCTCTTGAAGCGCCTGGTTCAATCCGCCGTCGGGTGCGCCGTAGCGGTTCGCCCATTCCCAGGCCTTGGGATCGTCCATCGCCGCCCTGACGGCGGGCGGCACGCCGTACGGATTCTCGTTGTTGTTGATCTTGGCGACCTTGGTGAGATCCACGAGCGGCCGCGGGCCGCGGCCACCTGGCCCGGCACGCCGGCGCGGCCCTGCTGCTGGGCGAAGAGATCCGACGTCCGGCGCCGGCGCCGATATAGCCGAGCGCGGCGGCGATGCCCCTGACGAACCTGCGGCGTGAAACTGCCATACACCCTCCGTTAGGAAAGCTGAACAACCGCGCGGGTATTCTTGTGAACAACGGGACGTGCCTATCTGGCCGTTTTCACCAACGTCGGCCAGTTGCTCACCAGGGTGATCGGAGTGGATGCGGTGTCATCCGGGACGACGATCATGAAGCGCTGTCCGTTGCCGCGACATCGTAGAAGTTGCGCGGCAGGCCGTCCGGCGCACGCATTTCGAAGAGCGGCTGGACGGCGTCGATGTCCAACGCGGCCACCGTCCGCTCTGACCGTCGCGGCCATCAACTTGTTGTCGAGGAGAGTGATAGAACAGTTCCTTCCCGTCCGACCGCCAGCGGGGATAGCTCCCGCCCGCACGCGAGATCTGCTGCTTCTCGCCCGGGCCGGGAACTGCTGCGACGTAGACCCTCCAAGCGGCCGGACTCCGACGCCGCGTACGCGACCCAGCGGCCATCCGGCGAGAATTGCCCGAACCGTTCGTCGGTGACCGACTCGAGGAACGCAAAGCGGCTTCCGATCGCCGGCCAGCGGCAAGACCCAGATGTCAGGTCCCGTCTGAGGACCGGCGATGGAATACAGGATGAACTTCCCGTCCGAAGACCAACTGGTCGGCGTCTTGTCCACCTGGTCCTCCAGCAGGACCTCCTCGCGAGCGCCGCTGGCAGTCTTGCGATAGAGATTCAGATGTCCCTTGCGGCGGGAGGCGAACACGACGTCCGCACCGTCCGGGGACCAGATGGCCGGAGAAATCGTCGGTGGCATCGACGGTGAACCGCGTTCGCAATCCGCGCGAGGCGCCGACGATCCAGACGTCGCTCGTGTTGTCTCTCGCGTTGGCGAGGCTGACCAGAGGCCCGCATCCCGTCAGGGACAGCTCCAGGTCTCGAGCCTGCAATCGCTCGTCGAGGACGGCCGTCTGGTTCCCCGCACGATCCGACCACACTCAGGCGCGCCGTTCCCGTGCTTCCGGACACCCTGGTAGACGAGCGCGCCAGTCTCTGACACCGAGAACGCCCCGGCGCGCATGAAGGAGAAGTTCACTAACACACCCTCGGCGACCACGACGGCGTCTCCGGTCAACGCGAGCCTCGCTGGGATCGAACGGCTGCGCCAGCAAGGTCGTGCCTCGCATGAAGAGCAGCGACCCGTTGGCGCTGCTGTCCGTTCGACGCGGTGTCCATCAACCGCACGGCGCGGCTGCCCGTCGAGCGAACCGACGTGACAAACCGGAGTGGGACGAGGTCGTTGTAGGCGACGTAGAGAAAACGCCGGCCATCGGGAAGGAAGAACGGAAAGCCATGCTGGGTTTCGGCCCCGCCTGCAGCGAGTGTCGTGACGGCGGATGGCGTACCGCCGCCGGCCGCGGCGACGCGGGCAATCGTCGAGGAATCCGGCGACGGAATCACGATGACACCATCGCGACTCCAGGATCCCGGCGTGACGCGTCGGCCGGTCGGTGGTGGCGCATCGCAGATGACCGTCACCGGCCCTCCAGTCGCGCTCAATCCGTTTGACCTTCTGGTCGGCGAAGAAGCGCAATGAAGCGACTGTCCGGCGACCAGAACGGCGCGTTCGCGTCGTCCGTGCCGGCAAGTGGCTGGCCGGCCAGGCTGTCGAAGGCGCGCACCACAGCATTCACGCGCCCGCTCGCATCGGGCGCGACATACGCGAGCCGGCGACCGTCGGGAGACAGCTTGAACCGGTGCGACGTTGCACGGGAGCTGAGATTCTCGTGCACGAGAATCGTGCTGCGATAGGCCGGGGCTTCGGCCGGAACGAGGCCGGCAGCAGCGTGGAAATGCCGAGTCCCAGCGCTAATGCGGCGAAGAAGCGCGGCGACCGCCCATGCCACCTCTTCGCTTGCCGGGTCGAGCCGGCCGCGCGCACGGCACCCAGTGGGCATCTGCGTCGTATCACCGTTCACCGGCGCGAGCGCCTCGTCCATGTCGAGCCGCGCATCCAGCGATGTCGGCGAAGCCGGGCGCTTCGCGATCCTTCTCCAGACAGCGGCGGAGGAGCCCTCACGATTCCTGCTGGGACGGTCGGAGGGAGCGCGGTCCAGTCCGGCTGCTGTGTCAGGACGCGAGCGAGAACATCGGCGACCTCGTCGGCTTCGGAACGCTCGTCAGGCCGACAGCATCTCATGCACAGCACACAACCAAAGGCCCAGATGTCCGCACGCTTGCCTGACGATCTTGCCGCGCGCCTGCTCGGGCGCCATGTAGGCCGCGGTGCCGAGGATCATCCCGGCCTGCGTCATCGCGGGCGTCGTGATCGTCGGCGACATGCGAGACGCTCGCCGACCGACCAGCCGCAGGCTCCATCGCCTTCGCCAGGCCGAAGTCGAGCACCTTCACCGTGCCGTCAGGTCGCACCTTGATGTTCGCGGGCTTGAGATCGCGATGGATGATCCCCTGCTCGTGCGCGCGCTTCGAGCGCCTCGGCGATCTGCTTCGCGATCGGCAGCGCCTCGTCGATCGGGATCGCGCCGCTGCGCGATCGCGCTGCGACAGATCGTCGCCCTCGACGAGTTCCATCACGAGCGGCACGCACACCGCCAGATTCTTCGAGGCCGTGGATGTGCGCGATGTTCGGATGGTTCAGTGACGCGAGGGTCTCGGGCTTCGCGTGTGAACCGAGCCAGCCGGTCGGGATCGGTCGCAAACGAGTCAGGGCAGGACTTTGAGCGCGACATCGCGATTCAGCTTGGTATCGCGCGCGCGATAGACCTGTCCCATTCCGCCTTCGCCGATCGGCGCGGTGACTATCGTAGACCCCGAGACGGGTGCCGGGCGTGAGGGCCAAACTGCTGAGGATTATATGGGTTGGACGTGATCGGGGACGCGATTAGTCCTCAAAGACGCCGGCTTCGGCAGGCCGGACGCTTGGTAAGCTGTCGGGCAGACCGCGAACTGCGCTCGAGGGCATTCTGAATCGCACGAGGAGAGTCACGACGAGAATGCTCAACCAACCCCGCGACGATGGATTGCGGCGATCGGATCGTTCGGGGTATATGCCATTCCGCTCGTGGGCCCACATGCGGCGTGGTTTCTCGGCGAGTCGCTTCTGCAGGGCTTCGGGTCCAACCCCCAGATCGCGTGGATGGCCACCAATGTGGCGGTGGCGGTCGCGGCGCAGGTTCTCGCCGGCGTCGTCCTCTACTGGTCGCTCGGCGGAGGGTGGGTGCGCAAGATGGCCTGGCTCGGGGTTATCCCGCTCACGGCGGCGCTGAACGTCGCGTACATGTCGGCGATCCCTGCGTTTTTCCTCATCGAAGCAGACACTGCGGCGGAGAGGAATCCGTGGACCGAACACTGTTTTGTTCGAGGCGCCGAACTGCGGCCGATTCGAACGCCGGTCACACAAGCCTCGCCAAGTCCGCGTGCGTGGTGGGCTGCCCTGCCACCCGACGGGCGTGACACGTTGTTACGAGTTCCCGACTGCTCGCTGACTGACGCCGTGATCCCGAAGGCGGGCCAGAGCCCCGAAGGCTATCTCGATTTCTTCACCAGTCTCCAGTTCGCTTCGCCAGAGGGCGCCGCCATCATCGAACAGACGGACCGGCGCACGTCGCTGCGGACCTGGTTGATGCTGGTCGATCCACGGTGCCCCCTTCAGCCTCTGGCAGCCTCGAGTGATCGCTATCAGAGCCCGCCGGTGCTGTCGCACCGAGGCGACGCGGTGGCGTATCTCGAGACCGTCGTTGGATCAGGCCCTCCCGTGCTTCATCGCGTGCAGGTGCGCAAAGCGACCCCGGAGTCAACGGCGCCAGAGGTCGAGGTGGACCTGGCCCGCTGGGGCCGGCCTCGTATGTGCTGATGGATGTCGACACTCAGACCCGGGAGATTCTCGTCTGGCGGGACGACCGACCTCTGGTTGTCGGCTTCGATGGCCAGTCGCGACCCGTCCCGTTCGAGCCCGGTGAGATTCGCGCGCAGTACTCGACCTACCTTCGACTGGGCCAGGGGTGGGTGGCGTGGGACGCGTACCGTGAAGACGGTCCCTATCAGATCGGCTGGTCGCTCCCGGGTGGCTCCGGGCGTCATCGGACGAATACCGGACGCAGCGTCACCTCGGCAGCGGTCGACCCGACTGGCAGGCTCATCGCGATCAGCGAAACAACGACGCTGTCCATCGGCCACGCCCGAGACGTCGTGTATGTGCTGCGCACCGACACAGGTGCGGACGTGTTCCGCACCTACTTACCCCGCTATACACGAAGCCAGGTCGTCTTCTTCGAGGGCGGCCTGTTCGGATATTCGAATCTCGAAGGCACGCGCATCCTGAAGGTGCCCGAAGCCCAGTAGGGCCGGTTACACATTGGGGAGCGTCCACCGCCGCTGATCTCGCGGCGCAGATTCAGGTATTTACGTCACCGGAAGGTCGCGGCGACGTCGAGCGGTCCGATCCGTTCGCAGGCTACCAGGGCTGGGCCCGCCGCACGCCGACGCAGCCGCGCAGCCGGCGCTGCCAGCGCTCCCGGTGCCGCTGGCAAGAGGCGCTGGAAGATGGACTCGCCCGGGCCGCCCAGGAGACGAAGATCAACGACGGCGGCGCGGCTCAAGTCACCGAACCTGTGCCATTCGATGATCGCCCCGGAGCTGATTCAACCTCCCGAACAGCAGAGCGTCGAAGCCAGGGGGGAAATCGTCGAAGCCGAGGTGGACGAGCACGCGGCGGTGGCCTTTCGACGCGTCCGACAACCGGTCCGTGACGCAGTCCGGGCCGGGACCAACGTGTTCGATTTCGTACGTCAGCGCCGTCGGGCCAGACCTCCGCGCGCGACGTTGGGGTCCGCCATCGAGAACGGGCCAGTACCACCACAAAGCCGGCCACCCGAGATGCGGCGTCATCACATCATCGCCTGGCTTTCGACGCTGCATGAGCCATTCGACAGCCCTCCGATCGTCGAAGCCATGGTTACTGCTGTCGTTACGTGAGAGCGCGGGGTTGTTGAAGCCTCCGTATATAAGTCGACCGGACACGAACAGTGCGGCGACGAGCACGACCACGGCCAGCGTCAGCGCGTCCAGTCGCGTCGCCGACCCGCATCGCGACCAGCTGCGCGGCGCGGTCGAACACGAGCGCAATGCCGACGGTCACGGCGGGCACCGCCCACAGAACCAGTCGCTCGTAGAGCGGAATCAATCGCAGGCTCGCGGCGGCAAGCGCAGACAGCGGAACCATCCCAAACGCAATCTGAGGCGATGGCGCGCCGCGAACACGAACCCGCTCGCGGCAGACACCGCGAAGATCAGCGGCAGTCCGGTGCCGATCGGGTTCAGTGCAAGCCGGTCCGAGTCGGCCGATCACCCATCGCGCTCCACCGAGGATCCCGCTCGATGCCGGCACCGTTTGGAACGCCCAGTGCGTGGAGAGATAGTTACCGTGGATGCGTGCTATCGCTGCCCACCTCATAATGCGCGCCGATTGATGCGATCCAGATGATGCCAAGGAGCGCAGTCGTCCCAGCGACGCGCCATCCCCGTTTCATCCGTTGACGAGGATCAGGAACAACGCGACGCCGGCGCGACGAGCGCGCGCTCCATTGGCGAACCACTGTCCAGTTGCCGCCGCGGCCACCAGATGGCTGCGCGGCGCAGGATTCGCTCTTCGGTCGCCTCGGTGGCCCACACGGCGAGCGCCGGGAGCAACAGCGCCCAGCACGCATCGGCGCTGTAGTGTTTGACCTCGAACGGGAAATGCGACAGCCACTGGCTCGCCGAGCACAAGATGACCAGGACGACCCCAGCCGACGGCTCGAGGCCATCGACGGCCGAGCCAGGCCGCGTACGACCACGCGGTACCCACCGCCGAACAGCACCGGCTGCAGCCGAGAGCGCTCTCACTCGTGCCGAGCGCCAGAATCGCAGGCGCGCTCGAACACGAGCCAGCCGAAGGGCGCGCTCTGGCCTAGCCAGAGTGGAGACTGCCGAGTTGCGAAAACGCGCGATCGCGCGCGTTCAGCGCGATGGTTTCTTCGTCAAGCCACAACGGCGTCGGAACAAGGAGTCTGCGGAGTTCGAGGAGCGCGATAACCGACGCGACGAGCGCGGGCGCGGCAGGCACCAACCAAGGCCAGCGTGCGCGGGCGTCGGCGCTAAATGTACTGCGCGCTCCGCCACCACGACCATTCTTCAGGTCAGTCCTTCAACCATCGATCGTCCAGGCTATCGCGGCGAGCAACGCCGTGCCGATGAGCGCGCGCCAGCAACGGCCTGCCGGTCTCACGAGACGATACGCGGAGGATGCCGATTTCGAAACGGGAAGCCGCCGGTGAGTCCCCGACACCCGCCCACATCAAAGAAGCGGCTGACAGGATCCGGAGAGCCCGACGAATGCAACATCTCAGAAGGACCGCTACGGAGTCCATCGAGGCTAAGAAGCGGCCGATCGACGCATGCCCCACGACCGGCCAGCAACCCAGAGAGGACAAGCGACAGGGCCGCGCCGCCTGGTCAGCAGCGCTGCGCGCTCAGCCGACGACGAGCGACGCCGGCGACGACGACGCAGCCGCGACGGGCTTCTGCAGCCGACGCACATCCACCCGATCAGCGCCGGCGGCGAGCAGCACGCCCGCAGGGTGGTAGCTGAGGCTCCGCCGCCCACTCCGCCGTGCAGCGCGTGGCTAGCGATCGCGTCAACCCGCACGTGGGACGTGGAATGCCCGTGAGGACCTTCACCGCGCACACGTCGGGCAGCGGCGGCCGGTCTCGGATCGGCGATGCGTGCGGCAAGAGGAGACCGGACTCGCGATGGCCGCCGCCTGCATCGCGCGCGACAACGGCGAAGGTCAGGTGCGAGAGAATCGGCGGCACGCGGTTCCGGTTCACGCGACAGCCGGCCTCAGCCTTCGTTTGTAGGAAACGGTAGGCTAGCGCCATCGCCGTCATGATGACCGGCTGCGCGACGAAGATGCCGACGAAACGACCAGCATTCCGCCAGCGCGACGAGGATGCTCGCCAGCATCAGACAGAAGAGCGGCCGGCGCGATAGCCGGCCGTCAGATCCGCGCTGGCCTGCATCGACTCCCAGAAATCGAGCTGCGTTTCGGCCAGCACCAGGCTGACGAACATCCACATCAGCGCGAGGATGATGCCCGGCACGATACACAGCATGAAGCCGATGCTGATGCCAATCATGACGACGAGGTGCGCGAGGAAGGCCTGCCTGAAGCGATCGAAACCGCTGAACCATCATCCCAATGTCGGCGTCTTGCTGGCGGGAGCAGCCGAGAGATCGCGCGGTTGATCCACGACTGCCATCGCGCCGCCGATGATGAACATGGCGCCGGGCACGGAGGCGATCACCGCGGCGATCAGCGCCATCGCCGACAGCGGCAACCAATGCAGCGACCAGTTCCACGCCTTGCCGATAAACTCCCACGGACCGGAACTCGCCCGGCACGGCGACGGTCGTGGGGAACGGCGGGCTGACGATCCAGGCGCCGGCGGCGTCGCAAACAGCGCGGCGAGCTCCGGCAGCGAGGCGGCCGCGATTGGAGCGTCGGTATTCTTGCGAATGAGCGTCTGCGCCAGGATGCGCCCTTCGCGCACCCAGTCGGTCGAGACCCGGCAGCTCGGTAGGCCCGTATCGGTGCCGTCAGCGGCGACGACGAAGTATTGATCCACCGTGGATTCGGGAGAGGATACACCAGCGTTCTGCATAGCGCTTGCGCGCGGGCTCCGGAAGCGGTGCCCGCACTGCGGCCAGGGGCCGCTCTTCGCCGGCTGGAAGCATCTGGAGCGTGCGCGACCGCTGCGGCCTCGTCTACGAGCGCAACCCCGGCGACACGTGGGCGTTCACACCGTGATCGGCGATCAGCGTGCCCGGTCGCCGGCGCGCCATCGCCCTCGTCTGCTTTGGGTTGTTGCCGCATCAATCGCACGCTGGGATCGTGGCGCTGGTGGTGCTGGGCACGGTGCTGATCTGGACGCGTTCCCAACCTGGGGCGTCGGCATCGCTTCATTACTTGTCGCGGGTCTACTTCCTGACCTCAGGATCCCAGTGCCACGCTAGCGACGCCAGTTGGTCGCGGCGCGATACACGATCTGGCCGCGGGACAGCGTCAGCTCACATTTCAGATCCTTCCAACCGATCGGCCGGCACGGTATAGAGGTCGCGATCCCGAGACTGCGAGATCCGGCTTCTGCGCGAACTTCAATCGAGCCGATGCGGTCGTCCAGGAACAGCTGATGCGCCGCCCAGATCGTGCGGTACGAGCGCAGAGACCACCTTGATGTCCACCGACTCGTCCCGCCCGAACGGAGTCGCCCCGAACGTCGCGTGCAGCGTTGTGCGCGCCACCGACGCCCGCACAGGCCATAGCGCGCGGGAAACGGCGTCACGCTGTAGTCCGATCCGCCCGCCCATTTGATGCCTTTGTCGACGAACGTGCGCAACGGCGAGAGCCGGCGCGCGCGGGCCGGATGCCGAGATTCGCGGCGTAGGCGTACGCCCAATCCACCACATGAACTCGGCCTGCGCCTCGGGGTAGGCGGCGTCGAAGTCGCGCTGCAAGGCGCGCGGTGACGTCGATCGCATGATCGGTCGGCGTGTTGTCGTGAATGATGCCGTGCCGGAAGCCCGCGGGTCGGCTTCAGCGGCGAGCGCCCGATCATGTGTGTGTCGACCACCCAATCGATCGCGCGATCCCCGATCGCATGCGTGCTGACGTGGACGCCGGCGTTGCGAAGCTCGGTCGCGATCTGCCGGTAGGCGTCGGGCGGCGATCGCGGGGCAGCCCGGCGTTGCCCGCGTCCTTCTCCGTGAAGTTCTTGTTCCAGTCGTCGTGCATCCGCGGCAGGCGGTGCGCGCCGCCGCGCTGCCGTCCATGTACATCTTGACCCCGCCCGAGAGCAGCTACGCCGTCGCCGAGGCGACGCCGGCGGACGCGGGTTCGCCTCGACGCGCGCCAGCACCTGCCGCGGTATCTTCGACAGCGCCGCGGACCCGACCAGAGCGCGAACATCCGAACGGTCAGCGCCCACCCTCGGCTTCAGTTCCTGATACAAGTCCCACTTCTGCTGGCCGATGCCGGGATCCTTCGCGGCGGTCATTCCCTCTTTGTTGAAATCGCGGATCATGGCGACGAGACCCCTGCTTCTGCTGATCGCGCGTGAACGGCGGAACCAGGCGCGTCACGAGGCCCATTGCCGACTCTTTGAGCACCCCGTCGGGTTCCCCTGCCCGTCGCGGTCGATCGTTCCCGCTGGCGGATCGTTGGTGCTCTTCCGATCTCCGCCATCTTGAGCGCATAACTGTTCGCCACGCCGTAGTGTCCGGTCGCTGTTCGTCAGCCACACCTGGATTGTTGGGCGCGACTTTGTCGAGATCTGCGGCGGTGATGTAGCGCCGCTCCGCGAGCTTGCCCTCGTCCCACCCGCGGCCACGCACCCACTGCCGGCCTCGAGCCGTGCCGCCTGCTCGCCGACACGCTTCAACACATCGTCCCATCCTCGGGATCGATATCGTCGCTCAGGTCGACGAAAAACAACGCGTCGACTTCCGAGAAGTGCACGTGCGTGTCGATCAGGCCAGGCGTGACTGTCCGGCCGCGGAGATCGATCACCTGCGTGGCGGGGCCGATTCGGCCGCGCACGCCGGGGTCGATCCGACGGCGACAATCTTCCCGCCTGCAATCGCCACCGTCTGTGCGATGGAGTCGCGGGCGTCAACGGTCAGGATCTTCCGTTCAGTAGGACGACATCGGCCGCAGACACCTGGGGAAGGGACGTCCGGTTCCGAGTGTTCCCACGGGCGCCATCACCAGCCAGACTGCGACGCCGATCATGGTGTGACGATGCATGAGAGATCCCTCGCTTTCGGCGATCCTATCTGTCCCAGGGGAACTTCGCCGTCGGCGGATTGGCGTAGCGCTTCATCGCCAGCGTCAGCTTTGCGCCCGCGCCCGGCGCGAGCTGCACCGTGAAATCGCGCGCGTCGATCGGCGTGGTTCTCCCGTTCACTTCCGCCGACAGAATCTGGTGCTCGCCGTAGCTCCGCCGCCCTGCACGACCACCGTCCGCGGAGTCGTTGGGCTCACATTCACCAGCGTCACGACCGTGCGGTCGTCCTTCAACTCCGACACCAGCGCGCCCACATCGTCCGGCACGCCAGCCCGGCGGCGAGCCGGATCGAAATACCGCAGCCGCGCGCTCAACAGGCTGCCTTCGCGACCGGGAACCAGCGCGCCCCACATGAGCTGCACCATTCCGCCAACTGCCGCCGGGTTGAATTCCATCGCGTTGTCGGCCAGCCTGGTTTCCGGCGTCGTGACGTCCTTCTGCATCTCCGCGATCCGTCGCGGGATGCTGTCGAGATCCCGTTTCAACACCGTCTCGGGAAAACCAGCATTCCTGCCCTCCAGATAGTCAACCCAGGCATGGCGCCCGATGCGCGGCCGATCCTCGGGCTTCATCGACCAGTACCACACCTCGAGCGCGCCCACGTCCCACGGCGCAGTTCGCCAGCCATACCACCCGCTCTCCCCGTACATCGTCGGATACTCTGTGCGCCCGTCGACCGTGCGGGCGTGCGAATTGACCGCGTCGATCATCGCGCGCCACGCGTCGGCGTAGCTCTGATCGCCCGTGACGAGCAGCGCGTTGGCGAATCCGACCGTCGCCCGCGGAATCCGATTGCGATCTTCGCGCTTTGCCGGTGACCGGATTGACCGGACTGAAGCCCCAGCCGTAGGCGTTATTCCACCACTTCCCCTCGGGTCCGCCGATCGTGCCGTCGAGTGCCACGTAGCTCGGAATGACGCCGCCGTTCTGCTTCATCCGCGCCAGCCACGCGTCCATGTACTCGACGAGCCAGCGCTTGTAGCTTCGGCTCGTTGTCCATGAGATAGGCGTCGAGCGGCAGCGTGGTGGCGACGAGATTGAGGAAGTGATCGCCGACGACGTCGGTGTATCCTGATAGTGCGCGAGGAACTGCTCGTAGCTGCCCTCACCATGCAGCGCGATGAACTTCGAGACGTCGAACGGATCTCCCACCCAGTCGAGCGACGTCGCTTTCCGTAGCATCGGGCCGCGGCTACCGTTGATCATCGACTTGATGATCTTGTGCTGCGGATCGTAGTTCGGCGCGTCGCGATCCTCCCCCAGGTAGAACGCCGCATAGGTCCGCGCCCGCTTCTGGTAGGCGGTCAGCGCCGGCGCCGACAGCGCCAGCACGTTGAACGTCCGAAGCGCTTCGCCATGGTGCATCCAGTCGGACTGCACCGAAAAATCCTTGTAGTATATGCCCTGGCGGGCGATCGGCACGTCGGTCGTCCTGGCCTCGGTGAACTGGCGAATCATGCCCTCCCACGCCCTCAGATGGAGCTGGAGGATCTCGTCGCTCGCCCCCAACGCATGCAGCTCCGGCCAGCCGGCCGTGTTCTCGAAGGCATCGTCCGGGGCCGTCGTTGGCACCCCATCGGACGACGTGCTGAAAGTAGCCGCGCTCGTCGTAGTAAGCTTCGCGAAGAACGCTTTCGCCGCGGGTACGCTGTCAGCGAGAATCCGCCGCTCCAGCTTTGCCCACTCGGGCGCGGGCATGGGGGCTGGCGATGTCGACGGTGGTCCCGCGGCCCCGAGCAAGGCGAGCGGCAGAAGGCAGAAGAGCCACAGCAGCGACGTCCGAGAAGGCAGATTCATTCGACTAAGAAATCTGCACTCAATCTGAAATCTCAGGGTCTCGCGCGAGGGCACGACGTAGAACTGCGTCGTCACGTCGCCATCGAGCGTGATCGAGCGGAGGCATTTGTAGGTGGACGAAGTCGCAGATGTCGATCGTGTTGCCGGCGTTGTAGATGTAGAGCAGCCGGCCGTTCGAGCTGGTCTTGAGCGACATGCGCGGCCGTCCGGCGAACTCCGGCGCGAGTCGTGACGCGCCGCTGATCGAGATCGAACGTCCAGAACTGGTAGCGATCGATGCTCGATTCGAGCCCGTAGCCGTGCTTCCGGTCTGGGCGCGAGCGCGAAGCTGACCGGGGCCGCCGGGCCGATGGTGTAGAATTCGAGATCCTTCTTGGCCAGGTTGATCCGCGCGATGCCCATCATGCGGCGATGCTGCACCGGGTCCTCGACGGTCAGCGTCGTGGTCACGAAGCCCGGTTCGTCGTAGGTGTTGTCGAGGCCGCGCGAATGCCGCCGAAGCTGATGCTGACCTGACCGAGGCCTTCCTCGAGGTTCGAGAGATCCCACTTGTCCACCTGGGTGAACTTCTCGGTCTCGAAGATCAGGATCTCGTTGCCGAGGAAGTAGAGCAGCTTCCCATCCGGCGAGAACATCAGGTTGGCGTTGTCGCGCTCCTCGCCGTCGGGCCACGGGATGGTGCGCATCACCTTGTGGGCCTTGAGGTCGTACTGCTGGAGCGTGGCCGGCCCGACTTCGACGCGATCGCGCAGCTTGGTGCCGCTCCGCGTGAGGAGATCGCGTACGAATGCGTGCGGATCCGGTTCGAGCGAGTTGATGCGGATTCGGTTGTTGCCCTCGGTCAGGGTGAAGGTGTCGAGCGTCGTCTTCGAGGCGACGTCGACAACCTCCACTTTCTCCTGATTCGCATCGATGATGTAGAACCGCGAGCGGTCGCGCGAGAGCGTGAGAGCGGCGCGGGATGCCGGTCTTGAGCTGAATGGTGCCGCTCACCTTTTCGGTGGCTTCGTCGAGGATCCAGATCAGGTTCGGGTAGCCGCCGATGTAGAAGGTGCCGTTGCCGCCGCTCACGCGCGGTTGCTGTTGCTGTGCGCCCACGGTCCGGCTCATGCCGTCGAAGGTCCGGCTAAAGCCGGACGCCCCGCACGCGAGAGCGTCAGCGCCAGTGCCGCGTTCACCGACCTCATCGCCCGACCTCTCGATAGCTCCAGTCCAGATACAGCGGCACCGTGACGAGCAGGTGCGCGCGCGCGCGCAGCGGCTTGGTCGACGGTTCCGAGCCGGGCGGCGAGGTACGAGGCCACCACCCAGACGTCGCCGACGTTGTTGCGATTGCCCGAGCGATTGGGATTCGGCCCGTCGACGTTCGGCGTGAACAAGCCGCTCTCGCTCAACTGCCCGACGAACTCGAATGTCGTCGTCGCGGAACGTGGCGGTGTACTCCTCGACGGTCCACACCACGTTGACCATGCCGAGGTCGATGTCGTCAGGCGTGTCCCGGCTTGCCGTCCGGTCCGTTGCTGAACGCGCGCGCCTCGAACTGCTCCGGACGCTTCGGAAACGCCACGCCGCCGACCCGCGCCATGCCGGCCTGCGGCTCAACCCGGACGCCGTCGACCTTGGTGTAGACGGCGAGGGCCGCGGACTTCGTCGACCCGCCGACTGAGAGATCGCGCGGTCCGATGCGCGCGTCGGCGGCCACGTCGACGTCGACCGCGAGCACGTCCGGCGCCGCGGTGACGACGCGCGGCGACTTTCACGCCCTGACCGAAGTCGATGTCAGCGGCGCGACGCCCGCGCCGGCAGATTGGCGCCGAAGATGCGCACGCGCTGACCCGATGTCGATGTCTTCAGCGAGCTGACGTCGGTGCCCGATCACCACCGGGTCGGTCGCCACGCGGCGCAGCGTGACGTCGATGCCGGTTTCGTCGTAGCGGGCCGGTGAACCAGCGCCCCTTGATCTCCTGGCCGTTGCGCTCGATGAAGGCGACCTCGCGCCGCGTGCCGGGATCGTCCTGCGCGTCAGCCGATCGCCCGCGCCATTGGAAGCCGGTGTAGACGATCGCGCGGCTTTTCGCGTGAACGTCTCGCCGGTTTTCGTATAGGTGAAGCTTGCCGTCCGTGGTGAAGCCGTCCGGCATGTCGGACCGATCGGCGATCGTGAGCTCGCCGTAGACCGGTCCCTTGCCGCGATCTGATAGCCGGCCAGCGCCCACCGTCCGGCGAGCCGCGGTGTCCGCATCGCCGCGGACCATGCCGCCCATTCCGGCGACATCGAGTGGAAACGTGCGTCGTGAAGTGTTCCTGGGCTTGTCGTATGGCTGGCGCGTGTCGCCGCGTCCTTCGCCACCGCGCCCGTCGCTACCACGGCCGGCGCCGCCCCGCCCGCCGCCTCCGGGCGGGCCGCTGCTGCGGAATCCGCCCGATGCCGCCGTCGATACCCGGATAGAAGTAGCGGTGCATGGTCATCAGCGCCGACCCACTCGTCCTTGGTCCGGCGCTCGCTGATGACCCGGCCCATCGAATGGCAGCCGCTGCACGACGTGTTGAGGTCTTTGTCGGCCGCGTAGGTGTAGTCGACCAACCGTCGTTCGGCCTCGAACATCGCGGGCCGCGCCTCCTCGGGGGCGAGACCGTGGGAATCGGACAGCGACTTGATGACCTTGCGCGCGGCTCAGGCGTGAGCGTCGCGTGGTTGAGCGAAATCATCCGGCGGATCGTGAGCTCCCAGTTTTCCGGCGTCGCGCGCCGGTAGGAGATCCGCGTCATCCGGTTCTTGTCGTCGGCGACGTGACACCCGCCGCACGCGCGACGCACGTCGGGATCGGTGACCGGAATGCCTTCGTCGGCATTTTCCGTCGACGCCGCGCCGATTCTGCGCCGGCTCCGGCGGCGCAGTGGTCGTCGGCGGAGGCGGCTGCGCCACCAACGGTGCGGTTGTCGTCGTCGGCGCGCTGCGGCGCGACGACCAGCGGCAGCACCGACAGCGCGACGCCGCCAACAATCCAGGCGAGGCGACGAGTCACGGCGAAGCGGCCCTAGCCGGGGAAAACCAAATCCAGCTTGCGCCAGTCCTTCTGCGCGGCCGCGCACTGGCGGTCCAGTCGGGCGCATGATTGAGCTGGTCGGGCACCTGCGCCGGCCAGAAGCACCCGAGGTGGCAGTCGAAGATGTCGCGCTCGACAGGCTGACAGAGACCGGCGGTGCCGCCGGTCGAGTCGGCTTCCCATCCGGGATAGAACGCGAGCGAGCAGCCGAGCGGAAAGTGCGGCTGCTGCGGCACCTGCTGCAGGGCGACGACGTCTTTCTTCTGCTCGGCGACGTAGTCCGACCACGCGCCGGGCCTTCTGATTGATCGGTTTCAATGACATAACGCCTCGCTAGAGAACGGCCTCCGCTTTCGCTTCTTCGCGATCGAATCTCGCCAGGAATTCAGGATTGCGCTCCGACAGCTCGCCGTAGATCTGCAGGCAGGTATCGGTCCAGCCGCGGATCCACTCGCAGTAGTGCAGGTTCGGCCGCTGCGTGGTCCCGTAGCGCACGTGCGCCTCGTGATAGCAGCCGCCCGAACAGAGGGGCCGCGCCCAACACTGCGAGCAGTCGGTCTTGTCGTCGATGTGATGCTGCTCGAGGAACGCGCGCTGCACGTCGCGATCGATGCCGTCGCGGACGGTGCCGAGCTTGTGCGCGTCGGATCCGGCGAAGCGGTGGCACAGCGCGACGTCGCCGTCGGTGGACACGCCGAGCAGGCCGAGACCGGCGCCGCACGGATAGGCCTTGCTCACGCCCTTGTGAATCTCCTCGAGCGTGTCCTTCACGTTCGAGAAGCCGTGATGGCGGTTCTCGGCGACGCAGCTCGAGGAATTCGCCGGCCAGCGCCCGGAACTGGGCGAGCATCCGGTCGAACCCCTGCTCGCCAATCGCGTACTGCTGCTGTCGGCGAGGTGGTGACCGGCGCGAAGCCAACTTCCCAGAACCCGCATCTCCTCGGTGAGATGGCGATAGATGCGTGTGATGTCGAGCGTGTCGGAGGTGAGCGTCACGCGCGCGCCAATCGGCCGCGATCCGGTGACGCCGCAGCAGCGCCTTGATCTTCGGCGCCACGACGTCGTAGCTGCCGGCGCCGTTGTGGAACACGCGGAACTTGTCCTGCAGCTCGCGGCGGGCCGTCCATCGAGATCGTCACGCCGACGTGGTTCTCGGCGAGAAACTCGATGATCTCGGGCTTGCAGCAGCGTCGCGTTGGTCGTGAGGCTGAAGTCGATCGTCTTCCCGACCTCCGCCGCGCGCTGCCGCGCATAGGCGATGGTGGACTGCAGGACCGGAAAGTTCAGCAGCGTTTCGCCGCCGAAGAACGTGAGATGCGCGATCTGGCTCGGACCGCTTTCCTTGAGCAGGAACTCCACGCTGTCGCGCGCCGTCGCCTCGCTCATGAACTTCGACTGCTGGCCGTGCTCGGTGTCGACGATCTTGTCTTCGCCGTACTCGTAGCAGTAGGTGCACGCCAGGTTGCACTGGTTGGTGACGTTCAACACCATCGTGTTGAGCGGGAACGAAGCCATCGGCAGCAGGCGCGGCGGCTTGGGATCCGGCTTCTGCTCGTATCCGATCGCGCGAACGTCGACGAGCTCGCGAATCGTCGTCTGGACCGTCGTCGGCGTCGAATCGATCGCCGAGCGCGGCGACAACCTCTTCGTCAGACCGCTGCCCCTCTCCGAGCACGCGCAGGACCGCGGCGCTCGGTGTATCGAGGCGAAGATCGCCGCGCTGGGCACGAGATACGCGAAGTCACGCCCGAGGCTTGAAAGAGGTGGAACTCGCGCCGAACTAGGGTCATCACGGACACAACCTCGCGGCCGATGTACGCGATCACAGGTCCGCCTAACCGCCTTCGCCAAGGCTACGGCGAGTCTCGCAGAAGCTCGTTCGATCTCGCGACGAGCGGAGGCGGAAGGCGGACGCCACGATTAAGAGGGCGTCAAAAAACGCTTACTTCCTGCCTAACTCCGCGGCCCGGCGCCGGGCCGTGGCCGCCTCTTCGGCGTTGCCCAGCTTTCGTAGGCGTCGGCCAGAAAGCGATGTACTCGGCATCCGTCGGCTGCACGCCGGCCGCCGTCTGGAGGTGTGGCAATGCGGCCGCAGCCTGGCCTTGGAGCGTGAGAATCCGACCGAGGAGCAGGTTGGCGCGGAAGTGGCGCGGCTCGAGTGCCAGCGCCGCGCGCAGTTCGGCGACCGCCTCATCCACGCGATCGATCCGCGCGTAACCGACGCCAGCGGTAACGCGCGTCGGCCCATTTCGGAAGACGCGACGCCACCACGCCAAAATGCGCAGCAGCATTCTTCAAATCGCCTGACTCGTAGTAGGCGGACGCGAGCTCATGCTGGGCCAGCATCGACTCCGGGTCGAGCGTGATCGCCTTGTGCAGCGTGTCGATGGCCGGCTTCCACTGCCGCTGTCGCGCGAAGCGCGACGCCGAGGTTGAGCTGCGCGATCGGAATCGTCGGCTCGCTCGCGGTGACGCGTTCCAACAAGTGGAATCGCCCGCTGAAACGCGCCGTCCTCGACGGCGGCGATGGCGGTGCGCAGCGTATTGGCGGTCTCGATGCGATCACTTCGGATCGACGTTGGATGCGCCGCTCCGCCGCCGGCACCGCCGACGTACCCCGAGCGATGCCAGGCGCCGCGAGCGCTGGGGTCGGCCGACGCAGCCGCTCCGCCGCCGCCCGCGATGCCGGATGAACTGATCGAGTTCGTCGTTGAGGCGATCGGCGACGGCTCGCTGCGCGTCGGCCGGGTTCTTCGCGGCGCGCGCGTCCGGTGCGCTGATCGTACGCTCGCGTTTCGGCGCGCGCACGAACAGGAACTGGTCGGTGCGCCACGACAGCAGACTGCTCCACCCGAAGGCCTGATGCGGGTAGTCGGTCTCGGCATAGACGGGACGATCTTCGGTGGAGGTCCGGCTAAAGCCGGACGCCCTACCACAGTCCTGCCGGACGCCCCGGCGGCATTCCTCCGGGCGCCTCCACTGAGTTCGCCGGGTTGTACGGGCGTCCGGCTTAGCCGACCAGCTATTCGCCTGTATCGCCGGCGGAACCGGCAGACCCGCGGCCTCGAGGATCGTCGGCGCCACGTCGGCGAGCCGCACGCGCGACGACACCGCGCGCCTGGCCGTCCGGGAATCCGCACGACGAGCGGCGCGTGCAGCGTGTCGTCGTAAGAAACACCCGTGCGTGTCCTCTCCGTGGTCGCCGAGCGCTTCGCCGTGATCGGCGGCGACGACGATCAGCGTAGTCCGGCTCCGGCCGCCTGAACGAGGCGACCGACCGCGCGATCGGCGGCCGCGATCTCTCCGTCATGCGGCGCCGCGGCGTAACCGCGCCTTCAGATCTCGAGGGGGATCGTACAGGGTCATGCGCGTCGAAGAGGTGGACCCACAGAAAGAACGGGTGCTGGGTGCTGGGTGCTGCGGTGCTGGGTGCGATAGCCACCGTACGCGCGGGCGACGACCTCGTCGCCGCGGCGTCTCGACCGTCTGGTATCGATCCTCGCCCGGCCGGCGCAGCCGGAAGCCGGCGTCGTAGACGTCGAACCCGCGCTCGAATCCGGGCGCGGTGCCGGCGCGCGGATCGAGAATCAGCGATCCGACGAACGCCGCCGTGCGATAGCCGGCGCGATGTGCGATGGTCCGGCAGGTACGGCACGGTGTCGGGCAGCGGCACGCCGAAGTCGCGGACGCCGTGAAACGGCGGATAGGTGCCGGACAGAATCGTCGCGTGCGACACCGTGGTGATCGGCGCCTGCGCGTAGGCGCGCGTGTAGACGACCGCCTGCTTGGCGAACGCGTCGAGCGCGGGCGTCAGCCCGCGGGTGGAGCCGAGAAACCCCATCCGGTCCGCGCGGACGGTGTCGAGGGTGATGAGGAGGATGTTCGGTTTCGGCTGCGCATGCAGCGAATGCTCATCCTCTCGACAGGCTCAGGATCGAGCAGAAGTGAGAACAAGCACCCCAGCAAGAGAGCCGCGCATGAAAAAGGGCGGGCCCCCGAAAGGACCCGCCCACGATCTTACTAATCCCTACTCCCTAAACTAATCCCTAATCCCTAACCCCTAACCCTACCTGACTCTGACGTCAGAACAGCACCTTGAGCGCCCATTGCATCGCCCGCGGGCCGCCCGTGCCGAGCACGGCGTTGCCGCGATCGACGTCAGGCGTCGAGCCGATCTTGCCGAAATTGGCGCTACGAGGTGCTGGTTCCGCCGGCGATGAAGCCGCCCAGGTTCACGTGGTTCGTCAGGTTGAAGATTTCCCAGCGCGCCTGGAGCCGAGTGCCGCTCTGCAGCTTGAACTCCTTGACGATGTTCAGGTCGAGCTGACGGAACGTCGGTCCGCGGCCCGAGTCTCTCCCGCAGGTACCGAGCGTGCCGGCTGCCGGATTGGCAAACGCCTGCGCACCGTTCGTAATTGCGGACCGCGACGTGTTCAGGTCGGGGAACAGGTAGTCGAGGTCGTAGTTGTAGATCGGATCCACCAGACAATTCGCGCGAATGGCGTTGATGACTTGCCAGAGTTGTCGGTCGAGCCCTGACCCGGAGGTGAACGGCCGACCGGACAGCGCCGTGAACACCGCACCGACCATCACAGGCTGACCGCCAATCGGCGTGCCGGGCACGGCGTAGCTGCCGCCGAAGTTGAAGTTGTGGCGGACGTCGAACGTGCACGGCCCTGTCGTCATTCGCGGGATCGTGCGGATTGGTCGCCTGGAGCGTCGACAGGGCGCGGTTCGTCGACTGGTAGTCGCGTGCACTTCGACAGCGTGTAGTTGTGCTGGGTGTTGATGCCGTGCCACTGGTTCTGCCGGAACGACAACTGCAGGCTGTCGAACCACGACCGGCCGTCGTTGGTGAACTCCAGGATGTTGCGGAACTGCGGAATTGCGCGAAGAAGGGCCGCAGCCTGTCGACTGCGCCGCTCGTCGGCGACCCGAGCACGCGGGGCGTTGATGTTCCACGCGCGAGACGAGATCCCTGCCCCGGGATCCGACGTAGGACGCGGTCACCGAGCTGTTCCGCAGCACCTCGCGCTGGAGTGTGGCGTGGAAGTAATGGTAGTAGCCGAGATGGAAGTCGTCGCGCACGGCTGTGATGTTGAACGGCGGCGCGCCGGTCGGCGAGGGCCGAAAATCGGGACACCCGGCTGGAGGCGAGACGTAGTCGCCGCCCGCGACCGAGTTGTTCGGGTCGGGCACGTGACTCCAGCGGGTTATCGGGCGCGAACCGCGGCGACTGGCTGAACTGCACATTGAACACGCCCAGCGCGGGCGTGTTGAACAGACCCGGATGGAGGGTGCCCATCGGCACCGTGTCGTAAGGTGAGCGCGTAGCCCGCGCGCTGACGCTGGTCTTGCCGTCGCCTGCCGGGTCCCACGCAAAGCCGGCGCGCGGTCCGAAGTTGTTCTTGTCGGCGCCTTGTACAGCTCCGGAGTCCGTTGACTCCGAGCTGCACGAGTCCGAGGTTCGGCAGGAAGATTCGTAGCCGAGGTTGTTCTTCTCGTTGATCGGCGATCGCCAACTCGTAGCGCAGGCCGAGGCTCAGCGTGAAGCGAGGCGACACTTTCCAGTCGTCGTTGATGTACACGCCGCTCGATTTCTGCGTCATGTTGCGTTCGGTGTTGTCCGAAGGATCGGCTCGCAATCTCGAACCGCGCCAGGAGCAGCCCGACCAGCGCATCGACGGGATCGCTCGTCGGCCGTTTGCCGGTCAGCGTCGTCCGCGCCTGATCGCGAATGCTCTTGTTGTATGCGAGTCCCAGCTGCCGCCCATTTTGAACGGTGTGCCCGCCGCGTGTGTGTGCGTGAGCGACCTGACAGCTGGTAGTCGGTGCTCGGCGTCACGAAGATCGGGATAGCCGCCGACGCCGCCGATGTGGCCGAACGTCGCCGTCGTGACGCCCGGCACGCCGAGGTCTGCGGCTTCGAGCGGACCGGTGTTGATGCCGAGCGACTTCGGATCGATCGTGTTGTTGACGACGATCGGGTTCCAGAACCTGTTGAATCCGAACCGCGTTTCGAGCAGCGTCCGGTTCGAGAGCGTCGAGTCCCAGACCACGCCCACCAGCGCCGCCGTCGTCGGGTCGGTGACGGAGTTGAAGAAATCGACCGACCGGCCCGGGTGACACGATTTCGCCGCGTATTGCCGGCGAGGCGACGATTGATAGCTGCTCCCGTAGAACACGCGCTCGTTGATCGTGTTGCTGGCATTCAGCTGATGATCGAAGCTTGATGGAAAACGTGTTCATGTTCGCGACGGTCGTGCCGTTGACATGCTGATTGCCGGTGCGGATCGGTCGGGTAGAACTTGATCAACTGCTCGCCGATCAGGCTCGTCGTGAGGCCGGCCGCGGCGATCACGCGCGCGGGCCGACGCAACCTGGGCGTCGGTCGGCACGGGAGTGTCAGCGGCGCGATGACGTTCAGACGCTGCCCCTCGTAGTAGCCGAAGAAGAACGCCTTGTCCTTCTTGATCGGCCCGCCGAACGTCCCGCCGAACTGCTGGTTCTTGATTGGCGTCGGGTCCGCCTCCTTGCCGAGCCGCTGCGCCGAGCGGATATCGAAGAAGTTGGGTCGAATCGAACGTGTCGTCGTGGCCGGAAATAGTACCGGTCCCGTGCGGCTTGTTGGTGCCGCTCTTCATCACGATATTGATCGCGGCGCCGCCCTTGACGCCGAACTCGGCCGAGGGCGTCTGCTGGACCGTGAGGTCGCCGATCGCATCCATCGGCACGAGCGTGGCCGGAACCCCGACGATGGCGGTCTGATTCATCACGGTGTCGCCGTAATAGACGCTCGTTGTTCGAGATGCCGTCGATCATGAAGTTGTTCGACGAGGTTCGCGCGCCGCCGATGTTGACGCCCTGGAAACCCGCCGCCGGCTCGGTGCTGCACGCCGGGCATCACGTTCAGCAGCGAGTTGAAATCGCGCCCGCTCAGCGGAAGCGACTCGATGCGCGCGCTGTCGACGCGGTTGTTCAACTTGTCGGAGTATTCAGACGAGCGGCGACACGCCTTCGACGGTCACCGTCTCGGACACGCTCCCGACCTCGAGCCGGAAGTCGGTCTTGGCCACCGCGTTGGCCGTGACCGGCGCCTCGCGCGCAATCGATTTGAAGCCGGCGAGTTCGGCGGTCACGCGATACACGCAACCCGGCACGTCCGGAATGGTGTATCCGCCCTGCGCGTCGGTCACACCGTGCGCGTCAGGTTCGTGTCCGTGCAGACGGCTGTAACCGTCACGCCCGGCAGCACGGCGCCGGTCGTATCCATCACCGTGCCGCTGATAGTCAGCCCGGCCGTCCGCTGTGCCGTGGCCGGAGCGACCGCCGCGATCAGCAGGAAGAGGCACAACCCGATCTGGAGCAAACCTCGCCGCATGAGTCCATCCCTCCGCAAAAGCAAACGTCGTTTCGCAAGAAATCGTAAGCGAATGTCACGAAACGTGCGGTCACGTTACGGCGCGGATCCGAGAGTGTCAAGGGAGAAACAGCCCTGTTTGGCCGGCCGAACGACCGCGCTCCTGTTTTTGAACGTGACTGTCCGAATCAGGTCGCTTTCGACGCAATGAGTTCGTTCACGGCTCGATGCGCTTGATCGATAGCTTGATCGGTATAGGCCGCGGCCGCCGCGTCGGAATTGGCGATGGCGATCCGGCCGAACGGCTTGCGCCCGAGCTCGCAGGGTGACTGCCCTTCGCGGCCAGTCCGGATCCCAGAGCGGGTTGTATTCGTAGCGCGTTAGCCGTGCGGCCAGCGGTTGACGGTGATCGCGTCGATGTCGCGTGCGGAATCGAAGCCTCCGCCGCCGAGGATCGCGCGCGAGCTGATCGCGGATTTTCAGCTCGAACGTCGCGAACGGCGTCGTCAGCAGATCAGCGTGTCCCGCTCGATGCTGATCGCGCGACGGCAGGCCGGGCTTGCAGGGCGTCCGCGTCATCCGGCGCGAGGATGGGATCGTCGGGCGATTTCGGCGTCGGGTTGTAGCCGCCAATCACGGTCGGCATCTCGAGCCGCGCACCTGTGGGTACATCCCGGGCGATGTGGCACCGCTGATGCCCAGTTTCTTTGGTGATCATCGTCTGTCCCTAGTCCTTGGTGCTTGGTTCTTAGTCCGTCCCTTCGTCCTGGGTCCTTCGTCCGTCCGTGGTCCTTGGTCCCTATGTCCGTGGAGCGCACCAAGAACCAAGGACCAAGGACGGACCAAGCACAAAGAACGAAGGACCAAGGACGTTCACGGCGCGGCAGCCGCGGTGTGCGCGCTCGCGACCGCAATCGCGCGGCCGAGAGCGTCCAGCCCCTCCCGCAGCATGTCCTCGGGCATGGTCAACGGTGGAGCAACCGCACGCAATTGCTGTACAACCCGGCGCGGATGACGACCACGCCGTTGGACACGGCCTGACGCACGACGCGTAGCGTGTCCTCCGGCGCCGCCGGTTCCTTGGTCTCGCGATCGCGTACGAACTCGACCAGCATCATCGGCCCCAGGCCGCGCACGTCGCCGACCATTGGGTGCGACGCCTTCCAGCCGTTCAGCACCTCACGCATCACGTCGCCGAGCTGTCGCGCATGGGCAAGGACACTCGGGCTGCCTGATGATGTCGATCGCGGCGACCGCGGCGGCACACGCCACGGGACTTCCGCCGTAGGTGCCGCCGACGCCACCGAGATGCGCCGAATCCAGAATCTCGGCGCGGCCGGTTACCGCGGCGATCGGCATTCCGGCGCCGAGCGATTTCGCCGTGATAATCACATCCGGCACGACGCCGTAGTGTTCGACCGCGAAGAGGCGGCCAGTCCGCCCAAATCCGCACTGCACCTCGTCCGCGATCATGACGATGCCGTGCTGCTCGCAGAGCGAACGGATGCGCGCGAGAAATCGCGGCGGCACCGGAATGAATCCCGCTTCGCCCTGCACCGGCTCGACGATGATCGCGGCGATGGCCGATGGTTCCACTTGCGCGACCAACGCCTGCTCCAACTGGCGGATCCCGAAGTCCACGTACTGCTCTTCGGTCATGCCGGCTGGCGTTCGATACACGTGCGGCATCGGCAGCCGCACGATCTCGGGCGCGAACGGACCGAATCCGCTCTTGAACAACCCGTATTTGCTCGTGAGGCTCAGCGCGAGCAGCGTACGCCCGTGATAGGCGCCTTCGAAACAGACGATCGAGGGCCGGCCGGTGAATTTCCGCGCCAGCATGACCGCGCACTCGACCGCCTCGGCGCCGCTGTTCGCCAGCATCGTCTTCTTCGCGAACGAGCCGGGCGTGATCTCGTTGAGGATCTCGGCCAGCCGCACGTACGGCTCGTAGCTGGTCACGAGCGCGCAGGTATGAATGTATTCTCTGCCTGCCTCGCGATCGCATCGACAACCGCCGGCGGCGTGTGCCCGACCGCGAGCATGCCCAGACCGCCCGCGAGATCGATGAGCGTGTTGCCATCCACGTCGAAGATCAGCTCGCCGTGCGCACGCTCGACGACGACGTCGGTGGCGCGGCCGAGGCCGGCGGGCATCGCGGCCTGACGGCCGCGCGAGAATATCGCGCGCGCGCGGACCTGGAATCTCGGTGTTCAGGCGAATGTGCGACCTCGCCTGCGTTCGTGATGCTCCCGGCACCTCCTGATCGGCGTCCATCACCAGCAGCACAGCATAGTTGTCGGACACTGGATCGTCGAGGTAGTTGGCGATCAAGCCGCGTGCCCTGAAGCCGACCGCCAGTTGCATCGTCAGCGTCGGATCGACGATGTCACCTGCGACCACGCCAGCGTAATAGTCGTCGGCGGTCATGCGCTGCTTCACGGCGCCGTAGCCGGAAATCATCCCGGCCGTCACCTGTCCGCGAAGTCCCAGGCGCCAGACCACTTCCTGGCGCGCCGCATAGAGCGCTCGGCCGAGGCCGCGGTTTCTGAATCCTGGATCGATGCCGATGTCGGCGCCGTATAGCCAGTCGCCGCCGGGCTCGTGCGACGTCAGCCAGCCGCCCTGGATGACGTCGGCGAACGTGTGGTCGACGTGATCGAAATCGAAATGCAGACGCAATGTCGTCGTTGCGCCGACGACGCGGTCGCCGTCAGAGCGCGACGAACTGTCCGTCGGGGAACAGCTCGAGATGTTTTCGATAATGCGCCGCCTTGAACCGCTCGGCGTCGCGCGAGTGTCGAGGAGCAGGTGCGCTGCAGCTCTTCGAGCGCCGGCGCGTGCTCGGGCCTCGTGTGCATGATCGTGAGGCCGTTGGCGAGCCGGCGGTAACACCACATGCGCGTGCGAGATCAGGACAGCGCCAGGGCGACGTACTCGGCCGGCTCAGTCCGCGAACCAATCGGGACGACGATGTACCGTTTGCCCTTCGGCATGTCGGTCATCGGGCCGCCAGTTGTGCCGGACGGCAGCTCGGTTTCCCAGATGACACGTCCGGTGGCCTTGTCGTACGCACGGAACTTCTTGCCCCAGCCCCACTCGGTCTGCGGCGTGCCGGGAAACGCCTGGGTCAGCTGATCGCTGACGGCTGGACGGCGCCACACGATGCGCAGGTCCTTGACGTTGTCGCGGGTGATTTGATCGAGCGGCGAATATCGTGTGAAGGCTTTGTCGCCGCCGAAGTAGCGCCACTCGCGCGCGGGAACGCGCTCTTGCGCCTGCGCGAACCCGATGAGCGCGCCGACCAGCACGGCTCCGATCGTCTGGACACGCATCAAGCGCCTCTCTTGTCGTTTACTCCCCGACGACCTGGATTACGATCTCACGTTTCGCGCGGCCGCGTGTCGAGCTCGACAAGCGCGACCTGCTGCCACGTGCCGAGGAGTAGCTTGCCGTCCGCGATTGGAATCGTGAGCGATGGTCCGACCAGGGCGGCTCGAACGTGGCTCGATCCGTTGTCGTCGCCCCATCGCAGGTGATGCCGATAGTCGGCGTCACGCGGCGCGATCGATTCGAGCGACCGGTTGAGGTCGGCCACCGCTCCGGGCTCGAATTCGATCGTCGTCACCGCGGCCGTCGAACCGACGATGAAGACGGTGGCGATACCGGCGCGCACAGGTCGATTCGGCGACGGCGGCCGAGACGAGATCGGTGATGTCGTGAGTGTCGCCCTGCCCGCGGGTCGCCACCTCGCGCTTGCAGGTGACCACCACTCCACTGCGCCAGCCGGTTGTACTTGCGCAGACCGCGCGCAACCCCTCGTGCGGGATCGCGTCGGCGCGATGGCCGTCGACGCCGGTCATCGTCTCCGCGGCCGACCAGCGCGTTGATGATCGCTTCTTCGGTGGCCTGCACGGTGGCTTCGAACACGGCGCCGATCCGCTCGATTCGACAACATCGACACCTGACGCGGCGTCCGCGGCCGCTGCGGCGCTTGGCGTTGGCCGTCGAGAACGCGATGAAGATGTCGCCGGAGCCGTTGCTCGACACGCTGCCCGTGCGCGCCGAGGCCGAGCGTCGCGCGGCGCGCGATCCGCTTCAGCTGATGCGGCAGCAGCGGCGCATCGGTGGCGACGACGATGATGATCGAGCCGAGCCTCGCCGACGGCGTCGCGCTCGAACGCCTGGTCGCGCGGCGGCGCGCCGGGGCCGGCTGCGGCAGCTCGCTGGCCGACCGGCGACGCCGGCGACGCGCAGCAGATCGCGCGTGCCGTGGTTGCGCCTGGACCAGCACGCCGACCGTGAAGCCGCCGACAGCGCGCGTCGATCTTCCGCGACGACTGTGCCGGTGCCGCACTTGAACCCGTAGCAGCGCATTCCGGTGCCGCCGCCGACATTGCCTTCGGCGACCGGTCCCGGCGCGCGCGCCGTCGAGCGCCGCGAACACGTGCTCCGGCTTCACGTGGAAGCCGTTGATGTCGTTCAGGCTGCCGTCCCACGTTTCAGCCACCACCGGCAGCGACCACGCCTGCGACGTCCGCGCCGTGATCGATCGACCCATTTGATCGAGGCGTCGCGGACGACGCCGACGCTGTGCGTGTTGGTGATGAAGATCGGGCCCTCGAGGAAACCGGCTTCTTCGATCCAGATCGTGCCCGTCATCTCGCCGTTCCCGTTCTGCGAGAACCAGCCGGCGAACACCTGATCCCTCGACGCCTTGCCGCGCGGCAGGATCGCCGTGACGCCGGTGCGGACCGGTCCGACGCCGACCTTCAGCGCGCCTTCGCCGGAGATCAGCGTCGTGAAACCGACCTCGATCCCGGCGACGTCGGTGATCGCGTTCAACGGTCCTGGAGCGCGCGTCGAAGGGAATTCCGAGATCGCGCGCGCGCGGCTTGCCTTGCCCTGAGCCGGTCGAAGGGCCTTGGCCGGTGACGTTGGCGACGACAAATGCCGCCCCGCAATCGACGCGAGCAGGCAGATGCACAGTGTTTTGATCTCGGCTTTCATCTCGACCTCGGCGGCGTAGTGTACGCCAACTCTTCGAGCACCTCCTCGATCGCCGTCACTGCGACATCGAGCTCCTCGTCAACCGTATAGAAGTGCGGCGACAGGCGGACGCCCGCTTTCGGCCGCCAATCGACGATCACGTCGCGCGCGAGCAGGCGCGCGCACACGTCTTGCGAGTTCGGCATGTCGATGCTCACCGTGCCACCGCGCCGATCGGGATCGCGTGGCGTGTTCACCGGCCAGCCACGCGCGTCAGCCAGCTCGACCAGACGTGCGGTCTGCCGTCGTGACTTCGCGCGAATCGTCTCGACGCCGATCTCTCCGACGATCCGCAGTCCGGGCTGCGCCGCGTAGAGCGCGGGGACGTTCGGCGTGCCGTTCATGAAGCGGTACGGCGGATCCGCGTAGCGCGTCGGACCGACTTCGAACGCGAACGGATCGGCGTGCGCGGTCCAGCCGGTGAAGGATGGCTGCAGCGTCCGCCCCAGGTCGGGCCGCATCGTAGAGGTAGGCCGTGCCGGGCCCGCCGCACAGCCACTTCAGCACGCCGCCGCAGGCGAAGTCCACATTGAGCGCGCCGACGTCAACGGGCACGCTGCCCAGCGCCTGAAACGCGTCCAGGACGACGTGAGCGCCGACCCGGTGCGCGCGTTCGACGATGGCGGGCACGTCCTGGATGAACGAGCTGCGGAAGATCACGTGCGAGATCGGCACCAGCAGCGTCTCTTCGTCGATCGCCGCGAGCAGCCTCTCGGTATTCACGTGCACCGCATCGTCGTTCGCCACCATTTGCACGCGGGCGCCCCTGGCGCGCTGGGCTTCCCAGAAATACATCACCGACGGGAAGTTCAGGTCGGTGTAGACCACCTTGTTGCGGCGCCCGCTGAAATCGAAGCAGGACGCGACCACCGCTTCCCGCATTGCGTCACGTTCTGGTGCAGAGAGACCGACCTCACCGGCGCGTTCATCAGCGCCGCGATCTGATCGCCGACCTCGCGCGCGAGCATCCACCAGCGATCCGCCCATGCCCGGACGCCACGGGTGGCCCAGACGTCGGTGTAGTCGCGCATCGCATCCGCCACGCCGCGCGGCATGGCGCCGAGGGAGTTGGAGATGAGGTAGGTGGTCGTGGCGAGGATGGGGAACTCGTCGCGATACCGCCGGAGCGGGTCGTTCATCATGGACGCGCCGGAATTCTACCTTCGTGTAGGCCGGCCAAAGCCACGGACCCCACGTACGATCTCCAATGGATCCGGCGATCTCCAATCGATTCGGACCTACAGTCAGTCTTTTTTTCAGTGAGGTCCGGCTTTAGCCGGACCTACAGGGCAACTCGGCCTTCATTGATTTCGTCAAACGACATCATGCAGACATTTGTCTGTTTACTGCTGCTGGCGGCGCAGCCCGGCGGCGACCTGATCCAGCGCTATGTCGAGGCGATCGGCGGCGAGGAGGCGCTGCGGGCCAGTCCGACTCGCGTCACCACCGGCAGAGTTCCAACAACGGCCGCGGGCTGGTGACGCCGTTCCGCATCGTCGAACAGACGCCCAACCGGCGCGTGACCTGATCGGAACGCATCCCCATCGACGGCAACGAGGGATCCGGCCGCGGCTTCGACGGCGTCGCGGGCTGGGACAAGAACTTCATCGGCACCGGCCTGCGCCGCATCGAGGGGCGGGAACTCGCGGACTTGCAGCGCGAAGCCGACCTGCTCCGCCCGCTGCATCTCCTCGACGCGTGTCAAACGGTCACTGTCGAAACGACAGCCGACCGGTCAGCGGCCGTCTGTTCCCTGCCATCGGGCGCGCGATCGCGTTTTCATTTCGATCGCGCGAGCGGCTGCTCGTCGAGCAGGAGTCGCCGGACGTGATCCGACCGGGAGTGATTCGCGTGTTGTTCGAAGACTATCGGATGGTGGACGGCATCCGCCTGCCGTTCCGGACGCGCGTCATCCTGCCGGGCGCGACGATCAGCTACACCGTCGCCTCAGTGCGCCACAACGAACCGGTTCAGGACGCGGTTTTTCGACGCCCGCCGCGCTGAACAGCGATGTCACGCGGCGGTGAGCACGAGCAGGTACGGTCCTCCGCTGACGATCGTGATCCGCGACTGGTCCACCCACCACGTCGACGCGATCGCGAGCGCCAGCACCACGAATCCCAGTTGCGACGCCAGCGCCCCGCCGGGCGATCGCATCGGCAACCGCGCGACGCTCTTCGCGCGACAAGCGCGCGCTCGGAATCGTACGTGCGCGGCCAGCGCCACCCACCACGCGAGCATGCCGCCGAACAGCCACGCGCCGATGATGGTAGAGATAGGCCGCCTCGGGCGCGAAGGTCTGCGCAGCCACCGCGACGAGGATCCTGGTTGCCGACGCCGCGATTGCGTTGCGCGGCGCCCCGGCCGCTTCTGCGCGGCCGCGCCGGATCCCAGGAGCAGGCCGGTGCCAATCGAGCCGCCGACGGCGACCATGGCCATCTGGCCCGCCGACAGCTCGCCGCGCAAACCGGTTTCGCGCACGTCCGCCACAGCTGACTTGACGGTCGAATTTGACGCGGATAAGTTGAGCGGCAACTGCGAGCCGATCGTACTCGGTCCATCGAACTGAAGAGGTGGCCATGACCGGACTACGCGCCACGATCGCTGCGACACTGCTCTTCCTTCTGCTCCTTCCCGTCAGCCCGGCGTTCGCTCAGGGTTCTTCCACGGCCTCCATTTCGGGCGTCGTCGTCGACGCCGAGGGCGTGGTCGTCCCCGGCGCCGACGTGATGGTCACGAACGTCGCCACCGGTGAGACGTTTACCACGGTGACATCGGACAAGGGCGTGTTCTCTCGGTGCCGGCGCTCATCACCGGGACCCACAGCGTCATGGTCTCGCTCACCGGCTTCAAGACGGCCGTGCTGAACAACGTGATCGTCAACGCCGGCGTGCCAGCGAACGTACGCGCGACCCTGGAAATCGGTGGCGCCTCGCCGGAAGAGGTCGCTGGTCACCGCCAATTCCGCGCTGGTCCCAATCCAGTCCGCGACGGTCGCCACGGTGCTCGACGGCACGCGCCAGGTGGCCACCCTTCCACTCTCGAGCCGCAACGCGGCGGACTTTCGTCGTGTTCCTGCCCGGCGTGACGACGCCCGGCGGGACGCGCGACTCGATCGTCAACGGCCTGCCGCAGAGCCACGATCAACATGACGCTCGACGGCGTCAACATTCAGGACAACACGCTGAAGACCACCGATGGCTTTTTCGCCACCGTCGGACCGCGCCTGGATGCGGTCGAAGAAATCTCATTCACGACGGCCGCGTCAGGCGCCGAGAGCACCGGCAGCGGCGCCACGCAGATCCGCTATACGACGAAGTCGGGGACCAACGGCTATCACGGCGGCGTGTTCCACCAATACCGCAGCGACGCGCTGAACGCGAACATCTGGTTCAACGAGCGCGACGGTCTCGCCCAAGCCGGAGCTACTGCACAACCAGCCGGGGTTCAACCTTGGCGGTCCGGTCATGCTGCCCGGCTTCAACGGCCGCAACAAGGCCTTCTTCTTCGTCAACTACGAGGAACTTCGGCAGCCGTCGGATCTGCGGAGAACTCGCCGATGATCTTCACCCCCGATGCCGAACGCGGCATTTTCCGGTACAGCACGGCGGCGGGCGTCCAGACGGTCAACCTGTTCGAGTTGGCCGCCCGCAGCGGACAGACAGCCACGCCCGATCCGATCACGTCGCGGCTGCTCGCGGACATCCGCAACGCCACGACGAAGGAGGGCAACGTCCGCGATCTCACCGATCCGCTGTACCAGGAATACGCCTTACCTGGTGCCGCAGCGATCGATGAAGCCGCATATCCAACAGTGTGACTCGATTATCAGATCAGCGCGCGGCACCGGCTCACGTGGTCGATGAACTTCCAGTACATCGGCGGCGGCCCCGACACGACGAACAATCGCGAAGCCTATCTTCCCAGGCTTCCCAGTCGTCGCCGACCAGTGGTCGACTCGACGCGCGACCAGCGGGTGGCTGCGTTCGGTGATCGGCCCGACGATGGTCAATGAGCTCCGCATCGGCTACGGCGGCGCGTCCGGTCATCTTCGCCCAGGGGACAGTTCAAGCAGGACATGTTCAACGGCCCGGCTGGCCAATCAGGGCGGCTTCTATCTGAACATGGCGCAGGCGATGCGGATTTGCGAACGTCCAGAACGGCATGAATGCGGGCGCGTCCGGAACGACGTCCGGCCGCGACGCCTACCATCACCTGTTCGAGGACACGCTCAACTGGCAAAGGGCGCGCACAGCATCAACATCGGCGGCGCGTTCACGCAGTTCGTGCTGTGGCAGCAGAACCAGGAACGTCGTGCCCGAACTGCGATTCGACGTCGTCCAGGGCGATCCGTCCGGACCCGATGTTCGTCGCTGGCGAATTTTCCGGGCGCTTCAACGACCAACATCACCAACGCGCGCCGGCTGTAGCGCCATCCTGACCGGCCGCATCAGCGAAGTTCGCGGCGTGGCGCGGCTCGATCCCGCCACCAACAAGTACATCTATCTCGGCCAGGGCGATGCAGCGGGCCGCGGCAGCGCGCAGGTCGGCTTGTGGCTGCAAGACAGCTGGCACGTGCGGCCCGAACCTGACGGTGAATTACGGCGCCCGCTACGACCTGCAGTGCCCGTTCGTCGCGCTCGAACAACAGCTACTCGATCGGCGACTTCGACGACGTGTACGGCGTGTTCCGGGCGTGGGCAACCTCTTCAAACCCGGCGCGCTAACCGGCCAGGCCGCCGACGTTCCGGCAACTGGAGACAACGGCGAGCGCGCGTATCCCGATGGACTGGAACAACCTCGCGCCGAGCATCGGGTTCGCGTGGACACCCTCGCGCCGACGATGGCTGGCGGCACGCGCATGACCGGCGGTACCGGTAGCGAGTTCGTCGGTCCGCGCCGGCTACAACCGCTCGTCTACGCAACTCGGGCTCAACGACTTCGCCGGACAGGTCGGCCAACAATCCCGGCGTGTCGCTGAACGCGTTCCGCCAGCTCGCGTCTGGGCAACCTCGGTCCATTGCCGCTGCTGCTGCGCGACCCGAGCCGTCTGGGGCCGGCGCCGTTCCCGGAGACTTCCGAGCTTTCCGTATCACCGAGGTGGTCGACGGGCGACATCACCGATTTTCAGCCCCGACCTCGTCGTGCCGTTCGGCGGACACGTGGCAGGCGGGCGTCTCACGCGCGATTGGCCAGACGATGTCAGTCGGAAGCCAGCTACATGGGCGCGCGATCCACGGAGAGCTGGCGCACCAACAACTACAACGAGCTGAACATCATCGAAAACGGCTTCCTCGACGAGTTCAAGCCGCGCATGCCAACCTGCAGGCCGAACAACGCGGCTGGCGCACGCGCGCCGGCTCGTTCGCCTACTTCGGGCCGGGCACGGAGACGATCAGCCGCTGCCGATCATCCTCGCCTACTTCAACGGCGTGAGTCGCAGCGGCGCCGGGCGATGCGCGCTGCTACACCTCGGCCAACTTCCGCAGTCCGACGTACCTCAATCACGCTGGCGCGGTTCAATCCGCATCCCTACTCGTTCGTCGACGCAGCCTCAGACGGCCGATGCGACGGCGCGCAGTCGCGCGCTCTCGCCGCCGGCCTCCCGTCCCAACTTCATCAGTGGCGAACCCGGACCTGCTGGGCGGCGCGAACGTCGTCGAGAACCGAGGGACGGACGATCTGCAACTCGCTGGCGCTTGAATCTCAGGCGCCGGCAACGGCCTGGCGTTCGCAGAGCAGCTACGTGCTGGGCCACGCGCACGCGAGTCGCAGTTCCTGTCGCTGCGCATCGACAGCCCGATGATCCGCAATGGCGGAGAAGAAGGCGACATCACGCACGCGCTGAAGCTGAACCGCTGTGGTGTCCGCTGCCCTTGGCAGGAATCAGCGGTTTGCCAGCGGCGCCGGCCCGGTGCTCGATCGGCTGATCGGCGGCTGGCAGATTGCGGGCAACGCGCGGCCGCAGAGCGGCCGGCTGCTGGATCTCGGCGATCGTCCGCGTTGTCGGGATGACTGAGGACGAGCTGCAGGAGGCCTTCAAGCTGCGCATCGGCGCCAGGGACGCGTCTTCATGCTGCCGCAGGACATCATCGACGCAGACGGTCAAGGCGTTCAGCGTGAGCGCGACATCCGGCGAACGGCTACAGCTACGGCTGGAGCGCCGATGCTGGGCGTTACTCGCACCGGCTGACACCTTCGATTGCATCGAGACGATCCAGCGGCGAGGGCAAGTGCGGCGTGTGCATTCTGCTCATCGTCCAGGGCCCGGATCTGGCTAAACAGTTCGACTTCAGCATCGTCAAGCGGGTCGGAACCCCGGGGCAGGTCAACGCGGAGTTCCGGGCTCGGACGCGCTGAACGTGTTCACCATCGTCAACTTCTCGCCGGTGAGCGGCCTGACGACGTCGATCACCGCGAACGGGAACGCCACCAGGTCAATCTCAACCGATTCAGCGGCGGCGCGCCCGCGAGTTACGAGACAACGGTGTCAGGCTGGGCACGGGCGTCGGCGCGCGCGTGCTGCAGATCGTTTCTGAGAATTCGCTGGTAGAGAGCCCAGGTTACCCTCGTACACCACCTGGCGTCTATCCGGATGAAATTCGGCGACATTCAGCAATACGTAGAATCGAATTGAAGCGAAC
>ERZ1370068.9179-contig-7976_pt1 | contig 36699 bp, 50 predicted proteins | sample MGYA00561227_ERZ1370068 | MGnify/ENA primary metagenome ERZ1370068 (study PRJEB38410, sample SAMEA6850437) | metagenome | study: Metagenomic assessment of the ecological functions of the soil: analysis of the soil microbiota associated with the... | reverse complement strand
CCATGGCCGCCGTCTATTTCGGCCTTTTGTCACAGGTGTGCTGCGCGGTGTCCGGACGTCACCCGGATTACCACGATTACGCTGACTTTGGCTCGCCGGATCTCTTACGGCGACGCCACCGCAATCTCGCTTCGGGAACGAACTCCCGATTCCGCTTTCGAACCGTGCGGGCTCGATGTGGCGTCGACCGCCGACGGACGACGTTCTTCGGCTCGTGATGGCACCTGAACTTCAGCCAATCTCCGTCGCCGACACGTTGGCCCGCGCCGAGGTTTCCGGCACCCTTCGAACTCGGAACAGCGCTGCACAATCCGCCGATCTGCGCGGCGACGGCACGGTCCTCGTCACACCGGACAATCCCGGCCGGTGTTCAGCGGAAGCTGGTGATCGACGCCGCCGGACACCCAGACAGACACGGCGATTCAGCCCGGTGCGCACCGGATCCGATGAATGTCTTACCGCTCGCCCGGCTCGACTCTCGGGAGTCGTCGTGAGCTTGACCGGAGACAAACACTCATTCCTCCGCTCGTTCACGCTTCCGGGCTCTCACCGGTCAACGGCCGCAACCTCCTGACGTTCGCCAGGTGTCACGGGAGCATTCTTGACCCGAATGGTTCTGAAGTTCCCACGTGTGACTGGTACGCAGCGATCGGTCGTAGCTTTCCCTTACAGAACGCGACGACGGGGACTCTTGGCGGAGCCGCCGTTGTACAGCATCGTCACTGGCTCGCTCACGCCCTTCAACGGAATCGAGCAACATGGCGCCGGAACCCAACGGGAACGAAGCTCTTACGCGCCCGAGCCTCACAGGTTGGCCGTATTCGACGCTGCGACCGGAAGCGCGCCGCTGCCTCGAGCTTTCCATTCCGGCGCTCGGACTTCTGACTGGAGTCTGTTTCGGCGCTCGGAGCGGACCGCAGGACGGCGATGGCCCCAACCCAGAGGCCGACGAGATCTCCCGCGGAACTCAGACCCGGACTAACTCGCTAACATGACGGCGCATGGTTTTGCCTCGACGGCTTCGAGGTCCGCCACGGGATTCAACTCCGCTGGCGGGCGGAAGTGATGCAAGCGTCTCGATGCGGGACAGCGAGCGTTGCCCTGACCAATCTGGCAGAGCAGATCTGGCGCCACACGGATCCGGACGCCAGCCGACACCGATCAGGCTGACGCGCCTCCTCGACGGGACAGGAAGTTCATGCAACGGGAACCGATCCGCTTCAACGCGGACACCGACGCGGATGGATTGAGCGTTTTTATCGTGCCGCCGAAGTCAACACATACGGAACGATCCCTCTGGATCCCGACACAGACGACGGCGGGATTCCCGACGGCGAGGGAGATCGACGCCGGAACGAACCCGACTCGACCCTGCCGACGACGTCCCGCCGGAGCCTCGGTATGGTCATCGACCGAACGAGCAAGGCAGTCGCCTCTCGGCGTCCGAAGACTCCGCACGACGGCTGAGCCTCGCCTTTCGGGCCTGCCACATCGGCGGTGATTGCGGGATCGCGCCGGATGGCCGGACCGGCCTCGCTACGGATACGACGGACGCTGTGGTTGTTCGACCTCTCCTCCCGCTCCTCCGCGCCTCGCACCAGGAACGAATCCCATTTCGATCGCTGGTCCCGGTAAGATGTTGCTTCACCCCGAGGGTCGGTTTGCCGTGGTGTGCCGGTGGAAACTCGCGCGAACCTCTCTCCGTCATACGACGTCGCAACGGGCATTCGGAGCGGGACGTTCTCCCTAGCGGCGATCTGCCTGTCAGTGGGACGTGTGCCACGACGGCTCCGTACTGGTCGGCACTTTCAGCCCACGCGCAATACGTCGACTCGTGATCGATGCCGCAGGCAACATAACCGATACCGGCGAGTAGAGGGGCGCTTTCTCCGTCCAACGTTTATGTGCGCCGGACGCTCGATCTGGGATCGTCGTGGACAACAGCGATTCCATCCGCTCGTTCCGAATTCCCGGGCTCGAACCGGTACTCCGCAGACTTAACGAACTACGGCGGCACCACAGGAGTCTTCGCCGCGGACGGAACGAAGGTTTACGTCCGGTCGTACGCGGGAACTCTTGATGCGCTTCGGCTACGATTCCGACACGGTGGCTACTTGAGCGAGTTTCCGCTGTTCAGCCGTACGCGTTTCACCGGCGAACGGTTTCGACGGAATCGACCAGATGGCTCCTCGATCATACCGGACGAAGCTCTACCTTCCGGGCCCCAACCACTTGAGGTCTTCGATGCAGACCGGTGCGGTGTTGCCGGAGCTCGTCACGGACCAACTCCCGTCTCCAACCGGGATCTGCTTCCGGTCGCGGGGCGACCGGGACAGGACGGACTGAGCGATGACGATGAAGCGGCGAGGGGCACGGACGCGAACGATTCCGATTCGGACGGCGACGGTCTGCTCGACGGGTTCGAGGTCCGGTACGGGTTCAACCCGCTAGCCGGTGGGGGAGCAGATCCAGGACACCGACGGCGATGGCGTCAACAATCTTGGCGAACAGGCGGGCGGGCGAATCCGATCGATTCGGATACCGACAATGACGGGATCCCCGACGGGCGGGAGGTCCACGTCACCGGAACCGATCCTCGCGACTACGACACCGATAACGACGGATGGGGCGACGGAATCGACAACTGCCCGAATCGCGCGAACTCGAGCCAGGCTGATGTCGTACATCCCAACGGGATAGGCGACGCGTGCGAAGATCCGGACGCGGATCTCGCATTCGACAGTTCGACAACTGCCCTGATACGTTCAATCCATCCCAAGCCAATGCGGATCGGCGATGCCGCAGGCGATGCGCGATCCGTATCCGAACAACGTCCTGAGGCGCGCCCCATTGCCGCGGCGTTCGGTCTGACCGGGCAGCCTCACCGTCACCTATCGGTTGGTGGACCATCGAACCGGCGAGCTCTTGGACTCACTGACCAGGGTCCGCGCCACCCTGACCGCAAGCGGGTCCGCGGTATTCGGGACGGTCACGAGTTCCGGGATTCTGTTGGACGGTGGCGGCACGAATGCAGCTCGCGTCGAGTTCGTGCAAGGCCTGGCAGACGTTGGACGTCGGCGATGCCGCCCTCGGCCGTGAGCCTTGCGGAATCGACAGCGAGCACAACTCTGCTCGGCTTCGTCGGGGCAAGCGTGGAGTTCCTGGTGCCCGCCGCTGATGCTCGATGCCGATGGCCTGACGAACGCCGACGGAGATCGGCGCGGGGCACAAACCCCGAGAGACGCGGATTCCGATGGCGATGGGCTCGACGACGGCGCGGAGGTCAACACATACGGTACGGATCCGCTGAATCCGGACACGGACGGTGGAGGCGTGCGCGATGGCCTCGAGATCCACGAAGGCACGAATCCGCTCGACCCTGCGGATGATCATCCGCCCGGAGCTCGGGATGGTTCTGAATGTCGTGAGCACGGCCCTGATCATCGACTCCCACGCCGCGACGGACGTGAGGCCGTATCGATGGGCATGGCTCTGGGCGGCGACTGCGTCATCTCGCCCACGAGGCTGCAGGATTTCTGGACGGCAACGGATCGGTCTAGCGGGGTTTGGGTGCTGAGCTCGCCGACGGCCGCCCCATCTAGCTTCGGGGACGAACCCGATCTCGATCTCGAACTACGGCGCGGATATCGCCGCCACGGTCGATGGCCGCTTCCTGGTGGTGTGCGAAGGCTCCAACGGCCCAGCGACTCCGATTTCCGTCGTCGACGTCGCCTCTCGCATGGAGATCAGCACCTTCGCTTTGCCATGCTCCGCCGTTGAAGTGTGCGCCGATGGCTCAGTCCTCGTCGCATCGTACGGAAGCGGCGTCAGAAGCTGGTCATCGACGCTGCCGGCCACTTGACGGACACGGGATGCCGGCGCTATTACAGCAACGACCCGGTGAGCGTGTGTTGCGCTCGGACGCGCAGGTCGAGGGTATTCTAAGCTACGACGACAAGTCGGCGCATCTGCGTTCCTCCTACCTTCGATGACTCCCGGTAGCACGCGCCGCGATCACCGAGGTTTCAATCCTATTTCTGGCGCGATGGCCGTGGATGGCACCAGGTTTTTGCGCGATCGGCGCTCTGGCTCCGACGTCGATGCGTACGCCTACGATCCGTCGACCGCCGTCTTGGGACCGACGCCGCTCTACAGCGTCCTTGCAGGCAATTTAGGCGGCTCTATCTCTCCGGGGTCGAGCTAGATGTCGCTCGATCACACGGGAACGCGGCTGTACGTCCCAGAATTCAACCGCGTAGGAATCTTCGACTCAGCGACGGGGACGAGGCTCCTGATCTCATTAACGAAAACCTCACCTCGACGACGGGAATCTGCTTCCGGCCATTCATCGATCTCGATCGGGATGGCCTGGATGGGGGTCGACGAGACTCGGTTGGGAACCGATCCAAACGATCCCGACACGGACGACGACGGCTTGCTCGACGGGCTTCGAGCATCAATATGGGTTCAACCCGCTCATCCCCGGGAACAAACGCAGGATCCCGATGCCGATGGACTCGACAATCTCGGTGAGCAGCAAGCGCGCACCGATCCCACGGACCCGATACCGACGACGATGGGCTCACCGACGGTCAAGAAGTCCACGTCACCGGAACCGACCCTCGTGACCCCGACACCGACGACGACGGAATCCTCGATCCAAATGACAACTGCCCAACCCGCGCGAATCCAAACCAGGCCGACAACGTTCGCGAGAATGGAATCGGCGATGCCTGCGATGACCCGGACCATGACAACGTGTTCGACGCCACGGACAACTGCGTGGACACGCCGAACGCGAATCAAGCGAACGCCGACGGAGACGTGGCCGGTGACGCGTGCGACGCCTATCCCAACCATGCGTTGGACGTGCAGCCGGTCGGCTCGATTTCGCCCTCAAGGGGGTACCGACATCGGTGACGTGTCCGGCTCATCGACGAACGATACGGGAACCTACTGGATCAGCTCACCGGCGTTCGGGTGACGCTGACGGTGACCGGCTCTGCGGTATTCGGAACGTCGGCGAGTCAAGGGATTCTCGTGAGCGGAGGAGGGACCAACAGGGTCCTTGTCGAGTTCGTGCACGGGCTCGTGACGGTGAGTCTGCTCGACGAAGTGGAGGATGTCGTGATCATCGGCGGCATCGACTCCGAGCACCACGGGATCGTCGTGCCGACCGACTTCTTCCTCGACTTCGAGATCGTGAACGATGGCGCCTTCACTCACTCCGGAAGGAACGATCCGTGGCAATGTGGGAGCGCCGACGTCCGGCCCCGGATATGCGGTTTCCGGCGTGAACGTCTGGGCGACGAACTTGTCCGGGGACTATCCAAATCTCGCGGACGCCGCGTTGACGACACAACGATTCGGGCCCGATCGCTGGGGCGCACCTCGCCTGGAGCTTCAGTCTTGGTTCAGCTCGGAGGAATGTTGCGACACTGGCTACCTAACCCTCGTGCTCGGTTCGAATTCGGGAGCGTTCCTCGAGAGTTTCAGTGGGCTCCAGGGCGGCTATCAGCAGAAACCTACAGTCTTTCCAACGTCGTAGGCCACGACGTGCAGGTCGGAGTTCTATTTCGCAGAGTAGCTTCGACACCACCGCGCCGGGCTGGTACATCGATGATCTCCGGATTCGTGGGAACGGAAAAACCGTCGAGTTTCTCGCCAGAGGAGGACCTCGATGGAGACGGCGCGAACAACGCCGAAGAGGTCGCGCAGGGCACCGATCCTCACGATCCCGACACCGACGACGACGGCATCGCCGACGGGCTCGACAACTGTCCGAGTCGCGCGAATCCGACTCAAGCCGACGCCGTTCACCCGAACGGGATCGGCGATGCCTGTGATGACCCAGATCAGGATGGCGTGTTCGACGATATCGACAATTGTCCCGACACCTCGAACACCGATCAGCTCGACGCGGACGGGGACGCGGCCGGGGACGTCTGCGATTCGACCCCCAACCACCCGCTCGAAGCCCAGGCCGCGGGCTCCAACTTCGCGTTGGCCGGCCACCCACGATCCACCACATACCGGCTGATCGATCGCCGCCTGCGGACGGCCTGATGAGCGGGTTGACCGGCGTTCGTGTGACCCTGACGATCGGCGGCTCCGCGGTCTTCCGGAACTGCCGCAACCCATGGCGTACTCCTGGGCGGTGGGGGGACGAATCGCGCGTTGGTGGAATTCGCTCAAGGCGTGGTGACGCTGGACATCGTCGACGCGACCGCGGAAACCGTGACGCTCGGAGGCGAGGACACCGAGCACAAGCGGTGTCGTCGTCGCATCCGACGTGGTGCTTGATTTCGAGTTGAATGACGGTGCGTTCGTCGTGTCGGGTTACGAAGGCGGATGGCAGTGGGGGCCCGGCCACCCCGCTTCCGGTGAGAATGGGTGGCAGAACACGCAGTGCCTGAGCCCAATCAGCAGTACATCAGCGCGATTCTCACCACGCCCCGCTTTCCGCTCGCGCTGGGGAGTTTGGCGAGGCTCGAGTTCCAGAATTGGTCCGGAATCTCGACCAACAGCTCTGACAATGGAGCGGTGCAAGTCTCGGAGGACGGCTTCGCTTCGTGGACGACCGATCGATTCATTCCGCCAAGCTCGGATGATCCGTTCTGGCGACTGAAGTCGTACGACGTCTCCGCTTTTGCGGGATCAAACATTCAGGTTAGGGTTCTTTTTCAATGTCAGTTCTTCCTACAATCCCTACTGGGCGATCGACGATTTCGCGATTCAGGAGCCGCGAAGCGGAGTCGAGTTCCTCGCCTCGCCCGAGGAGGACATCGATGGTGACGGGCTTACGAACGCACGTGAGGTGGGGCTCGACACGGACGCTCGTGACCCCGACACCGACGACGACGAGCTCAGCGACGGCGGTCGAAGTCGACCGCTACCAGACCGATCCCTTGAACTCCGATACCGACCGCGGCGGGATCAAAGACGGGACCGAAGTCTACCAGGGCACGAATCCTCTGGATCCGGTTGACGACAACAAGCCGGAGTTCGGGATGGTGCTACAGGACTACTCGGGCCCCACGGTGATCGAATCGCACACGAGAACCAATCTGGGATCGGTGTATTTGCAAAGCGGTCCCAACTACGGCGATTGCGTCATGTCGCCTGACGGCGCGCTTGGCTTCGCAACGGACTCCAACGGTCACATTTGGATCGTTGGTCCCGCTGCCAGCCCGCCCGAGCGTGCCTCCGGGACCAACCCCATTCCGCTCTCGGTTCCCGGCGGCGACCTCGCAGCGACGTCCGACGGCCGGTTCTTGGTCGCCTGTGGCGGCTACCCTTCGACAGCGATCTCCGTCGTTGATACCGCGTCGCGCGCGGAGATCGGCACGGTGGAACTGAACGCGCTACTGCAGCGCGTGGTGGATGTGTGCCGCGACGGCTCGGTGCTCATCGCGACGGCTTCTCCCTCGCGCTTGCGCCCGCTTCATCATCGATGCGGCCGGACACCTCGGCGACACCGGAGAAGGCGTCGATGTCCCAGGACGGACGACGTGAGCTGTTCGCCGGACGCAGAATCGGGGGTCATGATGTCGGCACTGGCGGGTGGCGGCATTATCCGCTCGTTCGAATTCCTGGCTTGAGCTCCGTCAGCCAAAGAACTGCTGTCGTCGCCCGATCCCACCTCCGGTGTCATGTCAACGGACGGGAGGACGTATTACGCCCGCTCGAATCCGGGAAAAGTGGAAGCGTTCTCGTTCGATTCGGCCACGCTTGAGTTCGGGCCCGCAGCGCTTTCACACTGCCGAGGAGCTACGATTCCGGGTATCCGGGCTGGATCGCATCGCGCTGGATCACGAAGGTGGCCGCCCTTTACGTCGCCGACCACAACAGGCTGGGCGTATTCGACGCCCGAACGGGACTGGCACTGCCGGACATTCCGTCGCCCTTTCTCCAACCGACCGCGATTTGTTTTCGCTCCGCACGCGATCGCGATGGAGACGGCTTGATCGACGAGCTCGAGGTCGTCCACGGCACCGATCCGGAGGACCCCGACACCGACGGCGACGGATTGCTCGACGGGTTTGAAGTGAAATACGCTTTCGATCCGCTGGTGCCGGGCGAGGCAATCGCTGATTCTGACGCCGATGGATCCGACAACCTGTCTGAACAACAGGCTCGTAGCAACCCGATCGACGCGGACACCGATGACGACGGTCTCAGCGACGGGATCGAGGTTTCCTCGGGATCCAACCCTCTGGATCCCGACTCAGACCACGACGGCGTGCGCGCACGCGGTGGACGACTGCCGCACGCGAGCGAACACGAGGCCAGAGCCGACGTCGTCCATCCGAACGGGATCGGCGACGCCTGCGACGATCCGGACCATGACGGCGTTCCGGATGTCCCCGACAATTGTGCCGATGTGCCGAACCCGAACCAGGCGAATGCTGACAGCGATGCGACCGGTGATCTTTGCGATCCTTGTACCGATCCCGGCGCTGACGGGTTAGGGACGCCGGGTCTGCCCGCCACGACGTGCCCGCTCGACAACTGCGCGTTGGTGGCCAATCCCGGGCAACAGGACGGGGACCAAGACGACGCGGGCGACGCGTGCGACGACTGTCCGGAAATCTCGAATTCCGATCAAGCCGATGGCGACCGAGACGGCATCGGCGATGTGTTGATGGCTGTCCGCACGTCATAAATCGGCATGCCTTCGACGCGATCATCGACGGCGGGTTCGAAAGCGGAAATCTCTCGGGTGGATCCGATCCGGCAACTGGCTCTTGAACCAAGGAACTCTCAATCCACCCGGGCCGGCCGGGAACTCGACGCCGATCTCGGGCTCGTTCGACACGTTTGCGGTTCCGCTCGGTATTGGTATCGATCGGCTGGGCCAGCTCATTTCCGTGCCACAAAACATCCGCCGTGCGACCCTTAGCTGGTCCGACCGAGTCTTCAACTATGCGACGGCGTACGTCGATCCGGGGCAGGAATTCCGCGTGAAGCTCTTCTTCAACCCGGGAACGGACGTGGAGGTGTATTCGACGAGACCGGGCGATCCGTTGCTCCAGCCCGGGCCCAACTCACGCTCGTTTGATGTGACCGCAGCGCTCCAGGCGTTGGCGGGACAACAGGTCCACGTGCTCTTTGAAGAACAAACCACCCTGTTTTACCTCAATGTCGCCGTCGACAACGTGCGGTTGTTGATCGAAACGGAGCTGGCGTGCAACGCTCCCGGTCGCCAAGCGGGTGCCGACTTTAGCGCGGAGTGCGCGGCCCGCAGGTTGCCGTTGTTCATCTCAACAGCCTCGGGTCGAGCGATCCCGACTCGACGCCGGGCACGAACGACGACATCGTTTCCTACGAATGGTTCGAGGATTTCGGAACGGCCTCCAGCGCTCGCTCGGATCGGAGCACAGCATCGATACGATGATGCCGCTCGGCAGCCATCGCATCACGCTGAAGGTGACGGACCGTGTGGGAGGAGTTCGATACCGACGAAAAAACGATTACCGTGGTGGACACGACGGCGCCCGTCGTGACGCTCGGGTCCGCGGCCACACCTCTCTGGCCGGGGGCTCCAAAGCCAGTGCTCGAAGCCCCTGAGGATCGTCGAGATCTGCGATCCCACGCCTCAACTGGTCGTCGAGCCGTTCACGGGACCACTGCGGAGTGCCATGATCCGCTACAAGGCGATCGACGCTTCAGGCAACGTCGGTACCCTGGAGGTCCCGAAGGATTCCGTCAGGAAGCACTGATCCCGACGACCACCCTCGTCCCCGCTCCACCGCTTCGGCGTCGGGAAGCTCCTTGGAGGTCCCCGCGCCGAGCTCCTTCATCTTCCGCGCGCTGACGAGCACGCGGCTGCTGAACGAGGCCATCGCCTGGTTGTAGGACTTCACCGTCCCGTCAAGCTCGCGCCGAGATCCTTGAAATGTCCCGTCATCGTGGCCAGGCGCTCGTACAGCTCGACGCCGATGTCGCGGATCTGCTCCGCGTTGGCCGCCGCCTTCTCCTGACGCCATGCGTAGTGCACGGTCTTCAAGAGGGCGACCAAGTTGGTCGGGCTTGCGGGCACGACGCCGCGTGAGAAGCCGTACTCGAGGAGCTCGGGGTCGCGCTGCACGGCGGCCGAGAAAACGACTCGCCGGGGATGAACAGGACGACGAACTCCGGCGACTCGTCGAACTGCTCCGCAGTAGCTCTTCTGCGACAGGCGCGTGATGTGGTCTTTCACCTGGCGCGTGTGCTCGGCGAGCTTCCGGTCCCGAAGAGTCTCGTCGGCCGTCTCCTGCGCCTCGAGGTACGCGTTCAGCGGAACCTTCGCGTCCACGATCAGGCGCTTGCCGCCGGGAAGATTGATGATCACGTCCGGGCGGAGCAACGCCGCCCTCGGCGGCCGACGGCGGTCTGCTCGACGAAGTCGCAATGCGCCTGCATCCCCGACAGCTCGACGACGCGCTTCAGGTGGATCTCTCCCCAGCGGCCTCGCGTGTGCGGCGCGCGCAGCGCCTGGGACAGGGTGGCGGTCTCGGTGCGCAGCCGCTCGGACGCCTGTCCCATCGTGACGACCTGCGACTTCAGCTCGCGGTAGGCCCCCTCGCGCTCCTTCTCCATCGCGCGGAGCTTCTCGTCCACTTGCTTCAGCGACGCTTCGACCGGACGGACCAGATCGAGGAACGATTTCTGGGTGTTCTGGAGCACGTCGGTCGAAAGCGCGACGAACGATTCGCGCTGCCGCGGTCGCGGCGTCCGCCTGCCCGGCCAGCTCCGCACGCGTCCGGGCGAGATCCTCGCGAACGGCAGCATGAGCGCGCGCGCGCGAAGGCGAGCCGCCAGCGCGCCGAGGATCGCGCCGAGCGCCAGCCCGGTAGAGCAGAGAGGCGATTTCCATGCAGCGCAGCATAGACTGAATGCTATGAAAGTACGCACCATCGTCTATGCCGTGGTTGCCGTCGCGGCGGTCGCCGTCGCGCTACGCCGTTTACGCCGCGCCGGGAAGGAAAACACCGAGGCCGAAGTACCGGACGGAGACCGGTCGAGCGAGGGCGTCGTCGCCGCGACCGTGACCGCGACCGGGACGATCTCCGCGGTGACGACCGTCCAGGTGGGAAGCCAAGTTTCGGGGATCATTCAGAGCCTGTACGCCGACTACAACTCGCCCGTGAAGAAGGGACAGCTCCTGGCCACGCTCGATCCGACGCCGTTTCAGACTGCAGGTCGCAGCAGCGCCAGGCGGACGTCCTGCAGGCCCAGGTCCAGATGCGCAACGCCGAGGTGCAATACCAGAGGAGCGAGCGCCTGCTCGCGGAGCAGCTGACGCCGGCCAGGCCGACAATGACGCGGCCAAGGCGAACTTCGACAGCTGCGAAGGCCCAGGTGGCGCAGGCGCAAGCGGCGCTCGAAGCAGACGCAGACCAACCTCTCCTACGCGCGACATCTACTCGCCGATCGACGGCACCGTCGTCGCGCGGCAGTACGACATCGGCCAGACGGTCGCCGCGTCGTTCCAGGCGCCGACGCTGTTCACGATCGCCGAGGACCTCGACGAAGATGCAGGTCCAGGCCGACGTGGATCAGTCCGACATCAGCCGCGTCGCCAACGGCCAGAAGGCGCGGTTCACGGTCGATGCGTACCCCGAAGAGACGTTCGTCGGCAACGATCTCGCAGATCCGCCTGAACGCGACGCAGAACCAGAACGTCATCACCTACCCGGTGATCATCGACGTGCCCAATCCCGACGGAAAGCTCAAGCCCAAGATGACCGCCGACGTCACGATCGAGGTCTCGAGGGTCGAAGACGTCCTGCGCATCCCGAACGCCGCGCTCCGGTTCAAGCCGATCGAGACCGGCCGCCCCGGCGAGGGCGAAGGCGTCCCGAGGCCCGCGATCGGACGCCGCGCGCGACCGGCGCGCGCCGGCGCCGCCGACGGATTGGCGGCGGGCGCGCGGGCGGAGGCGGGCGGAGACAGCAGGTCGTCTACGTCGTCGGAGCCGACGGGCGCGGTGACGCCGGTGGCGATTCGAACGGGCATCACCGACGGCCGCTTCACGCAGGTCGTCGAAGGCGAGCTGAAGCCCGGCGACAAGATCGCCGTCGGGTTCGTGACGGCGAAGGTCAACGCGCCGACGACGCTCCCGCCCGGCATGGGCGGGCCGGGAGGCCGCCGGGCGGCGGTGGCGGCGGAGGCCGGCGTTAGTGATCGAGATCCGCGACCTCGTCAGGATCTACACGGTCGGCGAGGTCGAAGTGCGGGCGCTTGGACGGCGTGTCGATCTCGATCGCGAAGGGCGAGTTCGTCGCGATCATGGGACCCTCGGGCTCGGGAAAGTCGACGCTGATGCACCTGCTCGGCTGCCTCGACCGTCCGACGTCGGGGAGCTACGTGCTCGACGGCATCGACGTCGTCCCGGCTGGACGGCAACGGCGCGGGCCGAGATCCGGAACGCGAAGATCGGCTTCGTGTTCCAGAGCTTCAACCTGCTGCCGCGCACGACGGCGCTCGAGAACGTCGAGCTGCCCCTGCTCTATGGCGACAACGGCCTGTCGTCGCGGGCGAGCGGATCAAGCGCGCGCGAGACGCCATCCGCAGGGTCGGCCTCGCGGGGCGCGAGCATCACACATCGCGCGCAGCTTTCGGGCGGCCAGCAGCAGCGCGTCGCCATCGCCCGCGCGCTGATCACCGACCCGCCGATCCTCCTGGCCGACGAGCCGACCGGCAACCTCGACACGAGGACATCGGAGGACGTGCTCTCGGTCTTCCAGGAGCTGAACGACCAGGGGAAGACCGTGCTTCTGATCACGCACGAGCTCGACATCGCCGCATCACGCGAAGCGGAACATCCACTTGCGCGACGGCAAGATCGTGAAGGACGAGGTCATCCAGCAGGTGCGCGCGGTCCCCTCGACCGCGCCGCCGGAGCCCCGCATGAAGAACAGCCTGCTGCGGACGGTCAACATCGTGAAGGTGGGCTTGCGCTCGATCGCGCGGAACAAGATGCGCTCCGCGCTGACGATCCTGGGCATCGTCATCGGCGTGGGGTGCGTGATCGTGACCAGCGGGATCGGCAGCGGCGCCGTCGGTCTCGATCCAGGCCAACATCAACTCGCTCGGCGCGAACTACATCATGATCTTCCCCGGGCCAGGTCACCGCAGGGCGGGCGCGCATCTTCTCGGCGCAGTCGTCGCTGACCGAAGACGACGCGACCGCGATCAAGACCGAGTGCCCGTCGGTGGCCTACGTCTCGCCCGGGCTTGCGCACCGGCGGCCAGGTCGTCGCCGGCGAGAACAACTGGTCCACCGAGATCTTCGGCGCCGACGTCGACTGGCCGTTCATCCGCTCGTGGAACGTCGCGAAGGGATCGTTCTTCACCGAGTCCGAGGTGAAGTCGGCCGCGAAGGTCGCGGTGCTCGGGAACTCCGTGCGTGCTGAACCTCTTCCCGGACTCCGATCCGATCGGCGCGGTGATCCGCGTGAAGAACGTCCCGTTCAAGGTCGTCGGCGTCCTCGAGAAGAAGGGCGGCAGCACGATGGGGAACGACCAGGACGACCAGATCGTCATCCCCTACACGACCGCGATGAAGCGCATCGCTCGGCAACAACCGCCTCGGCCTCGTCCAGGTCTCGGCGAAGTCCCCGGACGCGATTCAGACCCGCGATGGCCGAGATCCGCGCGCTGCTGCGCCAGCGCCACCGGATCCCGCCCGGCCAGGACGACGATTTCTCGATGCGCTCTCAGGAAGAGATCGCCGCCACGGCCAGCCAGACCACGAAGACGCTCTCGGTGCTCCTCGCCTCGATCGCCGTCGTGTCGCTCGGTCGTCGGCGGGATCGGCATCATGAACATCATGCTGGTCTCGGTGACCGAGCGAACGCGCGAGATCGGCATCCGCATGGCGATCGGCGCCAAGTCGCGCCACGTGCTGGCGCAGTTCCTACTCGAGGCGGTGACGCTCTCGCTCGTCGGAGGCGCCATCGGGGTCGCGCTGGGCATCGGCGTCTCGCGCTTGGTCGCGAAGTTCGCCGGCTGGCCGGTCTCCGTCGACCCGACCTCGATCGCGATCGCGTTCGGCTTCTCCGCGGTGATCGGCATCTTCTTCGGCTTCTATCCCGCTCGGAAGGCCGCCGCTCTCGACCCGATCGAAGCCTCCGGTAGACGAATAGGGGACACTCCCAGTAGTGTCCCAACGTTAATCGAACAGGAGCAGCTGTTTTTCAGAAATGGGCGCGAAGTCGTCTGCCACGGTTTGCGTAAGTAGTTGATTCAACGGCATTCGCTCAAACAGGGTGAGGCTCAGGATCTGTAGGAGTTGGTAGAGGCTGGCGGGGAGTTTGAGCCGCTTCTTGACGATGGCGACGAGGACGTAAACCGACACCGCGATCCAGATCTGCGACTTGACCGCGTTCTCTGAGGTGCCGAAGAAGGCTTTGATCCGCAGGTGCTGCTTGATCCATTTGAAGAAGAGTTCGACTTGCCAGCGGCAGCGGTAAAGCTCGGTGATCGTGAACGCCGGTAGGGTGAAGTTGTTGGTCAGGAATACCAGCGTCTTGGCGGTCGCCGGGTCCTTGAAGCGAATGCGTCGTAACGGGGCCGGGTAGTCGTGTGGTGAGTACTGGCCGGTAAGGAAGACGGTCTGATCGCAGATCAGCCCGGTGCTGCGATCGACGCGATTCGAATATCGCCGTTTCGCCTTGGTATTGGACTTAGCGCGGGTGACGAAGAAGCTGCCGGCTTGATGGAAGCGGTGCAGCCTCGCGAAGTCGAGAAAGCCCCGATCCATGATGTAGAAGGCGCCGGGTTCCGGTAGCAACTGATCGAGGACGCTGACCTCGTGGATCTTCCCGTCGCTGATATGAATGAAAGTCGGGATGTTTCCGCGCAGATCGAGCAGCGTGTGCAGCCTGATCGCAGCCTTGGTCGATTGGAATGGCGCCCACGGAAACACCGACAAACACAAGTCGATGGTGGTTGCGTCGAGCGCATAGACGGTGTCCTTCAAGTCGACGCCGAACGACTCGTCGACATACAGCGGTCGGGCGATCCCGATCAGGCTCTGGGCGAAATCGGCGTAGATGCGCCAGTCGCGAACGGCGTTGGCATTCGCCAACGTGTTGCGTGCTACGGCCGACCGAATGCCGAGGTGATAGAGCTTGGATCGCTGGGCGCGCAAGCAGGATTCGATGTCGCGCAAGCTCTCTCGAAACGTCAGCTGCGCAAACGCCATACAGAGGAACTGATCCAGGCACGAGAACGAATGCAGCTTGCGTTCGCCCCGATAGCGACTCACGCATCGGCGAAAGGTCGTTAGCGGGAGGTGCTGCATCATCTGCGCGAACACCAGCTTGCCGTGATTCATCGATCACCCCCACGAAGTCGTGCTTCGCAGGGTCGCCGAACCGGAATCCGCAATTCAAATCGAGACCAAGAAAATCACTGCTTACGCTTTCATCATCAACGACTTACAGACGCGCCGACCTCAAACGTTGGGACAGCACTGGGACACTCCTTTTTCACCAAACCGCTCTGCCGCGCGGAACTCTTCTGCAAAGCTCCCCGGATACCGCTTTGCTGCGAAAAGAGAGAGTTCCCCTGACACGCCTCGGGTTTGACGAAGACCGGAAGTGTCCTCCTTTGCGAAAAGGGAGTGTCCCCTTCTGCATCCGAATGAAGCGTTTCACTCGTATCCTCAGCGAATGGCGGACGACGTCGCGCTCATGGACGGCATCGCGGCGCGCGATCAGAGCGCGCTCGCGACCCTGTGAACGACCGGCACTGCGCGGCGGTCATGGGCGTCTGTCTGCGGATCCTTCGCGACCACGCGGGAGGCGGAAGAGGCGACCTGCGACGTGTTCAATCGAAGTGTGGGAGCGCTCGTCGCGCTTCGATCGAGAGCGCGGCCACCCGCTCGCCTACTTGTTGAACGTCGCGCGCAGCCGCGCGATCGACCGCCTGCGCTCCCGTGGGCGGCGGACCGGATCTTCGCGGTTCCGGACGGAGCCGATGCGCAGCCGGCCGACGCGGCGGCGAGCCCGTTGGCGGACACGATGACCGCGCAGATGCGCGGCCGACTCGAAACCGCGCTGTCGTCTCTCCAGCCCGGTCAAAAACGGGCCTTGGAGCTGGCCTATTTCGACGGGATGAGCCACAGCGAGATCGCGGCGGCGATGGGCGAGCCGCTGGGCACCGTGAAGACACGCATCCGGCAAGGGCTGCTGCGCATGCGGCGAGACCCTGACGCCGTCTACGGCGAAGGAGCTCTCCTCGTGAGCTGCGCCGAACGCAAGGGACCTGTTGCTCCTCTACGCCTTCGACCAGCTGGAGCCGGAGGAGGTCGCGCCGCTGCTCGCGCACGTCTGCGCGGCGGTCGGTCCGCGCTGCGTCGGCGAGCTGGCCGCCGCGCGAACGATCGCGGGCCACATGGCGCTGGCGGCGCCTCCGGCGACGCCGTCTCCGGGAGTCAAGGACAAGATGATGGCCTCGATCGCGCCGCGGCGCAACGTTCGATGGATTCCCGTGGCTCGCGGCGGCTCTCCTCGCCGCATCGGTCACCGCGGTCGCGATCCTCGTTCTCCCGCGACGCGCGGCATCAACGGCCTGCGCGCCGAGCTCGCGGCCGCGCGCGTAGTCTCGATGAGCGGCACCGGCCCGCAACCGCAGGCGGCCGCGCGGCATCTTCTGGGACGAGGCCAACGGCACGTGGCACGTCTATCTCGCCAACATGAAGCCGTCCGACCCGGGCCGCACGTATCAGCTCTGGTTCATCACGCCCGATGAAAAGAAGGTCTCGGCCGCCGTGTTCGACGTCGGCCGCAGAGGCGTTCGGCGAGATCGTCGTGCGCGTGCCGCGCGAGCTCGAAAGATCGCGGTCGCCGCCGTGACCGAAGAACCGGCGGGCGGCGTGCCGCAGCCGACGGGGGCGATCCAGCTCGTCGGACAGTTGGGGACTTGAGGGACAGGAACCCTCGTCAGCGGCCCGCGGTGCACGGGTCGTCGCCTTTGCGACGGAACGTACACCAAGTTGTCGGACTGGGGCTCGTACGATTGTGCGGCGTCGTCCCAGACGATGCCCGATTTTTCCTCCGAAAACAGGTCGGCCACGCCCACGAGGTCGTAGCAGCGTCCCGGCGTAGTCTCTCGCCCAGCCGACGATGCGCTGGTCGGAGCTGGGCGTCACGAGCCACGAGTGATCGATTCGACGAACACCAGATAGCGAGGATGCGCGGATTCGACCTCTTTGATCATCTCCGCCTGCATCTGCGAAGCGAATCGCTGCGGCTCCATGAGCGCATAGGTGTAGATGTAGCCGGTGGCGGCCTTCCGATCGGCATAGAAATAGATCTCGGGCTCGGACCCAAGACGGCGATCCGGTCGCTCTGATCCGTGCGCTGCCTGATGTAGCTCCCGATCTCCACCGCCTCGACGAAGGGGTTGCCCCGTACATCGCGCGGCTGAGCTCACGCGGTCCCATCGAAAATAGATAGCTCCGCTCCCGCACTGCGTAGAGGCCGATCGCCCTGACGAGCACCGCCAGCGCCGCCGCACGGTGTCGCATCGATCCGACGGCGGCACCGACGAGCAAACGCCACCGCGGGCAGCATGAGGACGAAGTAGTGCTCGCGGAAGTAGAAGCCGGGGCAGGTGGCGACGAACGAGGCCGCCAGCAAACCGGTGACGATGACTCTCGACCGAGGCTCCCATGGCGCGACCCAGAGCGCCGCCAACCCGATCGCCTCCGATCACCCAGAACACGAGGCTCGCGGTCGTCACGGTGCCGAAGCCGAGCGCGAACGCCGAAAACGCCTCGGACGGCGAGACCTCGCATACGTATTCCCGCGCGTATCGGAACGTCCAGAACCAGAAGCGCCCCAGCGACCCCTGTGCGGCGAGCACAGCCGCGACGAGCGACGAGCGGAACGACGTGATCCCAAGGCGAACCCGGCCGTCCGCTTCATCGCGCGCTCCCTGCAACGCGCGGCTCGCGACGGTATTCGACCCAGAGCACGAGACGCCGCGCAGAAAGGCAGGAAAACGACGGCGTGCTGCTTCAGTCATGACGAGCGCGACGCCGAACAAGCAGCCCGCTCGCAGAAGTACGACGACAGGCGCTCGCTCTCGAAGGCTCGGAGCAGCACCAAGCAGCCCCCGATCGCCGCCAGGATCACGAAGTGCGTCGCGTGCGCAAAGACCCCGTAGACCCACCGGTCGAGCGTGAGAATCGCGAAGCACGACCGCCGCGGCCGCGCCTGCGAATTCGCAGAGAAGCCGCCGCCCGACGCAGAAACACCAGAACGATCGTGACCGCGTTGACGAGCAGCAATCCGGCGTGAATCCCCACGCCGTCTTGACCGAAGCACCGCGAGAATCAAGGCGTAGGCGTAGTAGGTGCCGGGGAACTTCATGTTGTAGGCGAGCTCGGTAGGGAGGAACGCCTTCGAGGATCAGCCGCCCCGCGTACGCGTACTCTCCCTCGTCCCGCTCGAGCGGTACGCCCGCGACGCGCAGCCTGACGTAGGCGACGAAGACGATGGCGGCGATCACCGCAAGGAGCGCCCACGGCGCCGAGGACGCGAGCTTCGATCGCCTCTCATCCATCATGCGCCGCGCAGTATAGGGGCCTGCGGGGTTATGCTCCGCGCCTCCGAGGAGGGTTTCCATGCGCGAGGTCTCGGCCCAAGCGGCGCTGAGCGATGCCGACGATCCGCCGCGTCCTCGAGACGGCCCCTCTACTGCGACGACCTCGCCGGAACCGCCAAGTTCTACCGCGAGGTCCTCGGCCTGGCCGTCCACTTCGCGGACGACCGGCTCGCCGCTCGATGCCTCGGGTGCGACCGTGCTGCTCCTGTTCAAGCGCGGCGCCTCGAGCGAGGGCGTCTCGTTTCCGGGAGGCTTCATCCCCCGCACGATGGGGCCGGGCCGGCGCACATCGCGTTCGCGGTCGATGCGGATTCGCTCGAGGATTGGCAGCAGCGGCTGGCGGCCGCCGGCGTCGCGATCGAGAGCCGAGTTCAATGGGGCCGCGGCGGCCGCAGCCTCTACTTCCGCGATCCCGAGGGGCACTCGGTCGAGCTGGCGACACCCGGCGTGTGGCCGACGTAGCTGAGACGCTCGTGGATGGAAAAGAGGACGTGGTTGTTCAGAATCAAGGCCCGCTGGGTACGGCTTGGGCTTCTCTTGCTCTGCGCTCGGCGTCCGTCGCTTTCTATCGCTATGGACGATCCATCTGGGTGCCGCTTTACTTGACCGTCATGGGGCGTAAAACGGTAGATGGGCGCGGTCGCGGAGTTCGGCGAGCGGGCCGACGCCCTGCTGCGGCCCCGCGTTCGTGCAGGCGCGTCTCAGCTACCCTCCCAAGAGCGCCGCCCTGCTGTGTTTCAAGCAAGAGAAGCGGTTGGAGCTCTGGAGCCAAGGACGATGCGGATGGGCTTTCGTTTCTGACTTCGAGATCAGCGGCCGCGAGCGGCAAACCCGGACCGAAACTGAAGGAGGGCGACCGGCAGGTGCCGGAAGGGGCTCCTCTCGCATCGAAGGGCTCAACCCCCAACAGCAGCTATCACGTGTCGATGAAGTTGAACTTATCCGAACGAGTTCGATGTGGCCCACGCGAAGTCCGACGGTCGATCGACGCTGGGGGCGACATCTTCATCCATGGCAAAGAACGCGTCGGTGGGATGTTCTGGCCATGGGCGACGAAGCGGCGGAAGCGCTGTTCGTTCTCGTCCGGCGCGTGGGCGTGGACAACGTGAGCGTCATCATCGCGCCGCGGGACTTCCGCCACGAGCGGGCCAACGTCGAAGCCAACCCGAATCCACCCTGGCTGCCGGAGCTTTACGGGAATATCGGGCACGAGCTGGAGAGCTTCGTCAGGCCGAATTAGCTTTGTAAAAAGTAACGTGAGCAAGCTGGCTCAACGAGTCAAAAACAGTCCCCCGCCCCTCGAAGCCGGAACTCGTCCGGTAAGGTCGATAGGGGTTCCTCTGATGACCCGAAAGAGTTCTCTTTATTGCGGACGCGGCGCTCGCGCGTGATCTTCCCGGCGACAGCGAGCTGGCCGGGCGCATGCGTGCCGATGGATTGGTCGAAGACCGACCTGGGCCCGCTGTCGGGCTGGCCCGAGAATCTTCGCACCTCGGTGAGCATCTGCCTCTACGTCACGGTTCCCCATCGTTCTGTGGTGGGGGCCCAACCTGACCCTGCTCTACAACGACGCGTACAGCGCGGTGATGGGGCCTGGCAAGCACCCGCAGTGGCTCGGCCGCTCCGGGCGCGAAGTGCTGGGCGGAAGATCTGGGACACGATCGGCCTGATGCTCGAAGGGGTCATGCGGGACGGCAACGCGACGTGGTCCGAGGAGCTCTCATCTCTGAACCGCCATCTGCCCCGAGGAGGAGGACTACTTCACCTTCTCCTACAGCCCGATCCTGGAGCGGCGACGCGTTCGAAGGTGGAAGGCATCTTCTGCGCGGTGACGGAGCACTCACCGACTACGTCCTGAGCCGCCGGCGTCTTTCGACTCTTCGCGAGCTGGGTTTGCGGACGATGAAGCTCGGCACCGTCGACGCGGCCGCGACTCCGCGTTGCCGAAGTGTTGGAGGCGAACCCTCTCGACGTGCCATTCGCGGCGATCTACTACGTCGACACCAAGATCGAGAGGCGCGCCTCGTCGCATCCGCTGCGCGTGACTCGAAGGTCTTCCGCTGATCGTCGACCTCCGCAGCGGCTCGACCGCGCCGTGGCCGATCGCCAAGGCGTGGGATGAGCGTGCATGAGCATCGAGACGACGTTCGCGCCGGAGGCCCTGAGCCTGAGCGACTCTCCGTGTGGCCCGAGCCGCCCGCGCAGGTCTCACTCGTCCCCGCCGTCGTCCCCGGCTTCGACGGCTGGGCGCCGTGGCTGGCGTTCGGCCTCAACCCGAGGCGGCTTTTCGACGCCGGCTACCGGGATTTCCTGCACTCGGTCGCAGCCCAGCTCGGAACGGCGATGGCCGAGGCGTCCGCCAACGAGGCCGAGCGCCGCGCGCCGAGGCTCTAGCCGAAATCGACCGGGCGAAGACCGCGTTCTTCAGCAACGTCAGCCACGAGTTCCGCACGCCCCTGACGCTGATGCTGGGCCCGCTCGAAGACACGCTCAAGTCCGCCGAGCTTCCGCGCCGAGCAGCGCAGCGCTCGAGGTCGCGCATCGCAACAGCCTCCGGCTCCTGCAGCCTGGTGAACACGCTCCTCGATTTCTCGCGCATCGAAGCGGGCCGCACGCAGGCGAGCTACGAGCCGGTCGACGTTGCCGCAGCTGACCGCCGAATCTCGCGAGCGTCGTTCCGCTCGGCCATCGAGCGCGCCGGGTTGTCGCTTCGATCGTGCGCTGCCGCGCGACGGCGCTCAGCGGTCTTCGTCGACCGCGACATGTGGGAGAAGGTGGTCCTCAACCTGCTGTCGAACGCCTTCAAGTTCACGCTCGAAGGGCGGCGATCACGGTCGTCGCTCGACGGAGCGCGACAGGTTTGCCGAGCTCGCCGTTCGCGATACCGGCGTCGGGATCCCGCCGGACGAGGTCCCGCGCGTCTTCGAGCGCTTCCACCGCGTGAAGGGCACAGCAGGGCACGACGCACGAGGGCACGGGCATCGGGCTCGCGCTGGTGACCGAGCTCGTCAAGCTGCCACGGTGGCGCGGTCGGCGTCGGAAAGCGAGCTGGGCCGGGGCTCGACGTTCACGGTCACGATCCCGACCGGTACGGCGCATCTCCCACCGGAACGCATCCCGAGCCAAGCGTCGGTTGGCTTCGACGTCCTCGGGCGCCGTCTGTTCGTCGAAGAGGCGCTGCGATGGCTGCCCGGCTCGGAGCTCGACGTCGAACGGGAATCCGAGCGACGTGCCGATCGAGGCGTCACGACTCGGGAGCGCCCGCATCCTCGTCGCCGACGACAACGCCGACATGCGGGCGTATCTCACGCGATTGCTCGGCAGGTACTGGATCGTCGAACCGGTCGCCAACGAGGAGGAGGCCTCGGCCGCGTTGAGGCGGCAGCGGCCGGCGCTCGTCCTGAGCGACGCGATGATGCCCCGCCTCGACGGGATCGGGCTCGTCCGCGCGATCCGGGCGGATCCCGCGTTGCGCTCGCTTCCGTCATTCTCCTCTCGGCGCGGGCCGGAGAGGAGTCCCGGGTCGAGGGCGTCGGCTCGGGGGCGGACGACTACGTCACCAAGCCGTTTTCGGCGCGCGAGCTCACGGCGCGCGATCAATGCGCACCTCGAGATGGCCCCTCGTTCGTGAAGGCGGCCGCGGCGGAGCGGGAGGCGCTCCTGCAGAGAGAGACGCTGTTGCGCGCTGAAGCGGAGGAGGCGAACCGGGCGAAGGACGAGTTCCTCGCCGTGTTGTCTCACGAGCTGCGCTCGCCCTTGAACGCCATGCTCGGCTGGGTGCGCATCCTGCGCACCACCGGCGGGCGCGATCCCGAGCTCGCCTCACGCGCCGCCGAAACGCTCGAACGGAACATCTGGCTGCAATCGCAGGTCATCAACGATCTGCTCGACGTCTCCCGCATCGTGTCAGGGAAGCTCGAGCTCGCGCTCGCACGCGTCGATCTCACCGAGGTCGTCGCGAGCTGCGTGGAATCGCTCCGTGTGGCGGCCGTGGGCAAGCAGATCGAGCTCAGGCTGGACCTGAGGAGCGATCCCATCGACGTGATGGGCGACGGCGCGCGCCTCCAGCAGGTCCTCTCGAACCTCGTCGGGAACGCGATCAAGTTCACCGAGCCTGGCGGCCGCATCACGGTCAGCCTCGAGCGCGGCGGCCGGTCCGTCCCGCGTGGACGTCGAAGACACCGGACAGGGCATCGCGCCCGAGTTCATGCCGCATCTGTTCGAGCGGTTCCGACAGGCCGACGGCAGCACGTCAGCGCCGGCACGGCGGGCTCGGGCTGGGACTGGCCATCGTGAAGAACATCGTCAAGCTCCACGGGGCGAGGTGACCGCGGAAAGCGCGGGGCCGGGCCGGGGGCGCGCTTCTCCGGTCGTGCTGCCGGTCGCGGAGCGAGGCACCGGGTCGCGTTCCGCGCCCCAGCGGTACCCGATCCCAGGCCCGAATCGCTCGCGCGCTCGACGTAGCTCATCGTCGAAGACGACAACGATTCGCGGCACGCGCTCGCGCTGGCGGTCGCGGAGCTCGGCGCGACGGTTCGCAGCGTGGATTCCGCGCTGTTGGCGCTTCAGGCGTACGAAAGCGCGGCGGCCCGACGTCGTCATCAGCGACATCGGGATGCCCGGTCAGGACGGCTATGCGCTGGTCCGCGCGATCCGGGAGCGCGAAACCGACGGAGCCCATCGCACGTTGGCGATCGCCATGACCGGGCTCGCCGGACGCCAGGATCGCGAGACCGCGCTGCACGCGGGCTTCGACGAACATGTTGCCAAGCCGGTGGCGGTCGACGCATTCTTGGAGCGTGTCAGCGTGCTCGCGGCATCCCTCGCTCGTCAGGAGCGGCGGGCTCACTAGATCGGAGAGGGACATGTTCAGGCTTGCGATCGTCGTCCTCGCGGCGCTCGTCATGTCCGCTCCGGCCGTCGCGGACGACGACAAGGACGTCATGGCGACCGTGAACCGGTTCGTGGACGGCTTCAACAAGGGGGACACCGGCGCCGCGGCGGCGGCCTGCGCCGATGGAGACGTCGATCCTCGACGAGTTCCCGCCCCACGAATGGCACGGCTCGGGCGCGTGCCTGAGATGGATGAGCGACTACGACGTCGACGCGAAAGCGCAATGGAATCGCCGACGGTGTCGTCACGCTCGGCACCCCGAAGCATCTCGACGTCACCGGCGACCGTGCCTACGTGGTGATTCCCTCGAGCTACACGTTCAAGATGAAGGGGAAACCGGTGAAGGAGACCGGCTCGATGTTCACCTTCGCCCTCCAGAAGGGCGAAAGTGGTTGGCGGATCACCGGCTGGTCATGGGCCAAGAATCCAGCCCGCGCGAAAAACGCACGCCGAGCGCCGACAAGGACGTCGAAGCCGCGCTCGATTGGCTGAAGCGCCGGGGCACCAAGTCCGTGCGGGACGGGATGGCGCGGTACGCGCTCCCTCGGACAACGCGTTCGGGGTCTCGGTCAGCAACATTCAGCAATTGGCGAAACGGCTGGGAAAGAGCCACGAGCTCGCCGCAGGCCTTTGGAAGACGGGCTGGCACGAGGCGCGGATGCTCGCGGCCTACGTCGATGAGCCGGAGCGCGTGACGCCCCTCCCAGATGGACCGCTGGTGCCGTGAGTTCGACAACTGGGGCATCTGCGACACGATCTGCTTCGTGCTCTTCGACAAGACTTCGCACGCCTGGACGAAGGTGACGCAATGGTCGGAGCGGAACGAGGAATTCGTGAAGCGCGCCGCGTTCGCGTTGCTTTGGGGGCTCACGGTCCATGACAAGGGCGCCGGCGACAAGCCGTTCGTCGCCGGCCTGCGGCTCATCGAGACGGCGGCCGGGGACGAGCGTCACTTCGTCAAGAAAGCTGTCAACATGGCGCTGCGGGCGACCGGCAAGCGCAATCCCGCGTTGAACGCCGCGGCGATCGCAACCGCGAATCGCCTCGCTGCGTCGTCGCTTCCGTCGGCACGGTGGACGGGGCAGAACGCCCTGCGCGAGCTCACGAGCCCATCGGTCCTTCGGCGTATGGAGAAGAGGTCTTGACCGCTGTCGCGGGCTACTCGGGAACGCCGCTCGCCAAGAAGCTCGGCATCAGGGAGGGGTCTCCGGATTCTCGTCCTCGGCGCTCCAGGCGGCTACCGTCAGCTCCTGGCGCCGCTCCCGCCGGAGTTCGATTCCTGTCCAAAGTGACTCCGACGGTCGAGATCGTTGCATCTATTCGTCACCGAGAAGGCCGAGCTCAGGAAGCATCTCGGAGCGCTGCGCAAGAAGCTCGAGCCGGATGCCGCGCTCTGGGTCTCTTGGCCCAAGAAGGCCTCGAACGTACCCAGCGACGTCACCGAGGACACCATCAGGGAGCTCGCACTTCCGATCGGCTTCGTCGACATCAAGGTCTCTGCCGTCAGCGACGTCTGGTCCGGCCTCAAGCTCGTGGTCCGCAAGAACCTCCGCTGACGCGGCGCTACGGCGATTTCTACAATTTGCCCGCGGCGCCGAGCGTGGCTGGCTGGTCTCCAAGGCCAATCCGCGGGGTACGTCGATTGCAAGGGCTGAGGTCATGCGTGTCGACCACCGGATTCCCGACGCCATCGTCCTCGCTGCGGCGTTCGCCGTGGGCCTGGCTCATGCGATCGACAAGGGCGCCATGGTCGAAAGCGATGCCCAGATCATGGCCGTGCTGCTGGCCCTGGACGAGAACGAAGTGCACGCCGCAGCCACCGTCGAGGAGAAGAAGGTGACCGGCAACTTCCTCGCGCTCGCGCAGTTGATCCATCAGGATCACAGCAAGGACATCGAGGACGTGAAGACCCTCGGAACGACGATCGGGATCGAGCCCAAGGACACACCGGCCGTCGCCGAGCTCCGCGCGAAGGGCAAGCAGACCCTCGAAAAACTGACGCCGCTCACCGGCGGTGCCCTCGAAAGCGCGTTCGTCTCTGAGATGGTCAGCGGCCACCGCGAGGCGTTCCAGCTCGTCGACGAGATGCTGAAAACCGCGCGCAACCCGAACCTCAAAGAGCACCTGGCCTCCACCCGGCAGCGCATCGCGCTGCACCTCCAGCAGGCCGAGAGCCTCAAGACCTGAGCCAAAAGGGCCGCCTTTGACTTGAGGCCGGCGGGGCCACATCTTTTCCTTTGAGATGGGACTGCTCGCCTCCGCCAGCAAGCGCTTGGGGATCACGCCGAGCGGCCGTCAAGCATTCCTACGACGCGGCGTGCTCTAGCGCTGATCTTCGCCGTTCCGCTCGTCGGGGTGGCCACCGCCGAAGGGCTCAAGGCGCAACAGCAGTACGACCAGCGCTCCAAGACGAACGCCCCGGACCGCCTCGAGCAGCTTTGCGAGACGCCGTCATCGGAGCTGCGTGACGTTTGTACGACGCGAACGCACCTGGCACTCCTCGAAGACGGATCGCTCTTCACGGGGCTCCTCGGAAGCGCACTGCTGGTGGCGATCCGCATCGCCGGCTGGGCAGCCCGAAGGCGTCGATCGATCTACGTGAAGGCGCTTCGATCGGTCGTTCGGTCACACGGACCACGATCGTCGTCGTGGCCGCCCTCCAGGCGTCGATCGCCGTCGCCATCTTGGGGTTGGCCGCTCGAGCCGTGTTCGGGCCCGTCCCGGTGGGACTCCTGGTCGCCCTGTCCTTGGCCGCCACCGCGGTGGTGGCCACGATCGCCAGGGCCACGTTCTCGCTCATGCACCGGCCCGTTGCCGCCCTGAGCGGAGCGCGCGTCGATCCGGATCGGGAACGCCGGCTGTACGAGCGCATCGAGCGGCTCGCGAGACTTCTGGGCGCGAGACCCCCGCAACAGGTCGTCGCAAGGCTCGAGCCGTGCATCTTCACGACCGACGCACCGGACCGGACGCTCTGCTGTTCGCTGCCCCTCGTCCGCGTCCTGTCGCTTCCCGGAGTTCGACGCCCTCGTCGCTCATGAGCTGAGGCACCCGCGCATCGACGAGGCCCGGCCTGCCGGAGCATCGATCCCTCGCCCAGGCTCCGGCCACCGCGATACTTGCGTACGTCCACGACGCCTTCGCTCAGGCGAAGGACAAGGTGGCCCGTGAGCGGGAGCTCGCGGCCGACCGCGATGCCGCGCGCGTTGCCGGGCCGCTCGATGTGGCGACGGCGTTCGCAAAGTTGCACGCCATGGCCGAGCTCTGGGCGCGGATCGAAGAAGCCGCCGCGCACAAGTTCCCCAAGGCTCGGTCGCCGCGGAACGTCAGCAAAGCTGCCGCGGAGCTGGCGGTGGCAAAGGGGATCGTCGCCGCTTCCGACCCGAAGGGTGGCGCGATCTCACTCATCGACGGCGTCGAGACGTTGGAGCAGCAGCTCAGCGCCGGCTCGGAGCTTTCCGTGGAGGCGCCTCCCGAGCGGAAGCCCACCGTGGTCCCGCGCCAGACCGCACTCCGGTAGGCCGCGGTTCGCTAGGCGTGCACGCCCGGCGCTTCCTGTCCCGTCGCGGTCACGTACTCGGCGTACCCGCCGAGGTAGACCTTCGGCCGGCGGTCCCCGTCGTCGGGGTGCAGCTCGAGCACACGATTCGAGAGGCCGCGGAGGAACATGCGGTCGTGCGAAACGAAGAGCATCGTCCCTTCGAAGCCGGAAAGCGCCTTGACGAGCATCTCCTTCGTCTCGAGGTCGAGGTGGTTCGTGGGCTCGTCGAGGACGAGGAAGTTCGGCGGATTGAGGAGCATCCGCGCGATCACGAGCCGCGATTTCTCGCCGCCCGAGAGGGCGCGGATCGGCTTGTCCACGTCGTCGCCCGAGAACTGGAACGCGCCCAGAAGCGAGCGCAGCGTCCCTGGGTCTCGAGCGGAAAATCGTGCTGCATCTGCTCGAAGAGCGTCCGACTCGGGTTCGAGGAGATCGAGCGATTGCTGCGCGAAGTAGCCCATCTGCAGCGAGGCGCCCAGGCGCACGGTCCCCGAGTCGGGGGCGAGCGCGCCTGAGACCATCTTGAGAAGCGTCGTCTTCCCCGCCCCGTTCCGGCCCATCACGCACCAACGCTCGCCGCGGCGGATGGTCAGGTCGAACCCGTTGTAGATCGCGCGGTCGCCGTAACGCTTCACGACGGAGCTCAAGATCGCGACGTCGTCCCCGGAGCGCTGCGGCGTGTCGGAAGTCGAAGTTCACCAGCTGGCGCCGCCGCGGAAGCTCGATCGTCTCGATCTTCTCGAGCTTCTTCACGCGGCTTTGAACCTGCGCGGCCTTCGCGGCGTGCGCGGCGAAGCGCTCGATGAAGCGCTGCTCCTTCTGGAGCATCGCCTGCTGGCGCGCGTACGCGGCCTCGCGCTGAGTCTCCCGCAGCGACGCGCTCTCCGGTATAGAAGTCGTAGTCCCCCGAGTACGAGATCAGCTCGCCGCCGTCGATCTCGACCACGCGGTCGACGACGCGGTTCATGAAGTCCTTGTCGTGGCAGGTCAGAAGGACGGCCGAGCGCGTGTCACTTGATGAAGTGCTCGAGCCAGAGGATCGACTCGATGTCGAGGTGGTTGGTCGGCTCGTCCATCAGAAGGACGTCGGGCTTGCCGAGCAGCACCTTGGCCATCGCGACGCGCATCTTCCATCCGCCGGAAAGCTCGCCCGACGTCGCCGTCGATCTGCCGGTCCGTCGAGACCCAGCCCGTGAAGCACCTCGCGGGCGCGCGCCTCGAGCTCGTAGCCGCCGCGCTCCTGGTATTCGTGCTGGACCTCGCCGAAGCGGGCGAGGATCGCTCTCCATCTCGTCCGCCCGCGCGGGATCGCTCATCGCGCGCGTCGAGATCGATGAGCTCGTGGTGCAGGTCGCCGAGGCGGCCGCTGCCCGCGATCGCCTCGTCGAGCACCGGACGGCCGCCCATCGCCTCGACGTCCTGACGGAAGTAGCCGACGGTCGTGCGCTTCGGGATCGACAGCTCGCCGGCGTCGGGCGCCTCCTCGCCGGCGATCATCCGGAAGACGGTCGTCTTCCCCGACCCGTTCGGGCCGACCAGGCCGACCTTCTCGCCGGGGTTCAGCTGAAACGACGCGTCCGACGAGCAGGACACGGCGCCCGTACTGTTTGCAGATGTCGGTTGAGCGCGATCATGGCCGTTGGACGATAGCAAACGGGGACAGGTCCCGCTTCTTCTACGCAAATTCTGAGGCCGCACGGGGAACATTCTCTTTTTCTGACAAAGCTCCCCGGATACCGCTTTGATCAGAAAAAGAGAATGTTCCCGACGCAGATAAAACCGTGAGATACGGGGAAGTGGCCGCTTCCCGACGTGCTACAACCAGACTGGATGAAAGTCAACGCAGGAACGGTCTCGGCGTACCTCGAAGGATTGCCCGAGGAGCGGCGGAAGGCGCTCGAGACGCCTGCGCTCCATGATCGAAAAGGCGGCGCCCGCAGGCGAAGCCGACCGATGAAATACGGCCTCCCGACCTGGGAGTGGAACGGGCCGATCTTCGCGCTGGCATCGCGGCCGAAGGACATGGAGCTCTACGTCAACGAGGCCGACCTCGTCGCCAAGCGGAAAGAGAACGCTGGGGGACGTCGAGGTCGGGACGACGAGCGTGAGGTTCAAGCAGGATTACGGATCTGAATCTTGCCGTCGTCGCCGGCCTGCTCGCCGACGCCGCGGACCGGCGGAGAGGCGGGGTCAAGGCGCTCTCGGGCTTGAGCGGAAACGTCTCCTGAATGTCCTTGGGCTGGGGAGGCGCTCGCCCGGCCACCGCGATCATCGTCTTCGTCATGAAGAGCGTGATGCCCTTCGTGCGGCGCGTGCTGGAGAAATCCAGCTTGCGCAGGTAGCGATCGCGCCGATCGGCGGGGACGTCGCGCACCGCCTTCGTCGCGTCGTAGCTGACCGCTGCCGCTCCAGGCCACGCGAAACCCCGTGCCGTCGTGCACGATGACGTCCGAGCCGGCGCTCCTGAATCAGATCGTTCTTGAGGTTGTCGTAGTACAGGCCGATCTCGCTGACGCCGTCGCCGTCCAGATCGAGGATCGCCACCTCGCCCCGTCCGACGTATCCGCCGTTTTCCTTGCGCGGCGTCGCGCGAGTACAGCGGGACGAGCCTGTCGCCCTCCGTCCGGTAGACGTCGAGCCGGACGCCCAAGGCGTTGGCTTGCGTCTTTCTTTCCGGTCAGATACGTGACGACCGCGACGACCTGCTTCGCCTCGCCGGGGAGCACACGCGCGGTCGCCACCGAGCTGTTCATGACGTCTTTGACGGCTGATGCCCATCTGCTTGTAGACGTCGGTCGCGGTAGTCGGCGCGCGCCGCGACGCACGCAGAGCGCGAGCGACGGCGGCGCGGCGATCGCGTTCGCTTCGCCTTCTTCGCGCGCCTTGCGGCGCTTCGACAGGCGCTCCTCGCGACGCTCGAGCTCGGCCGCGACCACGCCGACGAACGCCTCGGCGCGTCTCGAAGTAGAGGTCGTAGCCGCCGTCGCCCGTGAAGTACTCGCAGGGTTCGTCGGGGCTCTCCGCGTCCGGCCAGCCGTACTCGCGGCAGATCTGCGGGCGCGTGTGGTAGATCTCGCACCGGTTGTCGGGCAGCAGGTGCCGGCACGGCGTGCGGACCTCGAGAAACCAGTCGCCCGCCTTGCACCCAGACCGCGATGTGCTCGTGCAGCAGATACCAACGGATGTGATCGTGGTCCTTCGGCGTCGTCGGCTTGTCGATTTGCAGGGCGAAGTACTTGCAGCACTTCGCCGTGCAATCGTGGCACGGCGGGCCGGCTTTGAGTCGAACTTGAGAGGTCCGAGCTGGACGAGGCTCACGCGTCGATCTCCTCTCGAAGGGACACGCGCAGTCGAGTTTAGCACGCGGCTTCGCGACGCGCTCCCGGCGCGTATAATCGCGGCGCGAATGCTCGTGTATGCGGCCAAACATCTCCTTCCCGTGGCGTCGGCTCCGATTCAAAACGGAGCGGTCTCGGTCCACGAGGGAGGATCGTCGCGGTCGGGCGGCGGCGGGACGTGGTCAAGGCCCATCCGGGCGTCGAGGTGCGCGATCTCGGCGACGCGGTGATCGTCCCATTCGGACATTCGCAGAAGGTCTTCCGTTATCGATCCAAAGCCCAATGGCTTCGATCTCGGCCACTGTCGAAGTATGGACCGCCGAGGCGGCATTCTTACGCCCCGCAATAAGAAGAAATACCGAATGGCTTGACCAAGCATAGAAGTCGCTCGTGGAAAACCCGTCCACTCTTTTGAGATTGGGTTGTTGGGACGCTGGGCGACGCCGACCAGCGATGCAAACGGTGATTTCCCGCCGTCGCTGAGGGTTACAGCGGGCCACGTGGGGATGAACCGGCGCCGCCGTTGGCAAGAAGCGCACTTCCGAGGCGTAAGGACCGTCGCACCTTCCAGGTTTCGCGTCCAACGTGGGGATGCGGGTCAACGCGACGGCAAGGAAGCGGCGAGAACATAGGAGTTGGCGGCGAGCTCCGGTGGATAGGATGAGGGAAATAACAAAGAAGCTGAGCATTCTCATCGTATCCGTCAATGCGCATTGCCGGAATAGCTCGCGGTTCCGGACCAAAGTGTTTGCGAGCGCGGTAGCAGAGTTGAAAAGATCCGGCGACAATGCTAAAGGCGGCGTCTTAGCAGACGGTTAGGTCGCGATAGCTTCCGAGCCGACGTGTGAAGGTACGCGTCGACTCTAAACTCATTCACCCGCTGCATATCGGCCCCGGAATCCCAGCGCGACGAATGCTGCGCGCCGGCCGGCATGAACTGGGCGTCGACGAGAGTTCCGCCGCTTTCATCGTCGCGAGTGGGCATGAGGAGGCTGAAGCTTTCGAATTTCCTCCCACCTGGAAAAGGTTGCCGAATGTGCGTCGATATAAAACAGGGAACGCATGAATCGAAATACGTCAGTCGGGGTTGCGCCGGCCGGCACGATATGGCGCTTCCAGGGGGTACGATCCATCGATTGGTCTGTGGCGTCGAAACTCAGCGAAATGACCGATGGACCCGCGCGCGTCGCTGTATGCCAGATCCTGAATGTCGACGGATGTCGCGGTCATACCAGTCAGCTCAATCGATCCTGTGAGGACGCCGGTTGCTAGAAGTTGATGTTGGTGATTTGACCCGACCCGACCGCGCTAGCGAGCCTGGCGTGTTCGGCACTGATCTCCTTCGCTGACATGACTGACGGGAAGGCTGTAGTTGTTTTGAACCTAACGACGATGGAGGGGTAATACGTCGACGATTCCATCTTTGGTCGATACGACCGCTGTAGTAGTGATGGCCGTCCGAAGCACCAGAAGTCAGTTGCTCCATTGATACTCGGCGACAAGATTCAGCGAAGTCTTGAGGGTTGCGGGGTACGCTCGAGGCAAACACCGATTGCCCGTCGACAAAAGAATTCCGCCTGGTTCAATCCCGCGACCGTCTGAGTTGGCGCAATATTCACGAGCGACTCTTTCCTCATAAGTTAGATTGTCGGTGGGGTCGAGGTCCCAACGCGCCGAGGTCGTGGTCGCTATCATGCAAGGTAATCGGCATGGCGGAGTGAAGCCTGACTTGCATGTGGTTACTGGTGAGGTGTTCGCCGAGTGGCCTGCGTCGTTACCGTGCCGCCTGCCGCCGCCTACGAGGCGCCTGAAGCAGGACTATCGATGCGAATGACGGGTGTCTTCGAACGTCGGGAACGTACATCCAATTCACACTTCTAGACATATGGGAATCCCTCGAAAGCGGCGGTCGTCGAAAGAATCTGGCGGGAATAAACGCCCTGCCCAGACGATGCCACTGCGCGGTCCGACGGTGCTCTGGGTGCGGGGATCCGGGGTCTCTTCTCATCAAATCAAGTTGGCAGTAAATTCAGATTCATTGCGTGTTTCCGATTGACCCCGACCGGCCCATCTGACTCAAGGCACACTCGCCCGTTCTGGGGACACGTTAAATAAGTGCTCATGTGCAAAGTGCAGTCATGCAGCGTGGCGTGTTGCGGAAGGCGTCGGTCACCGTACCGAAGCGTGAGTCGCGATCTTCGTTGCCCTCGTGCTCGTGCCCGTCGGGCGCGGACAGTCATCACAATCAGGGCAGGACATTTACGCAAAGCCGCTTCCGGACGCTCCGCTGCGACGCTTTCGTCGAACCGCGCGATGAAAATCGCGCGCCCTTGCCGTCGCCGCGTGGGCGATGGCGATGGTCAAACGGTCCGCGCTGTCGATTGAAGACCCGCAGTTTCAGGCTCCGATCGAGATTCTGAAGAGCGCCGACGTGACCTTCGGGAACATGGAAGGCAACCTCGCCGATCTCGAGCACTTCGACGGACCGCTGCGCGGGATGATGGGCGACAAGGACGTGGCGCCGGCGCTGAAGGCGATGGGCTTCGACCTGATGAACCGCGCCAACAACCACATCTTCGACTCCGATCGCGAGAGCATGTTCTCGACGATGGAGCAGCTCGACAAGGCGGGGATCGTCCACGCCGGGACCGGCAAGAATCTCGAGGACGCGCGCGCGCCCGCGCTACTTCGATTCCGCCGAGGGGCCGCGTCGGCCTGGTCGGGATGCACACGCCGAACGGCGTGCAGAGCACCTCCGAGCGCCAGCTACGAGTCCGGCAACATCGGCGGGCGTCCCGGGCTGAACGCGCTGGACTACACCGTCTACTACAACGTGACCGCCGATGCAGCTCGCGGCGCTCAAGGCGATCCGCCGCGCACGCGTACACCGCCCGCCGGTACGACCAACGTGACGAGGCTGCCGACGATCCGGCGTCAGAGCCGGCCGATCGCGTCGCAGCTCTTCGGCCTCTGGTACAAGGTGGGCACGCCCGGCACGCGCAGCTTCGAGATGAATCCGGACGGATCTTCGCGAGATCCTCGCGCGCCATCCGCAACGGCAAAGTATCTCTCGGAGTTCATGATCGCGACGTGCCACTGCCACCAGGGTCCGATCCTCGCGCAGCAGTGGCTCTTCGAGGATCAGATTCCGGATTTTCTGCCGAGCTCGCGCGCGCGACGATCGACAACGGCGCGGACATGTTCGTCGGCCACGGTCCGCACGTGCTGCGCGGCATCGAAATCTACAAGGGCAAGCCGATCTTCTACGGGCTCGGCGAGTTCTACTACCAGTGGCAGCACTTCGACGCCGCGCTGCTGTCGGGCTCGTGGCCGCAGACCGGCGCGGCGCCGGCGGTCGCGGTGGCGGCGGCGCTGCCAGTGCCCGCGTCGCGACGAGCCAGCGTCGACGTCCGCGTGTCCACGGGTCTCCGGCCGATCAACTTCGAGAGCCTGGTGACCGAGACGAAGCTACGACAAGGGCCAGCTCGTCGAAATCCGTCTCTATCCCACGAGCGGCGGATGGGACGGTCCGATTTCGCAGCTGGGGATGCCGAGGACGGCGCCGCCCGCGATGGCGCAGAAAATCCTCGCGCGCGTGCAGGAATTGTCGAAGCCGTTCGGCACCACGATTACGATCGAGAACAACGTCGGCGTAATCCGCGTCAATCGAACAGGGACGCCAGCTCGCGACCGCCAGGCGCAGACACTTACCGTTGCAGAAGCCGCGCGGCGCGCGGCCTGCGACTCACGGTGCCCCTGTGAACATAAGAATGCGAATCTCTGGTGTCGGTGAGAACGATTTTGATATGCGCCCAGTGCACACACAGTGGACACCCATCTATTTTCCCGGAGCTAGCGACAATCGATTCGACCATTTCTCCAGCAAACACGCGGTCAGTGCGTGTTGACTTCGGGAAGAGCTCATTGCTAAATCGCAACCTCTTGATCTCGCTACTGGGTTGTCCGCTGAAAGCCTTGCATGTCCGACACCCTTGGGCCACTCCTATGAATCATTCCACTCGAACGGTTGTCGCGGCGCTGCGGCCGCTCTTGATCGCCGCCTGCGCTATGGTGTCAGAAGACCATACCCGTGCGCGGCGCATTAAGCATCGGAGATTACGCTCCGATCTTGGAAGCGCCCAACCGACCCGGAGGCTGATAAGGGCGACGATGTCGCGCCAAGCCTGCACCAAGTGCTGGCGTTTGCGCAGATACGCCCCGGCAGACCGATTCTTGAATTGGAAGCAGGGCGAGGTTGGTATTCGAGATTCTTTCAGCGGCACTCGGTCAGAGCCTGGCAAGCTCATAATTCAGCGACCGCCGCAGCTTGCAGATGGCGCCCTGCAGTCAAGAGAACGAATAGATGCCGGTCGAATCAGCAATGCGACGGTCACACGTGAGTGCTTTCGACAAAGTGGAAGTTGCCGACCGATTCGGTCGACAAGGTTTTGTGGTTTCTCGAGTCCCCATGAGCTCTACTTCACACCGCGCAATGCAACCTGGTGTACTTGGTGACGTTGCGGCAACGTACGCCGTAGCATCGCGCGAGTTCTGAAACGCGGTGGTGCTTTGTGGCGTGCGCTGACCATGCGCAACGCCGGTGCGCCGACTATCGGCGGTTCAAACGCTCCATAGAGTGGACCCTGCTTTAGTGTTGGTTGCGGCGAAGGATGCCGGCCTCGAATTCGACGAGAAGAGCGAAATACTGCGAGCCAATCCTCTCGATGATCGAAGTAAGCCTGCTTTCGATGGCGACCGTGCGGCGACCACACGGACCAATTCCCGCGCTTCGCGATCAGAAGTCGAGCCACACACACACACACAGTGGACACCCATCAATTCGAACGAGCGGTTTCCTGATGACCCGCCTATTGACCGATCAAATCCACGATGAAACGACGGTAATCGGTATTGACTTAGCGGAGCAAAGGGACGCCCACCTAATCTAGAATGAACCTCTTCGGAGCCGGCACTCTGCACACCGCTGTCACGATTGATCATTTTTCATCGGCTATTTGTTCAAGAGTCCTTCGCTAGGATGGCTTCTCGACATGCAAAGGCCTTATCCGCAAAGATAGTCGGCGTGAAATTCGGCTGCGAGTAACCGCAAATCCAATGGGAAATGAACTCAACGATGCGAGGAGAGTTTGCTTTGCTCCAGATTCACCATCAAAGCTTGCGCTGGGCGTTGTTCATCGGACTATCGACTATTGCATTGCCGCTGCTAGCGCATCATTCGTACGAGGCATTCGATAGCGCGCATACACGCGCACCCTTAAGAGGCACAGTCAAATCCGCAACGTGGGGGAACCCTCACGTGGAGTTCAACATACTTCGTAGAAGCCTGATGGCGAGTCAAACCGCAGAGTGGAAAATCGGAAACTCACAGTCCAGCCATATTGTCGCGACTGCGCTGCGTTGGCGCAAAGCTCGTTAAAGTACGGCGACCGCATTAGTGTCGTCTGCAATCCAATGATTGATGGCTCGTATGGAAACATCGCTTGCATACTGTCACCTTTCTCGCTAGCGGTCTGACGTTGGAGACCAACCTCCGCTTCTCCCGGGCCTGAATAAGACTCTCCGGTACCGGTCAAACGTCATGAAGATGTTGGTACGCGCATCCTGTTCCGTAACTTCATATCTTTTCACCAGTAACCGAAGACCCAATAAAATTACGCGAGATGCGTCCAAGGGCGCATCCGGTTAAAGAGTTTTCTACGCTTGAGGTAAATAAGTGCCGAGATTCGATGCAAAAACAATTGCGAAGACGCGAATCTGAAAGCGCCACTTTTGTATTTCGTCGACTACAACGTTTGGATGAGCGATAGGGAGGCTGTGATCGCTAAGCGGTGCCGAGTCGAGTTCTCGGCGTCGGAATCAGACTCGGTGAGGCAGTTCTCGACTTAGCTGGAAGTTTGAGCGAACGCCTATCTGAGGACGGTAAACACCGCGTTACGCGATCAGTTGAATGATGACTTTCCCGACATCGACGAATGGGTGAGGTATCAAGCACAGTAGAGAGTTCGATTGGAGCCCGAACTGGAGCAAAGAGTCGTTATTGCTCGATGCCCGAGCGCGCGATGGCGACTCGCCACACAAGTCAAAGTTGCCGGCCGGAAGTACTCCGCGCCAAGTCGGCGCCCGTATCCTCCGAAGTGTTCGATAGATTGGCGGAAGCGTCGCGAAGAAAGTCACTAAGACAAAGCGGCGGCGCACGCGCTAAGCCACCTGGAGCTTTGTACACAGTGGACTTTTCCCAAGTAATCGCGAGGATCAAGTGACGAACGTAACTTCAAATCTCTAGGAATTCTGAGCAATACGTAACT
>ERZ1370068.715-contig-10654_pt1 | contig 36712 bp, 61 predicted proteins | sample MGYA00561227_ERZ1370068 | MGnify/ENA primary metagenome ERZ1370068 (study PRJEB38410, sample SAMEA6850437) | metagenome | study: Metagenomic assessment of the ecological functions of the soil: analysis of the soil microbiota associated with the... | reverse complement strand
GTATGCTGTTCAGTTACGTATTGCTCACGATCCGATCCTGCCGAAAGTGCCACCTGACGCCATCAGGCGATGATGAAGGAGCTACAGGCGAGAAAGTTCATGGTCGCAATCGACTTGAAGGATGCCGACCCGCGACTTTGTTTGCGTTGAAGCCCATCTGCCGCTGCCGCAGGCGGGTCTTTGCGCGCCGGCCGGAGTTCACCCTTCAAACGGCTTCCTGGGATTGCGGGGTCGCGAAGTGCGACCGGCGGCCGCTTGAGCCGGTGTCGCGGATGGCCCCCTGTTTACCCCTTCGCCGTGCGAACTGTTTTCCTGACCGTGTCCTAAGTCATTGAAATCCAACAATATTACTGGACATTCGGTAAAATGATGCTCGGACATCGGATCACGCTTTCTTGAGAGATGCTGGTGCAGACCTTACGTAGTATGCGATGCGTCTCGCGGGAAGCGTAGAGACGAGTATCATCTGGTAGGCAACGCAACTCACACGTAGCGAGCAACGACGATAACGAGCATGAAGATCATCGTCACCTCTCTGGTCGCGCTGTCGTTTGCTGCAAGCCTGGCAGGGAGCGCGGAGGCTGCAACGCGCAAGCACAAGAAGCGGCTGTACAGCTGGCCAATACAGCGAGAGCTATGCGGGGGCCTACGGCTATGGTGCGCGGGCGGACCGCAGCGCTCGCTCCCACAGCCCCTACTACGAGCACCGCCTGGAGGCCCTGCCATTTGGCTCACAACGATGGTGGAGCGTTTACGAGGGCAGCGCGGCCGGAAGTGAAGGTTCGCGGCGCGGCGAGACCAGCACGTGGCCGCGTCGGGCGCTGATGGGGCTCGCTGTGCCGCCGTTGCTCTTGGCGCGCGGGCTCGTTCAGGGCTTGGCGCCTGCTTGCTCGAGCATCTCGGCGATCTTGGCATGGCCGCGCGATCTGGCGAGCGACAAGGGCGTGACGCCTTGCCGGTCCGGAAGGTCGAGATCGGCTCCGCCCTTGATCAGTGCATCCGCGGTCGCCTGATGGCGCGCACCGCCATCACCCAGCACGATCGCCTCGATGAGCGCCGTCCAGCCGAGGTTGTTGACGTGGTCGAGCGGGGCCTTGCCGGCGATGAGCGCGGCTACTACGTCGGCGTGGCCCAGGTGGGCGGCGGCAATCAGCGCCGTGCCCTTGTAGGGGCTGGTGATGGCGCGCGTGTTGCCCCCGAGGCGATCGCCAGCTTGACCATCTCGTAAGTCGTCGAGGACCGAGGCGATGGTAATGACGTCGTAGGCCTGGTTCTCGAGCAAGTTCAAGTCCGCGCCTGCCTCGATCAGCGCGCGCGCCGCGGCAATGTCGTCGATGGAAGGCCGCCACCATCAGCGGCGTGCGCCCCTGGCCGTCGCGCGCCTCGAGACTGCCGCCGTTTGCCGCCAGGCGCTTGATCTCGGCGGCGTCGCCCCTGGCGGCCGCGGCATGCAGGCCGCGATAAGCGGCGATCTCCTGCGTGGCCGGTGGTATTTGCGCCAGCGCCGGCGCCGAGAGGGCGAGGCAGGCTACGCCGAGAACGAGGCGAACACCGTCCAGCGAGGCGACACTCGGCATTGCTGCTCCCAAGTTATCCGGACGCTTCACGATGTGGCTTGAGACAATGCCGTCGCATGCGCTAAAAGCCGCCAACTCCCAATTCAGCCGTAACGCAAGGAGTCGCCCGGTGGCGAACCCCCAACACGTCTATCACATGCACAAGCTCTCCAAGACCTATCCGGGGGCAAGCAGGTGCTCAAGGACATCTCGCTGTCGTTCTTCCCGGGCGCCAAGATCGGCGTGGTCGGGCTGAACGGCGCGGGCAAGTCGACGCTGCTCGAAGATCATGGCCGGCGAGCTCGAGGACTTCATCGGCGAGGCCTGGGCGGCCGACGGCGTGCGCGTCGGCTACCTGTCGCAGGAGCCGCAGCTCGACGCCGACAAGGACGTGCTCGGCAACGCCATGGAGGGCGTGGCGGAGAAGAAGGCGCTGGTCGACCGCTACAACGAGATCGCCGCCAACTACTCCGACGAGACCGCCGAGGAGATGGCCAAGCTGCAGGACGAGATCGAGGCGCAGGGCCTGTGGGACCTCGACACGCAGGTGGAGCAGGCGCTGGACGCGCTGCGCTGTCCGCCGGGCGACGCGGAAGTGACGAAGCTGTCGGGCGGCGAGAAGCGGCGCGTGGCGCTGACCAAGCTGCTGCTGGCCAAGCCCGACATCCTGCTGCTCGACGAGCCGACCAACCATCTCGACGCCGGAGTCGGTGGCCTGGCTCGAGCGCTACCTCAAGGAGTACGCCGGCTGCATCATGCTGGTGACGCACGACCGCTATTTCCTCGACAACATCACCGAGTGGACGCTGGAGCTCGATCGCGGCCAGGGCGTGCCCTACAAGGGCAACTACTCGAGCTGGCTGGAGCAGAAGGCCAAGCGCCTCGAGGTCGGAGAAGGGGCAGGAGGAGGCCAAGCAGCGCACGCTCAGGCGCGAGCTGGAATGGATCAGGTCGTCGCCCAAGGCGCGGCAGGCCAAGTCCAAGGCGCGCATCCAGGCCTACGACAAGCTGGCCGAGGAGGCCGGCCGCGAGCAGACCGGCAAGGCGCAGATCCAGATCCCGCCGGGGCCGCGGCTCGGCGGCATGGTGGTGGAGGTGGAGGGCCTGTCGAAGGCGTTCGGCGACCAGCTGCTGATCGACGACCTCTCCTTCAAGCTGCCGCCCGGCGGCATCGTCGGCGTCATCGGCCCCAACGGCGCGGGCAAGACCACGCTGTTCAAGATGATCACCGGGGCGGAGAAGCCGGACGGCGGCGCCATCAGGCTCGGCGACACGCGTGAAGCTCGGCTACGTCGACCAGAGCCGCGATCACCTCAACGACAAGAAGACGGTGTGGGAGGAGGTGTCGGGCGGGCTCGACATCATGAAGCTCGGCGACAAGATGGAGGTGAACTCCCGCGCCTACGTCAGCTGGTTCAACTTCAAGGGGCCGGACCAGCAGAAGAAGGTGGGGCTGCTGTCCGGCGGCGAGCGCAACCGCGTGCATCTGGCCAAGATGCTGAAGGAGGGCGGCAACCTGCTGCTGCTCGACGAGCCCACCAACGACCTCGACACCGAGACGCTGTCGGCGCTGGAGGCGGCGCTGGAGGATTTCGCCGGCTGCGCCGTGATCATCACGCCACGACCGCTTCTTCCTCGATCGCATGGCCACGCACATCCTGGCCTTCGAGGGCGACAGCCACGTCGAGTGGTTCGAGGGCAACTTCGCCGACTACGAGGAGGACAAGAAGCGCCGCCTCGGCGACGCCGCCGTCGAGCCGCACCGCATCAAGTTCAAGCGGTTCGAGCGGCGGTAAGAGGCTCGCTTCGCGCCAAAACCGCAAGCAACGTTGGCAAAGCAGACCACGCTTGTGCCGCACTTCCCGGCGTAGTCTTGACCACGTTCAAGCTTCCAGCGTGATTGGTGCCGAGGAGCCCTTTATGGTCGGCAGGTGTCTGAGCGCGGCGGCTCTTGTCCTGCGGCCGCCGCATGCGTCTCGCCGATGCGGGCACAAGATGTGAGCCTCGCTGCAATCGGCACTCCACGCTTTGTCAGGCGTGCGCGAGGTTGGTTCCTGCATTCGCCTGTCGCCCGGCGGCAGCTTGAGTATTTCCTCGCGTATGGCGCCTACGACGAGAACCTCGAGGGGACCTGAGCTTCCAGAAGGGCGAAATCGTCGATATTCGCCCTACGACGAGCAACCCACCTTCGCTTTCAAGCGCATGCAGCGCGGCGATGCCGACGGCTTCGATGTCGTTGCCAGAATGCAAGCGGGTCGTCGCCTCACGTACATCGATGTCGCGACCTGGTGATGGGCGGATCTCGGCATGCGGGCGTGACGGGAGGCGTGAGGGCTACAAGATCGACTGCGCGAGCGCCCCGACCGCCGGTCGTTGGGCCTGCGGATGTACGGTCTTTGCACCCCAGCGATCAATGTCGCGACCGTGGCGCTGGCGCCGACAAAGTTTATGTCTTCGAATCTGGATCCCGCGATCTCGGGCGCAAGAAGTTCGTCGCGCACCGTCTGCGCATCAAGACCAGCGACATCCTCGAGATGGTGCGGCGCGCCGATACCCCGATCAAGGAACGGAAGGGCGTCCTTCGAGTACATGTGCTCCGCTGAGCCTCGGGGCTCTTGTGTTCGGCGCCGGGCGCAGAGCACAGGCAATGGGGGAAATCGTCGGAGGAACGCCCCCCATGCCCTTATGCCCCATCTCGTTGGCAAGGCATCTACTATGAGGAGACCGGTGCCGGCACGCCCATCCTGTTCATCCACGAGTTCGGCGGCGACCATCGCAGCTGGGACGACCAGGTGCGCCACTTCGGCCGCAGCTGGCGCTGCATCACGTGGGGCGCGCGCGGCTATCCGCCCTCCGACTGCCCGCAGGACGAGAAGCTCTACGGCCAGGATTTCTTCAATCGCGATGCCATTGCCGTGCTCGACGCGGCCGGCGTCGACAAGGCGCACGTCGTGGGCCTGAGCATGGGCGGCTACACGGCGCTGATGCTGGCCGCGAAGTTTCCCGAGCGCGTCATTTCCTGCACGGCCGCCGGCGCGCGGCTCGGGCGCGGTCAAGGCCACGCGCGCCCAGTTCCTCGAGGACGCGCGTGCGCGCGCGCCGCCGAATTCGAGCGCGCCGGCAAGCATCGACGCCGAGGCCGTCGGCGCTCAGCCCGACGCGCGTGCAGCTGCAGAACAAGGATCCGATCGGCTGGCGCACCTTCGTGGCGCACCTGGCCGAGCATCCGGCGCACGCCGCCGCCAAGACGCTGCGCAACGGTGCAGGCCGGGCGCGCTTCGCTCTACGACCTGGAGGCCGAGCTCAAAGGCATCAAGGCGCCGGTGCTGCTGCTGGTGGGCGACGAGGACGAGCCCTGCCTCGACGTCAACCTGTGGATGAAGCGGCTGATGCCGAACGCGCGGCTCGGGTTTCTGCCGGGCTCCGGCCATGCCATCAATCTGGAGGAGCCGGCGCTGTTCAACCAGCTGATCGAGCAGTTCATCGCCGACGTGGAGCGCGGCAGCTGGCGCCCGCGCGATCCACGCGCCGTCGGCAGCGACGCAGCCTGGCGTCGCTGACCAGGCCATGAACGCACCGTGGCTCGCTCAGCGGTTCAATGCGGCATGTCAGGGCGCGCGGGTTGCCGCCGTTCTGGGCGATGTAGTCCTCGAACAGCTTCTTGAGGAACGGCGTCATCCAGAAGCCCAGCACCATGGCGTCGCGCACCTTGAAGCCGGTGCCGTGCCTGGCGAGCAGCCAGCGCACGTCGTAGGCACTGCCGTCAGCCAGCACGATCCTGCTGTCGCACCATGACGCCGGACCCGCTGCGGACGCTCTGGTTCGCCCACTCGACGCGAGCGACCGGGTATTTGGGCGACTCGGTGGCGGCGTAGCGCCCGATGAAGCGGGCCATGCCGGAGAAGTAGCTGGGGCGCTCCTCCTGGGGCGAGCCGGTTGCGGTATTCGCCCAGCGAATAGAGCCCGATCTGGGTCACATCGGCATGGCGCTCGACGACGCTCGCCATGGCGCCGGGCGAGCGTGTGCGTGCTGCGGCCATCAGCTCCTTGCCCACCTGGGCCATGAAGATGACGGCGGGATCCCCGGCGCGCGCTGGCGCGCCCGCCAGCCCCACCCACATGGCCAGGAACCCGGATGCGACGTAACCGGCGATCATTCCTGCAGATAGGCGTCGCCAGGCGGGTCCTCCGGCGAGCTTTGTCCCAACGGTGGTCATGCCCTGCTGATCCCTCGGTTCCTCATCACTCCGGGAGAGGACGGCCCCGTGTCCCTCCGAGCGCGATTCCATGCTGCCTCACGCATTACACGAATGATAGTCAAATGCCCCTACCACAAGGTGTCCCCCAGAGCATCCCTGCAAGCAAGCGACGCCGATTCTTGAACACGGAACAGGTGTGGCCGTCAAAGACGCTTGACGGCCGGAGAGGACAGCTAAAACAACAGCGCGCCCGGAGTGTGGCAAAAAGAAAACGGGCCGGCTTGCGGCCCGTTCTCTGATCTGCAGTGCAGTAGCGCCAGCACAGGGGCTAGCTCTGTTCCTTGGTCTCCGGCAGCTTGCTTACCTCGTCGGCTGTCATCCCGAGCTGGATGTTGTCACCGGCCTTGGTGAACCGGCCTTCTGGAACCGCGACCATCTTGCCGCCGAAGCCGAGAAATCCGCCGGTCTTGAAGAGGATGGCCTTGACCGAGCCATCCGGGGCGGCACTGACGCTCTGCACCGTTCCCATCTTGCTGCCGTCGGAAGAGAAAACCGCCAAGCCGACCAGCGGGTTGACCTTGCCGGGGCGGTGGCAGATTTGTCGGTGCGCCGGGGTGCCGTTGCTGGGCTCTCGGCGGGATTGATCGGCCTGGTCGCCGGTGCCGATCGGCGCCGTGGACCGGCATCGGGCCTGGTGGCCTCAGGCGGCGATGCGCCAGGAGATGGCGGGGGTGGGCGCTTGGGTTTGCGCGGAAGCGGCCAGCAGCGGCATGCCCGCGAGGACAACCACCGCCCCTGACCAGCCGAAACAGTTTGAGGTGGGGCATGTCTGGAACTCCTTGTTGTTGATACGCTGCTCGACAACGGCCCCGGCGCGCGAGGGTTCCAGGCAGGCGGACGCTAGATTCCAGTCAGTAACAACGGATATTGCGCCCGAACCAAGCTTTCGGAGCCCGCGTGCTTCCGATCGCAGAATATACGCACATGGCATGCGGAACACTTATGTCGCCGCAATTTTGCGCCGAGTCCGCCCTATTCATCTGATGAGCTTCCTGATTACTATGCGTCGCAGGGTACGACTGGCAAACTGCTCTTCCACCCGGCTTGCCGAGGCTCCCAAACGATCCGCATTCGGGAGGCCTTGACATATAAAGATATCTTTATATGCTTAGACCTCCTTAGCAAAGGATACGCGGGTGCAATTGCCCGTACAGAGTTCTGTTGTTGCCCTCAAGGCCATGGCCGAGCCGACGCGGCTGCGGCTGCTGGTGCTGCTGGCGTCAGGGGAGCTGAGCGTCAAGGACCTCACGGGCATCCTGGGGCAGAGCCAGCCGCGCATCAGCCGGCATCTGAAGCTGCTGGCCGAGGCGGGGCTGGTGGAGCGCGCGCCGGAGGGCAGCTGGGTGTATTTCCGGCTGGCCGAGGGAGGCGAGGGCGGGGCGCTCGCGCGGCTGGTGCTCGAGGCTGTGGATCGCGCCGATCCGATGCTTGTCGCGCGACCGGCGGCGCGCCGAAGCCCTGCGGGAGGAGCGCGAGCAGGCGGCGCAAGCCTATTTCCAGGCCCACGCCGGCGAATGGGACAGCATCCGCGCGCTGCATGTGGCCGAGGCCGAGGTGGAGGCCGCCGTCGCGGCGGCGCTCGGGCCCGGCCCGTTCGATCTGCTTCGTCGACCTCGGCACCGGCACGGGGCGCATGCTCGAGCTGCTTGCGCGAGCGCTATCGGCGCGGCCTCGGCATCGACCTGAGCCCGGCCATGCTGGCCTATGCGCGCGCCAAGCTCGAGCGCACCGGGCTGCGCGCACGCGCAGGTGCGGCAGGGCGACATCTACGATCTGCCGCTCGCCGACCAGGCCGCCGGCGCCGCGGTGATGCACCAGGTGCTGCACTTCCTGAGCGACCCGCAGCGCGCCGTGCGCGAGGCGGCGCGCGTGCTGGCGCCGGGCGGGCGCCTGCTGATCGTCGATTTCGCCCCGCACGAGCTGGAGTTCCTGCGCGAGCAGTTTGCGCACGAGCGCCTGGGCTTCGCCGGGCCAGCAGGTCGAGCAATGGCTGGCCGATTGCGGGCTCGAGCTGGTGCGAGACGCGCGAGCTGGCGTCCGCGCGATCGACGCACGGCGACGGCCAAGCTCACGGTCTCGGTGTGGCTGGCCGCGCCGTCCGCCGAGACGCCGCGACAGCCGCGGACGATGCGGAGCGAGCGCAAGCTGGAGCGGATCGACCTAGATGATGGACGGGCCCAAAGAGCGCCGCAGCCGGCTGGTCGGCGACGGCGACATCAACGTCTCCTTCGAGTTCTTCCCGCCCAAGACGGAGAAGATGGAGGAGACGCTGTGGGCGGCGATCCGGCGGCTCGAGCCGCTGCGGCCGCGCTTCGTATCGGTGACCTACGGCGCCGGCGGCTCCACGCGCGAGCGCACGCACGCGACGGTGGCGCGCCTCGTGCGCGAGACGTCGCTCGTCCCGGCCGCGCACCTCACCTGCGTGCGAGGCGACCAAGGCCGAGGTCGACGAGGTGGCCGAGAAGCTACAGCCAGGCGGGCGTGCGCCACATCGTGGCCCTGCGCGGCGATCCGCCGGCGGGCGTCGGCACCAAGTACAGCCCGCATCCCGGCGGCTACGCCAACGCCGCCGACCTGGTGGCGGGGCTCAAGCAGATCCGGCAACTTCGAGGTGTCGGTGGCGGGCTATCCGGAGACGGCACCCCGACAGCGCGTCGCTCGCCGAGGACCTCGACAACCTCAAGGCCAAGGTCGATGCCGGCGCCAGCCGCATCATCACCCAGTTCTTCTTCGACAACGCGCACTATCTGCGCTTTCTCGAGGCGGCGCGCGCGCGCGGCATCTGGGCGCCGATCGTGCCGGGCATCGTGCCGATCCACAACTTCAAGCAGGTTGCGGGCTTCGCCGGGCGCTGCGGCGCGACCATGCCGTCGTGGCTGGCGCGGCGCTTCGACGGGCTCGACGCCGACCCGCAGACCACCCACCTGGTCGCCGCCGCCGTGGCCGCCGAGCAGGTGATGGACCTCGTCGATCAGGGCATCCGCCAGTTCCATTTCTACACGCTGAACCGCGCCGACCTCGTCTATGCCATCTGCCACCTGCTGGGGCTGAGGCCGCGAGCCATGGCCGGCGTCGCCAGGAGGCCGTCAACGCATGACCCGAGAGCAACGCATCGCCGCGCTGAAGGCGGCTGCCGCGCGAGCGCATCCTGATCATCGACGGCGCCATGGGCACGATGATCCAGCGCTACAAGTTCGACGAGGCCGACCTTCCGCGGCAAGCGCTTTGCCGCCCACGGCAAGCCCGTGCAAGGCAACAACGACCTGCTCGTGCTGACCAAGCCGGAGGCGATCGCCGAGATCCATGACGGCTATCTCGCGGCCGGCGCCGACATCATCTCCAGCAACACCTTCAATGCCCAGCGCATCTCGCTGGCCGACTACGGCATGGAGGAGCTGGCCTACGAGATGAACCTGGCCGCCGCCAAGCTCGCCCGCGACCGCTGCCGACGCGGCGACGCGCGAAGACGCCGGACAGGCCGCGCTTCGTGGCCGGCGCGCTGGGCCCGACCAACCGCACGGCGTCGATCTCGCCCGACGTCAACAATCCGGGCTTCCGCAACGTCTGCCTTCGACGAGCTGGTCGAGGCCTATGCCGAGCAGGCGCGCGGGCTGATCGAGGGCGGCGTCGACCTGCTGCTGATCGAGACGGTGTTCGACACGCTCAACGCCAAGGCCGCCGGGTTCGCGGTGTACCAGGTGTTCGACGAGCTGGGCGTGGAGCTGCCGCTGATCGTCTCCGGCACCATCACCGACCGCTCCGGGCGCACGCTGTCGGGGCAGACGCCGGAGGCGTTCTTCTTCTCGATCCGGCACCTCGAAGCCGTTTGCGCGTGGGCCTCAACTGCGCGCTGGGCGCCGAGCTGATGCGGCCCTATCTGGCCGGAGATCGCCGCGGTGGCCGACACGCTCGTCATCGCCTATCCGAACGCCGGGCTGCCCAACGCCATGGGCGAGTACGACGAGGGCCCGCACGACATGGCCTGCCAGATCGGGCCGTGGGCCAAGGACGGGCTGCTCAACATCGTCGGCGGCTGCTGCGGCTCGACGCCCGAGCACATCGCCGAGATCAACGGCGCACGTCGAGAAGTATCCGCCGCGCAAGCCGGCCAAGATCGAGCGCCAAGATGCGCCTCTCGGGCCTCGAGCCGTTCGTGCATGGGTGAGTGACATGATGGACTGCAGAGCCAACGCGCGCGCGTTCCGCCTCCTCGAGCGGGATGGCATGCTACGGGCTTGCCTGCCCACGCCGACGACCGAGCGTGCGGGCGAGCTAGTCCGATGGCGTCCTGGTGGTGAGCACGCGACAGACACCCCACCTGACGCGCCGATGAGTCTGCGGTCCTGCGCGGACGAACGCCGCAAGTGGCGAGCTAATCATGGCGCGTCTTCCTGCCCCTCGAGGTGGAGCTCCGCAGGGCGCACGAGTTCAGTCATGACCACAACCACCAGCGCGGCGACGTGCGTTCATCAATATCGGCGAGCGGACCAACGTCACGGGGTCGGCGAAGTTTCGCAAGCTGATCGAGGCGGGCGACTATGCGGCCGCGCTCGCCGTGGCGCGCAGCAGGTCGAGAACGGCGCGCAGATCCTCGACGTCAACATGGACGAGGGCCTGCTCGATTCCGAGAAGGCGATGGTGACGTTCCTCAACCTCATCGCCTCCGAGCCCGACATCGCCCGCGTGCCCGTCATGATCGACTCGTCGAAGTGGTCGGTGATCGAGGCCGGGCCTCAAGTGCGTGCAGGGCAAGGCCATCGTCAACTCCATCAGCATGAAGGAGGGCGAGGCGGCGTTCCTCGAGCACGCCAAGAAGGTGCTGCGCTACGGCGCGGCCGTCGTGGTGATGGCGTTCGACGAGCAGGGCCAGGCCGACACCGTCGAGCGCAAGGTGTCGATCTGCGAGCGGGCCTACAAGCTGCTGACCGAGAAGGTCGGCTTTCCGCCCGAGGACATCATCTTCGATCCCAACATCTTCGCGGTCGCCACCGGCATCGAGGAGCACAACGGCTATGCGGCTCGCCTTCATCGAGGCGACGCGGCAGATCAAGGCGAAGCTGCCGCACGTGCACGTCTCCGGCGGCGTCTCCAACCTGTCGTTCTCGTTCCGCGGCAACGAGGGCGTGCGCCAGGCGATGCACTCGGTGTTCCTCTATCACGCCATCGCGCGCCGGCCTCGACATGGCCATCGTCAACGCCGGGCAGATCACCATCTACGACGACATCGAGCCCGAGCTGCGCGAGCGCGTGCGAGGACGTGATCCTCAACCGCCGGCCCGACGCCACCGACCGGCTGCTGGAGGTGGCCGGCCGCTACAAGGGCGAGAGCGGCGCAAGGCCAAGGAGAAGGACCTGGCCTGGCGCGACGCGCCCGGTGCAGGAGCGCCTCACGCACGCGCTGGTGCACGGCATCAACGAGTACATCGAGGCCGACACGGAAGCCGCGCGCCAGCTAGCCGACAAGCCGCATCGAGGTGATCGAGGGGCCGCTGATGGCCGGCATGAACGTGGTCGGCGACCTGTTCGGGGCCGGCAAGATGTTCCTGCCGCAGGTGGTCAAGTCGGCGCGCGTGATGAAGCAGGCCGTGGCCTACCTGCAGCCCTTACCTGGAGGCGGAGAAGAAGGCCTCGGGGCTCGACCAGAAGCCGGCCGCCGGCAAGGTGGTGATGGCCACCGTCAAGGGCGACGTGCACGACATCGGCAAGAACATCGTCGGCGTCGTGCTCCAGTGCAACAACTACCAGGTGATCGACCTCGGCGTGATGGTGCCGGCGGCGAAGATCCTGGAGACGGCCAAGCGGCGAGAACGCCGACATCATCGGCCTGTCGGGCCTGATCACGCCGTCGCTCGACGAGATGTGCCACGTGGCGGCCGAGATGGAGCGCGAGGGCTTCTCGCATGCCGCTGCTGATCGGCGGCGCCACCACCAGCCGCGTGCACACCGCGGTGAAGATCACGCCCAACTACGTGCGCGGCCAGACCATCTACGTCACGGATGCCAGCCGCGCCGTCGGCGTGGTGTCGAGCCTGATGTCGGAGACCGAGCGGCCCGGCTATTGCGAGCGACGTGCGCGCCAGAGTACGTCAAGATCCGCGAGGCCTACCTCAGGGGCGAGACCAAGAAGACGCGCGCTGCCGCTGAAGGCCGCGCGCGACAACCGGTTCAAGATCGACTGGTCGGGCTACACGCCGCCCGAAGCCGAAGCTCATCGGGCACGCGCGCCTTCAAGAGCTACAAGCTCGCCGAGCTGCGTGCCCTACATCGATTGGACGCCGTTCTTCCAGACCTGGGAGCTGCGGGGCCAATATCCGCGCATCTTCGAGGACAACGTGGTGGGCGCCGAGGCCAAGAAGCTGTTCGCCGATGCGCAGGCGCATGCTGAAGCGCGCTGGTGGCGGAGAAGTGGCTGACCGCCAACGCCGTGGTCGGCTTCTGGCCGGCCAACGCGATCGGCGACGACATCGAGCTTTACGCGGACGACGCGCGCGAGCGCGCCGCTCGCCATGCTGCACACGCTGCGCCAGCAGATGGGCGGCGACGGCAGGCGCGAGCGCGCCAACACGGCGCTGGCCGATTTCGTGGCGCCGAAGGAGAGCGGGCTTGCCGACTACGTCGGGGCGTTCGCCGTCACGACCGGCATCGGCGAGGCCGAGCGCTGGCGCGGCACATCGATGCGACCGACGACTACGGGCGCATCATGCTGAAGGCGCTGGCCGATCGGCTGGCGGAGGCCTTCGCCGAGCGCATGCACGAGCGCGTGCGCCGCGAGTTGTGGGGCTATGCGCCGGGCGAGCGGCTGTCGCCCGAGGAGCTGATCGCGGAGGAGTATCGCGGCATCCGCCCGGCACCCGGCTATCCGGCCCAGCCCGATCACACCGAGAAGGGCACCGATCTTCACGCCTGCTCGACGCCGAGGCCAAGGCCGGCATCAAGCTCACCGAGAGCTTTGCCATGTGGCCGGGCGCGGCGGTGTCGGGGCTCTATTTCGCGCATCCCGACAGCCACTACTTCGGCGTCGGCAAGGTCGAGCGCGACCAGGTCGAGGACTACGCGGCGCGCAAGGGCTGGAGCGATCGAGGAGGCCGAGCGCTGGCTCGGCCCCGTGCTCAACTACGATCCCAAGCTCGCGCAGAGCGTGGCCGCCTGATAGGCTCGGGCGTTCGGAGTCTCGCCGGCATCCGAGCGAGCAGGCGAGACCCAGCTGTTGGGGAAAGCCGATGCTGTCACGTCTGATCCTGCTGGCGCTGCAGCTCGTCATTGCCTGGTTCGGCGCGCCCTGCATCGTCCGGTACATCCCGGGCATGGGGCGGATGGAGATCTTCGTCTATGCGGCGGTGTTTGCCGTGATCGTGTGGATCGTCGGCCTGGTGCTGTCGCCAGGTGCTGCGCGATCTGGGGCAGCCCTCGAGCGCGACGCTCGTCTCTGCGCTGGTGCTGGCCCTGATTGCCGCGGCCATCTACACGTGGCTGCCGGTGCTCGTGCCGGAGGCCAAGCGCTTCATGCTCAATCTGCAGGAGAAGGCCTATCCGCTGATCGGCGCGCTGCATCGGCTACCACCATCAGGCGATAGACGACCGCAGTCGCTGCCCGCATGACAAAGGCGCGGGAACTGCGTTCCCGCGCCCTTGCCTTCAGTGGGTGGCTCTGCCGATCCTCGCTTCCCGCGATCGGCGCCGTGCTGCATCCAGACTCAGAACATGCCGAAGACGACGGCGGTCAGGAAGGCGAAGGATACAATGGCAGCAAGCACGTTGAGCCTTGTTCGCAGTTCCATCGCTGCCTCCTTTGCCGGACCAAGCCCGGCGCTTTGACGCTGAGTTGCCCCGCGCCAAACACGGAATCTAGGTGGTGAGTTGCGACTCTGACTAGCAAATTTCGATGCTGCAGCGCAATAATTCGATGATTAAATTGCAGTTTCCTAACTGCCTCACCCGTATGATGCACAATAACCACGGTAAATCGGGTCTTATACAAGAGGTTGGACAAGGTAAACGGACCTGTATTCATCGATTATTAACCGAGATATTCTGCAAGATGCTTGAATTTTGCCGCAATACTCGCCCATTGTTAGTTCTTAAGACTGGAGATCGGTAGTACAGGGGGCGTCGCCAGGCGCCTTTGTTGCAAGCTCGATGCACGATGGTCGCGCTCAGCAGGCTGAGCTTCGTCGTTGCCGCGGCAAGCCTGGATCGCACACGCATGCTCGGGCTCGACACGCGCTTGCGCGACGGTTGCTCGACACTGGGCCGGATAGCTAACCACCGATCAGCCACAACCGCCGGGGATCGGGCATGCAGCGCTTCAAGGCCTTGCTGGCGTCCAAGACCGAGCGCGGGCAGAACATCGCCTGGCAGGAGCTGGGCGAGGGCGACCTGATGGAAGGCGACGTCGCTCGTGCGCGTCAGCCATTCCACCGTCAACTACAAGGACGGGCTGGCGATCACCGGCAAGGCGCCGGTGATCCGCCGCTGGCCGATGATCCCGGGCATCGACTTCGCCGGCACGGTCGTCGTCCTCCACGCATGCCGGAGTTCAAGGCCGGCGACGAGGTGATCCTCAACGGCTGGGGCGTGGGCGAGACGCATTACGGCGGCTACTGCGCAGATGGCGCGCGTCAAGGGCGACTGGCTGGTGCAGAAGCCGGCCGCAGTTCTCGGCCGCCGAGGCGATGGCGATCGGCACCGCCGGCTACACCGCCATGCTGTGCGTGCTGGCGCTGGAGCGGCACGGCGTCAAGCCGGCGAGCGGGCCGGTGCTGGTGACCGGCGCGGCGGGCGGCGTCGGCAGCGTCGCCGTCGCGCTGCTCGCCAAGCTCGGCTACCAGGTCACCGCCTCGACGGGGCGCGCGAGCGAGGCCGACTATCTCAAGGGCCTCGGCGCGACGCGAGATCATCGATCGCGCGGAGCTGGCGGGCCGCCGCGGCCGCTCAGCAAGGAGCGCTGGGCCGGCGGCCGTCGACGCGGTCGGCAGCACACACGCTGGCCAACGCGCTGACGCATGACCAAGTACGGCGGCACGGTCGCGGCCTGCGGGCTGGCGCGGGGCATGGACCTGCCGACCTCGGTGGCGCCGTTCATCCTGCGCGGCGTGACGCTGGCCGGCGTCGATTCCGTGATGGCGCCGAAGCCGGCGCGCGTCGAGGCCTGGGCGCGGCTGGCGCGCGATCTCGATCGAGGCCAAGCTCGCGGCCATGACGGTGACGCGGCCCGCTGCCGACGTGGTGGCGCTGGCGCCGGATATCCTTGCCGGCAAGGTGCGCGGGCGCGTGGTGCTGAACCGGATAAAGAAGGGGGTCGAATCCGCTCACTAACCTCGCCAATACGAATGCGTCGTCCCGCCGAGGTCTGACCCCTGCCCATTGCAGGGCATCGTCCTTTCGCCACATTTACCTTCGAGCTTCGCTTCCAGATCGACAGCCGGTGCAAGAACGGTGCGCGGCACAGCTCGAGAGGCGCAGCGCGCGCCTCCCGGGAGCGGAGCATGAGAAACCGCCAGCCGGCGGACCAGCGGATGGATCCGTACGCCCCCAGCGACGGGCGGAACGCTCGCGCGCAGCCCTGCCGAGCGGCTGGAGCCGACGCGCCCGCCGGCCACGGCCGCGCCGCCACCGGCGGTGACCGCGAGCCGCGGCGCGCCAGCCCGCTCCTGCGCGTTCTCAGCGGCCTGTTCACCTTCGTCCTGCTGCTGATGCTGCTGGTGGGCGGCGTCGCCTACCTGTTCGACAGCCAGATCGACGCGCCGGGGCCCCTCGAGACGAGCCAAGGTCGGTAGTGCATCCCCAAGAGCGAAGGGCACGCACGAGATCGCCGTCCGGCTCGAGCGCGAGGGCATCGTCAGCGATCGCCGGCCTGTTCGTCGCCGGCTATCTGTGGGCGAAGTTCGCGGCGTGGCTGGAGGGCGGCAAGCCGGTCCAGCTCAAGGCCGGCGACTACGCGCATCAAGCAGAACGCCAGCATCCGCCAGGTGATCGACGTGCTCTCCGAAGGCAGGACCGTCGTCCTACAAGGTGACGGTTCCCGGAGGGCCTCACCAGCCACCAGATCGTCGAGCGGCTGAAGGCGGACGCCAACCTCTCCGGTGAGATCGCGACCGTGCCGCCGGAAGGATCGCTGCTGCCCGAGACCTTCATGGTCGATCGCGGCGCGCAGCGCCAGGCGATCCTCGATCGCATGCAGGCCGAAGCGCGCAAGGCGGCCGAAGGCCTGGGCGCAGCGCAAGAAGGACCTGCCCTTCAAGTCGCTGGAGGAGGCCATCGTGCTCGCCTCGATCGTGGAGAAGGAGACCGGGCGCAGCGACGAGCGCGAGCGCGTGGCGGCCGTGTTCGTCAACCGGCTCAAGGCCAACATGCGCCTGCAGTCGGATCCCACCATCCTTTATGGGCTCAGCGGCGGCAAGACGGTCGTGGAGCCGGCCGATCCAGAAGAACGAGATCTCCCAGAAGACCGCGCACAACACCTACCAGATCGATGGGCTGCCGCCGACGCCGATCTGCAACCCGGGCCGCGCCGCCATCGAGGCCGGTGCTCAATCCGGCCGATACCAAGGAGCTGTTCTTCGTCGCCGACGGCACCGGCCGCCACGTGTTCGCCGAGACGGCCAAGGAGCACAACGCCAACGTTCAGAAATGGCGCGCGGCCGAGAGGGACTTGAGGGCAACGGCGGCGCCGCGCTCGCCGCCGACACGCCGACCACGGCCACGCCGGCCTCGCCTGCCGCGAAAACGCGCGCCGTCGTGCGCACCGGCCGCCGGCGGCCAAGTCCGCCCCGGCCGACAAGGCCCGGAGGCCGCCCCGGTAAGCGCTGAGTTTCGGCAGGCCGCCGGAGTGGTGTCTCAACTTGACGATCTGCCGCGCGCGCCGAGGTAGATGGCGGGGTCTTTACAATCATGGTGATGTCACCATATGCTCCGACATGACGCCAGTGCTCAGCCGCCAAAGCCGATACGCTGGATGGTGGCGACGAAGAGGATCTGAGCAACGGCCCCGCCAGTGAAGGAGGCCATTTGGCTATGCACTTTACGAAGTGCAGTGCGGCCGGAAGCCGGCCAACGCCAAACCGCTCCATGGCTTTGGCGGGGCCAGGGCGTCCTCGAGATCGTCGAGGACTTCGATGGCGAACACCTGGCGCCGTGTACGGTGGAAATCCGCCCGGCGTATTGATCTACGTGCTGTTTCTTCCAGAAGAAGGCGAAGAAAGGCATCAGGACACCGAAGCACATCATCGACCGGATCAAAAAGCGCCGGCGAGATGCAACCGTAAGAAGGAGAGGCGAAAGAGGCGTGACCAAGGTGCTACCACCCAAGGGCCATCGCCGAGCAGCTGATCGTGTGACGACGAAGATCACAAAGAGCAGCGGCAATGTCTTCGCCGATATCGGCGTTCCAAACCCGGAGGAACATCTTCTAAGGCCGAACCGTGCGCCGGATCGCGGCGACAATGGAGGAGCAGGGTCAATCAGACGTCGGCCGCCTCACTGCTCGCCGTCACACAGCCCGATATTTCAAAAGATGCTGAAGGGGCACTTCCGCCAGTTTCTCCGTGGAGCGCCTGATGCGCTTTTCTCATGGCGCTCGGCAGCAGCGTCGGGTGTCGTGCATCCCCGAGCCCCGCGTCAGACAAGCATGCGCAAATCACGGTCACGGCTGAGCGGGCCGTCGCGAGAGAGCGCGACGGATGTGTCTGTGGAGTGTGAGGGCCATGCCGGGTCAGGTGTTGATCGGCTACCGCCGCGCCGGCCAACGAATACCAAGCTGGCCTGACCGACAGGCTCAAGGAGCATGACCAAACCCGTGGCGGCGCTGAGCGCGTTCGAAGGCCCATCTAAAGCCGCTCCCGATTTCAAACTGAGACACTACCGCCCACCGCGGTTCCTTGTTCGCCATCTGCTCTGCGACTACGGTCCGCGGCGCTTCGGCCCCCGGGGTCGAAGCGTTGCTGACGGAGGGGCTTCCGCTCAGGACCAGCGGCATGCTCGAGGCGCTGACATGACCATCAAGAGCATGACCGGATTTGCCCGGTCCGACGGCGTCAGTGGGCCCGACCAGCTGGCATTGGGAGGTGCGCTCCGTCAACGGTCGCGGCCTCGATGCTGCGGCTGCGGCTGCCGCCCGGCTACGAGGCCCTGGAGGTGCGCATCCGCGAGGCGGTCGCCAAGCGACTCGCGCGCGGCAGCCTCGCCGTCAACCTCAACGTCAAGCGCAGCGAAGGCGTAGACGCAGCATCCGGCTCAACGAGGTCGGCGCTGCGCCAGGTGCTGGCGGCGCTCGACAAGTCTGCAAGACGACGACTGGAGACGGCGCCGCCGCGGCCGAGGCGCTGCTGGGCATCACGCGGCGTGCTCGAGTTGGTCGAGGCCGGAGGAGAGGCGAAGCCGACATGCACGCGCGCACCGAGGCGATGCTGGCGAGCCTCGCGGCAAGCGCTCGACGGCATGGTGCCGCGCGCGCGAGGCGGAGGGCGCCGCGCTCGAGAGGTCATCGTCGCTGGAGCCAGGTCGCCGCCATCGAGCGGCTGGTGCGGGCACGTTGCAGCGCTCTCGGCCCGCACGTTCCCAGACGCCATCCGCCAGCGGCTCAAGGGAGCAGGTCGGCGCGGCTGCTGGAGACCGGTGCGCCGCTCGATGAGGTGCGGCTCTACCAGGAGGCGGCGTATGCTGGCGACGCGCGCCGACGTCGAGGAGGAGCTGAAGCGGCTCGCCGCCCATATCGCCGGCGCGCGCGAGCTGCTGGCATCGAGCGAGCCGGCCGGGCCGGCGCCTGGACTTCCTGGCCCAGGAGTTCAACCGCGAGGCCAACACGCTGTGCTCGAAGGCCAACGATGCCGAGACGACGCGGGCCGGCCTCGAGCTGAAGGCCGTCATCGACCAGATGCGCGAGCAGGTGCAGAACATTGAGCGAATTTGAGCGAGCGGGCCACGGAGCACGAGGGCATCTGATCGCGCGGCGCGGCCTGCTGCTCGTGCTGTCCTCGCCATCCGGGCGCTGGCAAGACGACGCTGGCGCAAGCGGCTGCTGGAGGCCAACCCGGATCTCGAGCATGTCGGTGTCGGTGACGACGCGGCAAGCCGCGGCCCGGCGAGGTGGACGGCCAGGACTACTCACTTCATCGACGCCGCCGAGTTCGAGCGCATGCAGAGCGCCGGCGAGCTGCTGGAGTGGGCGCAGGTGTTCGGCCAGTCGCTACGCGCACGCCGCAAGGCGCCGGTGAACGGCCGCGCTGGCGGCGGGCGACGACGTGCTGTTCGATATCGACTGGCAGGGGCCCGCCAGCTCAAGGCAGCGGCATGGCCGGTGGATGTCGCCAGCGTGTTCATCCTGCCGCCCGACGGCAAGACGCTGGAGCGGCGCCTGCGAGGCGCGCGGCTCAGGACAGCGCCGAGGAGGTCGTGGCACGACGCATGGCCGCGGCGGCCGACCGAGATCGAGCACTGGGTCGGAGTACGACTACGTCATCGTCAATCGCCGATCTGGATGCGAGCCTCGCCGCGGCTTGCAGGCGATCCTCGCCGCGGAGCGCCTCAAGCGCGCAGCGCGCAGACCGGGCTTGACGCCTTCGTGCGCGGCGTGCTGGCCGGCCTGTGACGGCTGCGGTCAGACCGCTCCCGCGCGCCATTGCGCCAGGTCAGCGCGGCGGGTGCCCAGCGCTCGGAACATAGGCAAGGCGCGCGAAGTCGCGCACGGTCAGCGCCTCGCCGCGCAGCGTCGGGGCGATGCCGGCGGCGGCGAGCAGGGCTCCGGGCTCGGGCGGCAGCGAGCGCAGGCTCTGGCGCAGCATCTTGCGGCGCTGGCCGAAGGCGGCGGCGGTGACGAGCGCCCAGCGTCTTGACCGAGCAGGCGGGGCTCGGCCGATCGATCGGCGTGAACTCGACGACCGCCGAGGCGACCGTGGGCGGCGGCGTGAAGGCCTCGGGCTTCACCGTGAACAGCAGCGCGCGGGCGCGTGCGCCACTGGGCGATCACCGGCGAGCCGCCCGTAAGCCTTGCTGCCGGGCGCGCGCGACGATGCGCTCGGCCACCTCCTTCTGGAACATCAGCACCATGCGCTCGTACCAGGGCGGCCAGGGCTCGCTCTCGAGCCAGCCGATGAGCAGCAGCGGTGGCGACGTTGTAGGGCAGGTTGGCGACGATGACCGGCCTGCGCGCTGCCGGCGGCACAGCAGTCGCGCCAGTCGGCCTGCAGCGCATCGCCGTAGTGCGACCGTCAGCCGGCCCGGATAGCGCTCGGCGATGGCTCTCCAGCGCCGGCCGGCAGCGCTCGTCGCGCTCGACGGCGATGACGCGCTCGGCGCCCTCCAGAAGCAGCGCGCGCGTCAGGCCGCCGGGCCCGGGCCCGACCTCGACCACGGTGCGGCCCGCGCAGCGGACCGGCCGCCCGGGCGATGCGCCGCGTCAGGTTGAGATCGAGGATGAAGTTCTGGCCGAGGCTCTTCTTGGCGCCGAGGCCGAGGGCGCGGATGACCTCGCGCAGCGGCGGCAACCCGTCGGGGCTTGCGCCGTCCGCTCGGCGCGGCTCATGCGCGCTGGCGCCAGCTGAGACGCGCGGCGCGCCGCCGGCGATCCGGCGAGCCAGCTCAAGCGCTGCGATGAAGCTGTCGGGCCGCGCCTTGCCCGTGCCGGCGATGGCGAAAGCGGTGCCGTGATCCGGCGAGGTGCGCACGAACGGCAGGCCGAGCGTGACGTTGACGCCGCGGTCGAAGGCCAGCGTCTTGAGGGGATCAGCGCCTGGTCGTGGTACATGGCGATGACCGCATCGTAGGTGCGCCGCGCCTCGGCGTGGAACAGCGTGTCGGCCGCGTGCGGGCCGGTCACGGCCAGGCCCTCGGCGGCAAGCTCGGCGATGGCCGGGCGTGATGACGTCGATCTCCTCGCGCCGATCAGCCGCCGCCTTCGCCGGCGTGCGGAGTTGAGACCGGCAACGGCGATGCGCGGGCGCGGCGATGCCGAAGTCCTGCGCCAGCGCCGCCGCCGTGATGCTGATGGTCTCGACGAGCAGAGCGCCGGGTCAGCGCGCGCGGCCACCGCCGACAGCGGGATGTGCACGGTGGCCGGCACAACCTTGAGCTCGTCGGCGACCAGCATCATGACGGGCTGGGGTCGCGACCGGGTGCGCCGTGGCGCGCGCGCCAGCTCGGCCAGGAATTCCGTGTGCCCGGGGTAGGGCAGCTGCGGCAAGGTCGAGGCGTCTGCTTGGTGATGGGGTTGGTCACCAGCGCCGAGCGCCTCGCCGGCGGCATGACGGCCGCGGTCGCCGCTTCGATCGCCGCGACGATCGGCCGCATCGCCGTCCACTGCCGCGCCGAGATGGGCACCGGCCAGACGGGCAGCGCGCATCGGCAAACGCCGCCCGCACGCCTCAGCCAAGGCTGGCGATCGTGCCGATGCGGCACTGCTGACGCCGAGCGCGCGCGCCGCGCCGGCCAGCACGTCCGGGTCGCCGTAGAGCGACGAGGGGCAGGCGCGCTCGCGCTGCCGCTCGCGCCAGCTCGCCGAGCGCGATGCTCGAGGCCCGATGCCCGCCGGGTCGCCCATCGATCACCGCGATCGGCATCGGGCCGCTCGGGACTCGCCGAGCAGGGGCTGCGCGTCGCGGAGGCATGAGGCAGTCATGGCGGCGGCTCATCGAAATTCGATGTGCGCATCCTGTCTGAGGTCGCGAAGGTAGCGCTTGCCCAGGGCCTCGAATTCCTTCTGCGCCAGCTCTTCCATCGCCTTCTCGCGCGTCTTTCTCGTCGGCCTTGATGGGGCGTCGGCCGCACACGGCGTGGAATCTCGACGCCGGACGCCGCCGTTGCCGGCGGCAGCATGTCGCCGTCCTTGGCGCTGAGCAGCATCGAGCAGCGTGGGCTCGGGAACGGCTGCTGGGCTTGATGTACTTCGAGGTCTTCGTACTTGGCCTCGCTGGCGTCCTTGGCCAGAGCCGGGCATGGTGTTGCAGCCGCCGAACTTACGCCGCAGGGCATCGGCTTCGGCATAGCGCCTGGCCATGGCGGTCTGATCCGTCGGCGCGGGCGTCGACAGCGTGATCCTTTGCACCTGCAGCTCGACCGTGTCCTCTCCCGGCCTCGTTTGCCGAACTCGAGAGCATCCGCTCGACGTCGCGCTCGTTGATCGAGATCAGCATCTGGCCGCGCCTGCGCACCACCTCGCGCCATGCAAATTGCGCCTTCATCCTCTCGCGCATGGTCGCAACGTCGACACCGGAGTTCCCTTTGATCTGCTGCGTGAACTGCTCTTCCGTCATCTTGTTGCGTTCGGCGATGCCTTTCATGACGCGTTTGACCTCCTCGTCGCTGATCTCGATGCCGACGCGCTTGGCCTCCTGCAGCTTCAGCCGCTCCTCGATCAGCTCCTCCTGCGCTTCCTTTCTGAACTTCGGCAGCATGCGCGGTACGGCTCTCGCGTTGCAGCTGCTCGATCATGTTCTTGCTGCAGCTTGATCACGAACTCCTTCTGCACCGCCTGCGCCTCTTCCTGGGACTTGACGTTCTTCTGCCGGAAGCAGCGCCTGCAAGTCGCTCGTTGATCTTCGGGTCCTTGACGATCTGCTTCCAGCGCGCTTCGGCTCTGGCCTTCAGGTCCGGCCCGCCGCCGCCGACTTGCATGCGCGAGAAACGCGGTCCGCTGCGTCGATCTCGTAGGCGGTGATCGGCTCGTCGTTGACGAGCACGAGCGATGGTCTGCTCGGCCGCTAGCCGGCTGGGCTCGGCTTCTCGGCCTTAGGTCGGCGCCGGCTGCGCGGCGGCCTGGCGGGGCGGCGCCTGGGCGGTGAGCGGCCGGACGCGGCCGTCACCACGAGCGCACAGTGCAGTCAGGAAGCGCTGCAGAGGTGAGCGCGAGGCGGCAGACGGCGGACTGATCCATGGTGCCTGGAGCCGGATTCGAAGGGCGCGATTCGGGACGAGCGATCTTACCGCCGAGTCTCATCGGCGATCGCAGATATCCACAAGACAACCGTGGCGCTGGCATGGCAAGGCTGTAGCGGCGCTGCCCGTTGTGGGATGGACGGGGATTGCGCCGGCCGGAGGACCTTTGTCTGTCAGTGCGCGCTCAAAGCTTGGGTCCCTGAGTTCTGGTCTCCAAAGACGTGGTTCAGCTGGTCGGACTTGTAGTTGAACTCGCCGATATGCTTGAGCTCGAAGCGCAGCATCACCGTGCGGTCGGGCCTGAGATTCAGGCGCTGCATTCTCGACGAACGTCTCGATGTAGCTGGCCGTCAGCACGAAGCATTCGTCGGCGTATTTCGAGCTGGACAGAGAGTCCTGAATGCGCTTGTTGGCATCGATGTCGTAGCGCATGCATGCCCGAGCACGCTCCAGTTGGTTGGTCAGCTTCAGGCCGATGCGACGTCATGATCTCCTGCTGCGTTGTCGATCAGACCGGTCACAGGATCGAAGTGCGCTGAAGGTGTAGGCCACGCTCGCCGGTGAGCGGGCCCGTAGGTGCCCTGCAGCGGCCGTATCCTGGCGGCGCAGCGTCCAGTCCTTCTCGTCGAAGCGCGCTTGGCGTGATGAGGCTGCAGGCCGGCGAACGGCGACAGATAGACGCCGGCGACGTAGTCGGAGCGGTTCGTCTGCGAGTCCGCTGACGGGCGAGTAGTTGAGGCTCGCCGGTCGGGTCGAGGCCCGGATCGGCGATACGGGTTCTCGCCGGCCAGATGGAAGCTCTGGCCGAACACGGCGCGAGCATAGACCGCCGTTGTTGGCCTGGAACGTGTACTGCATGCCGACGTTGGCGCGCGGTGCCGGTCTCGAAGCGGTCGTAGCCCGAGAACTTGTCGATGTCGAACAGCAGCGTGTCGTCGAAGATCAGGCTCTTGGCGTCCTCGTCGGGCAGGCGGCGCTGATCGACTTGGTTCTGGCGCACGATGATCTGCGCCGTCGGCTCGATGCACGTGCGAGCCGACGCCGTGTGCGCCACGAACGGATAGGAGTAGAGCACGCCGGCCGCGGCCATGCCCGCGCAGCACGGTGTCGTCGGGCAGCGTGCCAGCATGCGTAACGGGATCGACGGCATTCGAGTAGCTGTAGACGTCGCCGCGCGCGCTGGCGAACGGCGTCCACACCTGGCCGATCGGATCGATCATCTTGCGCCGCCAGTTGGCCTCCAGCGACGCGCGTGGTTGCGTCGGTATTGCGTCAGCGCGATCGCCGTAGCGGGTCATGCTGCGCGCATGCGCGGTGAAGCTCAGCTCGCCGCCGAGGACCGGTGCGCCGACGATGTAGTTGTAGTCGATGACCGGATGCGACGCAGGAATTGGCGTAGGGCGGTGTCGGTCGAGCAGCAGGCCGCCGAAGTGGTAGAGGCTTGGCGCTGAAGTAGTTGCGGTCGCTCATGCCCTGCAGATAGACGGTATTGACGCGGTCGGTCTGCAGGATCGGATCGAGCTGGTAGAAGCGGCGGAAGCTGTCGTCGCTTTCGACCGTGACGTCCCAGCCGAACCTCCACCACGACGAGAGCGAGAACTGGCCCTTGGTCTCGATCGATGCCGCGCCAGCCGTCGGCCGCTCATTGCTCCACGCGTGCCGTCGCGCCTCTGGTCGATCGCCGCGATCTTGACCGTAGTACTGGCCGTTCGGACAGCCGCTGGCGCCAGTCGCCCTGCCACAGGACGCCGTAGTTGCGACCAGTACCGTGGGTGGAGGGTGAAGTCGTAGTTCGGCGCCAGCGCGAAGTAGTAGGGAATCTCGACCGATAGCCGAGCGTCGAGGAGTTGGCTGTAGCTCGGCATCAGGAAGCCGGAGCGGCGCTTCACCGACGGGTCGGCGATGCTCGAAGTAGGGCACGTAGACGACCGGCACGCCGAACAGCTCGAATTGCGCGTCCTGGTAGGTGATGGTGGCGGCGCTGCTGGTCGTGGATGATGCGCGCGGCGCTGATGCACCACAGCGGCGGCATGCCGGGGTCGTTCTTGCAGGGCGTGAACTTGGCGCGCTCGTACTCGGTGGTGTTGCCTTCGCGCCGGCGTGGCGCTGCTCCGCAGCGATGCGCGTGTCGTCCGGCGTGACGACGCTCAGCGACTGGATGAACGCATCGCGGAAGTCGTCCGAGCGCCTCGAAGCGGTCCGCGCGCGGTGATGCTGCCGTTGGGGTCCTTGAGCTGCGCGTTGCCTTCCGCCGATCAGCTTGTTGGTGCTCTGGTCGTAGATCACCTGATCGGCGGTCAGAATGTAGTTGTTGTAGTAGATCTCGACGTTGCCCTGCGCGATCACCCGGTTGTTCTTGCGTGTCGTAGATCAGCTGATCGGCCTGCAGATAGAGCGGCTGGGCGCTGATCGATCTTCGGCGCGCGGTCCGAACATGCCGTCCTGTCTTGGGGAAGGAGGACTTGCGCAGACGTGGACGCCGATCTGCGAGTGCTCGGATCCTGGGCGCTGGAGCGAACCGAGGCGAGGGTGAGGGCAGACGGCGAGCGGCAGCAGCAGGACACGCCAGCGAGCGCAGCACACGAGTCCGCAGCCGCGCCGCACAGGACGGCCGCAGACTCGCGCTACTGCCGCACGCGTCAGTGCGGTATCCGCGCGCGACGCATCACTCAGCCGTCCTCCTGGTGTAGCAACACCGTCAGCGAAACGAGCAAAGCGAGGCCAATCGGCACCCAAACTGCCGTCGTCGGCGACATCAAACCGGCAACGCCGATTTGGCGCGAGACTTCAGTCAGCAGGAAGAAGCCGATCCCCCGACCATCCCCGCTGATGACCATAGTCTGGATGCCCCCGGACCGGAATGACCGCAAGGGACACAGTGGCGGCCAAAATAACCATGGCCGATCAGCAGCATGGGACGGGACATCAGCAAGGCATACTGCATCTTGTATCGGGCAGCAGAAAGTCCAGCTTTTTCAGCTACTTGTATCAGATGCCGGCAGCTGCCAGAAGCGAGACACGGCGATCTCCGAGCCCAGCGCATCGCCGACGCGCTCCCGTGTCAGGTAAGTGCTGACCGTATACGTATCGAAAGTCTCGGGCTCTCGACCGGCGCGGGACACCAGAGCCCGCTGCAACTCCCAGTAGCCGTCGCCGAGGCTGGCCTCGTTCCGCATCGATGCGCTCGACGAACCGGCCCTTGCGGATCGAACTGAATAGACGGTCACGCCAGCCAGCGTCAGCCCTGATTGGCCGCAGCACGGGCGCTCATAACAGATTGCCCGTCGGCTCCGTCCTGGCGCAGCCACGATCCTCTCCCCGGTGGCCGCCAGCAGGTCGGCTTCCTCCGCCGAAAGCCTCGGCGACGCAGGCGCTCGGCCTCCGAGCGCGCGGCGGCGGCCAGCGGGTTGTAGACGGTGACGGCGAAGACCCCGAGCACCAGCGCCACCGCTAGGCCAGGGCGCAGGAACTGCCAGACCGACATGCCGCCGGCGCGCATGACGATGAGCTCGGACTTGCGGTTGAGGCTCAGCAGCGCGCCGATGCTGCCCACCAGCACGGCGAACGACAGCAGGATCTCCGAGAAAGCCGGCAGCCGCAGCAGAGCGCATCCACAGCACGCGAGGCGATCGGATAGGTCGGTGGCGCGGCGCGACATGCCGCAGCAGCTCGACCATGTCGATCATGAAGATCAGCACGGCGCAGACCGTGAACGCGCCGAGGATGGCGACCAGGAAGCGCTTGGCGACGTAGCGGCGGAGCGTGCGCGGCCCGCAGCACGCTCAGCCTGCCGTATCGCGATGTGCGCTTGCGCCCGAAGCACGGCGCGGCGCTGAGGCTGCAACAGCGAGCGTCACCGGCTCGTTCGGCGAGCGCAACGAGGGCTGCGGGTGAGCCTCGAGCGGCGCCGCGGATAGATGCCGCCATTGGATCGCATGATTGCCGCCGATACGGCGGCGCAGGCCGGCACGACATAGAGCAAGGTACCGCAGCGGGGTGCGACGACCACGTAGTTGGCGGCAGTGATGCCGACAGACCCGGTAGACGATCGGCAATGGCGAAAGCGAGTGACGACGGCCTGCGTGCGGCTGCGTCCGCGTGGTCTGGGCCTGTCCCATGAACGCCAGCACCATGAGCACGAAGGCGAACGCGTAGAGGGGCTCGCGAAGCGCTCGTGCAGCTCGGAGGCGTAGCTGCCTGGACTCAGCCTTGAAGACGGGCTCGTTCGGATCGGGCTGCAGGAGATCGCCGGTGAAACGCGCGCGCGGCCGCAGGATGACGACCTGGTCGCTGCGCTGCTCGAGCTGATTGATGTCCACAGCGTAGCGCTGCGAAGGCAACGATCTGCGGGGACGGTCTCCTTTTCGAGGCGGCGAACGATGTGTCCTCGTCTCCATGCGCAGGATAGGCCGACGGTGCCCTGCTTGATGATGCTGGCCGCGCTCGGCCAGATACGTGACGACCTGCTTGGGATCGCGTGCGTCGTGCATCAATCAGGCCGAGCAGCTCGCCGTTCGGCGCGCGGTCGCGAATATGCACGGTGAGATTCGGCTCCGGCGAGGTGAAGCGCCAGGGCTGCGATGACCTGGGCTCATCAGGTCGGTGCGCACCTGCACGGCGAGCTCCATCGAGCTTGCTGCTGCGCCCACGGGCCGGCCATGTGGTTGACGCAGGAGATGCCGACAGCGACCACCAGCAGCGCCAGCAGGCCGAGTGGCTTGCAGCAGCGACCACGCCGGCATGCCGCCAGCCGTCATGACGATCAGCTCGCTGTCGCCGTTGAGGCTGATTGAGCACGTGGATGCGAGGCGATCAGCAGCGCCATCGGGGCAATCAAGCGCCATCATGCTGGGGATGGCCAGCGTCGTCATGCCAGGAAGCGCAGCACGTCCTGGCCCTGCGTCGTCATCAGCTCGAGCTGGCGCAAGGCAACGGCGATCCAGGTCACGCCCGTCAGGGAAACGAGGATGAGCACGAGCGCGCCGGCCGTCTGCCGAAATACGTATCGGCTGAGGATGCGCATCCAGTTCCCCCGGCACAGCTACCCCCGTGCCCGCAGCATGCCCGCAGCGCGGCGCCCGTTCACCCTCGGGTGGCCGAGCCATGCGATGCGCTTACGGGTTTCCATAGTATGGTGGCGGAAAGGTGGCCCGGGCGACCGCCAGTATCGGACCGGCGATCAACATGCGTGGAATGCCTCGCACATGCCGCGTGGCGAGCCTCTTGACGCTGGCGCGGCAAATGGCTAAGCCGATATTGTCGCGAAAATGCCACAGTGCCCAGTTGATCAGTGTGATCGCTTTGCTGCAAAGAGCCGCGATCCCGTGCGCAGACATCGAACGCTTATCGAAACAGGTGTCCAGATGGCGGGCCGGGCCTTCGCCGCGACTGCGACAGACGGAGCCGGCAGGCCTAGCCGGCGCGGTGCCGGAGGCTGCCCAGCGGCATGCGCCAGCGGGTCGGCACGAGACGCAGTCGCCGCTCGACCCGCTGCTCGAGGCCAGCGGCCGCACGCTTCCGGGCACCGGCAGCCGCGCGTTCTGGGTCGGCTCTGTCGATCGTCGGCCTGTCGGTCGTCTCGGGCGCTGGCGACCTATCTGATCCTGACCAGGCTGACGCCGATCGCGCCGCGCGAACGAGGTCGTGCTCAGCGTGTTGTTCGTCAACCTGCTGCTCGTCGATCGCCATGGTGGCGCGTGATCGCGGTGCAGGCCATGGGCGCTGTGGCGCGCCTGGGAGAAGAAGGTAGCCGGCGCGCGCCTGCATGCCCGCATCGTCGCTGCTGTTCAGCCTGATTGCGGCGCTGCCGGCCCTGCTGCTCGCGGTTGCCGCCACCACCACCTTTCTCGCGTGCGCTCGACAACTGGTTCAACCAGCCAGACCACGACCGATCGTGCATGAACTCGCTCGACGTGGCGCACGCCTACCTCGACGAGCATGGGCAGGTGATCCGCACCGACATCGTCAACATGGCGCAAGGACCTCGACGATGCGGCGGCCGACGGTTGCGGGCGACCCGCGCAAGTTCCGCGAGCTGATGTTCGCGCAGGCGGGCCTGCGCGACCTGCCGGTCGCCTACGTCGTCGATGCCAAGGGCGACGGTGAAGGTGGCCGTCGCTGGAGGACGAGCAGCATCCCCTACATCGCCCCGCCCGAGCATCTGATCCGCGCCGCCGACGGCTGGGCATGATGCCGCTGCTGATGCCCGAAAGACACCTTCCGCGTTGCCGCGCTCGCCAAGCTGCACAACTATCCGGACTCTTATCTCTACGTCGCCCGCGGCGTCGACCCCGAAGGTCGTCACGCATCTGCAGCGGCACGGAGCGCGGCGTGCACCGAGTACGAGCAGCCTGCGGCGGGTGCCGCGGCGGTCTGAAGTTCGCCCACGGCCTCATGTATTTCATGATCTCGCTCACGTGCGCTGCTGGCCGCCATCTGGGTCGGGCTGTGGTTCGCCGGGCCGTTCGTGGCCCCGATCCGCCGCCTGATCAGCGCCGCCCAGCAGGTGACGCGCGGCAACCTCAAGGTCGAGCTGCCGATCCGCCGCGGTGAAGGCGATCTGCGCCGGCTGTCGATGAACTTCAACGCCATGACCAAGGAGCTGGAGCGCCAGCGCACCGATCTGGTGACCGCCAACAGCCAGCTCACCGAGCGGCGCCGCTTCATGGAGGCCGTGCTGTCGGGCGTGTCGGCCGGCGTCATCGGCCTCGATCGCAGCGAGCGCATCACGCTGGCCAGCCGCTCGGCGGAGAAGCTGCTGGCCCTCGAGCGGCACCAGCTGCGTCGGCCGCCCGCTCGCCGAGGCGGTGCCGGAGTTCGCCGTCCATGCTGGACGGAGCGCCGACGCCAACGCAAGGGCCGGCCGCAGCAGCCAGGTCACGCTCATCATCAGCGGCGAGGAGCGCAACTTCGCCGTGCGTGTCACGCACGAGGACGCAGGGCGAGGAGGACTACGGCTCGGTGCTGACCTTCGACGACGTCACCGAGCTCGTCTCGGCGCAGCGCACATCGGCCTGGGCCGACGTGGCCCGCCGCATCGCCCACGAGATCAAGAATCCGCTCGACGCCGATACAACTTTCGGCCGAGCGCCTGCAAGCGCAAGTACGGCAAAGTGATCACCGAGGATCGTCGAGACCTTCGAGCGGTGCACCGACACCATCATCCGCCAGGTCGGCGACGTGACGCGCATGGTCGACGAGTTCTCCGCCTTCGCGCGCACGCCCAAGCCGCAGATGGAGGACGCACGACATCCGCGACGTCGTGCGCGCCTGCCGTGCTGCGACCGGCAGATGGCGACCACGGCGACGTCGCCTTCGACACCAAGGTCGGCAAGGAGCCCGATCATCGTCACCTGCGATCGCCGGCTGATGGCGCAGGCCGATCCACAATCTCGTCAAGAACGCCCAGGAGGCGATCCAGGCGTACGCGCGAGAACGCCGGACAGGGAACCGGGCTGGCGCGGCGCGCATCGAGACGATCGTGCGCCGCAGCGGCGACCGCGTCGACATCGAGGTGATCGACAACGGCCCGGGCTGCCCAAGCACAACCGCAACCGCCTGCTCGAGCCCTACGTCACCACCAAGGGCAACAAGGGCACCGGGCTCGGCCTCGCCATCGTGCAGAAGAGCGTCGAGCAGCACGGCGGCACGCTCGTCGCTGGAGGACGCGCCGCCGGCGCCCGGACGCACGCACGGCGCGCTGCTGCGCATCTCGCTGCCGGTGAGCAGGTCGCCGGCGGCAGAAGTCACCGACCACGAACAGCCCGCAGCCGCCGCCGCCGACGGCGGCGCATGATCGCCAACGAGTGAAGGAGCGACAGATGGCATCTGACATCCTGATCGTCGACGACGAGGCCGACATCCGCGAGATGGTCGCCGGCTTCCTGCAGGACGACGGTCACCGCACGCGTCTGGCGCGCGATTCCGATGAGGCCCTCAAGGCCGTCGAGGAGCGCCGCCCGCAGCTCGTCATCCTCGATATCTGGCTGCAGGGCAGCCGCCTCGACGGCCTGGAGGTGCTCAACATCATCAAGAAGGCCCACCCCGACCTGCCGGTGGTCATCATCTCGGGCCACGGCAACATCGAGACCGCCGTCACCGCCATCAAGCGCGGCGCCTACGACTACATCGAGAAGCCGTTCAAGGCCGACCGGCTGCTGCTGGTGACGCTGCGCGCGCTGGAGGCCTCCAAGCTGCAGCGCGAGGTGCGCGAGCTGCGCGAGCGCTCGGTGGTCAGCTTCGAGATGATCGGCAAGTCGCCGGCCATGAACCAGCTGCGCGCGGCCCTCGACCGCGTGGCGCCCACCAACAGCCGCGTGCTGATCCGCGGCGGCGCCGGCTCCGGCAAGGAGCTCGTGCGCGCGCGTCATGCACGACAACTCGCAGCGCAAGGACGGGCCCGTTCGTCGGTGCTCAACGCGGCCGCCATGGCGCCCGACCGTGTCGAGGAGGAGCTGCTTCGGCACCGAGGACCACTCCGGCCCGCGCAAGGTCGGCGCGCTCGAGGAGGCGCACGGCGGCACGCTCTACATCGACGAGGTCGCCGACATGCCGCTCGGAGACGCAGGGCAAGGTGCTGCGCGTGCTGGTCGAGCAGAAGTTCCAGCGCGTCGGCGGCGGTCCCAAGGTGTCGGTGGACGTGCGCATCATCTCCTCGACCAGCCGCGACCTGGAGCGGGAGATGCAGGAAGGCCGCTTCCGCGAGGACCTCTACCACCGCCTCAACGTGGTGCCGCTGCGCGTGCCGGGCCTCGCCGAGCGCCGCGACGACATCCCGAGCTGATCACAGTTCTTCGTCGGCCAGGTCGCCGCAGTCCTCGGGGCTGGCGCCGCGCAAGATCGGCGAGGACGCCGTCGCCGTGCTGCAGGCGCACGACTGGCCGGGCAACGTGCGCGAGCTGCAGGAACAACATCGAGCGGCTGATGATCCTGTCGGGCGGCGATCCCGACGCGCATCATCACCGCCAACATGCTGCCCGAGGAGATCGGCTCCAACGTGCCGCTGCCCGTCAACGGCGGCGCCGAGCACCTGATGTCGCTGCCGCTGCGGGAGGCGCGCGAGATCTTCGAGCGCGAGTACCTGCTGGCGCAGATCAACCGCTTCGGCGGCAACATCTCGCGCACGGCCGAGTTCGTCGGCATGGAGCGCTCGGCGCTGCATCGCAAGCTGCGCGCGCTGGGTGTCAGCTCGCAGGAGCGCGGCAACGAAGCGGTGCGGCAACCGTGAGCGCGAGCCGGACATGACGCGCACGATCTACGTCAACGGCCAGCTATCTGCCCTACGCGGAGGCTGGCGTGCACGCCGAGGATCGCGGCTTCCAGTTCGGCGATGCGGTCTACGAGGTGTGCGAGGTGAGGCGCGGCCGGCTGGTCGACGAGACGCGGCATCATGGCAACGCGCTGGCCCGCTCGCTGGGCGAGCTGCCGCATCGCCCAGCCGATGTCGACGCGGCGCCTGGTCGCGCGTGATGCGCGAGACCATCCGGCGCAACCGCGTGCGCGACGGGCTGGTCTACCTGCAGGTGTCGCGCGGCGCGCGGTCCCCGCGACTTCACTGTTCCCGCTCCGAGGACGTGAAGCCGACCGTCGTCGTGCCTGGCGCGCAGCGTCTCGCCGGCCCGGCACGAGGCCGCGCGCCGCCGAGGGCATCGGCGTCAAGACCATGCCGGACATGCGCTGGGCGCGCTGCGACATCAAGACGGTGATGCTGCTGCCGGCCTCGCTCGCCAAGGAGGCGGCGCGCGGCGAGGGGGCGCCAAGGAAGCCTGGTTCGTCGACGACAACGGGCTATGTCACCGAGGGCGCATCCTCGAATGCCTGGATCGTCGACCGGCAAGGGCCGGCTCATCACCCGCGGCAGATCGACAACGCCATCCTGCGCGGCATCACGCGCACGACGCTGATCGACCTGCTGCGGCGCGGAGGAGATCGAGCTGGTCGAGCGGGCGTTCACCGTGGCGGAAGCCAAGGGCGCGCGCGAGGCGTTCATCACCTCGGCAACCAACTTCGTCATGCCGGTGGTGCGCATCGACGGGCAAGCCGATCGGCAACGGCGCCCCGGGGCTGCTGTCGCTCAAGCTGCGGGCGGAATTTCATACCGCGGCCGAACTCGCGGACGCTGATGCGCGATGATTTGCCAAAAGGCAGTTTGCCCCTTGCAAGTGTGCAGCCAGATCTGCTTGTGCGAGACTTGCAATGATTCTGCATTTTATGTCGGGTGGCGGGATGGGGGCCGGTGCCACGGCCTGCCACAGATAACAAGCAACGGACAACAACAATGGCCGAACGAGCCCAAAGTCTTCAGGACACGTTCCTGAACCATGTACGCAGGAACAAGACGCCGCTGACGATATTTCTGATCAACGGTGTGAAATTGCAGGGTATCGTCACGTGGTTCGATAATTTCTGCGTGCTGCTGCGCCGCGACGGCCACTCGCAACTGGTCTACAAGCACGCCATATCTACGATCATGCCGGGTGCGCCGGTGCATCTCATGGACTCTGACCAGGCCGAAGGCCAGCAGGCATAGTCATCTCGCCGACCCTATCGCCCACGAAGCCGGATCGCGCGCGCGCCGCGGATGCCGGTCGAGCGGCGGCGCGCTGCCGACGCGCGCCGATCGTCCTCGTGCCGCTGCGGCGCGACCAGCGCGCAGCCGGCGACGGCCAGCGCATGGCGGCGAACGGGTCTGCGCCGCCGCCGCGCTCCGTTGCGGACCGGCTCGAGGAGGCCGTGGGCCTGGCCAACGCCATCGCGCTCGACGTGCGCGCGGCCGAGATCGTGCCGCTCGGTGCGGCCGCGCCCGTCGACCCTGCTGGGCTCGGGCAAGGTCGAGGAGATCGCCGCGCTCGTCGCCGAGTGCGAGGCGGGGCTCGTCATCGTCGATCATGCGGTGAGCCCCATCCAGCAGCGCAACCTGGAGAAGGCCTGGGACTGCAAGGTGCTCGACCGCACCGGCCTGATCCTGGAGATCTTCGGCGAGCGCGCGCTCACCCGCGAGGGCCGGCTGCAGGTCGAGCTCGCGCATCTCACCTACCAGAAGAGCCGGCTGGTGCGCTCCTGGACCCATCTCGAGCGCCAGCGCGGCGGCTTCGGCTTCCTCGGCGGCCCCGGCGAGGCGCAGATCGAGACCGACCGGCGGCTGATCGAGGAGCGCATCGCCGAGCATCCGCAAGCGAGCTCGCCGGCGTCGTGCAGGACGCGCACGCTGCACCGATCGGCGGCCGCAAGCGCGTGCCGTATCCGGTGGTGGCGATCGTCGGCTACACCAACGCCGGCAAGTCGACGCTGTTCAACCGCCTCACGCGGCGCGTCCGTCATCGCCAGGGACCAGGTGTTCGCGACGCTCGATCCCACCATGCGCGAGGTGAAGCTGCCGAGCGGGCGGCGCATCATCCTGTCCGACACGGTGGGCTTCATCTCCGACCTGCCGACCACGCTGGTGGCGGCCTTCCGCGCCACGCTGGAGGAGGTGATGGAAGCCGATCTCATCCTGCACGTGCGCGACATCTCCCACCCGAGACGCGAAGCGCAGCTCCGCGACGTCGAGGCCGTGCTGTCGCGACCTCGGCATCGATGCGGCGGCGGCGGACCCGCCAGTCCTGGAGGTGTGGAACAAGGCCGACCGGCTCGACGCTGCGCGCGCACGGAAGCGGAGCGCGCCATGGCGCGTGCCGATCGCCCGCCCGTGCTCATCTCGGCGCTGACGGGGGAGGGGATCGAGGCGATGCTGGCGGCCATCGATGCGCGCTTCGGCGGCAACGCGACGAGATCCTGAGCCTCGAGATCCCGCCGGGCGAGGGCCGCCTGCTGAGCTGGCTCTACGACAACGCCGAGGTGCTCGAGCAGCAGGCCGGCGAGAGCGGGCGCCGTGACCGCGCGCTTCCGCATCGATCCCACCATCAGGGCAAGCTCGACGGTCAGCTCAAGCGCGCCGGGCTGACGGCGAAGGCGTAGCGAAGGGGTCAGACCCCGCCCTACCCAGCCCTCCAATCCCGTGGAGCTTGTCGAAGCACGCTTGAGCCCACGGCCCGCCCTTCGGACTGGCTCAGGGCGATGTCGTGATCGCGCGACCCTCAAGCGTCGAGCGAGTCGGGCCATTCGCTCGACGGTCATGACCCCGGTTACGTTTTCTTCGGCGGCGGGGGCGGCGTGGTTTCCTTGACGCTCGGGCGCGCAGCATGCGCTCGATGAAGGCAGTCAGGTGCTTTGCTCCTGCATCAGCGCCTTGCTCTCGGGAAAACGCTGCAAATAGAAGGCGATCGGGAACAGGTTGACGTCGGCCAGCGTCAGCTTGTCGCCCACGAGATGGCCGGTCTTGGCGAGCGCCTTGTCGAGCACGGGCAGCCGCTTTGTCATGGCTCGGCAGAGCGCCATCGATCGCCTTGCGGTTCGCTGCCGTCCGGCGTGCCGGGAAAGGCGTAGCCGACGATGTACTGGCGCACGCAGGTGGGATCGATTGTGGTGTTGACGCAACTGACCCACTGCTCGGCTGGCGCATAGCCCCGGGTCGGCCGGCATCAGGGCGGGCCCTGGAAGGCGCGGTCGATAGGAGCAGATGGCCTTCGACCTCGAAGCCCACGTCGCCGTGGCGCATCACCGGGATCTTGCCGAAGGGTGGATGGCGTCGACCTCGGCGTGTGCGGGCGCACGGGCGTGAACTTGTAGGCCACACCCTTCTCGGCGGCGGCGATGCGCACCACCCACACGTAGTTGCTGGTGCAGCACCGATGATTTCCAGCTCGGCCATGGGTGGTCCCCCTGTCTGTTTGCTCGCGCACTCTACGAGCCCAGATACGCTTTGCAAGGCGCGTTGGATCCATCGCCTCGCAGCGTATTTGACGCCATGGCGCCTCGGCAATGGCGAGTGGAGATCAGCCGCCGCGCTCCTCGGCCTTGGCTTGATCCACAGGCGGTCCATCTCGGCCAGGCGTCGACTGCGCCGGCGCGCGGCCGTCGGCGGCGAGCAGCGCCTCGATGCGGGCGAAGCGGCGGATGAACTTCTGGTTGGCGGACGCGGAGCGCCGCCTCGGGGTCGATCTTCAGGTGGCGGGCGACGTTGGCCACCACGAACAGCAGGTCGCCGAACTCCTCCGTCGATCTCCGTCGCGGTCGCCGCAGCGTCCGGCCTGGACGCTGGCAGCCATCGCCTGCTCCAGCTCGGCGAGCTCCTCCTGCAGCTTGTCGAACACGGGAGCCAGCGAGGGCCAGTCGAAGCCGACGCTGGGCGGCTTTGTCCTGCAACTTGACGGCGCGCGTGAGCGCTGGGATCGCAACTGGGACACCGTCGAGCACGCCGCCAGGCTGCAGGCTTGCCTTCGCCTTTTCCTTGGCCTTGATGCGTTCCCAGAAGCCCGGCGCGGCGCCGGCCGCGCGCTCGGCCTCCGGTGCCGAACACGTGCGGGTGGCGGCGGATCATCTTGGCGGTGATGGCCTCGACGCACGTCGGCGAAGGCGAACGCGCCTGCTCCTCGGCCATGCGCGCGTGATAGACGACCTGCAGCAGGAGATCGCCCAGCTCGTCCTTCGAGCGCGGGCATGTCGCCCTTGTCGATGGCGTCGGCGACCTCGTAGGCCTCCTCGATGGTGTAGGGCGCAATGGTCTTGAAGGTCTGCTCCAGGTCCCAGGGGCAGCCGCTGCCCGGCGTGCGCAGCGCCGCCATGACGGCCAGGAGATCATCGATCGACTTGCGCGCGCTGGTGGACATTGCGACGTTCCCGAGATCCGTGTTCATGGGTAGGCCGCCTGATAGCACGAAAGCCGCCTCGCACGCCTGCGCCATGCCATGCTGCACGTGACCGCCACGATCAAGATCGACGATGCCGAGCTGGAGGAGGCGTTCGTGCGCGCCTCGGGTCCGGGCGGGCAGAACGTCAACAAGGTGTCGACCGCGGTGCAGCTGCGGTTCGATGTGCGCCGCTCTCCCCTCGCTGCCCGAGCCTGTGCGCGAGCGGCCTTTACAAGCTCGCCGGCCGGCGGATCACCAGCGATGGCGTGATCGTCAGCAATACGTAACTGAAACGGAAGTACAA